>Ga0116204_1000970_pt1 | contig 16251 bp, 14 predicted proteins | sample LakKivwa52mmetaG_FD_94481 | JGI IMG/M metagenome (GOLD analysis project Ga0116204, IMG submission 94481) | Anoxic lake water microbial communities from Lake Kivu, Rwanda to study Microbial Dark Matter (Phase II) - Lake Kivu water 52m metaG | ecosystem: Environmental > Aquatic > Freshwater > Lake...
CAGTCAGGGGAGCGAACAATATTATCGCCCTGCGCTGCAACATCCTGAGCAATCGGTGGGAAGATTTTTGGGAGCATCGGGCGGCGATGCAAATGTGTTACCCATAAATTTGTCGCACACCCACCCGTACTTCTTCTTGACAGAATCGAGATCTGTTACTATGCTATAAGATGAAAAGAATCTTCCGTCCGATCGTGGTGGCATAAAGACCGAGAAATAGACTTAGGAGGTAGTCATGGGGCGAATCAGTCATTTAAGAAAATTGTTCACTGTCACATTCATTTTTTTTATTCTGCTGGGGGTGGCGCCGGCCCTGGTTTTTGGCCAGCCGGATGCGGACAAGAAAGACAACCGCCCGGAGCGGGGTATCGCCCTCTACACGGATTATTCCGGCGTCGCGGTCGCAAAAGGGGAGACCGTTCAGATGGACCTGACCCTGGATAACAAGGGGCGCACCGATGAGAACATCGATGTCCGGATCACCTCGGTGGCGAAGGACTGGAAGGCGACGCTCAAAGGCGCCCGTTACCGGGTCACCGGAATGTACGTCCCCAACGGCAAAGCCAAAACGCTGGCATTGACCCTGGAGCCGGACAAGGGAATAGGGCCGGGGAAATACGCTTTCCAGTTCGAGGCGAAGACCGCCGACGGCAAGCTGACCTCAAACCATACCCTGTCCGTAGAGGTCCAGGAACGGAAGATAGGCGCCGACAACATCCAGATCAACGCGGCGTATCCGGTCCTCAGGGGCCAGACGGACTCCAAGTTTGAATTCTCCCTCGAAGTGATGAACAAAAGCGAGATGGAACGTACGTTCAACCTTGCCGCGGTCGGACCGGAGAAATGGGAGATCAATTTCAAACCGGCCTATGAGCAGAAGCAGATCTCCAGCATCCGGGTGAAGGAGGGTGCGAACCAGACCGTGGCCGTCGAGGTGACCCCCGTGCAGAACGCAGCCTCCGGGGAGTACCCGGTCCTCGTTCGGATCAGCTCCGGCGAGAGCAAGGCCGAGGTGAAGCTCACCGTGAACCTCACGGGCACATACAGACTCGACGCCGGGACGCCGAACGGGGTCCTCTCCCTGGAAGCCATGGGCGGCAAGCCGGTCACCTTCTCTCTTTTCGTGAGAAACAACGGCTCCGCCGTGAACCGGAACATTTCCTTCTCCTCCTTCAAGCCGGAGAACTGGGAGACCACATTCAAGCCGGAGAAGATCGAATCCCTCGCGCCAGGCGCAATGAAGCAGGTGGAGGTGATGATAACGCCGGGACGACAGTCCCTCGTCGGCGACTACTCGGTGGGCATCATGACGACCGGGGAAAAGGCGGACAAGACCGTGGAGATGAGGGTGACGGTGAAGGCCTCTTCGGCCTGGGGGTGGATCGGGATCGGGATCATCCTCCTGGTGATCGCCGGGCTGAGCTTCCTTTTCATCAAGATGGGGAGACGCTGAAGGTGGAAAAAGAGATTGTCATCCGGATGGAAGGGCTGACCAAGCGTTACGGGACGCAGACGGTGGTGGACCGCCTGAGTCTTGATGTGGCGGAAGGGGAGATCTTCGGGTTCCTGGGGCCGAACGGCGCCGGCAAGACGACGACGATGCTGATGCTCCTGGGTCTCACCGAACCGACCGCAGGGACGGTCAGGGTCTGCGGATTCGACCCGGCCCGCGACCCGCTGAAGGTCAAGGAGATCATCGGCTACCTGCCGGAGAATGTCGGCTTCTACGACGATATGGATGCCAGGCAGAACCTCCGTTACATCGCCCGCCTGAATCGGATCCCGGATCAGGTCTCCACCGGGCGGATCGACCGGCTCCTTAAAGAGGTCGACCTTGCCAAGGAGGCGGACAAGCCTGTGGGTTCCTATTCGAAAGGGATGAAGCAGCGTCTCGGGATCGCCGAGGTGCTGATCAAGGAGCCGCGGGTGGTCTTCCTCGACGAGCCGACGATCGGCCTCGATCCCGACGGGACGAACAAGATGCTCGACCTGATCAATGCCCTGAGCCGGGAGCGGCAGATGACGATCTTCTTCTCCTCGCACCTGCTCGATCAGGTTCAGCGGATCTCGGATCGGATCGGCATCATGATCAAGGGAAAACTCGTTGCAGCCGGACCGCTTGCCGAGCTCGCGCAACGGGGACTCGGGCTGGAAGAGGGCGAGGCATACACCCTCGATCAGATCTACATGAAATATTTCAAGGAGGGATGACGTTGCACGGGATCTTTACCATATACCGGAAAGAAATGGAGGACCACTTCAGCAGCATTCGGTTTCTCCTCATCGCGGCGCTGATCGTCATGGTCGGGGTCATCATCGCGTCGATGGTCGGCATGTCCATGCAGGATGAGCTAAGGGGGGTCGCCAAGCCGAACTTCGTCTTCCTGCTCCTGTTCACCTCGACGGGGAAGCTTTTCTCGTTCACGCAATTCATCGGCTTTCTCGGACCGCTTATCGGAATCATCCTCGGCTTCGACGCAGTGAACCGGGAGAGGACCGGCCGGACCCTGAGCAAGCTGGTCTCCCAGCCGATCTACCGGGATGCGATCATCAACGCCAAGTTCCTGGCGGGTGTGACGATGATTGCAATCGTCATGGGGTCGCTCGTTCTGATCATCTCGGGTCTCGGCATCCGCCTGATAGGAGTGGTTCCGGGCGCGGATGAGGTGTGGCGGCTCCTCATTTACCTCGTCCTCAGCATTCTTTATATCTCGTTCTGGCTGGGGGCGGCGATCCTCTTTTCGGTCGTGTTCCGGAGCACGGCCACCTCGGCCCTGGCGTCGCTCGCCGCCTGGATCTTTCTCTCCTTTTTCGTCGGTCTCGGCGGGAGTTTCCTCGCGGATACGATTGCGCCGATGCAGCAGACAGCAGACGTGGCGCAGGCAACCGAAGCCTTCATCAAAAACGACAGGGTCCAGCGGATCGCTTCTCTCATGGCCCCGGCGACGCTTTACGGGGATGCGACTTCGACGATTCTCGATCCGCTCCGGAAGACGCCGCGTTCCTTTATCCTGATGGGGCCGCTGGAGAGGCTCTCGCTCTCCCGTTTCCAGAACCCGCTCCCGCTTATGCAGAGCGTGGTCATTGTTGCGCCCTTTCTGATATCGCTGATCGCCATCACCTTTGTCTGTTTCGGGATCTGTTACCTGGTCTTCATGCGCCAGGAGATCCGGTCGACATAGAGAATGTGGGCGACCCCCTATGGTTACAATAAAAATCCCCGCCCCGCTTTCCCTCTCAGGGGACAAAGCGGAGCGGGGATTTTCTGTGATTCCGGGTTTGTAAAGAGAATGAGGGGGGCGCCTTCTTGTTTATGACCCGCCGCCGTAGCTGTGCAGCCCGGACAGCAGCAGGTTGACGCCGAGGTAACAGAAAAGCGTGGCGGCGAAACCGAGGATCGACAGTAGCGCCGCTTTTTTCCCTCTCCAGCCTCTGGTGATTCTGGCATGCAGGTAGGCGGCATAGATGAGCCAGACGATCAGAGACCATGTCTCTTTGGGATCCCAGCTCCAGTAAGTTCCCCAGGCCACATTCGCCCAGAAGGCGCCGGTGATGATGCCGATCGTCAGAAGCGGGAAGCCGATGGCGATGGATTTATAGCCGACTTCATCGAGCAGCTCCGAAGAGGGCAGGACGTCCAGAAGCGAGCCCCCCTTCTTCCCCGGTTTGTTCTCGGCTTTCACCTTGAAAAGATACAGAAAGCTGACGCCGAAAGAGACGGCAAAGGCCGCATATCCCACGAAGCACGTCACCACATGAACGATCAGCCAGTTGCTCTTCAGGGCGGGAACCAGGGGCTGAATCTCATTGGGACTCAGCGAGGCGTAGGCCATGATGATAAAAGGAAAGGGGGTCACGAAAGCCCCCACCGTTTTGATCTTGAATTTCTTTTCCATGACGAGATAAAAGATCGCGATCGTCCATGCGAAAAAGACAAGCGACTCGTACAGGTTGGTCAGGGGCGCCCGGCCGATCCCCATCGCGTAGGATTCGTACCAGCGCAGGAATATCGCCGCGGTTTCGACAAGGACTCCCGAAAGGAGCGTCAGCGTCGCGACCTTCCCGAGGGCCTCCGACCGGAAGGCAAGATAGGAGACGTACAGCACCATGGAAAAGAAATACACAAATATCGAAATCCCGAACAGCAACGAGTTTGTCATTTAAGAAACCTCCCGAAAACTTTCAAATAGCTTTGCCACTTCTGACGAAAAGGCATATTTGTTCTTGTTTGCCGTTCCACCGGCGGTGAGTTCCACCCGGCCCTTCCTGTCCTTCCCGATCCGCATCCAGAACTTCTTGTGCGACGTGAAAAAAGCCATCATGATGCCCAGCACCATCGTGATGCAGCCGGTCCATACCGCCCAGACGCCGGGATCCTTATTGACTTGCAATCCCGTATATTTTCGCAATTTGACCCCTTTGACCTCGAAGGAATACCCCCAGTGGTTGTTCATTTCAGGGTGCGACTCGAAGAGCCATACCCCCTCCGGCGCCGAAACGGGTCTGTAAATATTTACCCCGACTGCCGCGCCTGCCTCCGAACCATCGGGCCTGTGGAAATGCTCCCGGTAATCGACCACCTCGATGCGGATCTCGGTGCCGGGAATATCCACCTGCTTCCCAACAGGGGCAACCACAGTGCCCAGAGAGGCGCCGTTCTTCCCCCGGATCGCCAAAGTCACATTGTCGGGAATCGATCCGAAACTCGACTGATAGAAGGTGATCCCTTCATAGCTCAACGGATCGTTGACGCGGATCGTTTTTCTGGTCACTTCCTTCCCGTCCCTGATGACGGAAAGATCGCTCCGGTAATCTTTCGGGGCGCCGGTCTGGTAATATTCGGCGATAAAGGAATTGCAGCGCACGCCGAAATCCAGTGCCTTGTTTTCTCCCTGCCGGGTCTGGATGGCTGAGATCTGCTCGCCTTCATTGATGTTCACATATCCCTTGAATCCGAAAAGCGATCCGACCATTGCGCCGATGAAAATGATCAGGATGCTCAAATGCGTCAACAGGAAGGAAAGCCGGGTATATTTTCCTTTTTCGTAAAAGAAGTGCCGTGCATCGCCCGTCTCGGTCACCACGGGCCCGCCGGGAAAGATTTTTTTCACCAGGCCCGTTACCCGCTTTTCTACCGTTTCCGGGGGGAGGTTATATTTTATCTTGGCCGGGTCTTTCAATCCGGCCTCAAGTTTCTCATCGAGAACGACGTTTGGTGTTTTTAGTCCCTTCATGATGGAGGGATAACGCTCCATCGTGCAGGCTATAATGTTCAGCGCCAGGAGGGCAAGGCAGGAAGTGAACCACCAGCTGTGATACATATCCAGCAGACCCAGTTTGAGGAACAGTTCGACCGTCTCCGGTCGGAAGAGTCGATAATATTCCTGGAGAGGCTTGTTCTGCTCGATGATGGTGCCGGCCACGGACAATAACGAAAGGACCAGCAGAAGAACGACGACCAGCCTCAGGGATGTAAAAAACCCCCATACCCTGTCAACAAAACCAGCCCGTGTTGCTTTGACTTTTCCATTCTCTGGCACGAAGACCTCCTGATCATTGAAACGATTTCCCCGGTTCAGCGGGAACGGCGACGGCTGCCGTTCGTCAAAATAAAAAGTTACTTATGTATGTATGGATTGAGTATTGTCAAGAAAATTTTTGACGGCATGACGGCTCAATTTCCTAACCGAGATAGAAAAGTCTTGACCGAAAGTGCCATCGTAAGGTAATTTCAGATAAAATCAAATTCCAGAGTTCCGGGAGGCGTCATGTCAATCCACCTTGCGGCCCGGGCCGAACACTTTGCGAAGCGGACGGCGATCGTCACCCCGGAAGGCGCTTTTACATACCGGCGGCTTCTCGATGCGTCCCACCGGGTAGCCTCCTTTCTGCTGGCCGGAGCAGGCGACCTGCGCGAAAGACCGGTCGCTTTTCTTGCCCCTCCGGGTTTTCAGTATGCTGCGGTGCAGTGGGGGATCTGGCGCGCCGGCGGCATCGCGGTCCCCCTGTCACTGTTCTATCCCCGGCCCGAGCTGGACTATGTCCTGCAGGATACCGATCCCACGGCGGTGATCGCCCACCCGGATTTCGAGAACCTTGTCGGCCCTCTGGCCCGGGAACGGGGCCTGAGATTCGGCCTGACGACCGAGGCGTTGGATTATACCCCCGGCCCGCTTCCTTCTGTTTCGCAAGAGCGACGGGCGATGATCCTCTACACGAGCGGTACGACAGGAAAACCGAAAGGCGTGGTCACGACCCACTCCAATCTCACCGCCCAGATCGAGAGCCTCGTGGAGGCGTGGGAATGGACCAGGGACGACCGGATCGTTAACATACTGCCCCTGCACCATGTGCACGGGATCGTGAACGTACTGTCCTGCTCCCTCTGGGTGGGGGCGCTATGCGAGATCCCTCCCCGGTTCGATGCCTCGGAGGTGTGGACGCGGATCGCCGAAGGGGGGCTCACGCTCTTCATGGCGGTGCCCACGATCTATGTGAAACTCATCGAAGCCTGGGAAAGGGCCCCGCGCGCCGATCAGGAGCGGATGTCGGAAGGCTGCGCGCGGATGAGGCTCATGGTGTCAGGCTCAGCGGCTCTTCCGGTCAGCGTCCTTTTGCGGTGGAAGGAGATCACCGGACACGTTCTCCTGGAGCGGTACGGCATGACCGAGATTGGCATGGGCCTTTCCAACCCGCTGCACGAGGAGCGGCTTCCCGGCCACGTCGGTGTCCCGCTGCCGGGCGTCGAAGTGCGGCGGGTCGATGAAAAAGGTGCGCCGCTCGGGCCCGACACCCCGGGAGAGATCCAGGTCCGCGGCGGGACGGTCTTTTCGGAGTACTGGAACCGGCCGGACGATACCAAAAACGCGTTCCGTGACGGGTGGTTTCTGACCGGCGATGTCGCCGTGGAGGAGAGGGGGAGCTATCGCATTCTCGGGCGGAGCAGCGTCGATATCATCAAGACCGGGGGATACAAGGTCTCCGCGCTCGAGATCGAGGAGGTCCTGAGAACCCACCCCGCGATCAAGGAGTGTGCGGTCGTGGGGGTTCCGGATGCGGTCTGGGGAGAGAAGGTATCGGCGGCGCTGGTCCTGCACGAGGGCGCGAACCTCGATATCGGCTCGCTTAGGGACTGGGCCAAAGAGCGGCTTGCCCCCTATAAGATTCCCAAAGACGCCCTGGTGATGGAGGAGCTTCCGAAAAACGCCATGGGAAAGGTTTCAAAGCCCTCGATAAAGACGCTCATGGAGGGGAAACATGCTTAAATCATTGACCGCCCGCGCCATTATCCCGGTGACGGTTTCCGTCACCGGTTTCGTAAAAATAATATTTACGAAGCCGTCAAGGACTATTTGGCCAATATCTCCACCTTTGCCGACTGGTTCAGCTCTTGGAACCAGGCCTCCTCGGTCAAGCCTTTTTCCTGGGTGCCTTTGGCGATGAGTTTGGCGATCAACAGATCTTTTTCGACCCGTTTTTCGAAGTTGGTCAAACTCATGGCGTGATTCTTCAGGAAACCTACAAAATCGCTATCGGAGAGATTCAACCCTTTTTTTATGGCAACGATTCGCTCGGCGATCTCCTGCGGAGCGACGGTGATCTTTTCCTTGGCGGCCTCGGTGACCAGTATTTTCTCCTGAACGAGGGAATTCAAAATCTGCATTCTTGCTTGAGCCGCGGCCGCCTTACCTTCCGCGCCCGAAGCGTCCATTTTTCCGCCCTGCCCGGACATCTTCTTATAGACCTCAAATTTCTGGTCCACCTCCGCTGTGGATATCTTTACTCCGTTGACGATGGCCGCGGTCGAGCCGCCTCCCTTGATTGGGTTCGGCAACAGGCCCGTGAGCATCAGCAGGGCTGCGCCTCCGACGACGACCAGAAAAACGGCGAGAATCGCATAGACATTTCTCCTCTCCCGCCGCTCTTCCGGAGGCGACTGCGTTTCCTTATCCGTATCGTTGAATTCCCTGCCGCATTCCCCGCAGACCGTCGCCCCGTTTGGCAGGGCCCCGCCGCAGTGAGGACATTCTAATTTTTCCATTGTTTACCCCTTGTTTTTATTTATGAAAAACCTCTCTAACCCTATTGCACAACAGAAGAATAAAGTAAAGGCAAAATAAAAAACTGGCGCTGAGACCCTGCCCAACGCCAGTTCGGATTCAGGAACTTTCCTCAAGGGATGGTTTACTTCTTGTGGCATTTGGCGCAATCGGCTTTGGCCGTCTGCCCAAAGGCCGTTTTACCGTCGTGGCAGAGAGCATTACCGCAATATATGCTCTCTTTATGGTTCGCCTCGGTAATCTTCGCGTCTTTCTTCATCTTGAAGACTTTCGTATGGCAGGAATTACATTTCGTGTTCGGCACCTTCATGTGCGTTTCATGGCTGAAAAGGACGGCCCCTTGCGTTTTGGATTCATACTTTACATCCCCCCCGCCCGTTTTTTTTTGGGCGAAGGCCGCGCCCAGGGCTACGAAGCACAAGATGCAGACGCTGATTATTACAATCCTCCAGAATCTATTACCCACTTTCTCACCTCCTTTCCATCGGCGTTTCTCCTTGGCCGATTCATTGTCGATCCCCCCTTTTCTTTATTGCAAAGCAGTTTATTTATAAAAAACAGATTCGTCAAGAAAAAACAGACAACGATTCGCAGCAGGACGATATTTTTTATCATTGACAAACAGAAACGTTTTTCTTTACTCTCTGATCCGAACACTGGGAACTCTGAGGAAAATGGCCATGAACCCCAACACCGTTCGCTCCGTCTGCCCGTACGACTGTCCCGATACCTGCGGCCTGCTGGTGAAGGTCGAAAAAGGCCGCGCCGTGAGCGTTTCCGGCGATCCCGCCCATCCCCTGACCCGCGGCTTGCTCTGCCCCAAGATGCACCACTACGAGCGCACGGTCTACTCGCCGCGCCGCCTGAAGATTCCGCTGTTGCGGACCGGTCCCAAGGGAGAAGGGCGTTTCGAACCGATTTCCTGGGATAAGGCGATCGCTCGCATCTGCTCCCGCTGGAAGGACCTGATCGCCGGCTACGGGGGTGAATGCGTCCTGCCCTATTCCTATGCCGGGACGATGGGGCTGGTGCAGCGTAACAGCGGTCATCCCTTTTTCCACAAGCTGGGCGCTTCGCGTCTGGAGCGGACCATCTGTTCTCCGGCCAAGGAGGCGGGCTGGAAAGCGGCCATGGGAGGCACCGCGGCCATGGAGCCGGCGGAGATCGAGCAGAGCGACCTGGTGATCCTCTGGGGGATCAACGCTGTCTCTACCAGCATCCACACCATGCGCGATGCGGCATCCGCGCGCCGGCGCGGCGCACGCCTGTGGGCCGTCGATACCTATCGCACGCCGACCTGCGAGGCGGCGGACGAGACCTTCATCGTGCGCCCCGGCGGCGACGGCGCCCTGGCCCTGGGGATGATGCATGTCATGGTCCGCGAGGGGCTGGCGGATCAAACCTTTATCCGGGATCATGTACTCGGGTTCGATGCGTTCGTCGAGCAGGTGCTGAACGACTCCACCCCGGAGCGGATGTCGCCGGTCTGCGGCCTGCCGGCCGCTGTCATCGCACGCATGGCGAGGAAGTTTGCGGCCGCGAAGGCGCCCTTCATCCGCGTGGGGAGCGGCCTGACCCGGTACGGCAACGGCGCGATGACCGTCCGCACCATCGTCTGTCTTCCCGCCCTGAGCGGCGCGTGGCAGCGACCCGGTGGTGGCGCCTTCACGGGGACATCCACCGGGGACGCCTTCCCGCTGCACCGGGTCACGCGGGAGGACTTCATGGAGCGGCCGACGCGCTGGGTGAGCATGAATCAACTGGGCGCGGCGCTCACCGAACTTAGCGATCCGCCCGTCATGTCCCTTTACGTTTACCATTCCAATCCGGCCGCCGTGACGCCAGACCAGAACGCCGTCATCAAGGGCCTTGAACGCAGCGACCTGTTCACCGTGGTGCATGAGCGTTTCCTGACCGATACGGCCCGCTATGCCGATATCGTCCTGCCTGCCGCCTCATCGCTGGAGCAGCCCGACCTGTACCGCTGTTACGGAGGCTACCAGAGTCAGCGCTGCGCCGCGGCCATACCGCCGGTGGGGGAGGTAAAATCCAACTGGGAGGTGTTTTCCATGCTGGCCGCCGGCATGGGGTGGGACGAACCCTTTTTCCGGCAGTCGGCCGACGACCTTGTGGAGCAGTTGCTCGATTTCGATACCCCATGGCGGGATGCCGAAACGACCCGAAGGCTCCGGGAGGGGACGCCGGTGCTGTTGACGCCGCCTTCAAAATCCAAGTGCGACTGGAAGACCCCCTCCGGCCGGATCGAAATCCGTAACGACCGGGAGCCGGCGCCTCTGCCGCGCCTGCTTGCCACGCATGCCGCAGGGGACGGTTTTCCCTTGCGTTTGCAGCCGGCAACCACGCCCTATGCCCTCAATTCGAGCTTCTACGAGCAGGATGACCTGCGTGAGAAGCAGGAGTGCATGGCGCTCATGATGCACCCGCGGGATGCGGCGGCACGGGGACTAACTGACGGCCGGCGGGTGACGGCGTACAATGACCGCGGCGAGGTGGAATTTGTCCTGAAGGCCACGGAGCAAGTCCCGGCGGGAACGGTTGTCACGGAAGGGGTCTGGTGGCGGGAGTTCATCCCCGGCCGGCGCGGGGTGAATGCCCTGACCTCCCAGCGCCTGACCGACAGCGGGCGGGGGAGCACATTGTATGATGTAGCGGTGGAGGTGCGGGGAAAGACCGATTAACCAAGAGGACTGAGTGATGACGCTCAATTGGGGCACATTCCAGACAGGGGACTGGCTTATCGGACTGATGTCGACGCTGGTCGCCTAACTCAAGCAGCCGCCGCCGGTGATCAGGTTGACGGACTATTCGGATTTTTCCATCAACTACCATATCAAAATCTTCATCGCCGATTGCGCCAATCTCGAGGATATAAAGAGCGCGGTCATGTATCGGTTGTGGTACGCGTTCAAGCGGGAAGGGATCACCATCCCGTTTCCCATCCGGGACGTACGCATGAGAGAGGCGGCATCGGGTGACGAAACGCAACGGGAAAAGCAGGTCGGGGAATTGCAGGACCTCCTGGGGAGCCTGGACCTCTTTATATCGCTGACGAGCGATGATATGAGGCGGATTGCAGAGCAGGCGCAGATCCGCGTATATGGAGAGGGTGAATATCTCGTACGCGAAGGCGAACCGGGAAGCTCATTATACCTGATCCGGGACGGCGCGGTCACATTGACCGTGGCGCAGGCCGACGGCAGGCAGACGGCGCTGGCCAAAATGACGTCGGGCCAGTTCTTCGGGGAGAGATCGCTTTTGACCGGCATGCAGAGGTCGGCTACCGTGACCGCCGATACGGATGTGGTCGCCGTCGTCATCGACAAACCGGTTCTTGCCCCGATCCTCCAGGCGAACACAAAACTTGCCGAAAGTCTGGCAGCCGTTCTCGAGGAGAGAGACGCCGATCGGGCGGCCCGTCGGCAAGCGGATTCCCAGGCGCCGGCTGCCCCGACGTCCCAGCTTGTCTGGCTGCAGCGGATCACCCGCTTCTTTGGTCTGGACTGAAGGGGGTCGGAAACTCCCCCCCTGGGGGAGATTATATATGGGGAGTCCCTTTGCCCTGAAACTCCCGCTGCTTTCCGATCCGATAGGCATCGATGACCGAAAATATCCACAAGCAAACGATGATGTAGAAAACCGCGTCAAGATAGGGATCCGTGGCTGATATTGTTGATCCGACGATCTCCGAAAGCGCTTTGAGGTTCGTGGCGCCGCCCGGCGCCCTCGCCATGACGTCGTCAAGGCGATCGAGTACGGCTGCCGTGGCCGACCAGATGAGGTAGCCCAGTCCGGTGACGACGAAAAACAGGATAACCAGACCCCTGAGGCGCCTCTTTAAATAGAGATGGCCAACGCCGGGAAAGACCAATGCCGATAGAAGCGCGGCTTTATAAGATACTTTCATCATCGCTTCCCCGCATCCTCCGGAGAGAAAGAAGGTGCTGCTTTCGACGGTTGGAGTATATGAAGTGCGTTCCCGTCTGTCAATTGAATTTTGACTGCAAAATAGAATGGGAATGATCTCTCCGGAATAGATCTACAGGGAGGATGCCAGATCCCTCCCCGAGACCCGGTTCAGGATGAAAAGGGGGATCAGGACGGAGATGATCAGGATCGTTGCGTAAGCGGAGGCCGGACCGAAGTCGCCGCTTCCGATGCGCTGGAAGATCTCCACGGTCATCGTGGCCCATGGGCCGTAATACAGGACGATCGTGGCGCTCAGTTCCGCGAGGCTGATCACCCACATGATGATCGCGCCGGCGACGATGCCCGGCATCATGATCGGCAGGACCACCCGGATGAAGGAGCGGATCGGGGGCACGCCGAGGTTGATCGAGGCCTCCTCGATCGAGGGGTCGATCTGCTGGAGAAGGGAGGAGGTCGTCTTGATCGAATAGGGCGCCTTCCGGATGAAGTAGGCCAGCACGAGGATCATCCAGGTCCCGGTGAGGACGATGAACCCCTTGTTGTAGGTGGCGGCGAGCGCGATGCCCTGGACCGTGCCGGCGATTGCCAGCGGCAGCATGACCAGGATGTCCAGCAAATAGCTGACGGGGCCTCTTTTGCGGACGAGCAGATAGCTCACCACGATCCCGAAAACAATCCCGATCAGGGTTGCCGTTGTTGCCAGGAAAAAGGAGTTGAAGATCGGCCGGGGGGCGATGGTAAAGGCGCGGATGAAGTTCTCCAGGCTGAACTGCCCGAAGTACATGACCGGCCCCTGGGTCTTGGTGATGGATGCAACCATGACGACCGCGAAGGGGAAGAGGGCCACGAAGACCACTCCTGCGCAGAACAGCCAGATCAGAAACGCGGGCAGCGGTCGCAGCTTCTTCTCTTCCAGAGGGTTCAGTGAGGTCATGGAGTAGTTCTTCCGCTCGACCCAGTATTTCTGGAAGATCGTCAGCCCCAGTGTGATTGCGAGCAGGATCATGCTGAGCGCCCCCGCCATCGACGGGTTGCCTCCGAGTTCGCTGATGAACTCGTTATAGGCCTGCACGGAGAGCACCCGGAAATCCTCCCCGATCAGGACGGGGACGCCGAAGTTTTCGATGCAGAGGTAGAAGACGACAAGCGCCCCGGAGAGGATCGCCGGTGTGACGACCGGGAGCGTCATGGTGAAAAAGACGCGCATGCGCCCCGCGCCAAGGTTGGTCGCCGCCTCCTCCAGCGATCGGTCGATTGCTTTGAGTGCGGCCGAGACCATCAGAAAGATGAACGGGAAAAACTGGAGCGTGAAGACGAGGACGATTCCCTTCCATCCGTAAATGCTGGGTATCTCTATGTCGAAGCCGCGGAAGGCCTTCGCGAAGAGCCCGTTTCTGCCCAGCAGCATCAACCAGGCCTCCGCGCCGATGAAGGTGGGGAGGATGAGCGGGAGCGTCCCCAGGGTCCGGATGAGGTTCTTCCCGGGAATCTCGTATCGGGTAAGGAAGAAGGCGAAGGGGATGCCGATCGCAAGCGCGAGAACAGTCGAGAGCGTGCTCACGAAAAGGCTGTTGCGAAGGCAGCGCATGTAGTAGGGGTAATGCAGGAACGTGGCGTAACTCTTCAGCGAGAAGGCGCCGGTCTCCGGGTCCACGAAACTCGCCTTGAAGATGAAGAGGATCGGGTAGAGTACGGCGAAGATGAGGATGGCAAAGACCGCAATCAGAATGAAATTCCAGATCTGAAAGTATTTAAGCAAGGCATCCCCCTCCCCGCTATCCCCGAATCACAAGCGGTCGGTCCGACGGAAGCTGGTACCAGAGGGTTTCTCCGTCTTTCCGGATATTCCCCTCGCCGGGATCGTGGATCTCGATCACGAGGGGCTTCTCCCCCGGGCCGGAGACGTGGTAGCGGATCATGGATCCCAGGAAGGTGCTGCCCAGGACCGTCCCTGAAAGCAGGTTTGCCTCCCCCTCCCAGGGTCCCGCGACGACGCGGATCCACTCGGGCCGAACCGACAGGGTGATGCGGGCGCCGGAGGGTTTCTGCCCCCGGAGGGTGAATCGCCGACCGTCGGTTTCCGCGGCGATCCTGGAATGATCGCCGTCCCAGCCCGTCACGTCCATTTCGATGATGTTGCTGCTCCCCATGAACTCCGCGGCGAACCGGCTCTCCGGCCGGTAGTAGATCTCGGTGGGCGTGCCGACCTGCTCCAGGCGGCCCCGGTTCAGGATCGCGATCCGGTCGGAGACGGCCATCGCTTCCTCCTGGTCGTGGGTCACGTAGATCGTGGTGATGGCGAGCTCCTTCTGTATCCGGCGGATTTCTTCGCGCATGCTCACCCGGAGTTTCGCGTCAAGGTTGGAAAGGGGCTCATCCATCAGCAGGATCTGCGGCGAGATGACCAAGGCCCTGGCCAGAGCGACTCGCTGTTGCTGTCCCCCGCTCAGCTTGCTCGGCGAACGATCCTCCAGCCCCTCGAGCTGGACGCTCTTGATGATCCGGCCGATCCGCTCGGCGATCTCCGGTTTCGCGACCTTCCTCGCTCTCAGGCCGTAGGCGATGTTATCGAAGACGCTCAGGTGGGGAAAGAGGGCGTAGTTCTGGAAGACCATTCCGGTCTCGCGCCGGTGTGGCGGGATGTGGTTGACCAACCGCTCGCCGAAGCGGATCTCGCCCGAATCGGGGGTGTAAAACCCGGCAATGGCCCGCAGCAGCGTCGTTTTACCGCAACCGCTGGGACCCAGGAGGGTGAAGAAATCCCCCTCCCCGATCGTGAGACTGACGTTGTCCACGGCCCGGAGCGAGCCGAAGAGCTTGGTGATATTGGAAAGTTCAACGCGCATGGGCCTATTTCGACAGGATGATCTCCTTCCACCTGCTGAGGATGGTCTTTTCGAGGCTCTGGGCCTCCATCGGATCGAAACTCTTGAGAATCGCGATTTTCTTCAGGGATGGAAGCCCCTCCGTGTCCCCCGCATCCAAACGGGCCGGTCTCCGGGAAAACTTGTCGAAGATCTCATCCACGACCTTCTTGCTGAGCAGGTAATCGACGAACTTCCTTGCCTCGTCGGGATGGGGGCAGTTCTTGACGATGCCCGTCGCCTCGGGGGCGACGAAGGCGCCGTCCGCGGGGTAGACGATTCCGACGTTTTTGTCGCCGCCGACGATATAGCGGTGGGCGGCGTATTCCATCGTGATTCCCAGGGGGTATTCCCCGGCGGCGACGCCCTTGAAGATCAGGCTGGAGCTGTCGAGGATCTTGGCGTTGGCGATGAGCTTGTTGATGCCGTCCCAGCCGTAGAGTTTATGAATCCCGTAAACCTGGGCAAAGGCCGATCCCGATTTTTCGGGGTTCGCCATGACGATCTTGCCCTTCCACCTCGGATCGAAGAGGTCCTTCCAGTTCCTGGGCATATCGGCGGCCTTCACGAGAGACTTGTTGACCATGATGATCATCACGTGGGCGTTGCTCGCGGTCCAGCGGGCCTCTTTCTCCACGTAGCCGGCGGGAAGGGCTTTCGCCTCGGGCGACCGGTAGGTCTGAAAATGCTCCTTTGCGTTTTCCAGGACGGCCACGTCGCCGCTCCAGAAGACGTCGCACAGCGGCCTGTCCTTCTCCGCGGCGATCCGTTTCATCGCCTCGCCGGTTCCCAGACGGACGACGGAAACCTTGACGCCCGTCTTCGCCTCGAAACCCTTCGTCACCAGGTCAAGAAGCTCGGACGGGTTCGAGGAGTAGAGGACGACCTCCGCTGCCGAAGCGACGCCGGAGAACACAAAGAAAACGACCGAAAGAACCGCTAAAAACTTGATCAGGTGTCTGCGCATAGGATAACCCCCCTTGATATGTATTTTTATATCATAACCCCGGAAAACCATATATCACGAACTGAGTATCGACAAGATCGATAAGACATTGCCTTCGACGATCGGAGTATATCGGAGTATATGGGGTGCGCCACTGTGTGTCAATTGAATTTTGGCCGCAGGAGGTTTTATCACAACCTGTTGTAGGAGGGTGGGATTTGATTCCGGTGGCGCGGACAGGGTAGCGAAAATGACCTCAAAAGATTTGTAGAGGCGATGTCATGCGTCGCCATCAACTACACCACCGCCTCTGGTCGAATATCATTGAATACCTGCGACTAAATGATAACTCTTCCCAGATTTTCATTGCCCCTTGTGGCCATGACTGGTTGACGACTGGCATCTTACCTGACCCGAAAGGGAGCTCAGGTTA
>Ga0116204_1000973_pt1 | contig 16244 bp, 11 predicted proteins | sample LakKivwa52mmetaG_FD_94481 | JGI IMG/M metagenome (GOLD analysis project Ga0116204, IMG submission 94481) | Anoxic lake water microbial communities from Lake Kivu, Rwanda to study Microbial Dark Matter (Phase II) - Lake Kivu water 52m metaG | ecosystem: Environmental > Aquatic > Freshwater > Lake...
CCATATGATAGCCTGTCCGCCCGCCCGCGTTGGCTTCCTTGATGCCGCCCGTCAGTGGCGACTTGCCGCCCACCGAGATGCGGTCTGTGGAAGACAGGATATGTCCCACCAGCAAGCCAGGTGTGAAGATCAGTTTATTCCCTGCGCCGAGTGGATCGCATTTTGCATCCACTTCATCAACCATGATACGCGCGATCAGACCGCGCCCGCCGAGGCGCTGCCAGGTTTCAGGGACGGGTTCACGCTTCAATTTTTGCGTACGAGTGTTAATGCGCCAGATCTGCGATCTATTTTCAGCCATAAATTTCTCCAATATGTCATTGCGAGGAGGGTGGTTTTCCCGACGAAGCAATCCCCATCCATTAGGAGATTGCTTCTGGCAAAGAGCGCCCTCGCAATGACATCATTCAAACAAACTTTGCACGGCTTCGCGGAAAACCTTCGTATGATAATCCACATCGGCTTGGGTGGTTTCGGGCGAGATGAGTGCCATATTGTGGAAGGGCGTCATCAAGATGCCGCGATTGAGCGCATACAAATGCATGTAACGATCCAGTTCGGGATCAACCGCCGCGTGCGCCTCTCCGCCATTTTTGGGAGGAGTGGGACGGAACCAATACTCGGAGCGGTTGCCCAAACGCTTCACGATCCACGGGAGGCTGTATTCGGCAATGACGCTTTCGACTCCCGCTGTGAATTGTTCCTGCAATTTCGTCGCCTTGGCATAAAACTCATCGGTAAGCACATTCTGGAGTGTGGCTTTCATCGCCGCAATGGACAGGGCGTTGCCCGCCAACGTCCCGCCGATGCCGCCCACATCCGCATCGTCCACGGCGAGTTTGGCAGCGAAGGCTTGACTCACTTCTTCAGTGAAGCCATAGACCGCGGCGGGAACGCCTCCAGCGAGGGGTTTGCCGAGGGTGAAGAAATCAGGCTCAAGACCGAATGAGGCGGTATATCCGCCAGGACCCGTACAAATGGTATGCGTCTCGTCAATGATGAGATACGTCCCGTATTTGCGGGTCAACTTTCGCAGCGCTTCGTGATAGCCAGGGTCGGGGTGGATGATGCCGATATTCGTCATGACAGGCTCGGCGAGGACGGCGGCAACTTCGCGTGAAGCGAGTGCGATTTCGAGCGAGCCGATGTCGTTGAACTCGATGACCTTGGTGGTTTCACGCGGGTCAATTTGCGGACCCATGTTGTTGGGGCGCGAGATAGGCGTGCCTTCTTCGTCGAGCGTGATGAAGGTTTCATCCACCGAGCCGTGATAGCAATAGTTGAAGACAAGAATTTTCGAGCGACCTGTGATCATGCGCGCCATACGCAGCACAAAACGATTCGCGTCAGTAGCGGTGAGGGCGAATTGCCAGTATGGAAGTTTGAAGCGGCGTTGAAGTTCTTCGCCGACCCAGATCACATCTTCATACGGCAGCATGAGCGTGATGCCTTTTTGAATCTGCTCGTTGATGGCTTTCACTGTGGCATCGGGGCTGTGACCCGTCATCGCGCCAGTGTCGCCGAGACAAAAATCAATGTAGTCGTTGCCATCCACATCGGTGAAGTGTGCGCCTTTTGCCTCTTTGACAAAAACAGGAAACGACCCTGCCCAGCGGATCATCCACAACATCGGCACGCCGCCGTGCAGCGACTTGCGCGCACTTTGGTAGAGTTCATGAGATTTGGGGTGATTTTTGTGAAAGAGTTCTTCTTCAGCTTCTAATAACTTTTTGAGTTTGTTTCTATCGAGTGTGTTTGTCATGGTTTTAATTTGTCGAAGGTCAAACGCTGAAAGTCGAACCTTTTGACGTTTGATCTTCGACGTTTGACAGATTTACACGCTTTCTTTTACCGACTCGCCAAAGATTTTCAACCCATCATTGATCTGTTCGGATGAAACATTCAACGGCGGGATCCAGCGCAGGATGTTGTCATACGTTCCGCAAGAGAGCAGCAATAAGCCTTTCTCTTCCGCTTTATGAATGACTTCCTTGACCAGTGGTTTGGCTTTTGCCTGAGAGCCATCCACGACGAATTCGGTGCCGACCATGAGTCCCTTACCGCGCACATCGCCGATCTGCGGATATTCCTCCTGCAATTTGCGGAGTCCCGTCATCAATTGGATGCCTTTTTCTGCGGCATTTTCCAACATCTTCTCATCGCGCAGCACACGTATGGTGGCAACCCCAGCCGCGCAGGCGACTGCATTGCCGCCATACGTCCCGCCGATGGAGCCAACATCTAGTTTCTTCATAATGTCCGTGCGAGTGAACACGCCAGAGAGCGGCATGCCAGACGCAATGCCCTTTGCCGCAGAGATGATGTCTGGCACGACGCCGAAATGTTCGAGCGCAAACCATTTGCCTGTGCGCCCAAAACCCGACTGCACTTCGTCGAAGATGAGCATGATGCCGTGCTTGTCGCAAATTTCGCGCAAGCCTTTCATGAAGGATGCAGGCGGCAGGATGTAGCCGCCTTCACCCAGCACAGATTCGATCAGAATCGCGGCGGTATCTTTCGGCGCGGTCTGCGAGGCGAGTAGGTATTCCAACTGCTCCAGCGCATATTGGCTGGCCTGCTCTTCCGTCATTTTCAGGTGGAATGCGTACGGGAACGGCGAAACATATATCCCCGAAGGAAGAGGCGCAAAGCCCGTGCGGTAACCGGTCTTGGAGGTGGTCAACGCCATCGTGACATGCGTCCGCCCGTGGAAGGAGCCGTTGAAGACGATCACATTCGGCCTGCCCGTGGCGGCTTTGGCAATTTTGACGGCATTCTCCACCGCTTCCGCGCCTGAGTTGGCGAAGAAGAAACTGTCAATCGAGAGCGGGACAATTTTGCGAAGTTCTTCGATCAATCCCAACATCGGCTTGTGGATGACAATATTCGCCTGAGCGTGCAAGAACAAGCCAGCCTGCTCGCGGATCGCCTCCACCACTTTGGGGTGGCAGTGACCTGTATTGGTCACGCCGATACCACTGGTGAAGTCGAGTAGCTTTTTGCCGTCATCCGTATAGATGTATGCGCCTTCGGCACGGTCGGCAACGAAATTGAAAATGCGACTCCATGCGGGAGCCATGTGAGGGAAGTTATCTTGATAGAGTTGGTTGGTCATGATTTCCTAATTCTTTTTTCAAACACGAAGGGCACGAAGTACACAAAGGGGAGGTCGCACCTACCCGCTTTATCCTTCGCGCCCTTTGTGTCCTTCGTGTTTAATTAGCTACGCGGGCAAGTACTTAGCCGCCCACTCAATATCATGCTTCTTGAGCGTCTCAGCTGTGGGAACCCCATCGTTCGTCCAGCCAGCCATCTTGTAGTAGGTATCGAGAGCAGTTTCAACTTCCTCATGGGTCAGGGAGAAGCCTGCGGTGGGTCCTGTGCCTTTCAATTCCTTGAAGAATTTCTTGGGCAGTTTATCCGCATTGCGGGTCAGACCTTCACGGGCATTGAACACACGGAAGAGGTCCAAACGGCGGCGGCCAACCTCCATCAGATCATTGACGGTCAAGTTCCAGCCTGTGACAGAGTTGATCATCTGCGCGGTCTGTTCACCGTCATACAACGTCCACGTGGGACCATATACGAACTGACAGAGTTCAGCCGAGTCCAACATCGAGTAAAAGACTTCCGTCTCATACGCGAAGCGGACTTTTTCTTCGGTGAGGCTGTAGGCGGGCTGCGGTGAGCCAAGACCGATCTGCTTGAGGCGGTCGAGGTTGAAATCGCCCACGCCTTCTTCGTAGTACGGGTCATGCTCAGAGGATTGGTGATCTGCACCAAAGGGATTGACGGCGTAGATAAGCGCCAGCGAGCGTTTGGCTTGCGGCATGTGTGCAGGAGCCTCAGCACCCTTGACGGTGATGAGAAACTCATCCGCGCCTTTGCCCCATTTAGCAGCGGCGCGTTCGGAACCCATGCCGAGCGTCTTACCAAATTCGCCTTCACCCTTCACCATTTTGTAGAGCGCGGCGATCATCGCTTCGTGATTACCGAATTTCAACTCAATACCGTCTGTGTCGGCGGTGGTGATGATGCCGTTCTCGAAGCACTCCATCGCAAAGGCAATCGTCGCGCCCGCGGCAATCGTATCCACGGCGTATTCGTTACAGATCTGATTCGCCAGCGAAACCGCGGCGAGATTGTCGATGCCACAGTACGAGCCGAACGTGCCGAGCGTTTCGTATTCAGGACCACCATATTTCGGGTCGACCTTGTATGGACCGTCCTTGATCTCCACCACACGCTTGCATTTGACCACGCAGGCGTAACAGGTATCGCGTTCCTTCAAAACGGTCTCCGCCATCACTTCACCGCTGATGGGCTCAAACCCTTCAAATTGACCTTCGTTGTAGTTACGGGTCGGCAGGGTGCCGATGGAATGATTGAACGCCACCACCACCGCCGTACCGAATTTGGCAAGTCCGTCCATATCGCCGTTTTCAGGCAGCGCCTTGGGACCAATACGGTTCAATTCAGTGACGCCCTTCTGGTTCGCCACTTTGATCTTGCCTGTACCACGCACAACTACCGCCTTCAAGTTCTTGGATGCCATCACCAAGCCCATGCCTGTACGTCCGTTGTGGCGATTGGACATGCTCACCAACGACGAGAACAACACGCCATTCTCTGCGCCGATGCCATGCTGCAAAATTTCCGCTTTGGGGTCAACTTCCTTGTGCATAATGTCGTCCACTTCCCCCGAAATCTTGCCCATCAAATGCGCCGCGTCGCGCAGTTCATACTTCCCATCCACAATGCACAGATATACAGGCTTGGGCGATTTGCCCTTGATGACAATGCCATCGAAGCCTGCAAACTTCAACTCGGCAGGGAAAAACCCGCCGCTCTGCGAGTCACCGATGCCGCCGCTGATGGGCGATTTCGCATTCGCATTCAAACGGCTCTGACCTGAGATCGCCGCACCCGTCGTCACACCCGTGAACAGCGTTAAAACATTTTCTGGTCCAAGCGGGTCAGCGCCCTGCGGCATGTCGCGCAAAATGTAATGCATCCCCATCGCGCTGCCACCCAGATATTTACGGTAAAACGCCTCATTCGGCTCTTCCACCGTCAGCGAACCGCTCGTCAGATCTACGTGCAGAATTTTCCCGTTATAACCGTTTGGCATGGCATTCCTCCGTGTGAATTGATTTTTGCAATTATATCAACTGCCCCAGACTTCCTCAACGCGACATTTCCGAAAGCGACAGAGGAACGGCTTCGGATAAGTTTTTTCCTACATGAATAACATCGCTTCTTTCCCAACCGACAGAGGGTCATGTCTCATTCGGCATTCCCCACCTGTTGTCAGGCGCTGCCGTGATAATCAGATTGCCACAGCAGCGCCTGAATGCAATTTAGCTCAATCCCCTGCCTGTGCCTCGACAGGTTCTTCATTCAATTTACTCCAACCAAGGGCATTCTTCATATCCACTGGCTTGCCGTGGATATTCTTCAATATCTTTGGCGGATCAATTTTGCCCGTCGCGAGGGAAACCACAATGAACGCCACAATCGAGATGAAGAAGGCAGGTGCTGAAGCAATATAAACCGAATCCCACAGTGAGCAATACAGGTCACCTTCACAGATGGCAAAAGTACCAAATTCGGGCGCGTAATAGTAATACACCGACAGGAAGCCCCAAGAGATCGTACCTGAGAAAAACGAAGTCAGCGCGCCAATATGATTGGCTTTCTTCCAATACATGCCGATCACATAAGGCGCAACCATGCCCACCAAAATACAGGTATTTGCCAACACCGCAAGTTCGTAGATCGTCTCTGCCCAGAGCGCAATGACCAGGCTGAAGATACCGCTAACAGCAAGCGCGAGGCGGGTCAGAAGCAATTGGGTCTTATCCGTAAGATCAGGCACAAAGACTTTGACAATATTCTCCGTGAACATCGTCGCCCCAGCCAGCATGGACGAATCTGAGGTGCTCATCAGCGCCGATGCCAACGCCGCTACAAAGAGCGCCACCAATACAGGGCTAAGGTATTTCATCGCCATCGTGATCAGAATGAATTGCGTTTGCTCCGACTCGATATCTGGTCCAATCGCAGAATAAGCCGCCATGCCGATAAAAGGAGAAAGCACGCCAAAAGTGATATACAGAAACGCCGCAATGTAGGTGGATTTCACAGCCACATTCTCGTTCCGCGCTGCGCACGTGCGCTGGAGATAATCCTGTGCAGGGATACTGCCCAGACCGATCGCCATCCACGCGGCGGCGTAATAGAACCAGCCCATTGTCCCCTGATAGCCGAGGTAGCCTTCCTCCGCAGTGGGACCCATGGCAAAAGGATAGTCAGTGTATTGCGCGCCCGCCATGCCAATAAAGGCATCCAAACCGCCTACTGCCCAGAGAATGCCACCGAAAATGATCAGCAGCCCGCCCATGGTCAGGAACATCTGCATGAAGTCGAGCGCAGTATCAGCCCAAAGACCGCCTGCCATCGTATAAATCGTAACGATTCCCGCCACCAACACCATACCCACTGCCAAATCCCAACCAAGCAGCGCTTGCAAAATTGCGCCGCCTGCAACGATCTGGGCAGCAGTCCAGCCAAAGTAGCCAATGATCTGCGCAATCGACCCAACCACAGACATGGCAGTGCCGTAACGCTGCTGGAAGAAGTTCATAATGGTCACATACTGGGCACGGCGCGCCAGACGTACGATCAACAAGCCCGAAAGCACAAGGCACAAGGTCGCGCCAAATGGGTCAAAGATGACGCCCTGCAAACCATATTTATAGGCTTCCGAACTTGAGCCCATCAACGTCTCGGCGGCAAACCAAGTTGCCATGATGGAAGGGGCAGCCATCCAGATCGGCAGACGGCGGCCCGCCAATACATAATCGGTGGTCGTCTCCACTTTTTTCGACGCCCAATACCCAATCCCCAAACGGACGATCAAGATCGCAATAATTCCCCCAATAATCAAACCCGAGTAAGCATAATCTTGCATGGTATCCTCCGATGAACGCGGAGCAACCTGCCCCGCAAAAAATTAGCGGACAAACGCTCTCACGTTTGTCCGCTTTGATTTCAATTGGCGGTCATTTCCTTCATTCCGTAAGGGAAGCCGTAATCTGCCATTTTTTCCATGAACGGTTCAGGCGGGAAGGCTTCAGGTCCGAGCACGCCTGTGCCTTTCCACACGCCATGCTTGAGCAAATCCATTGCGATGACAGCGCTGAATGCGGTCTGCGCGACGACTGCCTGGCAGCCCCACACCTTCATGCACTCTTCGTTATCCGCTACTTGATAGAGATAGACCGCCCGCTTCATCCCATCCTTTGTGCCTGTTACATACGTCCCCGCGCAGGTCTTACCCTTCATCTTATCTCCCAAATGAGCAGGATCAGGTAAACAGGCGGCGACTACATCACGCGGTGCAACTTGTACACCCTTGACGTTGATTTTCTCTTTGTTATCCAAGCCGAGCATGTGCAAAGTCTTCAATACGCTGATGAATTCATCACCAAGCCCATACTTGAACGTGGCGCGTTTGGTCTTGACCCAGCGCGGCACGAGCAACACTTCTTCATGCTCTACGTTGACCACTTCCACGGGTCCGATCTCGGGGAAATCAAAAACTTCAGGTTCAGAGAAGGGCGCAGTAGTGAACCATTTTCCATCCTGCCAGATCACAGGCGGGTTGAGGCATTCTTCGATGGTCGTCCAGATGGAAAAGTTGGGAGCAAAGTCGTAGCCTTCGATGGTGATGTTCGCTCCGTCGCGGATGCCGACTTCGTCAATTTCATCGAAGAGATGGTCGGCGGCGTAGCGGGCAAAGACATCTGCCATGCCAGGCTCAACACCAATGCCGACCAACGCGAGAAGGTTCTTCTTCTCCCAATCTTTGGCTTTATCGAACTGATAATCGCCCAATTTGATCCCAGGTTTGTTGAATGGATCAGTGGGATGCGGCTCGGAGAGAGTCATCGCCATGTCCATATATTTCGCGCCGACGTTGTATGCGGCATCAAAGATCTGTTTGTTGAAGATCGGGTCGACCGAGTTCAAAATCAGGTCTACTTGATATTTCTTTGCCAGTTGTTCAATACTTTGCTGGTTGCTCGCGTCGATGAACTCGACAGGAAAACGTTCTACATCCCCCATCTTTTTTTGTACCTCTTCGGCACGTTTGACGTTGTAATCTGCCAGCACCATCAATTCCATCCACTTGCGCGGTTTGGCGATGGCTGCAATGGCTTCCCCTACTCCTCCCACTCCTACCAGCAATACTTTCATGATTCCTTTTTCTCCATTAGTTTTATAACCCGCTCATGGGCGAGTTAGTGTACAAAGCAAATCCCCTTTTGAGGCGTGGAAAATATCCAATAAACAGGAACAACTCGAGGTTAAGAGAGAAGCGTGGTGCTTCCTCCTAGAAATAGATTTCTTTGACGATCTTCAAATACATGAACGATTCGGTCTCGCGGACTCCATCCACTTTTGCGAGTTTTTCGGTCATAAATTTGAGCAGGTCTTCGTGATCCTGACAAAAGACTTCGATCATGATGTCGTACCTGCCACTGACAACGACCACGTATACGACTTCGTCGAACTTGATGAGCTTGTTCGCCACATCGAGCATTTTACGGCCATCAGTGCGAATGCCGATCATGGACATGGTGCGCTTGCCCATCATGAGCGGGTTTGTAACGGCGACAACTTTGAGGTAGCCGAGTTTGGCAAGGCGGTTGTACCGCTGGCGGATCATGCCAGGCGAGACATTGAGCTGCTCGGCGAGTTGGGCAAAGGCAACACGTCCGTCGGCGCGGAGGGCATTGATTATGTGACGGTCGATGCTATCGAGGCGGTCACGGTTGCCACTGCCATTTATGTTTTCCATAGGTCTATGTTATAACTTTTATTTACTATTGTCAATAGTTTTTTGACTTTTTTTCATTGAAAACATGGTTTTTTGCTTATTATTTACTTTATTGACAATAATGGTGCGATTACACACTCGAAATGACTGTCCCCCGTTGGAATAATGAAAATGGCAGCCGTTATGATGCGGCTGCCATTCGTTTTAACTAACTACCAGTAGATGCCTTGAATTCTGTCCAGATGCGGTCGTACAACTGGAGTGCATCGCCAACATCTTCCAGCCACTGCAAGCGGGCTTCCACTTCGGGGGGCGGGTAGATGCCTTCATCAGCCAGCATTTCGGGGTCGATGAATTCCTTGGCGGCTTCGTTCGGCGTGCCGTATCCAACTAACTCGACGTTCTGCGCTGCGATCTCAGGGTAATTGAGATAGTTGATGAAGACGCTGGCGGTATAAGCATTTGGCGCATTGACAGGGATTGCCAGATTGTCCTGCCAGATCACGCAGCCTTCTTCAGGGATGACGTAAAAAATGCCATCACGTCCACCGTAATCAGGCAGCCCCGCAAGAATTGCGTCGCCCGTCCAAATATGACCAAGGACGGTTTCGCCAGATATGATCAAGTCGTCATTGGTCTGGCTGTCGTACGCCTTAACGCATTTGGACTGTTCGATGAGCAGGTTCTTGGCTTCTTCCAGCTCGGCGGCATCGGTGGAGTTGAGGGAGTAACCAAGGTACATGAGAGCGGCACCGATGGTTTCGCGCTGATCGTCAAGCATGCTGATCTGGCCGCAATAGGGCGAATTCGGATCGAACATCATGCTCCAGGAGCTTTCGTATTCAGTCACAACGTTCGTGTCCACCGCAAAGCCTGAAGTGCCCCAGAAGTACGGGACGGTGTACTTTTGTTCGGGGTCGAAGTATTGATTAACGTTCAAATCGTCCATATTGGAAATGTTGCTGATGATGTTGAAGTCGAGCTCCATCAACATGCCTTCGTCGATCATCAACTGCACCATGTAATCTGAAGGGACGATAACGTCATAGTCAGCGCCGCCAGCCTGGAGCGTGGCAAGAAGCGTTTCGTTGGAGTCAAAATTGGTCTCCACAACTTCCACGCCGCACTCTTCCTGGAACATGTCCTTGACTGCGGGGTCGATATATTCAACCCAATTGTAGAAATAGATCTTCTCGGCAAGGGGTTCGCTGCCATCACCGCAGCGATCGGATAACTCGCCGCCTGCTTCCGCTTCACTGCCTGTTTCAGCAGCGGGGGCAGCGGGCTGGCATGCCGCCAACACAAGTGCCAGCAGCACCAACAAGTAGGTCAATTTATTACTCATTTCTTCGTCTCTCCTTTGTTTTTTACTACTTTTTACTTTATCGAACAGCTTCACAACGGGCATGGTATTCGTTGCCGCACCACCTCCTTTCAAGATAATTATGAAAGCAGAAGAAAAGATGATAGGTATGCTGCGCCAAATACCAGTAGAACAGCGATCCATGATAGGATTTTGCCCGAGTCATTGGTCTCCGCCAATTCTTCACGGTATCCTCCAAAGGAACGCCATGCCCAATAAAATCCTGCCAGCAAGAGAATCCGTACGACCAGTGCTATCAGAGAGAAGTCTCCTGAAGCGAAGACAAGGGGTAAACTCGTTATACCATAGACTCCCAACCCCAAGCCCGCCCCAACCGACATGGCGCGAGTGTAAACAGCGCCTCCATTTTGAGCAGTCAGAGATAAGCCCACTAAACCAATGGAGCCAAAGAGTAATGCAGTGGAAAGAGCATTGATCTCAGGGGTGACACCCTTACGAACAAGAGAGTAAATATACAAAGGCATGGTTTGGTCTTGAATGCCCTTTGTAAATACAGTGATGAGGAAATCATCCAGTGACAGGGTGAATGCCATCAATGCACCGCCGATAATGCCTGGCATAAGGAGGGGCAGGGTCACCCGCTTGAATGTCTCCCATTCGTCCGCGCCGAGATCGGCGGCGGCTTCTTCGAGGCTGCGGTCAAAATCTGCGAGACGTGCGCGCACAATCACGTACACAAATGGAATATCGAAGGCGATATGAGAAAGGGTGATGGTATGCAAACCCGTTGTAGCGCGAATCCCAAATACATTTTGCAGAAACGGAAAGAGTGCCTGATTGAAGAAAAGCAACAGGGAGATACCCATCACGATCTCAGGAATAACAATCGGGAGATACAGGTTGGCGTCAAACGCTGTGCGAAGTTTGAAGCGATAGCGGTCCATCGCCATGGCGGTCAATGTGCCGATCGCGGTGGCAACCACTGTGGTGACCAAACCAACCAAAAGACTGTTGCGAGCCGCTTCAAGCAACTCCGTATTTTGAGACAGTTTTACGTACCATTGTGTTGAAAAGCCGGTAAACACCGCAACGGAACGCGTATTGTTAAAGGAAAAGATAATGAGGATCAACACTGGCAGGTAGAGGAAGCCAAACACCAGCGAGGCGTTTGCGCTCAAAAGCCAGTTTCCAATGCGCGTGCCGAGGCGCACTTTTTGTCGTGGATAAATGGGGAATGTGCTCACATTGCCCTCCGGGTCTCTTCGCTGCTGGAACGGAAATATGCAATGACGCCGATCAGCACAAGCGACATCAACACCAGCGACATGGCGGAGCCAAAGGGCCAGTTACGCGCCACTCCGAACTGACGGTTGATCAGCGTACCGATCATTTCCACCTTTCCGCCGCCCATGATGTCGGGGGTAATGAATGCCCCAACAACAGGAACAAACACCAGCACGAGTGCGGCGACCACGCCGGGCATGGTCATCGGCAGCATCACACGCCAGAATGCGCGTTGCGGCGGTGCGCCTAGATCCGCGGCGGCTTCCATAAGAGAGTGATCGAATTTTTCAATGGATGCATACATCGGCAGGACCGCGAACGGTAAATAACCGTAGATCAAACCGATCACCACTGCAAATTCATTAAAGAGGAGGTCGAAGGGCTGGTTGATCAAGCCGATGTTCATAAACAGGGTGTTGATCAGACCCTCGGTCGCAAGGACTTGTTTGAGCGCATACGTACGGACGAGGAAGTTGGTCCAGAATGGGATGATTACAAGGATCATCAGCGCATCACGCCAGACCTGTTTTTGCTTCGAGATGAAATAGGAAAGGGGATACCCGACAACAATACACCAAAACGTCACCACCAAACCAATGCGGACGGAGTTCCCAAAAATTCCCAAATACAACAGGGGATTGCAATCAACACCTGCAAAATCAGAGGCGCAGGAATTGAAGAACAATTCGTAATTATTGAGCGTGTATACAGGCGGGAGTTTAATACCACCAGCACGCCCGCGCTCGACGAAGCTGATGAACAGCATGATCAAGATCGGCAGGTTGAAGAACAGCAGAATCCATAACGCGCCCGGGGAGATCAAGCCCCATAATTGTGCACTCTTCTTTTCGCGGAATAATTTAAGCATCGAAACCTCCGCCTACTCGGTAAGAATGCGCGGTGACGTGCGGGTGAAGGACATGGTCACTTCGTCACCGGTCTTGGCAAGGGATTTTTGAGCCACGGTCACATTCTGCTCACGGATGCGCGCCTTGTGCCCGCCTGGGAAGCGCACGCCATAGTGCGTGTCCGTTCCAATATAGATGACTTCTTCCACACGCCCCTTGAGGTTGTTGCCACTTTTGATCTCGGAATTGAGCGTCAATTTTTCGGGGCGAACCGCTACTGTAACCTGCTGACCATTTGTAAACTTGCGGCTGGATTCGATATAGACAATGCCGCTGCCAGTCAGGTCAATTTCAACAGTGGTGCCATTTTGGCCTTTGACAACGCCGTCGAGGAAGTTGGTTTCACCAATGAAGTCGGCAACGAATTTCGTAGCAGGGCGTTCGTAAATTTCTTCGGGTACGCCGATCTGGAGGGCAAGACCCTTGCTCATGACGGCAATGCGGTCACTCATGGTGAGCGCTTCTTCTTGATCGTGAGTGACATAGATGAACGTAATGCCCACTTCACGCTGGAGGGTCTTTAGCTCCAACTGCATTTCTTTGCGGAGTTTCAGATCGAGGGCGCCAAGAGGCTCGTCGAGGAGAAGAACTTCAGGTTTATTGACCAAGGCACGGGCGAGAGCGATGCGCTGTTGCTGTCCGCCAGAAAGCTGCTTGGGACGGCGCATTTCCATACCCGGCAAGCGCACCATCTCGAGCGCTTCCCCAACCCGCCGAATACGGTCAACCCGCGAGACGCCTTTCATTTCCAAACCGAAAGCAATATTCTGCTCGACGGTCATGTGCGGGAAAAGCGCATATTGCTGGAACACCGTATTGATGGGACGTTGGAAGGCAGGCGTCTGACTCATATCCTTGCCATGAATAAGGATCTTTCCATCTGTTGGAAGTTCAAAGCCTGCGATCATGCGCAGGGAGGTTGTCTTACCGCAACCAGAGGGACCGAGCAGGGAAAAAAATTCACCATCTTTGATCTGCATGGTGACATGGTTGACCGCCGCCAAAATACCGCCTTCGGGGGTCACGAACTGTTTTACGACATCCTGCATTTCAACTGCAAATTCACTACTAGCCATCTATCTTCTCCTCAATAGATTTATTTCCGCTACATGGCGGCGTTGATCTCTGTTAGTGTATCGCCCAACCGTTCCAACAACATGTCCATCTGGTCTTTTGTAACAACAAGCGGCGGCTCAATTCGGATGGTCTGGGCACTGGTCAACGTGCCCGCTACCAATACACCGCGCTTGAACAAACCAGAGGCTACTTTATAACCGATATCAGAGGTCTTAAAATGCATTCCAAGCAGGAGGCCTTTACCCGTTATTTTCTCATAAATTTGCGGATACTGCGATGCGAATTTCTCAAGCTGCGGAATCAGGTACGCGCCTTTCTCCGCGGCTTGCTCCCATAATTTCTCGCGCAAGGTGACATTGATTGCCGCGATCGCCGCCGAACACGCCAGCGCCCCCCCGCCTGTGGTGGTGGTATGCATGAACGGATTCGGGTACATCATCGGATGGAAGATTTCCTCCGTGGTGATCACAGCGCTGATCGGCATCACGCCGCCGCCGAGTGACTTGGCAACCGTAATAATATCAGGAACGACATCCCAATGGTCCACGCCCCACAGCTTGCCTGTGCGACCCAGTCCCGTTTGCACTTCATCTGCTATTAACAACACGCCATGCTTTTTCGTTGCGGCGCGAATGCGAGGCCAGAAATCATCAGGAGGAACGATCGCGCCCGACTCGCCCTGAATTGGCTCAAACATGACGGCGGCTACGCCGATGCCAACCTTTTCGCAAATTTCCAACTGCTTCTCAACGGCGTCTGCATCACCGAACGGGACATGGTAGACCTGACCGCCGTACATCATGCCCAGCGGCGCGCGATAATCGGATTTACCCATCAGGGATAGCGAACCCATCGTCTTCCCGTGGAATGCTTTCACACCGACGATGAATGCGGTCTTGCCCGTGTAGAGTTTGGCGATCTTCATCGCCGCTTCATTTGCCTCGGTACCGCTTGCTCCAAACCAGCTATATTTCAGGTCGCCCGGGGTGATGTCTGCCATCAACTTCGCCAGCACACCCCGCAGCGGATCGAGCAATTCCTGCGAAGGCATGGGGGAACGGTCCAATTGCGCCTTGACCGTCTTCACCACATCGGGATGGCTCCAGCCCAGGTCCATCATGCCGTAGCCGCCGAGAAAATCAAGGTATTCACGCCCAAGCACATCTTTGAATACAGCACCCGAGCCACTCCACTCGACTGCCGCCCAATCGCCTGATTCTGTGACAGATTTGCGATATTCAAGCCAGTTGCGGTTGTAATACTCGGCAAAATTACGGGTGGATTCATCGATGATCCATTTGCCCTCCTCTTCTGGAACGTCTGACCTGTGGATTACTTCGATCCACTTTTCAGCGTAGTCTCTTGCGTGTTTTAGATCGTTTGACATGATATCTCCTTGTTAAATAACGGCAGCAGGTCATGCCTATAAAAGACAAAACCTGCCGCCCATAAATTTATATTACTGATCCAATTCCTCAGGTCGCAGCTTGCGAAGCGCGTCTTTGATGGGGATCAAGCCCAGGTAATTGACGGGGTTGGTATCCATTGGCTGACCGTCTACATCGGTGATCGGTTTGGGGGCATCCTGCTTCTGCGTAGCCAGTGAAACGATGACCATCATCGCAATGGAAGTCAGGAAGGCGGGCAGGGAGGCAATGTAGGTTGCATCCCAGAATGCGCAATCCGTGTCACCTTCACAGACGAGCAGGGTCGAGTCGCCGCCAATGCCGATGTTATAAGCGATGAGGATACCGATCGCCCACGCAGCAAAACCGCCGATGAACGCCGCCATCGCGCCATATTGGTTGGCTTTCTTCCAGTACATACCAAACGCAAATGGCGTGAACAAGCCCACCAGCAAAATCGACCAAGCCACCACACCCAGCTCGTAGATCACCGCCGCTGAGACTGCGATGGCGATGCCGATCGTGCCGTTGACCGCAACCATGATACGTGTCCATTTGACTTCGCTGGCATAGTCGAGTTTCTTCCCGAATAACGGGAACAGGTTCTGGGTCACGACTGAAGCGCCCGCCAGCAGGGAGCTATCCGCTGTGCTCATCAATGCTGAGGCGAGGGCTGCCATAAAGAGCGCCACCAATACAGGCGGGACATAATTCAGCGCTGCCATGACCAAGATTCCGTCAAAATTGACGACGTTTGGATCAAGTTTGTACATCATGATGCCGATCAAAGGAGACATCACGCCGAAGACCAGGTACAGTACACCCGCCAGATACGTTCCCCACACGGCGGTTGATTCGTTACGAGCCGACATGGAACGCTGGAACAAATCCTGTGTTGGCACAGAACCGAGACCGATCGCCATCCATGCCGCCATCCAATAGACCCAACCTGATCCCTTGAAATAGCCAAGGTAGCCCGCGCCGCCTTCGGTCATATCGGGCAGCAGGGTAAAAGGTTTCGGGTTGTTGAGCGTTTCATTGATGGCGGTCAAACCCTCCCAGCCGCCCACCTGAATGAGCAGGAAGACAAAGATCAGGGTCACACCGCCAGCGGTGAAGAACATTTGGATGAAATCAAGCATGGTATCGGCGAGCATACCGCCGAGCATGGTATAACCGACCACCCAGATGGTCACCAATGCCATGCCTACTTCCAGCGGCACATCGGGGAATAAAGCGACAACAATGGTACCCGCAGCAACGATCTGCGCGCCCGTCCAGACGAAGTACGTCAGCAGTTGAGCCATGGAAGCGAGGATCGTCATACCCTTGCCGTAGCGGCGCTCAAAAAAGTCCACAACGGTCAGGTAGCGCGCGCGGCGCATCAGACGGGTGAAGAA
>Ga0116204_1000975_pt1 | contig 16234 bp, 16 predicted proteins | sample LakKivwa52mmetaG_FD_94481 | JGI IMG/M metagenome (GOLD analysis project Ga0116204, IMG submission 94481) | Anoxic lake water microbial communities from Lake Kivu, Rwanda to study Microbial Dark Matter (Phase II) - Lake Kivu water 52m metaG | ecosystem: Environmental > Aquatic > Freshwater > Lake...
ACGAGACAGAAGAAAATCCAGCGCAAGAGTATCTGCGCCACTCTTGGTGAACCGCCGGATGCGGACCCGCATGTCCGGTGGTGTGAGAGGGAGCGGTTAGCCGCCGCTCCCTACTCGATTGTTGACTGCCGATTAAGCTCTAACTTTCTCCCAACTTGCTTTGGCAGGACGCAGGGAAAGTAACATGATGATCGTGATCAGAATGGCGGAAGTGATGCACCATGCGCAGGTGGCCCCAATGACGAAGGGTTCGAGAAAGGTCAGGTAGATCGAGAAGAGCGTGCCGAATCCGCTGAAAGCGAGCAGGGCAAGAGCCGCCCAATGGGTGATGTGTCCCTTTGCGTAACGGGCAACGAGCCAGGCAAGCGCAATCGCGATATATCCTATTAGTCCCACTACGCCGATTGGCAGCACGCCGAACAGGCGGGCGTATGCGCTTTGCTGCACCGTGTTGCAGTCGCCTACAGGTCCGCAAACGGCGGTGACGTGGGCAGTCTCTACATAGGCGAGGTAGCCCGCCACGAAGAATCCCATCAGGCAGAGTACGGGGATTTCCCATGACCATTTGATCGGAGCCTTGGATTTTTTCTTCTTTCTAAAATCCATCACAGCCCAAATGACGGCGGCGAGCATGAGTATCAGCACCAGCACTGCCAGCGAATTCCCAACGGGGTCTCGCGCAAACTTCTCCTGCCAGGTGGCGTTCTGAGAGTCGGGCAAGGTCAGGGCAGGGGACACTGTTTGGGATGTCGCAGCAGGCTCGAGGTCGGTTTGAGGCGCAGTGCTTGGGGGAATCCCTAACGTCTCACGCAGCCCTGGAATCTCAGGCCAATCCATGCCGCCTTGCGAGAGATAGGTGTCGATGAGCCCGGGAAATTTTTCGGGGATGTCAAGCGAGCCGATGAGGTAAACATTCCCAACCACGAGGAAGGGAACCCCGCTTTGCTCCAGACCGAATTTCTGTAACGCCGCGAGGAAGAGGGTCTGCCCTTCAGTTTGAGTGACATCTACTCCGACGATCTGCAACTGGTCGCCGTATTTTTCGAACAGCGGCGGGAAGACTTCCTCAATGACGTAATGGCAATGTCCGCAGCTTGGGGAGTAAAAAAGCACGGCATGCACAACTGCGACGGATGTCTGCGCCTGAACGGGGGAGTGGATGAGCAAGCTTGCCAGAACGAGAATGCTCATGAATAGTTGAATTCTTTTCACGATGGTATCTCCTTTTCGATTTCATTTCCCATTGTAAGGACACTGTCTGTGCTGACAAGTGAGAGATGTCCTTGTTCAAAGTGACCACGGATGTGTATTTTTATCCGAAGCCAGACCTCTTTGCGCAGATTATGCTTATTCATAAGCGAGTCTAATACTGGAATAGTAGTTTCATCACTATCGTGCATGAGGGAAACGGCTAAAATTCGTCATGTGAAATATATCACAAACCGGAGATGCGATGAATAAGAATTTCTTAATAGGTACCGCGCTCGTGTTGGGATTATTCTTTTCGAGCTGTTCGGCACAGGCGGAGATGCCCGCTGAAACGGGGACACCTGCTGAAACCGAAGTGGAAGCAATGCCTACGCCTTCAGTTGAGTCTGGGGAGTGCCTGGCTTGCCATACGGATAAACAACGTCTCATTGATACTGCCAAGCCCGAAGAGGCAGATCATGAAGCCGAATCTAAAGGGGTTGGCTGAGGGGGCGAAGTGGCTCCGTTGGAGCCATGGGAGAAAGTGCTTGTAAATAGTGAGGCGTTCCTTGCCACCGATCATGGTGAATTGACCTGTATCGAATGCCACTCTGGAACGAATGTTGCCGATAAAGACTCCGCTCATGCGGGTATGGTTGCCAGCCCGAGCGAGCAACCCGATGTCTATTGCGCCGAGTGTCATGAAGAGATATCCGCCGCATACCCGAGTGCATTACACAGTACGCAGGCAGGCTATTGGACGACGCTCAATGCCCGCAACGGAAATGTGCCTGAAGACCACCCTGCGCTTGACACGATGTTCAATAACCATTGCGCCACCTGCCATACTTCGTGCGGCGAGTGCCACGTCAGCCAGCCCAAGAATGTTGGCGGTGGATTGTTCACAGGGCACGTGTTCGAGAAGACCCCGCCGATGACGCGCTCTTGTACGGCTTGTCATGGCAGCCGCGTGGGCAATGAGTTCCTCGGCAAGAATGAGGGCTTCCCCGGAGATGTTCACTTCCGCGAAGCGCGTATGAACTGTGTGAAGTGTCACGAAGGCGCAGAATTACACGGCATGACGGATGCAACAGCTGGCGCAGAACATCGCTTGAACGGTGAAGAAAGCCCAAAGTGTACCGATTGTCACCCCGATGTTGCCCACGGCTCCGATGGAATTGAAATGCACGCACAGCACGGCGGCGGTACAACGCTTTCCTGCCAAGTCTGCCATTCAGTGACCTACACCAGTTGTGACGGCTGTCATGTGGCGGTCAGCGAAAAGAGCGGAAATCCGTTCTTCGAGACGCAAGCCACGTACATGACCTTCCTCATTGGGCGCAATCCCATTCAAACGGAAGAACGTCCCTACAAGTTTGTGCCCGTCCGCCATGTGCCTGTGGCACCGACAAGCTATCAGTTCTACGGCGAAAACCTGCTGACCAATTTCGACTCCCTGCCGACCTGGGTCTACACAACACCGCACAATATTCAACGCAATACGCCTCAGAACGCTTCTTGTGAAGCCTGCCACACCAACCCTGAGATATTCCTCACCGCCGATAAAGTGCAGGCGTTTGAGTTGAATGCCAACCGAAAGGTGATCGTAGGCTCAGCACCCGGACCTGTGGAAATGTTCCTTGCGGCTATACCGCAGCCCGCTGGTCACGCCGATCTTGCGAGCGATGCATGTACAGCGTGTCATGCCGAGGGAATCCGCAATGCGCCGATCTTCCCTGAGAGCCACATAGGTTTCACCAGTGATGGATGTATAGGATGTCACAAGCTGCCGTAACGGCACTTGCTACCAAATAAAAAACTTCAATAAGGAGAAGTCATAATGTCTAAAAAGTTTCAAATGTTTCTTGCGCTATTTCTCGCACTCAGCATGATCTTGAGCGCGTGCGGCGCACCGGCTGCAGAGCCCGTTGTAGAAGTGGCAACGGAAGAAGTAGCCGTCGAAGAAGTTGTTACCGAAGAACCTGTTGCCGAGGTCGTGGAACCCGTCATGGCGCAGATGTTCGCCGACTTTGTCGCCGCCCTACCCGCCGACCAGAAATTCTACTCCGTGACCGCCGCCGACCTGAACCAGATGCTGGTGGAGGACGCGCCGTTCATTGTGGATGTGCGCCAGACCTCCGAGATCGAAACCAACGGCTACATCGAAGGCGCGATCCATGTAGAGATCCGCGAATTGATGAAGAACCTCGACAAACTGCCCGGCAAGGATGAGAAGATCGTGGTAGTGTGCGCTTCCGGTCACCGCGGCGGTTATGCCATGGTTGCCCTGCGCATGTTGGGCTACACCAATGTATTCAACCTAAATGGCGGCATGAATGGGTGGATTAAGGCTGAATTTGCTGTAGTGGAAGGTATGCCCGCAGAAGCCGTATCGGTTGGCGCTCCGGATTTGGATGCCGATGTTCTGGCGTACTTTGATAACTACCTGAGCAACCTTGACCCCGCAGCCGGCTTTGGCTCCGTCAAGAATGATGCGCTCAATGTTGAATTAGTGGAAGGCAAGGAAATCTTCCTGCTCGATGTCCGCCGCACAGCGGAATGGAATGATGTCGGTTACATTGATGGTGCGGTATCCGTTCCGCTCAATGACCTGCCTGCCAATCTCGATAAATTACCTGCTGATATGGATGCCGCGATAGTGGTTATTTGTGCCACCGGTCACCGCGGCACCCCTGCCCAGATGTACCTGCAGGAATTGGGCTACACCAATGTCCGCAACCTTAACGGCGGTCTCAATGGTTGGAAAGGCGCTGGTCTGCCCGTGGCGGGTCTTGTCAGCGACATGGCTGCCTTCCTCACCAATCTGCCTGCTGATGCTGGTTTCTACAGCATCAAGACCGACAAGCTCAATGAACTGCTGGTCGAAAACCCACCCTTCATTGTGGACGTACGCGAACCCGCCGAACTCGAAGCCAATGGTTTCATCGCTGGCTCCATCAACATCCCGATCCGCGACTTGCTCAAGAACCTCGATAAACTTCCCGCTCAGGATCAAAAGATCGTCATCACCTGCGCATCCGGTCATCGCGGCTCGCTCGGCATGATGGCTCTCCGCCTGCTCGGCTACACCGATGTTGTCAACGTCAATGGTGGACTCAACGCCTGGATCAAAGCTGAACTGCCGGTGGAAACAGGCGCTCCCGCCGCCCCTGTTGCTGGTACAGCACCCGAAGTGAATGAAGCCGCCTTTGCCTCGCTCGATAACTATCTGAGCAACCTGCCCGAAGGTTTCGGCTCGATCAAATCACCTGACTTCAACACCGAACTCGTCTCTGGAACTGTGCCCTTCATGCTCGACGTCCGCACCGTGGCGGAATGGGATGACAAGGGTCATATCGACGGCGCGATCAATATCCCCGTCAACGATGTGCCTGCCAACCTCGCCCAACTTCCCACTGACAAAGCTGCCCCCATCGTCGTGATCTGTGCCTCCGGTCACCGCGGCGCCATTACCCAGATGTATCTGCAATTCCTGGGCTATACCAACGTCCGCAACCTCAACGGCGGCATGAACGGTTGGATCGCAGCAGAACTGCCCGTAGTCAAATAACAATACAGGCAACCCGTCACGAAGCTCTATTTCTGATGGGCGGGTTGCCCTGCTCTTGATCTAAAAAACTGCCTGCGAGGAGACCTTGCAGGCAGTTTTAATTTGGGGTGTACCATGACATTCATGCGCGGATTTTTTGACAAGTTTCACTACGCAGGCTTATGAGAAAGGCTTATGCTTATGCAAAGAAATCATCATTATCACTTATCAGACTTGGAGCAGAAGATGATCGAGCTTTCCACTTTGCGAGTCTTTCTTGTGGCTGCAGAAGAAAAGAATTTCAGCAATGCGGCAAAACGTCTGCATATGTCACAATCTGCGGTGAGCCAGAACATTCAATCCATTGAAAAAGCCTACGGCGTGGAGTTATTCGTCCGCCGCGGGCGTTCAGTGGAAGTGAGCGAGGCGGGGCAGTCCATTTTGCCGATGGCTCGTGAAGTGTTGCGAGCAGCCCGCATGTTGGAGGACGGTTTTCAGGAGATCCACCACCAGATCGGCGGGGAGTTGCTCATTGGATGCTCGACCTCGGCTGGGAAGTATCTTTTGCCTGCGCTACTCTCCGATTTCCAGAAGGAATATCCTGCTGTACATCCGCGCGTCAAAATAATGGGACGTGAAGGGGTGGCTGAACGCCTGCTCAATCAGAGCCTGCCAATGGGGGTTTCGAGCAAATATTTTGAACAGCGTGACTTGGAATGTCTGCCCCTTTTTGATGACCGCATTTATTTGATCGTTTCATCAGACCATCCGTGGGCGGGATATGGCAAAGCCACTCCCGATGACCTTTTGGATCAGCCCATCATCATGCGGGAGGAAATGTCTGGAACGTGCGATACAGTGATGCAAAGTTTGAAGAATTTTGGCATTACGCCTGATATGCTGAATGTCACAATGGAACTTGGCAACCCCGAAGCGATTGAAATGGCAGTGGAACGCGGCGTGGGCATTGCCTTTGTCTCAGAAATGGTGGCAGCACGCGGACTTGCTTTTGGGCGCATCAAGAAAGTGGAATTAAAGGGACTGAACCTGCGTCGTACGGTGTATATTGCACGTAACTTGCATTATCCCTTCACGCGGGCGCAAAACCTGTTTTGGGAATTTGCCCAGTCTCGCCGTGAAGAATTGAACACTGAGATTTGGGATAGCTTGGTTAATTTTGAGGTGGCTGTATAGATTTGGATTCAACCAGCTAAGTGCCACGAAGTGGTATGCTGGTGTAACTCGGAAGCATACGCCTCACAGACTCTGCCTCAGCGCAGGGTCTGTGTTTTTTGTTGAATCAGGCGTCCCCGTAGGAAAGAGGCATTGTGACATCCTTCACAAAATGTTGTGATTTCCTTCAATGTCGAAAATTAACCCCGCCTGTGATAATAAGGTTAGCCATAACATTTTTTGAAAGGCAAGCCTTATGAATTCGAAGCCGATGAGTGAAAGCACTGAAATGTATCTCAAAGCCATTGCGGAGTTGGATGACCGAAATTCGGTGGCGGTGGCGCGTCTGGCGGAACGTTTGAGTGTGACGAATGTGTCTGCCAATGAGATGGTGCGGCGGCTGGGGGAACAGGGGTTGGTTTTGCACAAGCCGTACAAGGGCGTAACGCTGACGAAAAAAGGACGCGGTGTGGCGAGTAATGTGCTGCGCCGTCAACGGTTATGGGAGCGTTTTTTGCATGACCATTTGAAGATCGAATGGGCGCAAGTGTACGACTATGCCTGCTCATTGGAACATGCTACTGCGCCCGAGGTGACCGAAGCACTCGCCGTGTTTCTGGGGCATCCTGAAATTTGCCCGCGTGGGAATCCGATCCCTGCGGAGGATGGTTCGTTCGAACCGCTGGATGGCATCTTATTAAGCGAAGTGGAAGTGGGCACAGCGGTGCGTGTGTTGGCGGTCAATGCCACAGCGACAGATGTGCTGAAATATTTGCAGGAGCGGAACATTCTGCCCGGGCGTGAGCTTGAAATTGTGGAAGCTGCTCCGATGCAAGGACCTTTGACTCTGCGGGTGGAAAAGAAGGAAGTTGCACTGGGGCTTTCACTGGCAAAGTTTGTGATCGTGGAACCGATATAAAAGGTAAATAAAGATGACCCAAGCAATTCAACTACATTTACTGCGCCCCGGGCAGCGGGGGACGATCTCAAAAGTGAACGGCACGGGCGCACTGCGCCGCCGCTTTGTGGAAATGGGTATTGTGCGCGGCGAAACCATTTTGACCGAACGAAATGCGCCGCTTGGCGACCCTGTGGCGTATTTCATCAAAGGCTATCATCTTGCATTGCGCCGCGAAGAAGCCGCGCAGATCGAAGTATTTTTGCATGAGGATGTTGTATGACTGAGCTCACCATTGCGCTCGCTGGCAACCCCAATGCAGGCAAGACCACCATCTTCAATGCGCTGACGGGTTTGGCGCAGCATACGGGGAACTGGCCTGGCAAGACTGTTGAGAAAAAAGAAGGCAGGATCAAGGTCGGGGAAACATTTGTCAACGTTGTGGATTTACCTGGAACCTACAGCCTCACCGCATATTCCCCCGAAGAGATCATCGCACGTGACTTCATCCTTGAGAGCCGCCCCGATGTGGTCATCAATGTAGTGGATGCAACCAATCTCGAGCGAAATTTGTACCTTACGGTACAGTTACTCGAACTGGATGTGCCCGTGGTGATGGCGCTCAACATGACTGACGACCTGCAAAAGGATGGTTCAAAAATCAATCTCGATCATCTTTCGCGATTTCTTGGTGATATTCCCATCGTATCTACGACGGCGAATCGGGGCACGGGGATTCGTGAATTGATGTCGAAAGCGGTACAGGCGGCAAGGCAATGACGATGACAACGACACTTTTCCGGCTCGATTACGGCGGCAAACTTGAACGTGAGATCACCCGCCTGATCGAATCGTTCTCCGAACTTCAATTTGATACTTCGCGCTATCCCCAACGTTGGCTGGCGCTCAAACTGCTCGAAGCCGATGCAGACATTTTGGAACAAGTCCGTGCGATGCCAAATGGGGAGCAGGTCATTTCACTTGCGGCACAAAGCGCGGAGAAACTCAGATCCATGCTCGGCGACGACGTGGATATGCTCATCGCCGACCGCCGCTACGGTTTCATTAACGGCGTCGTGCGCCAGTCACTGCACCGCGCCAGCATCGACCGCATCACCCTCACCGACCGTATTGACGACATCGTCACTCACAAATGGCTTGGCTTGCCGATCTTCTTCGCGATGATGTACGTGATGTTCCGACTCGTGATCGACGTCTCTGCGCCATTTTTGGATTGGACGGATGCGGTCATTACTGGTCCCATTGCGGGATGGTTCGCGCTTCTTCTCGATCTTATAGCTGCTCCAGCTTGGACGCATTCCCTCGTCGTGGAGGCAGTCATCGGCGGAGTCGGAGGCGTTTTGGTCTTTGTCCCTGGCTTGCTGATTCTGTATTTCTTCCTCGCATTGCTCGAAGATTCGGGCTACATGTCCCGCGCCGCGTTTGTGATGGATCGCTTCATGCGTGTGATCGGCTTGCATGGAAAATCCTTCATCCCGATGATCCTCGGATTCGGGTGCGCCGTTCCCGCCATCTACGCCACGCGGACGATTGCCAGCCGCCGCGACAGAGTGTTGACGGCGCTGCTCGTGCCGCTTATGTCGTGTTCGGCGCGTTTGCCTGTGTATGTTGTTTTCGGTTTGGCATTTTTCGGCGCTCGCGCTGGGACGGTGATTTGGGGCATGTATGCGCTTGGTATTGTGGTGGCGATGCTGGCGGGCATGGTCTTCACGCGGACGATCCTCAAACCTGATGCTTCGTCTGCATTTGTGTTGGAACTACCGCCATACCGCACGCCAGCCTTGAAAAGTGTGCTGATCCACATGTGGGAGAACACGCGTGAATTTGTGCGCAAGGCAGGCACGGTGATCCTGTTCGCGTCACTGGTGATGTGGATTCTGCTCAACCTGCCGTGGGGTGTGGAAAACAAACGCGATTCGTATTTTGGGAAAGTCAGCGGCGCGATTTCACCTGTCTTTGCTCCGCTCGGGTTTGGTGATTGGCAAACCAGCGGCGCATTGGTGACTGGTTTCATGGCAAAAGAAATTGTAGTTAGCACGCTTAGCCAGATTTACATCAATACCGATGAAAGCGCGGAAGTCGCTGAGCCGACTACATTTGGGGAAGATTTAGCAGGCATTGGTGTAGGTTTTATAAATGCGACTGTGAATTCTGGAAAAATTCTGCTTAGTATTATTCCCGGTGTAAATTTGGTGGACGAAGATGCCGAAGCACAGGATACAGTTTTAAGCCGCGCACTGCGCGAACATTTCACCCCGTTGAGCGCGGCGTCACTGCTGGTTTTTGTCCTCTTGTATGTGCCATGCGTTGCCACACTTGGTGCGATCAAACATGAATTTGGTACGTCTTGGGCGGTAACTTCCGCTGTGTATCAAACTGGAGTGGCGTGGCTGGTGGCTTTCCTTGTTTATCAAGGCGGCTTGTTATTGGGGTTGGGATAAATATCAGGTCTTTTGGATGAAAAATTATGCTGACCCAATTCCTATCCCTGCTGGAAAATAAAGAAGACGGCATGAGCCTGTTCGAGATCAGCCGTTTGATGAACGCCCAACCCTCAGCAGTGCAAGCCATGCTGGAATTGCTCGTGCAAAAAGGCAGGCTCGTGGAAGTTGGTCCTGATGGCAAGGTGTGCGCCTCGTGCGGGCTGGAGTCGAATTGTCGGTTACTGGCGGTGAAAGGGAAGCGATACATTCTGTGCAAGTAAATCCCTGCTTGCCATTCTCCCGTTTATTGTCTATACTTCGTCAAAATTCACACAAAGGAGATTAGCCATGCCAACCGTGCGCGACATGATCCGTAAAAAGGGAAGTGAAGTTTTCTCGGTCTCTCAGACTGCCACTGTGTACGATGCGCTTCTCCTTATGGAGAAATACAACACAGGCGCGTTGATGGTGGTGAACGGGAACAAGGTGGAGGGCATCCTCTCCGAACGTGACTGTGTGCGCCGCGTAGACCTCGCAGGTAAAAATGCCAAGACCACCAAGGTCAACGAGATCATGACGTCAAAGGTCATCTACGTCGAAGCAGCCCAGGAACTCGAAGAGTGCATGGCGTTGATGATCGACAAGAACATTCGTCACTTGCCCGTTTTCGATGGCAAGGAATTGCTCGGCTTGATCTCGGTGCGTGACGTGCTCAAAGAAGTAGTGGACGTGCAGAAATTTATTATCTCGCAGTTGGAACATTACATCACAGGCGGCGGTCGGTAGATTTGTTCATCGAAAAATAAAATCCCCGTCATTTTTGAACGGGGATTTTTCTATCCTGGAATCTGGCTTGCCCACGCCCTCACCTCGCGGATGTGATCGGGCGTCGTGCGGCAGCATCCGCCGATGATGCGCGCGCCGTTCTCGAACCAATCTTTTGACTGCATCCCAAACGCCTCGCACGAAGTCTCGCCGTGCCAGGTATTCGTCACCGCGCTGTAATACTCACCTGAGTTGGGGTACACGATGATCGGTTTGCTGGTTGACTTTTTGATCTCGCGGATCAGCGACGGGATGTGCAATGGTGATGTGCAATTAATTCCGACCGCCACCGCTTCAGGGACTCGCTCAAGCATGGCAGCACACTCCGAGATTTTTTCTCCATTGGAGATATGTTCGCCATCCTTCGCGCTGAAGCAAAACCACGCGGACGTATTCGGGAACTCGCGCAGGAGTTCGGTCAATGCTTGGGCTTCGATCAGGCATGGGATGGTCTCGCAAGCCAAAAGGTCCGCGCCTGCGGCGATGAGCGCTTCTACGCGCGGACGGTGAAAGTCGATCAATTCCTGCTTGGTCAATTTGTAATCGCCGCGATATTCCGAGCCATCCGCAAGGAACGCGCCATACGGACCGACCGAGCCAGCCACCAATGGGTACACCTTGCCAAGGTGATTTTTTTCATCCGCCCAAAATTCATCGCGGGCATCCTGCGCCAGTTTCACTGATTTTTGCATGAGCGCCAGCGCTTCATCACGGCTCAAACCTCGCCGCGAAAAACCCTCGACTGTGGCTTGATAACTGGCGGTGATGGCGAAATCTGCGCCTGCATGAAAATAATCGAGATGTACCGCGCGAATGAGTTCGGGCTGCTCCATCAACACGCGTGCAGACCACAGATCATCGTTCAGGTCACAGCCGCGCCGTTCGAGCTCGGTCGCAAGTGCGCCATCCACAATGGCGATGGGTTTATGTTGTAAAAGGGTTTCGATGGGGTTCATAAGAAGGATGAATTCAGAAGGATGAAGGATGAAATTTACTGCCAGGGCAGTTTGCCCACATCCACATTGCCGCCGCTGATGATAACGCCGATTTTCAATCCGCTCAGATCGATTTTCTTTTCCCACAGCACTCCAACCGCCACCGCGGACGATGGCTCGATAATAATTTTCGCGCGTTCCCACACGAACTTCATCGCGGCGATGATGCCCGCTTCGCTGACCGTGACGATCTGCTCAACGTTTTGTTGAATAATGGGGAAGGTGAGATTTCCCAGTGACGTGAGTAACCCATCTGCAACCGTTTTGGGATTTTCGGACGGGATAATTCTCCCCGCTTGCATCGAAAGAAACGCATCATCTGCCATTTCGGGTTCACCAGCAATGACGCGTATACTCGGCTTGATACCTTTCGCCGCAATGGACGTTCCGCTCAACAATCCGCCGCCGCCGACGGGCGTGATGATCACATCCAAGTCGGGAAAATCTGCCAGCAATTCCAGCGCTGCCGTCCCCTGACCTGCGATGACGCGTTCATTGTCATACGGATGTATAACCGCCGCACCCGTCTTCTTGCGGATTTCTTCCATCGTGCTTTCGCGGGCTGGCAAGGTCGGCTCGCAGAAGGTGATCTGTCCGCCATAACCTGCCACCGCATTTTTTTTCACTTGCGGCGCATTGCTTGGCATGACGATATATGCAGGGACGCCGCGATTCCGCGCCGCCAATGCCAGCGCCGCCGCGTGATTCCCAGACGAGTGCGTGACCACACCCCGCGCCGCTTCTTCATCTGTGAGTGAGAACACGGCATTTGTCGCCCCGCGGAATTTGAACGCGCCTACTTTTTGCAGGTTCTCGCATTTCATAAACACTTGCACACCGACCTGCTGATTTAGGCTTTCATTTGTCATTACAGGTGTGTGGTGCGCATATGGTTTGATCCGTTCTGCGGCTTGTTGGATGTCGGTAAATGTGACAGTCATGGGAAATTCCTTTTAGACGATGGACGGTAAACCGTAGACCGTTTTTATGGTCCGCGATCTAATAACCTCTCTCAAAATCAACCTGATATTTCAACGGTTTGCCTTCCACATGTAACCGATAATTCTCGACGAACACCTTCGCAATATCTTCGGGAAAACTCGGCGCGGATGTGTGGAAGGTCATCTGCAAATTCTTCGTTGTCCAAAATGGATGTTCCTGCGGAAGCGGCTCCAGCTCGAAGACATCCAACACTGCACCAGCGAGTTTGTCGCTTTCGAGCGCTTCCACCAGCGCGGACTCATCCACCGCCGACCCGCGCCCGATGTTGATGAAGACGCAGTGTGGCGGCAGCGCGGAGAGTAATTCGGCATCTACGATTTTGCGAGTCTCTTTGGTGTTGGGGAGTATGGAAACGAGATAATCCAGTCCATTTGCGAATTTCAATAACTCGCCGACGTGAAAATATTCATCCACAAACTCACAATCTTCGCTGGAGCGTGTGTATCCGCGGATGGTCATATTGAAGAATTTTGCTGTCCGCGCCACTTCTGCGCCGATGGAACCGACACCGAGCAAGCCGATGGTTTTGCCGCGCAATGTGCCTGTCAGAAAGTGCTTCCACTCTTTGCGTTGTTGTGCCTGTGTGAGTTCAAATATCTTTCGCTCGTGCGCCAACAAATAGCCGAACACGAATTCAGACATCAACCCGCCGAAAACGCCGCGAGCGTTGGTCAAAATATAGTCGTGCCGCAGGGACGGGTCGAGCAATGGTTCCACGCCTGCCCAAGTGGATTGCACCCACTTCAAGTTCGGCAGGTTGCTCAACTCTTTGGCGATCATGGATGGCGCGCCAAGCACGATCTCGCATTCATCCATCGGTTCGGTAAAAATATTCACTTCAGGCAGCTCGGCAGCGATGAGCGCGCGATATGCCTTGTGGTCTTTCGTCAGGATCAAAATATCTTTCATGAGGCTAATTTTACCGCTTGTGACTGCGCTGGGTATAATTACCCGTATGACCGACCCGAAACCTTCGCTTCAGCAATTCATGTTCCGCGTCATTGATTACGCGGGTTTATACCCGCCTGCCAATTTATCGTTGGAAGAAGCCTTCAAAAATTTCATGGAGTATCAAGACTCGCCTGACTCGTGGATGCTCTCAAGATTTGTCATCCCCGCCAAACGGCTTCCGCATCTGACTCCGCTCATGCCTGCCACGCCTGAAGCGTTGACATTTACCACCCTCGGGCGGAGCGGCTCCAGCGTGGACGAATTCCTCGCCAATCTCAAACTCGACATCGACGATATTCTCGCCTTCCGTGAAACCTACGGCGCAGCTGTCATTGTGGATATGTTCGAAGTCGCGCTGCCATCGTCGGCGTTGACCGATGCGACTCAAGCCCACGACCTCGTCAAATCCGCTTCGGATATGCTCAACAAGAATGGCATCACGGTCTTCTTTGAAGTCTCATCTGGAGAAGATTGGCGACCCCGCGCGGAGAATCTCATCCGCGCTCTGCGCAAACTCAAGGACCGCCACGTCGGATTCAAACTCCGCACTGGCGGCGTCACCGCAGATGCATTTCCATCTACCGAACAAGTCGCATGGACGATTGCCGCCGTCCGTGATGCGGGCGTGCCGCTCAAATGCACGGCGGGACTTCACCATCCCATCCGCCACTACAACGACAGCGTGCAAACCAAAATGCACGGCTTCCTTAACGTCTTTGGGGCAGGGGTGCTGGCAGGAGCAAAAGATTTATCGCAAGCGCAAATCCAATCCATTCTCGAAGATGAAGATCCCGAACACTTTTCCTTTGACGAGAATGGCTTCACTTGGAAGGATTTGCGTATAGCCACTTCAGGGATTACGAAGAGTCGCCTATTCTCCACATCCTTCGGCAGTTGTAGTTTCGACGAACCACGCGAAGATTTGCGGAAGTTGAGGATTTTGTAGGGGCGACCCTTCATAATTTTAAATGACCTCAGAATTTGATGGGCGGGTTGCCCCTACACTTTATGAAAATGGAAAATAAAACGATGCTTAAATCCTTTATCGAAGTATCACCCGAATCTGATTTCCCGATTCAAAACCTGCCGTATGGTATTTTCTCCACCAAAGAAAATCCATCTACGCGCGTTGGTACACGGCTGGGAGATTTTGTCGTTGACCTTGCCTTCCTCGACGAACAAAAATTATTCGATCAACAATACGGATTCTTTGCCGAATCCTCGCTCAACCGTTTCATGTCCGCGGGGCGCGAGACGTGGCGGAGAATCCGTCAACGTTTGACCGACCTGCTCAGCGAAGGCGGTGATACCGTCTGGGAAGAGGCGATGCGCGTGCGGGCGTTGATTCCTGTGAGTGATGTCCAAATGCATCTGCCCGTCGCCGTCGGCGATTACACCGATTTCTACGCCTCGCGCGAACACGCCACCAATGTCGGCATCATGTTTCGCGGGAAAGAAAATGCGCTCATGCCCAACTGGCTGCATCTGCCCGTTGGCTATCACGGGCGCGCCAGTTCGGTGGTGCTGACTGGTACCGATGTTATCCGTCCGCGCGGGCAGGTGAAGCCGAAAGATGCACCATTAGAATTTACCGCGTCGCGTCAGTTGGATTTTGAATTGGAGATGGGCTTCTTCATCGGCACGGGCAACGACCTCGGCGAGCCGATCTCCATCGAAAACGCGCACGAGCACATCTTTGGCATGGTCTTGCTCAACGACTGGAGCGCGCGCGATATCCAAGCTTGGGAATACCAGCCGCTTGGACCGTTCCTCGCCAAGAACTTTGCGACTTCGATCTCGCCGTGGGTCGTGACGATGGACGCGCTCGAACCCTTCCGCGTGCAGGGACCGAAGCAAGACCCTGCGCCTCTGCCTTACCTCAAATCTGATTCAGCAAATGGATATGATATTACGCTGGAAGTGACTCTGCAATCCGCAACGATGGACGAAGCGCAGACCATCAGCTGCTCGAATATGAAACACCTGTATTGGAGCCTGACGCAAATGCTGGCGCATCACACCGTCACAGGCTGTAACATGCGCACAGGTGACCTGTGTGGCACAGGCACCATCAGCGGACCGACCGAAGACAGTTACGGCTCGATGCTCGAACTGACCTGGCGCGGTGAAAAACCTATTAAATTATCCAATGGGGAAACGCGGAAATTTTTGCAGGACGGTGATACCGTGACGATGAAAGGCTATTGTCAGGGAGATGGCTATCGCGTGGGCTTTGGCGAAGTGACAGGGAAGATACTTCCAACGATTGACCGCTGACGATTGACCATCGTCTAGTTTTTATTTTTCGTCGCAATGGCTGTAGCCGCCGCTCGTGTGTGGACATTCAGCTTTTCAAAGATCGCCTTGAGATGACGCTTCACCGTGTTGGTGGTGATGACCAGTTTCTCGGCGATCTCTTTATTGGTCATGCCCTGCGCAAGTAAATCCAGCACTTCGCGTTCACGGTCGGTCAGCACTCTGAGTTCGCTGTGCTCGCTGCTGGCTTGTTTGGCTTCAGCGAGGATGCGCTTGAAATTGGCGCGATTGAAAGAGTGTTTTTCGATGTAGGCAGTGATGGCGTGTTCGGCGTAAATGCGTTGGATTTCTTCGGGCTCCGCAAGCCCGCTGACCACAAGGGTGGGGATGTGATGTCCTTGTGTGATCTTGAGCAGCTGCAAACCGTCGAGGTGTTGACCGCCGCGCAGAGATAAGTCGACCACGGCGAGTGCAAATTTTTCCTTGCGTAACAAACCGAGCGCTTCACCAAAACTGGCGCATGTTACGGGCTGATATTCGGCTTCGCTGAGCAGGTCTTCGAGGATGCTGCGCCAGCCAGCGTCATCGTCCACGATGAGGGCTTTGGGCTGGGTGGCTGCTTGAGAAATTGGATCAGGTTTCAAGTCCAGAAAAGAGGCGGGAACTTCATCCACAGCAGCAGGGGCGGCGATCAAAATCCGTTTGAGAATGTCTTTGAATTCGCTGCGTTGAAAACTTTCCTTGCGAAGAAATGTGAAAGCGTTGTAATCGGTGAGCGCTTTCACGGCGATCTCGACCGTGGCAAAACCCGTGAGCAAAATGGCGCGGCAGGCGGGGTCGAGGCGGCGAATGGAGTCGAGCACACGCAAACCGTCTTGGTTGTGATGGTCGGTGGCGGAGAGCGAGAGATCGACGACTGCGAGGCGGTGCGGATGCGCCTTGAGTGCAGCAC
>Ga0116204_1000976_pt1 | contig 16224 bp, 27 predicted proteins | sample LakKivwa52mmetaG_FD_94481 | JGI IMG/M metagenome (GOLD analysis project Ga0116204, IMG submission 94481) | Anoxic lake water microbial communities from Lake Kivu, Rwanda to study Microbial Dark Matter (Phase II) - Lake Kivu water 52m metaG | ecosystem: Environmental > Aquatic > Freshwater > Lake...
GTAAAAGTCAATAGGGAGTTTCAGGGGAGGTTTTTGGCCTCCCCTGAAAAAAGGATTATTTATTTACTACGTCTTTTGTGGCGGTCTGGAAAATTTGGTTCAATTCTTTCAAGACGGTTTCAACACGAGGGTCAGAGCCACCGATTTTCTTGATTTCAGTCTGCGCCTCACCCATGGAACGACCCAACTCCATGAGCAGGTCTGCTTTGTTGGTTGTGGATTGGACGATTTTATCAAATTTTTGTTTAGCAAGGCCACGGAAAGACTCAATTGCTTCGCCAACTTGGTCGGTAGTGACAACGGCAACGATTTTCTGCCACTTATCGTACATTTCCTGATTGACACAGGGGTAAGCCCACCGCAGAGCGTTTCGTGCAATATTTGAGCATTGTTCAAAGTCAGAGGTTCCAGTTTCAAAGATTGACAATCGAGCTAAGATTTCTGACCACTGAGTAATACGACGTGGGTTGATGGGCATTTGATTTGCCATGGCTTCGTTACCAAGAGTTGTAAGAACAGAAGAGATAGAGCTAATTGCTTTTTTGGACGGATTCTCTCTACGAATCTTGAGGCACTCTTCCCAACTAGGAATTGATTTACCCCAAGTGGGAGCAGAGGTATCAAACTGAGATTTTACAATAGCGTCAACGTCAGTTTTTGGCTTCAAGAAAGCCCACATACCGAAACGGTCACGAAGAGCTTCAACGCGCTCAGAGGCTCCTACTGAGTTGGAAGTCGCCCAAAAAACAGGCAGTTCAAGAGGATTGCGCATTTTATCAGAAGTTGCGTGAATAAGAGCGGCAAAAACCAAGTCGTTAGAGCGCCAAATTTCGTCCAGAATGATAACCCTTGCTTCGGGGTCGTAAGCAGTGCCCTTGACATTCAAAACTAAGTTGCCAGTTTTCAACAACTGTTGGGGGTCGTAAGCGCCACGAACAACCTCAGGAGGCGTTGCGGGGTCGAGACCAAGGAAAACTCTTTCGCCATCCTTTTCGCAGAGCTTTTCTGAGGCGGCTAAAGCCATTTCTGTTTTACCAAACCCCGGAGGGGAAATCAACATGACGTTGACACCAGAAACCGCAGACGCTACCAACATTTCTTCAACTTCTTTTGAGTACTTGCCAGTGAAATTTTTCATTATCCTTTTTTCTCCCATTTCTGTGTGATTTATTGATTACTTGATATATTATCGCATATTACATTGTAAAAGTCAATAGGCAATTTCTACGAGTTTTGAGAACAAAAGAGGACGAGCCTCGGCAGGTCGTCCTCTTAAGTGTCGAGTATTTCTTCTTATGGAATAGAGAACGTAATGACGCGCTTTCCTTTTCCGTTAGAGCCAGTACCAATCATGGCTTTTCTCATGCTCACAGGAGCGGCGAGGTCTTGACCGATAGGCCAACCCTCAAAAGCGTCTTTAACGTCCTGTGGGAGAATTTCTTTCCAAGCCACTACGCCATACTTTGAGTACATACCACCTTTAACGGTGACGTTATGAACACCATTTTGGGTGATAGTATGCGAAATAGTCTTGATGTCGATAATTTCAATTCCAGACTGATTTGCAGGAGCAGGGGTTGGAGCAGGCACTGCTCCGCTTGCAGAAATTGTTTCTGCTTGAGGCGCAGTTGGTGCGGCGGGATAAGTTTTCTCAGGAACGCAGTTCTTTACTTTAAGAGCGTATTCAATCGCAGTGTAAAGATTTTCAAGTGCGGTGATAGGGTCGTCTGCTCTTGCAGTTAGGTTTATTTTTGAACCTCTGGCAGTAAAAACCTCAGTCCAAGCAATTCCACCTGCCTCAACACTGGTTGAGGGTTGGAGTTTTGCGCGTAGTTCCTGAGCGCGTTTTTCTTTTTGTTCTTGTGTTTCTGGAGTTTGATTTGCGACCATTTTTTGTGTCCTCTTTCATTGAATGTAAAGCGAGACCGCCTCGCTTAATTACGTTTTCCAAACATGCCAACGAGTAACTCTTCTACAAATAAAACTTTTTCAAGAATAACTCTAACAATGTGGGCTACTGTAACTTCCTGCTCGTCTGCCATGTTGTTTAATTTTTCATATACCTTGGCAGTCACTGGTACTGAAATCTGATTATCGAATCGTTTTCTAGTGTTTGACATTATTATCTCCTTTCAGTGAACTTTGTTATACGAAAATATAATATCACATAAGTACAATATCTGTCAATAGGTTTTGGCAAATTAACATTTACCTCTTGACTTTAAACTCTTAAAGTAGTAAATTAAGTGTCCAGAGGTTTTATGAATAAAATCAGAATAATTTTATGTAAACTTGGTATCCATAAATTCAAAAGGGAAATTATCGCGCCATACACCTATTCAGAAAAAAGGTGTGTTTATTGTAAGCTACCTAGATATAAGGAGGAATAAGTGAAAGTTAAAATTTATAAATTTGAAAAGGCAGGTTTAGATGCAACTGTCAAGTAGTTTACTTATAAATGAGTCTCCTTTACAAGTTTTGCCGTCTTTAGCGGTTTTAGTTGGATTAAATGAGGCCATTGTTTTGCAACAAACTCATTATTGGATAAAAAACGACAAAGTAGGGAAGGTCATAAAAGGAAAAAAATGGGTTTACAACTCCATAAAAGAATGGCAAGAAAACTTTCCTTTTTGGAGCGAAAGCACCATAAAAAGAGCCTTTGCGCACCTAAAAGAACTAGGGGTTATTGTTACTGAGCAATTCAATAAACATGATTGGGATTCTGTTAATTACTACTCTATTGATTATGAAAAACTTGAATCATTAATAAAAAGTATCCAAAAAGAAGAGGTTTTGGACGAGCAGTTAGTTCAAAATGAACCGTCTGACAGTTCCAATTTGAACCAATTAAGTAATACAGAGACTACTCCAGAAATAAACAAAGAGCACTCTCAAATTTCTGACGAAGAGTGGTTAGCAAAAAAGAAATTGAAACTTGAGGGAGTAGCTCGTGCTTTGGAGGCGAATGAAAAAAAGCGCCTTGGGATGGAGGATTTGCTTGATTGGCATGAGTTGCCTGAGAGGTGTTGGTTGTATGCAGAGGCTTTTATTGTTGCGACAAACCGAAAAGGGAGGTTTAAAAATAATACAGAAAGGGGGTATTGGATTGAAGAGATTGACCACTGGATATTTAACGGCATAACGCCTGACGTTATTAAAACGTCTGTAAAATATATGCGCGAAGAGGGGTTGATAATCTCTTCCCCCAAAAGTGTGACTAATATCGCGATTTCTAAAAAATCTGAGCCAAATATTCAATACAGGGGAGCAACTGAGATATGGTAGCAGATAGGGATTTAATTAAAAAACTAACAGAAAAACAGAGATTGTTTGAACGTTGGTTCGCAGTTTGTGTTCTTGCAGAGCCTGAAATTGCTTTCAACGAGTATTCTTGGATGCCAGTAAGTAGTATGGTTGACAAACAGGTAGCGTCTTTTTGGGGTAATTTTCTCTCCAACGGTGGAGACCCCGACAAAGCGGCGCTTTCTTCTGGAACAACCAAAGAGCTTAATGAGGCAGTAAACGAGGTTCATAACTTACAACGAATAGACGTTTATGCGGACGGAATTGTACAGATGTCTCGCTTTATTAGAATGGCAAAAGGGGCGAGCGAGCTAACGAGCGCGTGTTTTTCTGAGGATATTGCTTTATCGTCTTCTATCCTTTCGGATATGGCGACTGATATTGACAAAATGGTTAGTGGCGACGCTCCGATAAAAACAAGTTTAGACATTGCTATGGATTTTGTTGCCACTGTGAATTCCCCCTCAACTGGAATTCAAACAGGTCTACAAAAAGTAGACGAAGCAATTGGGCGCTTACAGAGAAAACAGGTAAGCGTTATAGCCTCAAGGACGAGTGTTGGTAAAACTGCTCTGTCTTGGCAGATAGCAAGAAGTGTAGCTAGCCAAAAAATGCAGGTTTTATACATTTCTACTGAAATGAGCACGGGCGACTTATGGGCTAGAGCAGTGGCAGGGTCTGCTAACATAGATTGGAGAAAAGTCATAGCAGGCACTGTGACTCAAGCAGAAAAAACACAACTTTTAAACACTTCAAACATGCTATCAAATAGCTATGGCTCTAACTTGAATGTTGATGATAATTCTTATACGCCACAAGAAATTCACAGGGCGGTAGCTAAAATAAGACCCGACTTAGTGGTTGTTGACCACTTGGACGAACTCAGAAGACCTACTGACTACAAGTTAGTTGAATGGTTGGCAGAGGTTATGTTCCAACTCAAGTTTATTGCTAAAAAATACGATTGTCACGTTTTGGCGGTTCATCAGATAAATCGCGGGCCGGAAGACAGGCAAAACAAAACTCCAATGTTGTCTGACCTTAGAAACTCTGGAGATATTGAGCAAAAGGCAGACGCGGTTTTCATTCTACATAGACCTGATTTATATACAGATACCCCCGAAATAGTTGTTTCTCCTACTGAATTGTGGATAAGAAAAAACAGAATGGGGGTGCGTGATGGCATGGTTAGGTTGAATTTTCACCTACAAGAGCAGTGGTTTAGACCACCTGTTATTTAGGGTATTGACATTTTATTACATTGTGATATATTGATATTACTAAATAGAGAGAGGTGCGTAAATGGAAAACACAGAAAAAGCAAAAGAACTTATTAAACGAGCTATCGAAATAGCTAAACAAAAAAATATAACCGATAGGTCTCAGTTGATAGAAATTATCAAAAAAGAAATAATTGACGAATTAGGAATTGACTTGCCAGACGGGGTTGAGTCAAGCGTTATCGCTATTGATATGGGCGTGTTGGAAGATTATGAAAAACTTGTTGGTTATGGTGTTCCAAAAAACAACCCAAGGGATATTGTTGATATGTTAGCCAAGTTTGATTTTGTTGGCAGTATCTATTTTTCTGTTTGTGTTATTCTTGATAAAATAAAAAGGTTTAATTTGGAACAGGATAGTGGTTTTGCGGAAGAATTTATAAAAAGTGTTAACGAGTGCGCTATTGAAAACAAATTTAGCGTTTTAGGTGTAGAAATTCAACAAAGCTACAAAAACTCAGGTTCCTACTTTCCATATAAAAGTTCTGGAGAGATTCTTGTTTTTGCGGAGTCTGTTACGAATTATATGGGTCTGGCTATTGAAAAAGCCAAAGATTCTAACATGGCTCCGCTAGATTCTAAGCTTTTTATTGAAAAAGCGTGTCGAAACTTTATCTATCAAAAACTTGACATGGAAGAAAGAATAGATGGAGTAGCTCAACTTGTAGGAGGTTTAATTTTTTCCAAGTCTTATTTACTGACTGACGAAAAAGTTGAAAAACTTCTCTCTAAGACTAAATCTATAATATCGTCTTCTGGTGTCAATAAAAAAGATATTGACTCTGTTTTAGGTATTCCTCTCAGTTCAAATGAAGAAAAAATAAGTTATGTCGCTTTCTGCTACGCCAAGTTGTGCAAACAATATAACTCTGGAGCTATTGGCGCTAATGTATATGATTCTCTTTATAAAGAAATAAAAGAGGCAATTAGCGAATGAAAACTATTCCAGTGAGGGACTTGGTAAAAGAAATAAGAGACCAAAAAATTCACGCACTGGAGGACGAGCTAGCAAAGCAACTTGACGACTATGGAATAAAGCATGAAAGGGAATATAAACTTCCTAAAAAAGCAGGTGTAATTAAGCGAAACTTTGTGTATGACTTCTTTATCGCCCCTGAACTTCTAATTGAGGTTCAGGGGGGAACATGGGCAAAAACAAAAGGAGCCCACAGTTCAGGCACTGGAATCAGGCGAGACTGCGAAAAACTTATATATGCGACAACTCTCAGATATAGGCAGTTTTCAGTAACGTCTGACATGGTAAAAAAAGGCGAAGCCATTAATGCTATTTTAAAGTTCTTGGGAAAATGACATGGTTTTTGGAAAAGACCTTCTTACTTAAGACAAGGGAAGAAACGTGGTACAAGAACGATTACGCAGAGTTATTAAATTTAATTGAAGAAAAAGATAAAATTCCTTTTTGAGAGGTGAAAGATGGCAATCTTATTCAGAAATGATAACGGAAAAGTGGTCGCAAGGACTAAAAACCAAGACACTGTAATTTACAAAAAGTGTGTTAAATCGAAGCACATGCTCAGAAATCCCTTGGGTTGGGCTTTTGATAAATCTATTATTGCTCAAGCTAATTTACTTGGCGTTAAAGAAGCTTGGATTGAAGACAAGGAGTCTGGAATGGTTTTTAAGGCTCCTATTATTTTGTTTTCAACCAGTGGTGTTCCTGTAAGCAGGGGGTACGGTGAACAGGTTTGCTTGCCTCTTTCTTACTGGAAGACAGAAAAAGCGAGGTATTGATGAAACTACACCAAACAAAGGTTCACACTGGAGGCATGTTGAGGTGTTGTATAGACACGATTATCAACCTTGACCCTGAGACTGAGTTTGATGAAGGTCAAGTTGTTGATTGTAAACACGAGCGCACAGGGAATAACTCTATTGTTCTCAGGAATGGCGCTTGGGAGTATAACGCAAAGGGCAGGAGCCACCCCGAAAACATAAAGGACTGCAATGCAGACGATACTAAAAACAACGGTTAGTAGGCTTATCCCAAAATCTTACCTAGAAGACCTCATTCAACTTCGAGAAGAAATGACAATGAGTTACTGGAAGATTGGGGATATAACCAACGCCATTATAACGATGTCTGTTGCCAATAAAATGCCTATTGAAAAAATGAAAGTTTATCAAGCGGTGGGCTCTGTTGTTGGTAAGGCAGACAGGTCTGTTAGGCTTTATTCTTACTTAGCTTCTTTTTATCCTCCAGATATCAGAAAATTATACGAAGTTTTACCTTATTCTCACTTTGTTGTTGCTTGCCAGTATAAAGGGGGCTCTGAGTGGGAAGAGGTGTTAAACAAAGCCTTGGACTTTATGGACGAGTTTGGTCTTCCCCCAAGCGTCGAAAGATTGTCGTTTTTAGCTAAAGGCTCTCCGATTAAGTTTTTACCAGAAGAACTACCAGAAATCACAGGTTGCGAAACTTCGCAGATTAACCAGAGTGTTGTGGATGAGGCCAGAGAAATTATTTCGCGACCTAACTATGATTTAGAAATAGACATGATAATCCATAGGCTCCCTATTTTGGTTGAAAAACTACATACGTCTGGAGAGCAAAAATATATTAGATGCGCAGAACTTTTGGCTCAGATATACACCCTTTCAAAGGAGGTTGAGAATATAATAAATGGTAGACAAATTGAGGTTCAGGGTAGTTATAATGAGTGAGGTCGAGGTTGACAATGTTGGTGAGAGGGAAGAGCTTTTTAGTTTGGTTGAAAAAATCATTCACTCTGAGTACCCCTCCACTGTGTTGTTGGTTGAAAATGAAAAAGGCCAATTGGTCAATATGTCCTTTATTAACACGGGCACTACAATTAGCGAAGTGGTGAGTGTCCCATGAACGACGTAGATAGTTATTGTGGAAAGGGATTTAAAAGCCTTAACTCTTACACTGGAGAGGAGTTCACTAGGCGCGTCTTAGTTCCTCTTCCTTACACAGTGGTTTATGACCCTATCCCTACCGAGCAGGGTGGATTTTCAAAAGGCTCTAAACTTGGAGAGCTTGACGTAGAATTTAGTGTCAAGATGGGGCATTTCGCCCCCGGAATGGTAATCAGGAAAAGACAGACTGATTACATAGTGAAAAGAGTAAAAGAGTTTGGAAAAGAAAGATATTTTTTGGCTCAGGTTTCTTTTAAGGAAGGGCGCAAGTTGGTAAAAAATGGAGTTGCTTTACAATAGGCTATGTGATAACATTACTTAGGGAGCCACGCTCCCTAAAACCTCTCTGCAACGCGGCTACTCATTACGAGCGCCGCGTTTGCGTTATAATTATTGAATAACCAAGGAGTGATAAATGGGAAATCCTTTAGATGTACTAAAAAACAGAATAATAGGGTACGGCGAAGAAGATTTAGACCAGATATTATTTAACCCTGATAATTTTAGACTGCACCCTAAAAAACAACAAAACGCCTTGTTGAAACTTTTTAAGAAGATAGGGATTGTTCAAAATGTCATTGTGAATAAGAGAACAGGTATGCTTATAGATGGTCATTTAAGGTGTCAATTAGCGGCAAGGCAGGGTCAAAAGAAAATACCTGTTACTTATGTGGATTTAGACAAAGACGAAGAAATATTAATGTTAACAACGCTTGACGAAATAGCTAGACAGGCGGAGGTAGACCCCGATAAACTTGGAGACAACATTGATGATATTAGGGGAAGCGGTATCCTTGAGGATGGGGTTGATGATGTTATTGAAGATGTTCTACAAGATATGATGGACGAATATAAGGTTTTGGATGGAAAAGAGGTTAAGTCATTTGATGAAATATCAAGCGATTTGCCGGGGGTTCAGGCTCTCAAAGACTTTATGGTTTTTGACTCTGACCTGCCTTTTGGGATGCCAAAACTACTTGAAGATAAAATACTCACCTTGCCTGAAAAGACAGAGGTGTGGATTGGTAATCGTGGTGTTTACGACGACCCCGACTGCTATTTATATGTATGGGGCTCTGACTCTATCAAAGGTCTGGATTTATCAAAAACAGTAGTTTGCTTTTACACAGACGATAGAAGATTTGAAAGTTTTTGGTATGACCCTGCGGGATATACTGCGAAACTTCTCAACTCTGGAGTTAAGGGAGTGTTTATGCCTAATTTCTCAATGTTTCCAGAGGCTCCAGAGGCTTTGTTGATTTGGCAACGTTATCGAAGTCTTTGGTTGGCTAGATATTTTCAAGAGGCAGGGTTGGATGTTTTACCTGATTTAAGAACGATGTCAACTTACGGTGTTTTCAATAACATAGGTATTCCAGATGGGGTTCCTTGCGCGGCACAATATCAACAAGGCTCTATTGACTATACTAAAGAGATTGCTTATACTGACGGCCTATTGACCTCAATGAGAGTCCCAAGGCTTTATTTATATGCAGACAAGAGAGGGCAGACAGAGTTTGTTGGAAACTCAACGTACACAGGCGAAGTGGTTTGGATTCCTAATAGAGTAAGCACCATAAGACCTGTAATGGATGGAACAAAAACAAAGAATCCCCTAAAACCATGAAATTGCCTATTGACAATGTGTTATATTTTGATATAATGATTATACATCAACGAAAGGAGGCTAATTATGGGAGACACAAATAAAGCAGTTCCGGGACAGAAGAAAACTCGTCGCGCAAGAATTCTGCCCACCCCGACCAAAATCGTGAATGGAAAAGTTGTCAATCGCAAACCAGTTAAGTAGTTTTCAGTTCTGAGTGTATCTTGAGGCAAAATGAATAGACAAGAGCGTAGAGCAGAAAAAGCGAGAATACTCAGAAAACGCTTGAATGAAATTTGGTGGTTGAAAGACTTTGATAGCACAAATGCAAAAATAATGATTGATACACCTTGCAGGAGCTCAGGAGTTTGTTGTGGAAACCCTAGAAAGCATTTTGGTAGGGTCACAAAACAAGAGAAACAAATTGCGTTAGAGCAACAAGAAGAAATTAATAGCCTTGAAGGCGAAGAGTTCGATAAGCTTGGCTTTTACGCAGAACATTAAAAACATAGGACTCATAACTCAGTTGGTAAGAGTCGTCGGCTCATAACCGATTTGTCGGTGGTTCGAGCCCGCCTGAGTCCACAGGACGTTGTGAAACGTTGCTTCACCTCCCTTTCTGATTAGGTGAGAATCCTCAAGTGGGTGAAAAGCCCACATAATGCGGGATGTTCTGGTGAACCACGAGTCTCATAATCTCGTCAAGGCAGGGTCGGAACCTGCTCCCGCAACCTCGCGGAAATAGCATAATGGTAATGCGGTTGCCCTCCAAGCAATTGACTTCGGGTTCGAGTCCCGATTTCCGCTCTACGCCGATATAGCTCAATGGGAAGAGTGCTCGCCCTGTAAGTGAGTGGTTGTTGGTTCGAGTCCAACTTTCGGCTCTATGCGCTAGTAGATTATGAATCGAAGACGCAGAAATAGTGAAAACTAGGGTGCTATGGTGTAATTGGTGAGCAGGGTTGATATTACGAAAATCAATCAGGTAAGGGTTCGAGTCCCTTTAGCACCCATTTAGACGTCTTCTGACTGCCTATCTAGGTTGCACTGAGTTCTAATATTAAAGGCTATTAATAAATCTACTCAGTGCAGTAACAAAAAGGAAGACGCGGGTCGTAATAATTGAGGCAGGAACGCGACCCAAAACAGTCTGGCGTATAGGCGTGATTATTAGGTTGTCATGCAGAAAACGATAAGATACTCCATGGCGTAAAGATTCCTAATAAAATAACAGAAATTGGTGAAAATCCATACAGAACTGTATAAAACAGTGAAAGGTAGGCTTAGAAGTAGCCATCCTATAATGAGTGAAAGTATGGACGTGTCGTATCCGACGACACAGAACGAAGCCCAGAAATCTTTGGTGTAATAACACATCACAGTTTTACTACCTGTACCCTTGAAAAACTCGTATCAACGTGTGTTTATTGGTAAAAGATAAAAGCCCCGCGCGTGTGGATAAGCAGGTAGAGACCGAAATAAAAGGGTATGAGAATAAGGTTTATTTGCCCCTATAATTCAATGGTCAGAAGCCAACCTTCTAAGTTGAGAAATGTAGGTTCGATTCCTACTAGGGGCTCTATGGTTGAAAATATACCAGAACTAACAAAGACCGGAAGTTCCTCGGCAAAAAACCCAAAGGGCGACTTTGAAAATCGTTTTTTGGTGAGAGGTATAACAGGGTGAGCTAGCTAAGACCGCAACTTGGGGATGCTCTTAAAAGAAACGACTTCCGCAGTTGGTACTTGTTTAGGGCGCTTTTAGGCCACTAGGAAAAGCTCAAAATGACGAGGCGTAGGAGTCTTGAGCGGGTTGCGTGTAAAGATTGGCGTTTTTGCTACGATTAAACGCGAACAAACCCCCTTTTTAGTTCGGGTGCACGAGCTTTCAGGTCGAGCTAACTAAGGTAAACACGACAAAGCTCCAGAGACAGGCAAATTGGGAGCATTTCAGGTGGGTCGAGTATAGAATTATATGAGACGTGCCATTCCTGAGAACAAAAAAGCAGACGGTTTAATGTCTGCTTTTAATTTTGCCTATTGCATTTTATTAGTCACTGTGTTATAATGAACTATGAGAGAGGTGAGATATGATTCCACAAACTAAAGAAGTTCAGGATAGTTTTCATAGCGCGATTAGAGAATTAAAGTCTAACTTTGAAAATCCCTATTTATTCATACTTGAGGACTCTTACACTGGAAACTTAATGGCTCCTTCTGTTTTGTATGAAGACGAAGCTAGTAGGGGTACAGTGATAGGGACTTTTGACCTGTTCGGGTTTTCTGTTGACTTTGTAAAGTCTGTTGACTCTCAGTTCTGTGTTATTTTCCTAACATGGATTGGCAGATAATGCCAATGAAATTATGGTGAATTATGATAACAAAAATGGCTATTGAGAAAATAGACAAATTAATATTCAATATCTTTGAAATGTTTTTAGCTTCTCTTGATTTTGATAATCACGAAGACGAGGATAAGTTGCGGGTTCTATACGGAGAAAACACTGTGACTATCTTAGCTAAGAATTATTACCAAGAGCTTAATGGGTTTTGTTTTCCTAGCACTTGGGATACAATTTCTTCGCCTTTTGATGTTGAATTTAAGCGAGAGTGTATTAGGGGTTTGTTTATAAGGGGAGCAGTACACTCTAAATATAAGGGCAATTGGTCTGATTTAACTTTTGTTGTTGAAGAGGTTAACGTAAATATAATTAAAGCAAAAACAGTAAAAGAGACTTTGAAATCACGAGGCCATTTAGCAAAAGTTAATATCACTAATTTTTATGACCTACTCATTACGGTTTTTATAAAAAGCGAGTACTTGTATGAAGGCGCTTAGGGAAGTAAGGTCGGTTAAGGTTCTTTCTGCAAAACCACTCACAAAAGAATAGGTGAATAACATGAGACTAATAGATGCGGTTGAAAAGTACAAAGAAATCCTAAAAGAAGAGATTCTTGATTGTTTGGACGTTAAGGTTGATAAAAACAACGTGGTAGTTCTGTTGTTTAATGATTTACTTTCGCATATCGCAGGAGAAGACGGTTATCCAGTTGATAACACAGAGGGGAATAAAAACAAATATCAAAATATCCTAAGCTCAGGATTGTCAAAGTTTTTCTCTGAGTTTTACACAGACGCTTTAACCGAGTCTCTTCCAGAACAAAACCACTTATTCACTGGATTTGAAATCAAGCAATTTATCCACGAGGGTTGGTCTGGAGACTCTTTGATGTTTGTGTTTGAGTTGGAGGAAAAGAATGATAAATCCGACACTGATATCTAGTCTAGAGAAGTTTATCGAAAATAGATATAAAAAAATAGAGCGCAGGTTAGTTGGCGACTCTTCTGTTACTTTGATGGTAAAAAGTGCTATCTGGACATCTTCTACTAATTACTATACGAATCGCACCTGTGAGCGAGAAGGGGGTGTGATTCGTTCTTTTGAGTGGGTAGAAGACTGCACAGTTAATATAGTTTTTAATGGAACTAAAAGAACGCAAAAAAACTGGCAAATTAAATACTATTGGGATATTTATTACATAGTGACTGCAAAAGAGGATTTCAGGCACTTTACTTCCCCTTACACCGCAACTAATACTGGATATTGGGTCTATGGGGGGACTAATTTTATAAGCGGTGGTGTTTGATGGCTAAGAAAGAATTAGTACACAAGTTAATCACACAGGTATTTAGCTCAAACGATGGCGTAGACATGTTGTTTGGAGAGGGCGTTGTTGTTTGCTACGTCAAAAAAGAAATAAGGTTATTTCCTCGTGAAGACTTAAAGAACTGGACTCCGAGGTGGGAGAGAAACGCACTGCATGTTTTAGGGGACTATTGCTACGATGTAAAAATGTATTGTTTCAGGAGCGCTAAATATAGTCGATTTTATGACGCTATGTATATTCTGTATCTACACGTGGGGGTGTTATGAACGACATATTATTAATAAGATAAAAGAGTTAACAACACTTGAAATTCTTTGTCAATCTGATAACGTTGTTATTTTGTGACATATATCTGCCATTAAAAACTTGTCATATAAACTCGTGTATAATCATGTGTAATAACAGGTTATAAAGGAGTCAAAAATGTCAGGATTATCTAAACATGAACGGCAAATAAGGGTCGAATTGGTGCGTAGATTGCTCATTACAGGGAACACCAAAGAAGAGGTTGTTCGTATTTGTTCGGATAAGTTTCGGTGCACAGAAAGAGCAACTGAGAACTATATACACGACGCTAGAGAATCAATAAACAGGATTTTAGACCGAGACGCAAGAGAGCTTTTGGCAGAACAGATTGCTCACAGGGAATTGTTGCGAAAAGTCGCACATGACGCGAAACAATATAGTATCGAATTATCTGCGGCTCAAGACGAAGCTAAGTTGTTAAATCTTTACAACACCACGCAAACTTTGATTACGCTTGATATGCAAGCTATAAATTCCATGAATAAAGAGCAACTTAAAAGGGTAATGAATGGAGAATCTATTGCTTCCGTCCTCGCCACTCCAACAAAACCTAGCTAGTGCTCGTTACAGGCTATTAGAACTAGAAGAAAGCGAGGAAAGCGACGCTACTTTCATCAATCCAGACCCTATTGCTTGGATTGAAGAGCATTTTATGATTCCTGAGACAAAAGACCACCATATTATTTTGGGTGAGTATCAAAAGGCTTGTATCAGGGAGGCGCTAACAAGAGACGAGAATGGAAACTTCCCTTATTCAGTTATTGTTTGGTCGGATACAAAGAAAAGCATAAAATCCACTGTTGCGGCTGCTGTGTTGTTGTGGATGGCTTATCAGACTCCATGGGGCTCAATGAAAATCGTCGCAAACGACCTCAAGCAAGCAGACAGTCGTGTGGCTTACTACGCAAGACGCGCAGTGGAGCTACACCCAATAATGAGGGAAACTGTCAAAGTAAAGCTCTATAATATGGAGCTCCCTAATCACTGCAAGGTTGAGGCTGTGCCTGTTGACCCTAAAGGCGAGGCAGGTGGTAACGACGACATGGTTTGCTACTCTGAGCTTTGGGCGGCGACCAACAAAGCGGCACAGAGGATGTGGACAGAGACGACTTTGAGCCCGACGAAAATGGGTAAATCATTCAGGTGGGTAGAGACGTATGCAGGTTTTATCGGAGCCAGCCCACTGCTTGAGCAGTTGTATGTGGAAGGTGTCAAAAATGGTACACCCGCGGAGTTTGTAGACCAGTTCGACCCTCCCTTGCAAGCGTATGTAAACAAGCCAGCTAGGTTGTTTTGTTTGTGGAATCAACACCCTAGGATGCCTTGGCAAACCGCGTCTTACTACTCTCAGGAAGAGGCTGTTTTACAGACAAGTGAGTTTAATCGTGTTCATAGAAACCAGTGGGTTAATTCCCAAAACGCATTTGTTCCCCCTGAGTGGTGGTATGGATGCCAAGAAAGCGAAACTAATAAAATCCCCGAAATTTCGCACGAAACAACATCCTGTATTATCGCTATAGATGCGGCAGTAAGCGGAGATACTTTTGGTATTGTGATGGTTTCAGGACGAGGGGGTGGAACCATGGTTGATATTCGTTATGTAAGAGGTTGGAAGCCCCCAAAATCAGGAAAAATCGACTTTAGTGAGCCAGAGTCAGAAGTGAGGCGCTTGATTGATAATTATAATGTTGTCGAGATTTGCTACGACCCATTCCAACTTGAGGATATGGCTGGCAGGTTGAGGACTGAGCTCGTGGTTCATCTTCATGCGTTTAGCCAAACAACTGAGAGGGCTATTGCAGACAAGCGCTTGCAAGACCTTATCAGAGAACGCAGGGTCTGTCACAGAGGGGAGCCAGAGCTAACCGAACACGTAATCAACGCCGACATAGCGACAACAGCAGAAGAAAACAGGCTTAGAATTGTAAAGAGAGCTCCTTACTTAAAGATAGATTTGTGTGTTGCCTTAAGTATGGCGACAAACAGAGCAGAGTATTGGAAGATTTAGTATGGTCACTGCCCTTATCGGGTTTGGTCAGAAGGTACAAAATCCGGTTCAGCCAGTGACGGTTGCGCACCGTAAACGATAAGGGCAGTCCAGATAATTATGAAAATTAAGGAGGCTTATGATTTCTCGAATACCTTGGACTAAAGAAGAAGTAGAAGCGCTGGATAAATGGCAGAAAAATCCAGAAGTACACCCTTACACGTGTGACTGCGGGAAAGTAATGACAGCGACACCAGATGGCCTCAGGTGCGACTGCGGTTATAAGCAAACATGGTGTCATGATTATAGTAATAATCCAGAGAGGTATGGTGACAAATGAAAATAGCAGATTTTATACCAGAGTTTGTTGAAATGCTAAAAAAACAACTAGAAGCAGACGACTATCGTTGGGGAGACACTTGGTTGCATAGGACTCGTAAAGGTCAGGAAGATAGAACGATAAAAACCTTTAGAGACTACTTTGACCAATACGAGAGAGCAGGTGTGCCTATGCCGTGGTTGAAAATAATAGGTAACGCGCTAATTTGTTGGATTCGAGAAAATCACCCTGAAATCTGGAAAGAGTAATTAGTGCGAAAATTCACAAATGAGCAAAAGACGAGAACCCTGAAAAGGGCTTTTGTTTTGCTTATTGACATTATTTTACGATGTGATATGATTTACTTAGAGAGAGGTGAATTATGTTGATGTGGAAGAAAGCAGAAAAGGTTTGGTATCCTAAATCAAAAGAAAAAGAACTTCGAGAGCGCATTGACCAAGAATTTCTCGCAGATAAAAAATCCATGGACGCAGGTAATCCTCCTGCGCGTCTGTATTCTGTGAGAGCTAGATACAGAAAAGGTGTGTGGTCTGGTAGTTTTATTCAGTTTTGGGAATTAAGAGAGGCGGATAATGAAAACTTGTAAACATCCAATTAAAGATATTTCGTATAGATGGGTCAATAAGAGCGGAAGTCCTATTTCTTTTAAGGGTGGTTCTAATGGAGTAAAAAAAGAGTTTACTTGTTTAGCTTGCGGTAAAACATTTATTCATGTACCAAAAAAGATACGAGACGCAGAAATTGAAGAGGGGGAAATACTTGAATATCTTTTACATGGAAATGTAAAATAACTGCCTATTGCATTATTTTGTAGTACGTGATATTATAATAACTAA
>Ga0116204_1000977_pt1 | contig 16220 bp, 14 predicted proteins | sample LakKivwa52mmetaG_FD_94481 | JGI IMG/M metagenome (GOLD analysis project Ga0116204, IMG submission 94481) | Anoxic lake water microbial communities from Lake Kivu, Rwanda to study Microbial Dark Matter (Phase II) - Lake Kivu water 52m metaG | ecosystem: Environmental > Aquatic > Freshwater > Lake...
GTAAGCGTCCAGGGTATTACGGTTTACGGAGCTTCGGAAAGCTACCTTCCTTGTACCGTAGCATTCCGATGCTACGATGTTTGAGTGTTTTGGAGTGCGTGCTCGCTTGGGCTGCCAATCTCCGAATTGGCAGATTGATTAAGTGGCAATTCGGAGATTGCCACCCCAGGCGAATTGGACTTCAGCATCGCTTTTCATACTCGGTAGCGAAAATACCTTTTCAGTCAAGTTCTATAAACATTTACCCCTTGCCGTGATGCTGAAGTCCATGCCACAATAGCTTACGTGTCAATGAGATAGTCTCGTTTGTGGCATAAACTCCAGATCACTCGGCTTTTTTTTGTGGTGCTACTTGTTACGGAACTTTTACGGAGCTTCGGAAAGCTCCGCTACCGCAAAATCACCTTCTTCTTCTATTTTCTAATCATCCACTTATCTTTCCCTAATCATTCCCTAATCCGATTAGGGATTCATTAGGGAATCATTAGGGAATCATTAGAGATGCAAGTAAGAGAATCACTGGTTTTGGCTTGATGTGTTTTTGAAAGGAATTGAAACGGCAGTGGTATCAAACAAATCCCTTGATGTCGAGATTGCCGATAGCGGAATTGGTATCCCGCAAGATAAGTTAAATACGATCTTTGAAGCTTTTGAACAGGCTCACGGTTCCAAAAGAGATGGCGCAGGTTTGGGATTGGCAATCACCAAAAGGCTGATCGATCTATTGGATGGAGCTATTTCCGTCTCGAGCACCGTGGGCAAAGGGAGCAATTTTAGCTTGCGGATTCCCATTAAACAAGTGCCAACTCCGCTCCTTGCTGCTCAATCTGATCCCCATACATCACATGATGCGGATGCTTCCTGTGATCTTGAAGAGCGGCTCAGCAGATTGCAAATCCTCGTTGTCGATGACAATGACATCAATCTCAAACTGATGCATGGCATACTTACCAAACAGGGAATGCAATGCGATCTTGCCAATTCCGGGGCTCTCAGTTTGCAAAAATTGCATGAGAAAGACTATGAAATCGTCTTTTTGGATATCCAAGTGCCGGAAATGGACGGGATCGAAGTGTTGAAAAAGATTCGTTCCAGCGAAAAAACCAAATCCTTGTTTGTGATTGCTCTTACCGCCAATGCCATGGAAGAAGTAACGAAGAGTATATCAAGCTGGGCTTTGACCAATATCTTACCAAGCCAGTACTACCGGAACTGCTACGTCAGGTCTTTGTCTCCTATACCTCTGAAGCTAAGTAGTTTTATTATCGAAATGTAGATTATTTATGCTTGACGAAATCAAGCTTTGAAAAAATTGTGGCATTGTAAGATTTGTATTGCTCGGTCTATCAAAAAGACAAAGGGAAGGAAGACATGGATGAAGAGCGTATAGGCGTAGCTGAATTTTGGATTCGGACTATGATTGCCGTTGGCTGTATTTATGGTATTTACTACATTACAAGTATCTTGTGTGATACTATTACTACGGAGATTGTTACCTATGTGGCAGGGATTGTCGTAAACATCTATATCTTTTTGCAGGGCATTAAGCGGATGAATGATATCGGAGAATATTGGACAAAGCTATTTATACCCATATACAACATTATCTTGCTACTGAGACCCGGCAAAGATGAGCGCGATGCCTATCGCAGATATTAAGTCCCTCCAAATCTGAACACTGCAAGGATATACCCCAAGAGCAAGAGGTCGCTGAGGATAAAAATCGCCAAGGCAAAAAAGAGGATGCGCATGGGTTTGGGATTGATCAACATCTGCAATGCCACTGGCAGAGCATCCGCTTTTGACCAGCGTTTTTGAAAGTGATCCAAGATAGGATGGGCTTTGATGGCATTCAATTGCTTGATTTGGGCGATGTGTTTTTGGTGATAAAGCCTTCCAGCAACTGCTCCCTTTAGATCATAAAAGCTAAAACCCTCCTTGTCAAAGGCTGGGAGTTTCTCTATAATGGTTTCATATCCGCTATTGAACAAGCTCAGTGCTAAGCTGTCTTGCGTTGCTTGATGATAGTCATGGAGTTCAAAAAGCACGGAGAGCATTCCGTTGAGCACAAAGGGTGGGTCTGCTGTAGGGTACTCGCGAAACCATATTTTGTTTGCACCGGTAAAATCTGCCAAGTTACTCAGCTTTGGATCGAGAGTATTGAGTACCTTACGAGCGAGGCTCAGGAATCGTTCATCTTGGGTAATGTGATATCTTTGGTACAAGACATTGAGGATGACGGCTTGTGCTAAGGCAGATGCCCAGGGAGGCTCTATATTATATTCGGGTATGCCAAAGGTGTAATAGTTGTACATGGTTTTGTCTGTAATGGTGGCATTGGCTATCAGCCAATCGGAGGCTTGGATGAAGGCATCTCGGTCTTGAGGGTCTCCACTGCGGATTTTGCGTTGGGCAAATCTGGCGATAAAAAGTGGATTATAGCGGGTTGTGCCACCACTGCAGATTTGGATGGGAATGCCTTTTTGATCTACTTTTTCGATGGCATACAGAGGTTTGAAGCCAAGTGCAGCATATAGCTTTTGGGCTAGCTCACCCATGCTTACTTCGGCAAATTGCCAGATGATACTTACAAGCATGAAACTGATAAGGAGACAGATCACATAGAGTTTGAGGAGATATTTCATCGGTATTCTTGTTAGCACTTGGCATAGCATAGCCAAGCGCTACAACTCCTCCCTAGCTTCAATCTGCTCGAATTCTTGGTGGTCTATATGAAAGTCCTGAATCAGGTAGTGATGATCGCTATCGATGATGATTTTGAGAAAAATGCCGTCCGCAAGGTATATCTCCCGAGTGATTTCACCCACTTCGTGAAGTTTGGAGACCAGTGAAGTTTTCTCATAGGGTAGGCGAATACAGGTTTCCATGTTTTGATAGAGGATGAGTTCTATACCTGTCTTGAGCTTGTCGATATTTTCTCCCTCGTGGGCAGAAATGCAAAACCCTGTGGGAAAGCGCTTTTCGAGGAAGGGGATAAAGGTCTTTTCGAGCTTGTCTTTTTTGTTCAGTACCATGATTTGGGGGATGCAGTCAGCTCCGATTTCTTTTAGCACAGCATTGACCTGGTCTATGTAATAGAGAAATCTGCTATCGGCGGCATCGACTACGTGCAAAAGAAGGTCTGCATCCTTTACTTCCATCAAGGTAGCCTGGAATGAGGCAACCAGATGGTGGGGCAGATTGGAAATGAAACCGACAGTATCGGAGATCACCAGTGGTAATCCGGTATGTAGTTTGAGCTGTCTGCTGGTGGAATCGAGAGTGGCAAAAAGACGGTCTTCCACGAGTACGCCGGCATCCGTGAGGTTGTTAAAGAGGGTAGATTTTCCGGCATTGGTATACCCCACCAGGCAGAGCTTTTTGGTTTTTATCCTTTGTTTACGCTGAGTTTGCTTTTGATGGACGATGCGGTTGATGGCATCTTTGATTCTTTTGATCTGAAGACGGATGAGGCGTTTATCGATTTCGATTTGCTTTTCGCCCATACCTCTGGAGGCAGAGCCCCCAGCGCTACGCATCGAACCGCGTTCTTTGTCAAAGTGTCCCCAGAGCTTGCGTAAACGGGGTAGCTGATATTGCAATTCGGCAAGTTTTACCTGCAATTTGGCTTCTCTGGTTTTGGCATGATCATGAAAGATGCTGAGGATTACTTCGGTGCGATCGATCACTTTGATGCCAAAACGGTTTTCGATATTTCTCACCTGCATGGGGCTTAGCTCTTCATTGACGATGAGGATTTCAGCCTGAGCCTGCAGCATCTTTTGTTGCATTTCCTCCAAAAACCCTTTACCAAAGTAAGTGCTTCGTTCTGGGTTTTTGCGTCTTTGGGTATAGGTGCCTAGGCTGTCTATCATAGCTGTATCGGCGAGACGCTCCAATTCGTGTAGTGAGTCCTCGATATCTTGGATTTTGTCTTGAGGGCGGATGATAGCACTGAGAAAGGCGGTTGTGGGTCCCTTTTCCGTCTCTTCTAGTGCCGAGAATTCGTCTTCAAAATCGTCTAATACATCATACTCATGTTGTGTCACCTATGTCCTCCCTTAGGGTTTGGGAAAATGCATCCGAAAACAAGTTCCCTTGCCCTCAGTGCTATTAACGGATATCCTTCCACCATGAAGCTCAACCATTTCCTTGCAGAGAATCAAGCCCAAGCCTGTCCCTGCCTCATTATCGGTACCGCTACGCGAGTGGATTTTGTCTATTTGGAAGAGTGCTGTGAGTGTTTGTTGATCCATGCCAATGCCATTGTCGCAAATAGTGAGGATGGTGCCATCTTCGCTATCCGCGTCAATTTGGATAAAACCCCTGTGTGGGGTGAACTTAAGCGAATTGGTGAGGATATTATTGACGATCATCTGGAGCATTTTGGGATCGGCAAAGATCTCAATATCCGGGTTGCACTCGGTATAGATAGTAATTGCCTTGGCAGAGGCAATGGGTTTGAGCAAAGATATGGAGCTTTCGAGGAAGGAGAGTAGGGTAAAAGTCTCCGGTTTGCACTTGATTGCTCCCGTTTGTAAGCGTGCCCAATCTAAAAGATGTTGCGCCAGAGAGTATGCGGAAGTGGATGATTCGTGGATCAAGTTCACCATTTCCACAATCTGAGCCATTGTAAACCGCGAGATGTCCCGTCTCATCAGGTCTGTAAAGCCTATGATGCCATTAAAGGGATTCTTGAGGTCATGTGCGATAATGGAAAAGAGACGGTCTTTGGTTACGTTTAACTCTCGGAGCTGTGCTTGCGTCTCAATGATAGAGGTAATAAAGTGTTTCTTTTCCGTGATATCCCGAATAGCCGCTACCCGTACCTTCTTTTTTCCGTAGGTAAAGGGGCGGGACATCACTTCAATATCCATCATGACACCGCTCTTCCGCTCAATCTGTATTTCATAGTTTAAGATTTCCCCATCTTGGCTACGCTTGATGATATCCTCAGAGACCGGAAACTTGGTGATCTCTTCGATCCCTTTGCCGATGCAATCCTCCCGCTGTATCTCAAAGAGTTCCAAAAGGCGGTTGTTGACATCCAGGATGATCCCATCATTGTGGATGAGGATTCCTTCGAATGAAGCGTCGGCAAGCTGTCTAAGCCGTTTCAGATGCTTTTTGCCAGCAAAGAGATAGCGCAGATAAAAGAACAGCGAAATGGCAGCTAACAAAGAAGTGAGGATCAGAAATCGGGTAATAATCCGTTGCCGGTGTACTAGCTCCTGGTTCTCAAGTTCTTTAATATGATTTTGTACAACTGAATGCAGATTTACAAGTCCCTCTGGAGCACGAGTAGCATAAAGCGAATCGCTAATCGTGGCATAGGTCAAGAAGCTGGTTTGGGCACTACGATGATCGCCAAGACGCAAACACAGATCAGTAAGCAGATAGGCTGTATCCTTGAGTTGCACGGGATTGTTGTGCACCTTGGCATCATCATACACCATCTTCATGAGTTTGATAGCCTCGGCATAATTGCCCTTATCCCGATAATGTATAGCTTTACCTGATAGGCTGTTGTGATAGCTGTAGGAATCGCCCAAATTCTTAAAGATTTCTATAGCTGCGTCCAAATATCTTAAGGCTTTATCATGCTGTTTAGCTGCATTGTAAATACTTGATAAGCCAATGGCAGCGGAGCCGCGGAGTTGCTCTGAAGCTCCCAGTTTATCTACGGGATTTATCAAATCTTTGTATATCGTAAGATACAAATCCTCTGCTTTCTTCTCATCTCCCATTCGAGAATAGAGAGCCGCAAGCATGCTAATCGAATGGTAGATGGGATATTGCTCACCTTCTTGCATGCGTAGGCGTAGAGCCTTTTCAAAAAGTCGCTTGGCACCCTTCAAATCGTTTCTTGAAGCATTACACAGGGCTACGTTATTGATCATTACGGATTCGCCATAACGGTTTTTGTGTTTGACCATCAGTTCTTTGCCCCTGTTATAATAGGATTCGGCGATGTCTATCTGTTGCATCCCATAATAAACATTGCCGATATCTGACAAGAGCCAGGCAAGGGCTTGATCGTTATCTTCTTTGGAGATGATGCCATACGCTTCAAAGAGATATTCTAGGGCGAGATGGTTTAACCCCATGGTGTTGTATAGCTGTCCGATCTTTGCCAATGGATCAGACCTTTTGCTATCCATCTTGGCACGCTCATAATGCGATGCGGATTTCTTTAGGTATTGGATGGCTTTGGGTGGATCGATAAAAGTGAAATCAATATGTTTTTCAAAATACAATCTGCCCAAGGTGGAATCAATTCCGGCTTTTTCAGCCATAATCATCTGATATTCGGTTTCGGAAGCATTAAGCTTTGCAACCCAAGTAAATAGGACTATGATCAAAGAAATCAAAACCACCGTATGATTGAGATTGTGTCTCATAAGACCTCTTTTTTTAGTATCAGAATTTTACGTCTAAGCGATAAACAGCGCCTGCTACTATCGTAGGCAGAGAGCTATTGCCGTCAATCAATATTTTAATCCGATGCTTACTCCACTATCCCACAACGCCTTAGAATATATTCCACATTGCGGAGGTAGCGTTCATAGCTAAAGATATCGCGTATCTGTTCGATCGTGATCAGGGCACATATTTCTTTGTCTGCCAAGACCAGCTCCAAAAAGCTTTCTCCGCTCTGCCAAGAGGCAAGGGCGTTCCTTTGTACCATCTGGTAAGCAAGCTCCCGGGTGATGCCACAATTGGTAAGATGCAAGAGCAAGGCTTGCGAAAAGACCAAGCCCTTGGTGAGTTCGATATTCTTTAGCATGTTATCGGGATAAACTACCAGATTGTTTATCAATCCGATGGTTTTTTGTAACATGTAGTGAAGCAAGATACAGCTATCGGGAAGGATGATCCGTTCCACGGAGGAGTGGGAGATATCACGTTCGTGCCACAGGGCATTGTTTTCAAAAGCGGACATACAATTGGTTCTGAGGATTCTGGCAAGTCCGCAAAGCTGTTCGCTGATGATGGGATTCTTTTTGTGGGGCATGGCAGAGGAGCCCTTTTGCCCGGAGGAGAAATTCTCTTCGGCTTCCAAAACCTCAGTGCGCTGCAAGTGCCTAACCTCCAAAGCCACCTTTTCGATGGTGCTTCCGATGATGGCAAGGATGGACAAAAAGTGGGCATGGCGGTCTCGTTGGATGACTTGCGTAGATATGTTAACCGGTGTTAAATCTAAGTATTTACAAGCCAGTTCTTCAATATCCGGATCCAAGTGAGCATAGTTTCCCACTGCTCCAGAAAATTGACCCACGGACACTGTGGCAATAGCCTCATTCAGTCTTTTGATGTTGCGTTGGGTCTCATCAAACCAGAGGGCAAACTTGAGTCCAAAGCTGGTTGGCTCCGCATGAATTCCATGTGAGCGACCCATACAAAGGGTGTGTTTATATTCCCGAGCCTTGAGCTTCAGAGTCTCTGCCAAATGGGTAAGCTGGCTCAAAAGCAATTCCCCGGATTGTTTTAGCTGCAATGAAGTAGCCGTATCCAAGACATCGGAGGAGGTCATGCCATAGTGTATCCATCGCGAAGAGGGTCCCACATATTCGGCAACATTGGTGAGAAAGGCGATTACATCGTGTTTGGTAATGGCTTCGATTTCCTCTACACACTCAACGTCAAACTCGGCTTTGGAGACGATGTTTTGATAATCTTCATGCGGGATAATTCCCTTATCATACATTGCCCTGCAGGCGGCAAGTTCTACATCCAGCCAGCATTGCAGGCGGTTTTGGATCGTCCATATCTTTTCCATTTCAGGTAATGTATAGCGTGGAATCATCTTTTACTCCTCATATACAAGGGTTTGTAGCTAGTGCTTACCGATCAAAAAATAGATCATAATCCGAGACAGGTGTTTTAATGGTGGATCGGGGAAGGGGAGTGATCTCCGGCAGCTCGTAGCTGATTTTGTCGATCAACATCGAGAGGAGTTGCTTTTCCTCCTGCTTGACGACGATGGTATCAATATCGCCTTTGCGAGTATAACTGATTTCGATAGTGGTTTTGCTGTCTTTTTCCTCGATGTAGGTAATGCGATAGTCTTTGCTAAACTTGATTTTCAGCTCATCTGTGTCTATCACTTTATTGGCGAGTATCTCAGCTTGGTGCACTGCCAAGAGCGAATCCACGCCCAAGCTTAGGTTTTGGGGCAGGGGTGGGAGGTAGCGAGAAAGATCGAGCTGTTCGAGTTGGGGCATCAGAGGAGACTTTAGAGCAATGTAGGAACCGAAGTAAAGGGAAAAGAGCGGTTCTGCTTGCATCCCCATTACTCCGCCTTCAATGATATCCATACGCATCTGCCGATCGTCCTTCGCAAAGACAAAGTTTTTCCGCAAAGCAAGCTGTGAATAGCTGATCTGCACTATCCCTTCGGCGCGAAAGTGATTCAGCTTTCCGGCTTCGGCTTGGAGTTTTTGCAGATCTCTACTCTGGGAGCCCCATAGCATTATACTGAGACATAGCAGGACAAAAAGAAGGCTAAGCTTGTGTGACATCCTCTTTCCTTTTGTAGATAACATACAAGCCGATCAAGGCGGCGAGTATCATCAATAAACTGAGAAACTGTCCTATACTCATAAAGCCAAAGATCATCCCAAACTTGGTATAAAATTCGATATCATCGGGTTGGCGCACAAACTCCACTAAAAATCGGAAAACACCATACAATCCGATAAAACTCCAGAATACGATGCCTTCGCGTTTGATTCTTTTGAGTAGCTGCATTGCCACTACCCAGAGTACCGCTCCCTCCAAAAGCATTTCATAGACTTGCGTGGGGTGTCTCGGAAGTCCATCCGAATCTGGAAAGACCATACCCCAAGGTAAAGCCGTGGGCTTGCCAAAGAGCTCGCCATTGATGAAATTGCCCAGTCTGCCCAAGCCTAATCCGATAGCTACCAATGGTACGGCTGCATCGGCAAGACTCATGAAGCGATACCGGTATTTTCTGGCAAAGAGCACGCCGGCAAAGATTACTCCCAGCGCACCTCCATGAAAGCTCATTCCTCCTTCCCACACGGCAAAGATGCCCATTGGATTTTGGAAGTAATAGAGCAGATTGTAAAAGAGAATGTATCCGATCCTGCCACCCAAGATTACGCCGAGCATCACATAAAAGATGGCGGATTCATACTTCTCGCGATCCATCTCAATCTGCCGGTAGCGCAGGTTTTTGCGAAACAAGAAGTATGCCAAGATAAAGCTGATCACATAAAAGAGCCCATACCAGCGAATCTGTAAGGGGAGCCCAAAAAGCGAAAACTTCACGATATCCGGGTTGATGTTATGGTATGGTATCATCTCTTGGTGAGCTCGTCCAAACGCTTCACAATCAAAGACACGGCAGCATCGCTTTCACCGGTAAATTTCTCGGTGAGCTTCTCGATATGCGGAGTAAAGATATTGACCACCTGGGTGGGTGAACCATTGAGCCCCACCGTCTTTTCATCGAGCTCGAGATCATCGCAGTTCCAGATGGTTAGCTCCGCCGTTTTGGCGTTTTTCTTGCCCCGCAAAGAAGGCAGGCGAGGAAGGTTTATTTCTTTTACCACTGTGATTACTCCCGGCAGAGTCATCTGCACCCGGTCATAACCATCTTCCATCAAGCGCTGGAGTACTATGTGCTTTTCGCTGATGCTCTCTACCTTGCGGACAAAGCAGGTTTGTGGAATATCCAAATGCGCAGCAATACCGGGTCCAACTTGGGCGGTATCGCCATCGATGGCTTGTTGACCGGTAAAGATCAGATCAGAATCTCCCAGCTTGCGGATTGCCGCTGCCAATGCCAGACTGGTAGCCCAGGTATCGGCGCCGGCAAATTTCCGGTCGGAGAGCAATATCATCCTATCGGCACCCAAAGCAATAGCTTCACGGAGGGTTGATTCCACTTGGGGAGGACCCATACTGATCACCGTCACCGTTCCTCCCTGTGCCTCTTTGATCCTTACGGCTTCTTCGATGGCATAGGTATCAAAGGGGTTGAGGATGCTCTCTACACCTTCGCGGATAAGAGTATTGGTCTTGGGGTCTATCTTGATCTCAGTAGTATTGGGGACCTGTTTGATACATACGATCAGGTTCATCATACCTCCATGTTTTGTACTTTAGCGATAGAATTCACGGATGCTTTCAGCCACATACTGCTTTTGTTCGAGACTCAATTCCGGATAGATGGGGATCGAGAGCACTTTCTCTGCCATGGCTTCGGATACGGGTTTATCTCCAGTCTTGTATCCCAAAGAGGCAAAGCACTCCTGTTCGTGAAGGGAGCGCGGGTAATAGATGGCACAGCCGATGTCTTTACTGCTCAAGTATTTCATCAATGCATCCCGGTCTTCACAGACCAGTGTATATTGGTTGTAGATACTCTTTGCGAGAGGGTTGATGTAGGGTGTGCGGATTTGATCTATCCCACTGAGGGCTTGGTTATAAAACTCGGCATTTGCCCTTCTGGCTTCAGACCAGCCTTCCAGTTGTTCCAATTTGACCAAGAGGATCGCCGCTTGCAGAGTATCCAATCTGCTATTGAGTCCTACCCACTTATGAAAATACTTGGGGTTTTCGCCGTGTACGCGCAATTGCTTTAACCGTGCTGCAAATTCATCGTCATTGGTCAAACACATTCCCGCATCACCCATAGCGCCGAGGTTTTTGCTGGGGAAAAAGGAAAGAGTACCGATATCGCCAAAGGAGCAGGTCATCTGTCCGTTCCAAGTGCTACCGATGCCTTGGGCATTGTCTTCGATCACATAAAGGTTGTGCTTTTTGGCGATAGCCATGATCTGATCCATGTCTGCAGGTTGACCAAAGAGATGCACCGGCATGATGGCTTTGGTGCGGGGAGTGATGGCAGCCTCAATCAGTTTGGGATCGATATTGAAGGTTAGCGGATCGATATCCACAAAGACCGGCTTGGCATGATTTCTCCAGATAGAAGAAGCGGTGGCAAAAAAAGTAAAGGGAGTAGTGATTACTTCATCGTTTTCACCGATATTCAAAGCTTTGATGGCAAGCACCAGAGCATCGGTACCATTGGCACAACCGATGGCGTGTTTGATACCCAAATAGTCTTGCATTCTCTCTTCGAGTTCTTTTACTTCTTCACCCATGATATAATGGTGCTTTTCCAAAACCTTGTCGATGCGACTGCGGATTTCGGGTAGTATCTTCTCATACTGAGCAAAAAGATCGAGCATTGGGACTTTCATATATTTCTCCTAAAGTATATTCTATTTTGACATGGTATTAACGCCGATGACGATGGTTATCACCTGCGAGACGAGCGTCACTACGTCCTTGATATCAAGCCAGATATCACGGTCTTTGGTTTCGGGGATGAAGATTTGATCTCCACTGCGGATTGCCACGTTTTTGCCAGGTTTGATCCAGTTTCCGGAGCTATTGCGGATGATCCGGATTCCGCCCAATTTGCGATTGTTTGTAAAACCGCCAGCCTGGTTTACATAATACAAATAGTCCTTACCTTCGACCCAGGGAACCAAACCAGGGCTACGAACCTGTCCACTTACCCATACCATATCGACAATTTCCGGCACAAAGATTTGATCTCCATCCCTCAGGGTAGGATTTCCTGCCTTGCCTTTGCTGTTCCACGCCAGGGCAATATCCAAAGAATACTTACCCTTGAGTTGGCGCAAAGTCGAACGCATGAAATTGTATTCCATGGGGGTCATGCTACTCATATTTAATATCTGTAAGCGTAGCAAATCCGGGCTTTCGCGTTGATACATGGCACGGTTGATCATGACGGCACTGCCAAGGTCTGCCTTGTCCGTGGGACCTCCAGCTTGCAAGAGTATATCATAAAGCGTTGTAGTCTCATTGATCATATAGGTGCCCGGCGAGGCTACATGTCCATTGATCTGCACTTCCCAGCCCCTGCGAAATTGCGAATTTTGAGCTACCATTACCCGGTCGTGAGCTTGTATGGGGATATTCAAGAGGGAGGGATTGCTCTTGGCAGAGCTGAGGTCTATTACTTCCGTAGTATAATCAAACATATTGTCTGAATAGCGATATAGCCTTACTTGCTTGAGGTCTGCCTCGGGTTTAAAACCCTTGGCAAGGATTAAGAGCTTTGCCAATGTATCACCGGGTCGATATTCGTAATCTCCGGGAAAATAAACCGCTCCGGATATTGTGACCAATGCAGCAATGGGATTGACTACTACTACGTCCCCATCACGCAAGAGAGGGTTTTGGCTCATGTCTCCGCTACGCAGGAAAAGCTGAAAATCATAGCTGGTTTCTTCGCCTGCGCGGATTATCGAAACGGATCGCAGTGCTTGCGACCTCACGGCAATAGAATCAATATGGGTTTTTTCTTTTTCCTGAAACTTCAGCTTTTCCAAGCTCATATCAGGCGTAGGTGTATTAACCAGGGATTGCTCATCTGCCTGCGCTAAAGCTTCGGAAAGACGGTCGATCACACTCAGTTTATAGATTCCCGGCTTTTCCACATAGCCAGTAACTGCTACGCTGATGTAAGTTGCAGCAGTAGGCAAAGTAAAGCTCTGCGCCCACAGAGGAAATACTATGCAGAGTATGAGTAGCCATGCGATAAAAATCTTACTTTTCATAGTAATCTATCATCCGGTCTATGATGTCATCAAGCTTGTATCTGGGCTCATAGCCAATGTATTCTTTGATCTTGTCCAAAGCCGGCATGCGGTTCATCATATCCTCAAAACCGTCTTCAAAGGCATCTTCATAGCTCATGTATTCGATCTTGGATTTACTGCCACACTTTTCCTTGATCTTGAGTGCCAAATCTTCAATTGAGATGGATTCAGTGGTACCAACATTAAAAATCTCACCTTCACATTTCTTGTCTGCCATCAGCTTTAGAAAAGCATCTACCACATCCGAAACATCGGCAAAACAACGTGTTTGCTTACCAGTGCCATAGATCACAATCGGCTGATCCAAGAGCGCAGCTTTGATAAATTTTGGTACGACCATACCATACTGACCGGTCTGGCGCGGACCCACGGTATTAAAACACCTCACGATAACCACCGGCAGCTTTTTCTCGCGATGAAATGCCAACGCCATAAACTCGTCGATTGCTTTGGAACAGCTATAGCCCCAGCGGCTGATATGCGTAGAACCCAAGAGCCGGTCATCTTGCTCTCCAAAGGGTACTTTTTCGCTCTTGCCATAGATTTCGGAAGTCGAGGTGATCAGTACCTTTGCTTTGTATTTGTTGCACAATTCCAATACATGGTCTGTACCCACGATGTTGGTCTTGAGTGAAAGTAGCGGATTTTCGATGATGTATTTCACGCCCACCGCAGCGGCAAGATGAAACACTTGATCCACCTTGGAAATCAATTTATCCATCAATTCCCGGTTCAATATGGTGCCGATAGTATAGCTGAACTTGGGATGGTCTTTGAAGGTCTCGATATTTTCCAGCCTGCCAGTGGACAAATTGTCTATAATATGAACTATATGTCCGTCGTTGAGTAGTCTTTCTGCTAAGTGAGAACCGATGAATCCGGCTCCTCCTGTGATCAGGATATTCATAAACGCTCCATAAATATGGTTTTACTTCGATCTTAGATTTATCGTATTTGGCGCTAAAACTTTTTTACAGGCTACTTTCTGTCAATCAAAATGATGAACTTAGCACGCTATGATAGACTTGCGTGTTTGTCTCGATGATTTCTTCCACGCTGGGGTAAGAGATATTGACGGTATCCTGCACCGCTTTTTCCACGATCCGGAAAATATCGGGATAGCCGATCTTGTCTTCCGCAAACAAGTGCAACGCTGCTTCATTGGCAGCATTGACCACCGTAGGGTACAAGCCTCCGCTTTTGCCACATTCCACTCCCAGATAAAACAGCGGATAACGCAGAGCCTCAATCGCTCCAAAACTCATCTCTCCTATAGTATAGAAATCCGTCTTTACCAATTGCGAGCGTTTGCGCTGAGGATAGGATAGAGCGTAAAGGATGGGCAAACGCATATCGGGATTGCTGATTTGAGCGATAATGGAGCCATCCACATATTCTACCATTGAGTGGATAAGGGATTGAGGATGGATTATCGCTCTGATCCTTTCATACTCAAGACCAAAGAGCCAATGTGCTTCGATCACTTCCAATGCCTTGTTAAACATCGTAGCGCTATCCAGCGTCACCTTGGTTCCCATATCCCAATTGGGGTGTTTGAGTGCATCGCCAATCTTGATCTGCGATAGCTGCTCCAGTGGAATATGACGCAATGCTCCCCCCGAAGCAGTAATGATGATTGCCGCTACTTCTTCTGCCTTACCGGACTTGAGGCACTGAAAAATGGCGCTGTGTTCACTATCCACCGGTAATATTAAAGCTCCCGGAAAGTCCCGCTTGATAATGTGCCCAGCCATAACCAATGATTCTTTGTTTGCCAAAGCCAGACCCTTTCCGCCTTGAAGGATGGCAAGACTGCTGCGGAGCCCTGCCGAACCGCTGATGGCATTGAGCCCAATATCATATTCTTCATTCAAAAGCACATGGATGAGTTCGTCAACCCCAAAATAGACTCTACTATTAGGAACCTGACTTCTAAGATACTCCTGAGATGCTCTGTCAAAGCTTCCGGTTAACACGAGTATGGGAACGCTGAAACGATTTGCGATGGTGATAAGTGCTTCACTGCCATTGTGGGCACTAATTATCTGCAAGTCAAAGCTTTGTCCTTGCTCCGCGATTACGTCCAAGGTGGAGCTTCCGATGGAACCGGTTGCGCCCAGAAGGGCAATTTTGCGCTTTTCGGAAGGCATTACTACCAAAAAATGCTCATCGCTATACGTTGCGTGCTACCTAAACCATCTGCTGCACCGTCTTTGAAGGCATAGTCAAAACCAAAGCGTTTGAGCCTGAGTGCAATTCCAGCGGTTACACTATCGATGTCATATCCACCCATGAGACTGATTTCCGGCACCGGTACTATACTCACGCCGGCATGAAAATCCGCAGAGAAGATTGAAGCGGAAAGAGTAGATGCCTCTTCTCTATCCTCCGCATAGACTTGACTACGGAGTGCAACAAAGACCGGTATTCGCCCTCCCAAGATCAGCTTTCGATATCCGGCTTCCAAATCCAAAGAGGGAATGGCGATTTCGTGAGTACCGTTTTCCCAAAGAACCTGAGTACTAAAAACATTGCGCAGATTGGCTCCCAAAGCAAGACTGCTACCACGATCATAGAGCACGCCCAAGTCCGCTCCAAAACCCCAGCCATTGTTTTCTGCCAAACTGCGATAGACAAATTTTGGGGAAATTCCATATACCCAGCCCCCTCCCAATTGGCGTGCGATGCCACTATAGAGGATGATGTCATGGTTGCTCACGGTTTTTATGACGATGGGACGGTTTTCATTACTGAGACTATCCGAGGGATTTTCCAATGCGGTTAGCTTGACCTTATCTATCCCCAAATGATTGATTATTATGGAAATGGGCTTGGTTTCACCACTAATGATGCTAAACTGGTTTTGCTGCAATAGCCCCTCAAAATGACGTGTATGCACAGCTTCGATTCCACGCAGAGGTGTGTCCGCCAATAATGCTGGATTCCAATAGGCTACCGAAAGCGAATTGCCAAAGGTAAGACCCGTATTACCCATTGCCTGATTGACCACACCACTACTGAGCTGGAATATCTCTCCCGCATACTTTGTGGCATGTACGCCAATTGCTACCAATAGAACGAGCACCAAGATATATGTTTTCTTCGTCATAACTACCTCACTCTGGACAAAATAAGTACAAGTGCCAAATACGTAAAGCAAAAAATGGAGCAAAACGAAAAAAACCTGATGAAATAATTGGTGGGCCCAGAGGGAATCGAACCCCCCACCATCCGGTTATGAGCCGGAAGCTCTACCAACTGAGCTATAGGCCCACACTCAGCTATTTCAATGAAAATACCACCCGCTTCGCTTCGGGCTTTCTGTCAAGAAAAATGTGAGCTTGGGGGTTCCCTTTCCATCTCTATATGATGTCTCACCGATAATTGCAAATCGTCTCACTAACTTATGCAAATGGCATATTGCTGTTACAATTGAGAACCCTTAATGCCATTACCGAGGGTACAGCCTAAGCATCGAGTTCTCCCTTTAGGTTCAATAAGGCATACATAATAACCTGACCTATGGCTCAATTGAAGCAGATGACTCCATTA
>Ga0116204_1000978_pt1 | contig 16194 bp, 11 predicted proteins | sample LakKivwa52mmetaG_FD_94481 | JGI IMG/M metagenome (GOLD analysis project Ga0116204, IMG submission 94481) | Anoxic lake water microbial communities from Lake Kivu, Rwanda to study Microbial Dark Matter (Phase II) - Lake Kivu water 52m metaG | ecosystem: Environmental > Aquatic > Freshwater > Lake...
CGCAGTAGCCAAATGACTTTCGGGAGAGTATTTCATCCGCAGAATCAGGCTACGGTTTTGATACTCCAATGCTTTTTCGGTCTCGTTCAGTTCCTCATAGAGCAAGCCGATATTATTTAGAACGAGTGCTTCGTTTACGGGAGTATTTAGCTTTTCTACGGTTTCCAGAGCTTGCAGAGTAGCATCCAGAGCTTTTTGAGTTTGCTTTGCATCTCGATAGGCATTTCCGAGGTTGATGAGGATATTGACTTTTGTATCGGGACTGGGGTTTTGCTCCTCGTTTTTAAGGAGATCATAGCAGATATCGATGGATTTGTCAAACTGGTGGGTGCGTGTGTATCCGATGGAGAGATTGGTGAGGATTTTTATTCTATTCATCTCGGAAAGTGGCAATTCAAGTAGCTTTTCCCATTGCTCGACCGCTTTGTAAAAATCCCCACTCATGGCTTCTATCACAGAAAGATTTGATCTGATCTTGATCTCATACTCCGTAAATCCGTGAGCCTGAGTTATTTGCATAGCATTTGAAAGGATATCCCTTGCCTTTTCCCCTTCTTTGGCAGTGATGAGATAGCGGGAGAGATTGAGCAAAATATCGATATTTAGCTCATTCTGTGCGGAAAAATCTAGGCTACTGAGATACTTTTCGAGCTTGGCAAAATATTCCAAAGCCTTGGTATTCTCAGCTCTATGAAGCTGCTCCATTGCATCTTTGATGTCTGCTACTATCCGTTCATTGATCATATCTTTTTTTCCTCCTGAAACACGATGGTGTTATTTGGTAGGATCATGCTGAGATGTCAATGAAAATTCTGCATTTATGAAGAAAACATCTCTATCGAAAGGCAAAAGCTGATTCCTTACTGCCCAAAAGCCATCTTTGGATCCAAGAATCATCAGGTATATTGGGGATTTTCCACTTTATCCGTGACTGTGTTCAGCTCCAGCATACATACAATGTATTGGGTATCGGATATGCACTGGAGTCTTGTTATTCTGCTGCTAATGTGTCATATTGGGAGTATTTTCGGAGCCTAGCGTTTATACAAGAAACGGCTTCAGAAGAAGCCGTTTATCAGGTATAGGGAATAATTATTGCTGCGAAACTACCATCTCAGGTGAGCAAATGCTTTATTTGCTTCTGCCATTTTGTGTGTATCTTCGCGTTTTTTGATGCTGGATCCTTCTTTTTTGAATGCGGCGATCAATTCTGCGGCGAGTTTTTCGACCATCGATTTTTCGCTACGGTTACGAGCATAGCTGATCAGCCAACGAAAGGCAAGTGCGCGTCCGTTTTTTTCGTTCACTTCCATAGGAATCTGATAGTTTGATCCACCCACGCGGCGGGAAACTACCTTTACCAGAGGACGAACGTTGTCAAGAGCGGTTTTAAAAACTTCAAGCGGAGCTTGCTTGGTCTTCTCGGCGATGATATCAAAGGCACCATAGACGATTTTTTCGGCGACGCTCTTTTTGCCTTGCTTCATTAGGCAATTCATAAACTTGGTAACGACTACATCGTTAAATTTGGGATCCGGCAGTACTTCTCTTACGACAGCTTTTCTTTTTCTTGGCATGCTATCCTCTCTTATTTCTTAGCCGGAGCTTTGGCTTTTGGACGTTTGGTTCCATATTTGGAACGCGAATTTACTCTCTTGTCCACACCAGCGGAATCGAGAGCACCACGAACTACGTGATAGCGAACACCGGGAAGGTCTTTTACACGACCACCGCGTACAAGCACGATGGAGTGTTCTTGCAAGTTATGTCCCTCACCGGGGATGTAGGCAGTTACTTCAAATCCGTTCACAAGACGGACACGGGCTACTTTACGCAATGCTGAGTTTGGTTTTTTGGGCGTTGTCGTGTAAACACGAGTACATACTCCGCGCCTTTGCGGACATCCTTGAAGCGCCCTGTTCTTTTTCTTCTTTTCAATCTCAGTTCTGCCTTTACGGATCAGTTGATTGATTGTTGGCACTTAATACCTCCAGTTTATTTTCATGATTTTGAGATCCACTGATATGATCCCAGAATCGGATTTGGATTAGAAATCAAGTATATCCCCCGCGACATCGCTTTGCGTGGGATGGGCAAATTCTTTGATTACTTCTGCAACGGTTTTACCAGAATTTACGGCTTCCTTGAGAGTAGTGCTATAAACCTTGGTACCGGTTCCAACGGGAATGCGATGACCAAGGATGATGCTCTCTTTCAAGCCTTCAAGCCTATCAACGCTACCTTCGATGGCGGCTTTGGTAAGTATTTTGGTAGTCTCTTGGAACGAGGCTGCTGAAAGCCAGCTTTCCGTCAAGAGCGAAGTTTTGGTAATACCCAAAAGTAGCTGTTCAAACTGAGCAGGAGTCTTTCCATATTTGATGGTCTCACGGTTTTCACGTTCCACGATCACCTTATCCACAATATCTCCTTCGAGGAAAGAAGTGGACCCGGTATCGATGATACGAACCTTTTTGAACATCTGGCGGATGATGACACTTACGTGCTTATCGTCGATTTTTACGCCTTGCTTACGGTATATTTCTTGTACTTCGTTGAGGATCAGCATTTGGGCTTCGATGATACCCTTTACGAGCATATCATGGGGATCGAGAGGTCCATCGGACAATGCATCACCGCTTTCCACCATGTCTCCTTGGTGAACGATGATCCGCTTGCCGGAAGGGATAGAGTATTTTCTGCCGACGATTGGCTGTCCATCCTTGACAAACTCGTCTGTGGCAACGATGGCTTCCTGTTCATTGGGGATAGTATATACTACACCGCACAAAGGAGCTCCATTTTTTACCGAATCATCTGCAAGAACAAGTGCTGAAAGACCTTCGGGGACAATATATTCGATGGGTTTTGCGGTACGCTTGGAAACGGAGATAATTGTTTTACCATCTTCGTTGCGGATGCTTACCTTGCCATCTTTATCGGCAAAGATGCTCTCATCAGTGAGAATTGCCACAGTCCTGGCATAGTCATCATCTCTGACAACTACTTTGCCATCACAATGTGCATAGATTCCGTTGGGAGGCGTTACAAAGATATCTCTACCTGTTTTCTTGAGACCACCAATGGTTACCACGCCACTTATATCAGAAATCTTGGCTTTGTCTTTGGGTACTCTAGCTTCAAAGAGGTCTTGGACACGAGGCAGACCACCCGTGATATCGCGTTGCTTGATAGTAATACGTGACGTCTGTCCCAACACGGTGCCGGGATAAACATAACTACCGTTTTCAACTTTGATCACAATACCAGTAGGAAGCGGAACTTGGGTTACCTCGCCATCGTCGCCTACAATTCTGAACTGCGGTTGTTTTTTACGGTCTTTGGATTCAATGATGGTGATTTCACGAGTATAGGTAATATCATTGTATTCTTCTTTGAAGGTGATATCCTTTACGAAATTGTCATATTCCAATCTGCCCTTGGCAGTGGAGATCATTGGATTATTGAATTGGTCCCAAGAGAGGAGCTTGGTATCGGTGGCAATCTTTTGATTATCACGGACATGAATAGTAGCGGCATACTCCACTTTATACTCTTCCAAGATCTTTTCGGAGTCATTTTCATCGACGATGTTGATCTTACCAAGGTGACTGACGGAGATCAATTGACCCTCTGGAGTGGTCACCGCATTGACACGATCAAAGACTACGACACCATCATAGCTTGAAGCTACTTCTGCCATTTCCGTGGCAGTACTCGAAGCACCACCAATATGGAAGGTACGCAGAGTAAGCTGGGTACCGGGTTCTCCGATGCTCTGGGCTGCAATAATACCGACAGGATCGCCAATGATTACTGGTTTTTGGGTGGCAAGATTTCTTCCATAGCACTTGGCACAGATACCTCGTTCTGCTTCGCAAGTAAGAACCGAGCGCACGTAAACGCTTATCAAGCCATGGTTTTGGATTGTTTTTGCCATTTTATTGGAGATTTCTTCGCCAATTGTAACGAGAGTTTTTCCCGTAATCGGATCGATGATATCTTCTGCCGCGGTTCTACCCTGGATTCTCTCTGCCAAAGTTTGGACTATCTCATTACCTTCTTTGAGCACGGTCATGTGAACTCCTCTGGGGGTTCCACAATCTTCCAAGGTAATAATAGCATTTTGAGCAACGTCCACAAGACGACGGGTTAGATAACCAGCATCAGCAGTTTTGAGAGCGGTATCGGCAAGACCCTTACGAGCTCCGTGAGTGGAGATGAAGTATTCCAAGACCGTCAAACCTTCTTTGAAGTTAGATTTAATCGGTGTTTCAATAACGTCTGCACCACCAGTAGAACCGATCTTTGAGGGTTTATCCATCAAGCCACGCATTCCACCGAGCTGTTTGATCTGGTCTTTGGAACCACGAGCTCCGGACTTGTACATCATATAGATGGAATTCAGACCTTTGCGGCTACCGGAAAGCTCGTCCATCATTTCATCGGTCACTCTTACGGTGGTCTTTTTCCATTGGTCAACTACTCTACCAAAACGCTCATTATCTGTAATACCACCGCTTTGATAGAGATCGTTTACTTTCTTGATCTCGATTTCAGTTTGATTGATTATCTCTTCTTTATTGGTAGGCTCTACGATATCTCCAAAGCTAAAGGTGATTCCGCCACGAGTGGCATATCTAAAGCCGACTTCTTTTAACTTGTCAAGGATAATGGCAGTTTCCCATTGTCCCACAGCATCAAAACAGAGCATAGCAAGGTCATTGAGTTTACCCTTGTCATAGGTGATGTTTTGAAATCCGATGGACTGAGGTAAGATTTGATTGAAGAGAACCCTGCCCACAGTGGTAACGATGAAATTGTTTTCGATGCGGACTCTAATCCATGAATGGAGGTCAAGAGTACGTCCCTCTACCTTATCTCCTTTTGTTGCAAAGAGATGCTCTTCAGCTTCGTACGCTGCTATGACATCAACGGGTCCGTAAAAATGCCTGAGTTTTTGGATGGCTTCCTGCTCCTTTGGTTCTGGCTCTTCTTCCATCGTAAGATAATAACATCCCAATACGATGTCCTGGTTGGCTGCCATGGCAAGCCTGCCATTGGCGGGTAGCAACAGGTTCCGGGTCGAAAGCATCAAAACTCTTGCTTCCATCTGTGCTTCTTGGGAAAGAGGCACATACACGCCCATTTGGTCACCGTCAAAGTCTGCATTGAAGGGAACGCAAACCATGGGATGTAATTGGATGGCTTTGTTGTCTGTCAAAACCGGCATAAAAGCTTGAATACCCAAGCGGTGAAGAGTTGGTGCACGGTTTAGGAGTACGGGATAATCTCTCACCACATCTTCGAGTATGGACCAAATCTCGGGTTGTTTTTTCTCGATCAATTTCTTGGCATTTTTTACTTTGTCAACCTCACCCATCTTTTGCAATCTTTCGATGAGATAGGGCTTGAAAAGTTCCACTGCCATTTCTTTTGGCAAACCGCATTGATAAAGCTTGAGCTCCGGACCCACTGTGATCACGGAACGTCCTGAATAGTCCACACGTTTTCCCAATAAGTTTTGGCGGAAGCGTCCCTGCTTTCCTTTTAGTTGATCGGTCAATGATTTAAGAGGTCTATTACCTCTGCCACGTACCGGTCTTGCCTTGCGAGAGTTATCGATCAAAGCATCAACCGCTTCCTGAAGCATTCTCTTTTCATTGCGGAGGATAACCTCGGGTGCGCGGATTTCCATGAGTTGTTTGAGTCTATTATTTCTGGTAATCACCCGGCGGTAGAGATCGTTAAAATCTGCCGTAGCAAATCTTCCACCTTCCAAGGGAACCAAGGGACGTAGGGTTGGTGGAAGAACCGGTAAAGCTTCCATAATCATGTTTTCAGGTTTGTTTTCGGATTTGATAAAGGCATCGACTATTTTTAGCTTGTTAATGAGCTTCTGCTTGCGAAGCGCTGATTCTTCCATCTTGAGCCTAGTTCTCAAGTCAAGCGCTTCGTTTTTAAGGTCGATACGCTTGAGCAATTCTTTGATTGCCTCGCCACCCATGAGAGCGATGAAGTTTGGTCCTACCTTGTCTCTGATCTCGTAATATTCATCTACTTCTATCAGTTCCATCTTTTCATAGGGGCTATCACCCGGGTCAATCACTACGTATGATTCATAGTATAGGATGCGTTCAAGGTCTTTTACGGTAACATCGAGTAAGGTTCCAATCTTGCTGGGCGCACTTTTCACAAACCAGATATGCGCAATGGGAACGGCAAGCTCTATATGTCCCATGCGGGTACGTCTCACACGGGAAGTGGTTACCAGAACATTACAACGATCACATACGGTATTTTGAAATCTCTTTTTCTTGTATTTGCCGCAAGCGCATTCATAGTCTCTTTCGGGACCAAAGATACGTTCGCAGAACAGACCATCTTTTTCGGGTTTCAAGGTACGGTAGTTTAGTGTATCGGGTTTTGAGACCTCTCCGTGAGACCATTCGTTGATAACGGTATCAGGGGCAGCAATTTTGATTCGCACAAAATCGTAATCATTGGGTCTAAATTCTCTTCTATTATCTCTAATCAATTTATCCTCCCCTACCTTACGTCTTCTTCTTTGATAAACTCGATATCAAAACCGAGAGATTTTAACTCACTAATCAGCACATTAAATGACTCCGGCACACCGGGAGGAGGCGGATTCTCTCCTCTGGTGATTGCCTTGAAGGCATTGTTTCTGCCATCGACATCATCAGATTTGATAGTAAGCATTTCTTCCAAGAGATTGGCGGCACCATAGGCTTCTAGAGCCCATACTTCCATTTCTCCCAAACGCTGACCACCATGCTGGGCTTTACCACCTAGAGGCTGTTGCGTAATGAGTGAATATGGACCTGTCGATCTAGCATGCATCTTATCGGCAACGAGGTGGTTTAGTTTCATCATATAGATGACGCCAACGGTTACTCTTTCCTTAAAGGGTTCTCCACTCTTGCCATCATAGAGAACTTGTTTACCATCTACGGCAAGTCCGGCTTTCTGTAATTCATATTCAATATCGGTAATCTTGGCACCATCGAAAATCGGAGTTTCGGCATCGAAACCCAACACTCTGGCAGCCATACCCAAGTGTGTTTCAAGAATCTGACCAATATTCATACGCGAAGGCACACCCAGAGGATTGAGAAGTATATCGACAGGAGTACCATCTTCCATGAAAGGCATGTCTTCAATAGGGGCAATGATCGAGATCACACCCTTGTTTCCATGACGACCAGCCATCTTGTCCCCAACCTCAATCTTCCGTTTTTTGGCAACGTACACTTTGACCATCTTGCGAACTCCGTATTGAAGCTCATCACCATGTTTGAGGCGTTCACGGTTTTTCTTGTACAGGTTGTCTGCCATATCGAGAGATTGTTTGATCTTGAGAATTATGCTTTGATAGATCACTTCGTTTTTGTGAGCATCTTCTACTAGCTCGACATCGATATCCAGTTTTTTAAAGTTTATCCTGCGGACATCTTCCTCGGTGATTTTCTTGCCGGGAGCGATAAAATATCCATTGGTCTTGTCATCCCAGATGGTTTTTGCCACTTCACCCAAAAGTGCAGCAGAAAGCTTTTCGGCTTTGAATTCTTCTACCTTTTTGCGTCTATCAGCGAGTTCCGTTTTGAGCCTTTGAATCTTGTCGTTGTTATCTTCATCAAGGTCTGTTCCCTCTTCAAGACGTGAAAATACTTTTACGTCTATCACCACTCCTTCCATGCCCGGCTTAGCTTTGAGAGAGCTATTGGTAAAGTCTCCAGCACGGTCACCAAAAAGCGCACGCATCAGATTCTCCTCGGGCGAGGGGTCTATTTCGATACTCTTTGGGGTAACCTTACCAACGATGATATCACCGGCATGAATGACAGAACCTACTCTAATAATACCGGTTCTATCGAGATTTCTCAGTGCTTGAGAAGGTACGTTGGGAATATCGTAGGCAAGTTCTTCCTTGCCGTTTTTTACATTACGAACCAATACCTCGAGTTCTTCGATGTATATCGAAGTAAGAGTATCCTCTCTGGCTATTTTTTCGCTGATGATGATAGCGTCTTCGTAGTTGTATCCATACCATGGCATGAAAGCAACCAGCATGTTTGTCCCCAGAGCCAGACGATTGTCTTCCACACAAGCTCCATCGGAGATGGGCTGACCCTTCTTGACAATGTCACCAGGGCGTACTACGGGTCTTTGATTGACGCATGTATCTTGATTGGTGCGCACAAATTTCTTTAGATTGATTCTATTACCACTGCTCAAATAGACAGCTTCATCTTTTTCATTGAGGGGTTTGATTTCGATATAATGAGAAGTGGCATTGACTACAACACCATCGTAGGGAGCTATAGCAATACTGGAGGAATCCATCGCAACGATCTTTTCCATGCCGGTACCTACTAGCGGTGCTTTGGGATTGATCAATGGAACTGCTTGGCGTTGCATATTGGAACCCATCAAAGCTCTATTGGCATCGTCATGCTCCAAGAATGGAATCAACGCAGCGGAAACTGAGACGATCTGTTGTGGAGCTACGTCTATGTAATGAACTTCCTCAGGTTTTACCTCAACATATTCACCTCTATCAAGGGCAAAAACAGTTTCATCCAAGATTTTTCGATCGTCGCCGAGTGTGACATTGGCTTGAGCTATGATGTATTTCTCTTCCTCAGCGGCATCAAGATAATCAAATTTATCTGTGATGTATCCCTTTTCTACCCTGCGATAGGGGGTTTCGATGAATCCAAAAGGATTGATCCGAGAATAAATGGCAGGAGATACGATTAGCCCGATATTCGGACCTTCAGGAGTTTCAATGGGACACACTCTACCGTAGTGAGAAGAGTGAACGTCTCGAACCTCAAAGCCCGCGCGGTCTCTAGTTAAACCACCCGGTCCCAAGGCAGAAAGTGCACGTTTATGACGTAATCCAGCAAGTGGATTTGTCTGTTCCATAAACTGGGATAACTGACCTGTTAAAAAGAAAGACTGCACCACAGAAATTAGGGCATTACTATTTACAAGATCATGCACACTGATTTCGTCTATACTGGAAATTGCCATTCTCTCCATGACAATCCGTGCTACCATAGCTAGACCGGATTGGTATTGCTCTTGTAGTAATTCTCCTACTGTCCGCACACGTCTGTTTGCCAGATTATCAATGTCATCAATCTCATCTTCATCGCGGTAGATATCTATCAGAGTCCTGAAGATATGCACGAAATCTTGTACAGATAGTGTAAGATGGTTGATATCGATATCTATGCCCAATCGTTTATTGATTTTATAACGACCTACTTCACCGAGATTGTATCTCTTTTCATTGAAAAACATTCTATCAACCAAGGCTTTTGAAGCCTCTGTGCTAGCCTCTTCCCCAGGACGAATAAGGCTATAAATCTTTTTCAGTGCATCTTCATGATTCATCGTGGGGTCTTTGGCAACAGTGTTTTCCAATACTTTTCTGGCAATTTCACATTCGTAGGAAATGATCTCCACTTCTTTGATGCCATGCTTATCAAGTTCTTTTAGTACATTGTCCGTTACTTGTTCGTTGGCAAAAACAATGGGTTGCTCTATGTTTTTGACTACGATATCGCTGTATAAATGACGCCCCTTTGCATCCTCTGGACGGACTTTTTCCACCTTGTAGAAGGTCTTGCGAAGATCATGATTTGTAGATATCCCGATTGCCCTAAGCAGGGTAGTGACTGGCAACTTTCTGCGTTTGTCGATGTGGACATACATCACATCGTGGATATCGATATCAAATTCGAGCCATGAACCATTGTAAGGAATCACTTTGGCAGAGTACAGAGTCTTTCCGCTAGGATGCTTTTCCTCGGAGAAAAATACGCCGGGAGAGCGTTGTAGCTGGCTGATAATAACTCTTTCAGCGCCATTGATGATAAAGGTACCTTGCTGTGTTATCAAGGGTATTTCACCGATGAATACATCCTGCTCGATGGTATCTTTGTGCTGTCTTCCCTCTTCCGTCTGTTCAAAGATGCTGAGCCTAAGCTTAGCTTTGAGTGGAGCCTGATAAGAGAGGTTGCGTTCAATGCATTCCTCTATTGAGTACTTCTCCTGAAGCACGTTGTACTCGATGAATTCGAGCACGAAATTTTCTTTGGCATCCTCGATCGGAAAGATGGATTCAAATACAGCTTGAAGACCTTTTTTTTCTCTACGTTGGGGGTGGATATCCTTCTGTAAGAAATCGTTAAACGAATCGACCTGCATTGCCAGCAGGTTTGGAATCTCTACTTCAGAGATACCGAGTTCAGCGAGTCTTCCGGATATTCGGGAATAACTTTTGATCTTTCTCAAAAGCTCACTCCTTTTTGGTTGTTCAAACCAAAGCTAATGGTCTGTCTTTTTGAAATATGGAGCTCTTTTTCAAGAGCATTAACTACGAATATTGGGTTCAAGTTCTCTATAATGAGCATATACAAAAGCCCGGGATTCTTATGCAGATGAGTCCAAAAAAAGCCCATACGGACTTTTTTTGGACATTAATCTAACGAGAGCCGAATTACTTGACTTCGACGGTAGCACCGGATTCTTCAAGTTTCTTCTTGACGGAATCAGCTTCTTCTTTACTTACTTTTTCGACTACCATTTTGGGAGCGCCATCAACCAAATCTTTGGCTTCTTTGAGACCAAGCTTGGTAATTTCGCGAACGACTTTGATCACATTGATCTTTTTGTCGCCGGCATTGGCAAGGATTACGTCAAATTCGGTTTGTTCTTCTACTGCTTCAGCAGGAGCACCGGCTGCAGGACCGGCAAAAGCTGCTACTGGCGCTGCGGCAGAAACGCCAAATATCTCTTCCATCTCTTTTACGAGTTCTGATAATTCAAGTACGGTCATTTCCTTGATCAGATCAATAACTTGTTGTTTTTTATCGGACATTGGTTCCTCCAGTATATCAATTTTTTTTTAGCTGGCTTCAGCTTGTTTCTTTACAATGGCATCTACGGCATAGACAAATTTGCGGATGATGCCTTGAGTTACACTCAGCAGATTACTAATGGGAGCTTGAGCGGAGCCAAGTACTTTGGCAATAAGCTCTTCGCGGGATGGCAAGCCGGCGAGACTCTTGAGTTGTTCAGCACTATAGACATGTCCTGCCACATATCCGGCTTTAAACTTGGGAAATCCCTTGTCTTCCATCACTTCCTTGATGAATTTGGTCATGGTTTTGGCTGGGCTAACCTCGTCTTTTTTACTGATCGCCACAGCAGTTGGACCTAATAAGTAACTATCCAGTTCGCTGATACCCAGCTCATTTAGAGCTATTTTGATGAGGGTATTCTTTTGCACCAGATATTCAACTTTTTCATCGCGGAAACGATTACGAAGCTGATTCACTTGTTCTACGTTTATCCCCTTATAATCCACCAGTACGATCGCGGTTGCGCCACTAAATTTCTCTTTCAAGTTATTTACGATATCGTATTTGTATGCTTGAATCATTTAACAACTCTCCCTTAGCTCTTCGCTACCAAGGTTGCGCTTGCGACCTGTAATTTGATGCCGGGTCCCATCGTCGTGCAGAGGGTAATGCTCTTGATGAAGATTCCTTTGAGTGTAGCCGGACGTTCTTTGAGAATCGCTGCCAGAATTGTCTTGATGTTTTCTTTCAGCTTTTCATCATCGAAACTACGTTTTCCGCTGGGGATGTGCAGATTGGCAAACTTATCTACACGATAAGTGACCTTTCCACCTTTTGCATCCGTAACGGCGCGTGCTACATCCATGGTTACCGTTCCATCTTTTGGGTTTGGCATTAATCCCCTGGGACCGAGAACCCGACCAAGCTTTCCGATCTTTCCCATTAGATTGGGGGTGGCGATTACCATATCAAAATCAAACCATCCACCGGTGATCTTTTCGATCATATCATCCAATCCAACGTGATCGGCGCCAGCCTTTCTGGCTTCGTCAGCTTTATCGCCTTCGGCAAAAACTAAAACTCGTACTACCTTCCCAGTTCCGTGGGGCAGTACCAACGAGTTTCTGATCTGCTGATCGGCTTTTCGAGGATCGACGCCAAGATTAAAGTGAACTTCGACGGTTTCATCAAACTTTCCAGCCGGTAGGCTTTTCATGATCTTGATGGCTTCGTCAAGCTCAAATCGCTTTTGGCGATCGAACATCGAGTAAGCTTGTTCGTATCTTTTACTATGTTTCATTGACTCTCCTTAATGAATATGCTCTCCTGCAGAAAAGCTTTAGTCCTCAACGAGGACACCCATGCTTCTTGCAGTACCAGCGATCATACTCATAGCAGATTCAAGGGAATGACAATTCATGTCTTGGATTTTGAGCTGAGCAATTGCACGCAATTGATCACGATTAATCTTACCTACTTTCGCCTTATTGGGGGTGGCAGATCCTTTTGCCAAGCCCGCTTCTTTTTTGACCAAGATCGACGCAGGCGGGGTCTTGATCTCAAAAGTGAAGGACTTGTTCTTTGCCACATAGATCATCACGGGGAATACCATACCCGGCTGATCGGCTGTCTTTTCATTGAACTGACGGCAAAATTCCGGAATGTTTACTCCAGCCTGACCCAAAGCGGGTCCTACGGGCGGAGCCGGTGTTGCCTTTCCAGCAGGAAGCTGGAGTTTGATTACGGCTACTGCATCTTTCGGTTTAGCCATCTTTTATTACCTCTATTCTTTCAATTATCTTTGGGGATTCTGATTATCTCTTGAGGTGCTCTACCTGGTCTGCATTCAGCTCGACAGGCGTTCTTCTGCCAAAAACGGTGACGTCGATAACCAGCTTGGTTCCATCGTCTCCAACCTTTTGCACTACACCATCAAAATCGGAGAAAGGTCCGGATACTACCTTTACCATATCTCCCAGCATAAATTCATGAGCCTTCACAGCTCTATCTTTGTCTGCTATACCTAATAAACGGTTAACTTCTTCTTCGGTAAGTGGGGTAGGGTCTTTCTTGTCCTTGGTCTGTCCCAAAAAGTTTGTCACACCCGCTATATTGAGGATATAGCTTTTCAGCTCTGACGTCATTTCCGCTTCAATTATTACATAGCTGGTAAAGAGCTTGCGTTCACGCTCCACTTTCTTTCCATCTCTAATGATGAATGTTTTGCGTACAGGTACGAGAATCTGACCTACAAGTACCTCCATAGAAGTACCTGCAAGACCCTTCTCGATGGTGGTCTTTACCTTGTTTTCATGAGCAGAATAGGTGTGAACTACGTACCACTTCATGGAGTTGCCTTAGAACAACAAGCCAATTATCTTGTTGAAGCCAAAATCGACTATAGACAGAAAAATGGCAACGATGGAGGACATAACTACCACGACGATAGTTCCCTCTTTGAGGTCATCTTTCGAGGGCCAGGTGACGGATTTCATCTCAGACCGGACATCACGAAAGAAACGTGTAATTTTCTCGAATTTCATATCTTCTCACCAAATTAACAATTTATTGGGTACAGCTCAAGAATGTGGCAGGACAGGCAGGAATCGAACCCGCAACCCCCGGTTTTGGAGACCGGTGCTCTACCAGTTGAACTACTGTCCTGCACATCTATATACTGTTATGCTATGTTAGCGTTGTTTGTGATTGGTATGCTTCCTGCAGTTGGGGCAAAATTTCTTCAGCTCCATTCTGTTCGGATGCTTGCGCTTGTTGCGGGTAGTAGTGTAATTTCTGTTCTTACACTCTTCGCAAGCTAAAATAATGATATCTCTCATTTTACTATCCTAAGCGGACAAAATGTCCAGGCTCTTAATCAATAACCGATGCTACTACACCGGCACCGATGGTATGTCCACCTTCACGGATAGCGAAACGAAGTCCCTGTTCCATAGCGATGGGGGTAATAAGCTCGGCAGTGATCTGAACGTTATCACCAGGCATGACCATCTTGACGCCTTCAGGAAGGGTAAGAGAACCGGTAACGTCTGTGGTTCTGAAATAGAACTGAGGACGATATCCAGTTTGGAAAGGCTTGTGACGTCCACCTTCATCTTTGGTCAAGACGTAAGTCTCACCGACGAATTTGGTGTGCGGAGTGATCGACTTCGGCTTGGCAAGCACCATTCCGCGCTCCACATCAGTCTTGGCAAAGCCACGCAGAAGCAGGCCAACGTTATCACCGGCTTGGGCAAAATCAAGGAGTTTACGAAACATTTCGACGCCTGTGCAAGTGGTTTCTACAGTCTCTCTGATACCTACACGTTCGATCTTTTCCTGGATTTTGATGGTTCCGCGTTCTACACGTCCGGTAGCAACGGTTCCACGACCAGGGATTGAGAAGACGTCTTCAACAGGCATCAAGAAAGGCTTGTCAACTGCACGTTCGGGTTCTGGGATATAACTATCGACAGCATTGATGAGCTCTTGAAGTGATGCTTCACCTTCTGGATCGCCATTGAGTCCCTTCAAGGCAGACCCGCGAATAACGGGAATCTCGTCTCCGGGGAAACCATACTTGTCAAGAAGTTCACGAACTTCCATTTCCACCAAGTCAAGCAGTTCAGGGTCTTCAACTAAGTCGCATTTGTTCATGAAAACAACCATAGCAGGCACACCAACCTGACGGGCAAGCAGGATGTGTTCACGAGTTTGAGGCATGGGACCATCATAAGCACTTACGACAAGGATAGCACCGTCCATCTGGGCAGCACCGGTGATCATGTTTTTGATGTAGTCAGCATGGCCTGGGCAGTCAACGTGAGCATAGTGTCTGTTATCAGATTCATACTCTACGTGTGCGGTTGCAATAGTAATACCACGGGCTTTTTCTTCCGGAGCATTGTCAATACTATCGAATGAACGGAATTTGGCTCCGCCCTTTTTGCTAAGAAACAAAGTAATAGCAGCAGTAAGGGTAGTCTTACCATGGTCAATGTGACCAATTGTACCAACGTTTACGTGTGGCTTGGTACGTACGAATTTTTCTTTTGCCATTATTCCTCCTGGAACTCACGTTCCATTTGATGTATGTTATTTTTTGTGTATAAAACAAAATGGAGCTCATGACCGGATTTGAACCGGTGACCTCCTCCTTACCAAGGAGGTGCTCTACCGACTGAGCTACATGAGCTAAACTTTAGCCATATAAAAAATGGAGCGGGAAACGGGGTTCGAACCCGCGACCCTCAGCTTGGAAGGCTGATGCTCTAGCCAACTGAGCTACTCCCGCATCATTCGATATCAGAAAAAAAGTGGTGGAGAGGGGAGGATTCGAACCTCCGAAGTCGTCTGACGACAGATTTACAGTCTGTTCCCTTTGGCCGCTCGGGAACCTCTCCACGCTATGGAGCCGATGAAGGGAGTTGAACCCCCAACCTATTGATTACAAATCAATTGCTCTGCCATTGAGCTACATCGGCAAGATGTTTTGTCATTAGATTTGATACCACTTTTTTTGTCAACAACTTTTTGGCTCACTCTATGTACACAAGCTGAAAAACAGCGTGAAGTCCAAAGAAAATATGTGGCTCTTTGTGTCAAATACTTTTTTTGCTTAGACGGCATTTTGTCTGCTAAGGACTATGCCAATGCCTTCTGAAATTTTTCGCTTGACCTTTTTGCACCCACTCAACAGCTTGGTTCGTAAAGATAAATAAGGAGATTGAACATGAAAAAAACATCTTTTGCTCTGATGCTCTTGCTCCTCGTAAGTGCATTGATTATTAGTGCCTGCGGGGACAGTAGCAGCGATAAGGTCAGCGGACCTCCGGAAGTAACATGGGCAAATTCAGATTGGGATATTATGTTTATAAACGGTGAAGCAATAGGAACTAAATCTGTTGAATTCGTCATCTCAGCTTTTTGGATGGGGGATCCGTCTGGAGTTAACCCCGACGATTCTGCTTCCGTAGTCATCGACGGTACCTATTACCAGCTTGAATCATTCTTTGGTATGCCCAGTATGTACATGGGATTAGTAAATCTTAATCCCGGACAAACCTACAACGTAAAGTTTATCCACAACGGTACAGAAAAAGCTGCAACAGACTTACAAATGCCCTATGCATGTAATGCCACTTTCCCCAGCACTTACAATCCCTCCCAAAGCGCTACCTTCTCTTGGTCTCTTTCAAATAACAATCAATACCAGTATGCCGGTGTTTCTTCATACAATCCTGATGAAGAAGACGAATATGATGATGACATCAAATTTATCAAACCCTCTGCTCGTAGCCAC
>Ga0116204_1000979_pt1 | contig 16188 bp, 12 predicted proteins | sample LakKivwa52mmetaG_FD_94481 | JGI IMG/M metagenome (GOLD analysis project Ga0116204, IMG submission 94481) | Anoxic lake water microbial communities from Lake Kivu, Rwanda to study Microbial Dark Matter (Phase II) - Lake Kivu water 52m metaG | ecosystem: Environmental > Aquatic > Freshwater > Lake...
CACCGCGTTCTCAGAAACCCGGCCATCAGACTCGCCCACTTAAGCGGGACCGGCCCTGAAATCTGGGTTGGAAAAGCGGCAAAACGCAAAAAAGCGACGAAGGGCGGTTTTGGGTGCTGAAACGGTAGAGCCACAATCGGTGGTGGATAATAAAAACACGCCCATTCGGGCGCGTTTTTGCGTAAAAATGGCCTGCCGCGGCGCAAACCCGGCAGAGTCGAAGCGTGAAGAGACCCATCGGGTTTCCCTGAGAACTTGCTGTCCGTGCCTTATGGCAATGGGTAGCTGATCATCTCCAGCATTGACCACCGCCTGGAAACCAATCTGGCGGCTGAGGCAGGGGTTCTACGGCGATATTCTAGCGGTCTTTGGTGTCCCTTCCGCAAAATGGGTTGTTCCAGCTTTACCCGTAAGCTTTCATGGTAGCGCACGAAGTGATAGTACGCTAGCCACAGGTACAAGTGATCCTGCAACTCGGGTGTGTATTGGGCCGGGCCCCATGTCCGCCGCGTCAACATTGAAATGCACTGTCGAATCGTTAGGTTTACCCGCTCCACGAACGCAGTGTTGATGTTTCCACTCAGCCCAACCGATTTCAGCTTTGCCACAAAATCATCCAGCCCACCCCACAGCATGCGCTGTTCGACTTCCACTAACCGATGGCGTTTCTGTCGCTTGATGACCTGGGCATACAGGAATTCTGTCGCCACCACCCACACGGGTTTGCCACCCTCTTCAGGAGTTTCCCAGCCGCCATAATGGGCTGTCAGCGCATAAAAATAATGCTTCAACCCGTCCGTGCTGAACGCCGGTATCCAACCTGGCTTCAAGCGTTCCTTCAGCTTATGCACCACCTGGTATGCCATGTCCTGAGTTCTTGGCCCCAGTTCAATCACCGGGATCAATTTCGTCTGCGCATCCAGGGCTATCCACAGCCAGATATCTTCCTTCGAGCGCTTTACATTTGTCCAGAGTTCATCCAATTGCACCTGGGACAATTGCAGATTGGCAAAGAAGCGTTGATGCAGCTTCTGACCATGTGCTCCCCCGCGCGCTAACCAGGTTCGCAATGTACTCTCTCTTTTCCCCACGGCTTCTGCCAGCGACGAAGGGTCTGTGCCAGTTACCATCAGGTTCACCATCACCGTCACTACCGACGATACCGTTTGAAGCCTGTATAACATCGTATTCCGACGCACCGTGAATTTCTTCCGACATTGTTGACAGCGCAGATCACGGATGCGCTCTTTCTTCCCGTGGTGTCCATACCCAACCAGGGCATGCACCCGCTCATCATCCATCAGGTAGTAATAGCATTTCGGGTTTGAACAAAAATACCCATCGGTGCATACCGTCTTTTTCCGCCCACCTTTCCCTTTTCTCATCTCCCACGGGATGACATGCTCTTTGCATTCCGTCTTTGCTTCGCTGCCTTCTGCGACCTGCGCCTGGCAGTGCGGGCAGTCTTTGTCTGTTTTTGGCTTCAACAAACGTATCTTCTTTATCTTTTTGACCGATTCCTCCGGGTCATAGGCAAAAACTCGTAAGCTTGCCATCACGTACGGCCAGAACGTCAGGATCAACGCCAAAAATAGCAGCCCCACAAGCAGTTGGTGGTTGTTCAATTTTCGTTTCCTTACTCAATTGGGATTGGCCCGCTATTTTACCCCCACTACACCCTACTTTCAGTTATCCACCACCGATTGCGGCTCTACCATAATAAACCCAAAAGAACAAAAACGGGGATTGACTCCGGGTTTGGTATTGAATACAATACTAATATGAGCGTAATTCAGATTGTTGTAGATACAAATGTGTTCGTCACCGCCTTAAGGTCTAAACATGGCGCATCGTATAAACTTATTCAACTCATCAAAAAAGGTATCTTTCAACTCAATTTATCCGTTCCTTTAGTCGTCGAATATGAAGACGTTGCCAAAAGAACGATAGGCGAAATTACGCTTGACGAAAAAGAAGTTGATGACATCCTGGATTTTGTTATCGACAAGTCGAATCGCTGGCAAATTTTCTATCTTTGGCGTCCAGAATTGAATGACCCTGGTGATGATATGGTTTTAGAGTTGGCAGTAACAGCCAGTTGCCAATATATCGTCACTTACAACGTAGGCGATTTCAAACCAGCCAAGAAATTTGGCGTTACGGCGATTACTCCGAAAGAGTTTTTACAAATGATAGGTGAATTATGAGTACACTCAGCCTAAGATTACCCGAATCCTTGCATAAATCCGCCCGCGAGTTGGCAAAAAAGGAAAAGATTTCTATCAACCAACTCGTTACTTTAGCATTGGCGGAGAAAGTTTCTGCAATTGGCGCACAAGATTATCTAGAAAAACGTGCCAAGCGTGCAAGTGAAGCAAAATTTGACGCAGCAATGGCTAAAGTTGCAGATGTTGAGCCGCCAGATTACGACCGTCTGTAAAGTCAAAAGCAAGCCAGGTGTAGTCGGTGGGGTGGTCTCCCACCCCACCGCTACTACAGAACCGTGCATGAGACTTTCGCACTCACACGGCTCCTGAGTATACAGGCTGTTGTCACACCGCACCTGCGGTCGGTGCAGGTGTCAGCACCACAATCACCGAACCTTCCGGTGACTGCGACTTGGCACGTGCGCTTTCAGCGCCGAGCGTTCGTAGAACGCTCCGTCTTCACTACGCCAGAGACGTGTGCCACACTTGCACCTGCGCTGCAAGTGCAGGTGTAAGACCCTTGCTCATCCAGTACCCTAACCTTCCTGTATACCCGCACCACGTCAGCATATCTCTGGCATTACCCAGAGCATTGGCTTGTTTCGACAGGCTCAACACAAGTCTTGGGGCATCCTACTCCGCTATAGCATACGGCTTGGCTGCCTTCTTTTTACAAAGAGCCATAGCGGGTTTCCCCGTTCCGGGTGTCCCTTGTTTTGTGACCTTAGGATGGTGCTTCACCGCACCTGCGGTCGGTGCAGGTGTACGCCGGTGTCCGTTTGAGTGGTTACCATGTTCCAATGTACGACATGGCCTGAACACAGTCCCTGTTTCGACAAGCTCAACACAAGTTTGGGCTTGCCTGTCAACCGCTTTGGCAAGTTGTGCATGACAGCCTGCCCTGAGCGGAGCGAAGGGACGCTTCAATCACACCTTCATTCGTTATCCATAGTCACCTGCTCGACGGGATTGCTGCTTCGGTTGCGGCTTACCGCCTTTCCTTCCCGCTTCAAACCCACTGGTTGTCGAGCTTGTCGAGACGTTTGCCAAACGCACGCCTGGCTTGCATTGAGCCTGTCGAAATGGATGGTGCTTTTACTCCACCACCTGGAGAGTAAGAGTTTCACTTACAGGGACACTCAGTTGTTAAGGTTCAGTGACCTTGCCGCTCATCCTTCGTACCTTGCGGTACAATTTCGAGCGAACGGGTCGCACACATTGCTTGCACGCGAACAAAAGCGGTGTGGTTCTCCGCTTTTGATGGGATTCACACCACTGGCTTTTTTTGGCCTTTTAGCTTTTATCTGCCAATGCCCGCTTTTGCCGGTGAAGCCAGCCGTTGAAATCGTCGATTATCACTAACCACCTTTATATCGGTATGCTTTTTGTGTAGGAGTATAAAAATGGACGAAAAACTTTCCCCTATTCATCCCGGAGAAATCCTCATGGAGGAGTTTCTCAAGCCAATGAATAATTAGCCAATACAGGTTGGCTAAAGATATTAGTGTTCCACCTCGGCGCATCAACGAAATTGTTCATGGTTTACGGGCTATTACCCCAGATACTGCGCACAGGTTATCGCGTTACTTTGGTTTATCAGAGCGGGTTTGGATTAATAGCAAACCCGTTATGACCTTGAAGTTGAAAAAGACCGTCTTCAAGACCGGCTTGATAAAGAAGTGCATATTTACGCAGTGGCGGCATAAAAACCTGAACCTTTGCAATCCAAAAACGGGCCAGTTGCAGTATTTGAGAATAAGAGTTTCACTTTCTCTGCGGTTCGGATGTTTTGAGCACACTGTTCCAAACCTTATTTGTCAACTGCTGCCCGTAGGGGTCACTTTTCCCGAGCGCAGTCTCGAAAAAAGCGTAGAGTCGTTAAAGTCCATAACCGAGATTCCCAAAGAGCCCGTGTCGCTCCAATGCTCCCGCTTCCATCCTGTGCTAAAATAGGAATACTTTACAGGAGTGATTATGTCTGAAATGGTGGAAGTTGTTATTGATAGTGTGCGGGTCAGTCTCATGTCCCCGCAGCGGCTGGTGGTTCTGCGCCAGACGGATACCGAGCGATACCTGCCGATTTGGGTCGGGCCTTACGAGGCCGAATCCATCACGGTCGCTTTGCAGGAAATCGAGATGATTCGCCCGCTGACCCATGACCTGCTCAAAAACCTGTTTACCACGTTCAACGCGCATATCAAGCGCGTCGAAATCGTGGCCCTGCGCGAGGATATTTTCTACGGCAACATCGTCGCAGAATCGAATGGGCAGGTCATCAACATCGATTCGCGCCCCTCGGATGCGATTGCACTGGCGGTGCGGGCGCATGTCCCGATTTTGGTCGATCCATCGGTGATGACCTCGGCCAGCATCACCCCGGAGCAGGATATCCGCTCCCAGATACCACCCACCACCCGACAGCAAAATGATTCCCCGCAGGCCGCTGCGCCGTCCCGACCAACCCCGGCCTCCCCGGCGCGCTCCTTCAACCCTGAAGATTCGTCCCGCCTGTCGATTTTCGAGGACTTCCTGAGCAAACTGGACAGCGACAAAAAGCCCGATGACGAAGATGGCGACAAGCCAACGCAAAATTAGCACCTTTTCACCATGACCAAACAGGACACGACGTTGTACAATAAATCAGGTCGTGTCCTTTATTTATCTCATTTCACGGACTCCAAAATCTCCAGATTTTGGAGTTCACTGCCGAAGTCGGGAGACTTCGGAGTCCGGAAACTCCCATGTCCGATTTTCTCACATCCGAAATCCCATTCAGTGAAAGCCAGCCCGCCGCGGGCGTGCCGCACAGCCGCGAGTCTGAAGAAGCCGTCATCGGCGCGGTGCTGATTAACCCCGAAGTCTATTACGACCTGGCGCAGTTCCTCCAGGCCGATGACTTCTACATCCACCGCCTGCGCTTCATCTGGGAGGCGTATACCCGCCTGCACGAGCGGCGCGTGCCAATCGACAACCTGACCGTCTCGGAGGAACTCGACGACATGGGCCGGCTGGAGGAAATCGGCGGGCCGGCCTTCCTGACGGCGCTCCTCAACCAGGTGCCGACCACGCTCCACGCTGAGGCCTACGGCAAAATCGTCGAGGCCACTTCCACCCGCCGCAAACTGCTGACGGCGGCCAATACCATCGCCACGCTGGCTTACGATGAAAACGAAGTCATCGAAACGGTGATGGGCGAGGCCGAGAAGGCCATTTTCAACGTCGGCGAACGCCGCACCCGGCACGATGTCCGCCCAATTCGGGAAGTCCTTTCGGATTACTACGACCACATCGAAAGCCTGATGCGCCGGGCCGATGACGTGGTCGGCGTGCCGACCGGCTTCATCGACCTCGACAAAATGACCGGCGGCTTGCAGCCCTCCGACCTGCTGATTGTGGCGGGCCGCCCCGGCATGGGTAAAACCGCCTGGATGCTGACCGTCGCCAACAACGCCGCGCTGCTGCACAAAAAGCGGGTGGCTGTTTTCTCGCTGGAAATGTCCAACGAGCAGGTCGTGCAGCGTCTCATCGCGCAGAACACCGGTATCGATTCTCAAAAACTGCGCACCGGCAAACTCAGCCCCGACGACCTCGACCTGTTCAACCACGCCATCGAAGTCCTGGGGGACACACGCATTTATCTTGACGATACGCCCAGCCTGACCCCCCTGCAACTGCGCACCAAACTGCGCCGCCTGCACATGGAATTTGGTCTCGACCTGGTCATCCTGGACTACATCCAACTGATGAGTTCCGAAAGCCGCAACGACAACCGCGTGCAGGAAGTCTCGTACATCACCCGCAACCTGAAACAACTGGCCCGCGAGTTGAATGTCCCGTTACTGGCGGCGGCCCAACTCTCGCGCGCCGTCGAACAGCGCGCCGACAAAGAACCGCAGCTCTCGGATTTGAGAGAATCGGGCAGTCTGGAGCAGGACGCCGACATCGTCATGTTCATCTACCGCGATGAAAAAGACCCCGCCATGCAAAATGTGACCCACCTGAAAGTGGCCAAGCACCGCAACGGCCCCGTCGGGCAAATCGACCTGATTTTCCGCAGCAACCTGACGAAGTTCGAGAATGCGGCAACAAGAACTGTGGATTTGGATAAGGTGTAAGAATATGAACGCCTTGCAAGTTCCACCTGCCATTGCAAAGATAGCCCCGGACGGCAACCTGACCCCGCGCCAATTACGAGGTTTGATGATTGAGATGGTCAGCCGCCGCGTCAAACCGGGCGCGGGCAGCAGCCCTGAATTCTTGAAAAGGAGAACAGCGATGATTTCCTGGCCCGATTTACGTCCTATTTTGGCTGGCGTTCAATGGGCGCTGGTTGGCGGGGTAGCCACGCGCGCTTACATGGCTGAACGCGCCACAAAGGATATGAATATCATCGTCCATGAGCGCGATGGAAAGGCCGTGATTGCAAAGCTCGAGGAGGCCGGATATCAACTGGTTTCTCCGTTGGCAATCCCCGGCTATGTGCTGCGCTCCCCAGACGGCACAGAACTGGATGTAATTTTCGGGCGTTACCGCTGGCTCGAACAAGCCCTTTCTGCCCCCAAACAAGACCCGGCGGGCTACCCGGTGGTCGGTCTGCCGTATCTCGTCATGCTCAAGATGGAATCACAGCGCCCGCAGGACTGGGCAGATGTCTCGCGCATGTTGGGCTGGGCTTCTGAAACAGACTTGGATGAAGTGCGCAAAATCATCAAAAAACATGCTCCTGAAGATGTGGAAGATATTGAGTCACTGATTTTTATCGGCAAGAAGGAGCGGGAAAACCCGCCAAAATGAACCAATTTCCCGGCTTCACTTCCTCCGAAACGTTCACCCCCGTGCCGGATTCGTTGTTCCGGTTAATGAACGACATCACCGACGCGGACGAACTCAAGGTGACGCTGTATGTCTTGTGGCGCATTGAGCATCTCGAGGGACGCTTCCGGTATATTTGCCGGAGCGAAATCCTCGAAGATAACGGGTTCATGGCGGGGATGTCTGCGGCGGAAGTCGATTCAGGGCTGGAAAAGGCTCTCCGGCGCGGGACACTGCTGACAGTGGAGTCCGATTCGCCCCCCGGTGGGGGATTCGGCGGCTTTTATTTCCTGAATTCTCCTCGCGGGCGGGCCTCCGCTGAAGCGTTGAAAAATGGCAGTTGGCGCGACTCCGCCCGTATCCCATCCACAGCCCCCCTGCCGCGCCCGAACATTTTCAAACTCTACGAGGAAAACATCGGCCCGCTGACACCGCTGATGGCCGATACGCTCAAGGACGCCGAGCAGGAGTACCCGGCGGAATGGTTGGCGGAGGCGTTTACGATTGCGGTGGAGCGCAAGGTGCGCAACTGGAAGTATATTTCGGCCATTTTGCGGCGCTGGAAGGAAGAAGGCTATGAAGGAAAAAATCGAAAAGACGCTGGCAAAGATGCAAAGCGATATTCCGAAAGCCAGTTCTCAGAATACCTTGACGGAAATTAAGCCCAGGGTGGAGCCGCTTGGCAACCCCGACTGCCCGTACTGCCAGGGAGTCGGTTTTGTGCGTTACGAGGTGCCGATGGGGCACGAGAAGTTTGGCAAAATTGAGTTGTGCGTTTGCCGGGCGGTGGACCGGGCCGAGACGGCGCGGACGCGGCTGTATGCGTTGAGCAATCTCGACCGGCTGCGCCACCTGACTTTCGAGAATTTCCGCGTCGAGGGCAACCCCAAAGCCAAGCACGCCATCACCCAAATCGAAAAGGATAACCTGGAGTTTGCCAGGACCGTCTGCCAGGATTTTGCCGAGCGGCTGGAGGGCTGGATTTTGCTGGAAGGTTCTTACGGCTGCGGTAAGACGCACCTGGCGGCGGCAATTGCCAACGCGGCGGTGGCGCGTGGCGTGCCGACCCTGTTCATCACCGTCCCCGACCTGCTCGACAGCCTGCGTTTTGCCTATAACAGCCCCGAAACGACCTTCGAGGCGCGCTTCGAGGACATTCGCAGCGCCAACCTGCTGATGATGGACGATTTCGGAACACAGAACGCGACCGGCTGGGCGCAGGAAAAATTGTTCCAGATTATCAATTACCGCTACATCAACAGGCTGCCGACGGTGGTGACTACGAATCTGATATTGGATGAAATCGAGAGCCGTATCCGCTCACGCTTGCAGGATGAAGAGCTGGTGCGGCATGTGCGGATTGTGACGCTGGATTACCGCCGTCCCGAAGAGACCAGTAATCCGGGTTTGTCGATGCTTTCGCTTAAAGATGTCCGCGAGATGACCTTCCTGAACTGGCAGGACCGCCAGAACGAGGTCGGGCAGGAGATTGTGACGGTCAAAACGGTGGAGCGCAAGGGCGCGGGTGGATACACCGTGAAAGATAAGGAAATCGAGCGCGAGAAAGTGACGCAGGCGCACATCGACCGCCTGAAAAAGGCGCACGATGCGGCGGCGGCCTTTGGCGATTCCCCGCGCGGCTGGCTGGTGCTGTTGGGGCCGTCGTTTTGCGGGAAGACTCATCTTGCGGCAGCGGTCGGGCATTACCGCATGGGCATGGGCGGCCAGGCGATTATGACCGACATCTCGGTGCTGCTTGATTACCTGAAGCAAACCTTCCGCCCGAATGCGGATGTCTCGTTCGACCGGCGATTCTACGAAATCCGCACCGCGCCGCTGTTGATTTTGGACGGTTTCAAGGAAAGCAACCTGAACTCAGCCTGGGCCGAAGACAAACTGTACCAGATTTTGAATTACCGCTATTACGACAACCTGCCGACGGTGATTACCTCGAACCTCGACCCGGATAGTTTCGCCAAGAGCCATCCCAGTTTATGGAACAAGATTCTCGACCCGACCAAGTGCCAGGTGTTTTCGATTGACATGCCGCCGTTCCGAAAGCAGAAGGGGAAGGTCAGGAGAAAAGAGAAATGAAAAAGGTACCAAAGGCGGGAAGGGAGATTCAAAAGTCTCGTATCATCCACTTTTTCCTGATATTTGTCACCCTGGCAGGACTTTTCCTGCCTGCCTCCGCTATCCACGCCCAAGACACGCCCCAGCCTGAAAAAGTCGGCCTGCCAGGCACGCACCAGGACGAATTGGGCTGCCCCGGCGAGTGGCAGCCCGATTGCGAGAAAACCCTGCTCGTTTACGACGCCGAAGATGACATCTGGCAGGGGGAGTTTCTGATCGAACCGAACAACGATGACGACAAAAAAGGCCCGCGCTACAAAGCGGCCCTCAACGGCAGTTGGGACGAGAACTACGGCAGGAACGCCACCCGCAACGGAGCTGATATTCCGCTGATGGTCAGTGAGCCGACCCTGGTCAAGTTCTATTACGACCACCGAACCCATTGGATTGCCGACAATTACAACCAACCTGTAATCGTCGCAATCGGCGATTTCCAGTCACAATTGGGCTGTAACGCCAACAATGACGCAGGCTGCCTGCGCTCCTGGCTGCAAGACCCCGACGGCGACGACCTGTTCACGTTCAGCACCCGCGCCTTACAGGCCGGAACCTATTCCGTGACCCTGGCGCGGGACGAAAACCCGCAAAATACCATCCGTGAAACGACACAATTTACCGTCAAAGCCGATGGCGACGAAATCTACTTTGGATATGACACTGTGAAAAAAGAATTCATCATCAGCAACGAGGGCGCGCCGCGCGGCAGCCTGTCCAAACAAAAAGCGCACTGGGTACGCCGCGATACCATCCTGTGGAACACGGTCGGCTCGCCAAAATACCAGTATTCCCTGTTCTATTCACCCGATGCCGCGCTGGAACTGACCGCCAACGGGCTGGAAGGCGGCGTGGAAATCCCGCTCACGTTCATCCCGTCTGGGGCCGATGCCGAACTCAAGCAGCGTTTCCCGCACCTGGCTTCGTTTACGACACTGAAGATTGGGCAGGTCGGAGACCTGCCCTACGCCGAGATTCTCAAGAGCGAAATCGCCGTCTTGATGCGCGATGAAAACGGCCGGGTGGTCGATGTGACCGGCGTGCAACTGCCCGGCGTGCTGGATGACCTGTATCCCTACGATGGGCCGCTCGGCGTGACCTTCGAGAGAAACACTCCCACCTTACGCGTTTGGGCGCCGACGGCGGTCTCGGTCACGCTGCACCTGTTCGAGGACGCGGTGAACGACTCAGCCAGGAAACTGCCGATGCAATGGGAGGCAAAATCCGGCGTGTGGAGCATTCGCGGCGAACCCGCCTGGGCCGGGAAATTCTATCTCTACGAGGTCGAAGTCTACGTTCCGTCAGAATCCAAAATTGTCAAAAATTTGGTCACCGACCCGTATTCGTTCAGCCTTTCGACCAACTCGAAGCGCAGCCAGGTTGTGAACCTGGACGACCCGGCCCTGAAACCCGCCGGATGGGAAAAACTCAAAAAACCGGCCTTCGATGACGTGGTGGTATACGAACTGCACATCCGCGATTTCAGCGTGTACGATGAAACCGTGCCGGAAGCATGGCGCGGGACCTATATGGCCTTCACCGTGACCGGCTCCAACGGCATGAAACACTTGCGCTCGCTGGCCGAGGCCGGGCTGACGCACATCCACCTGCTGCCGGCCTTCGACATCGCCAGCGTGGACGAGGACAAATCGACCTGGAAAACGGTCGATGAATCCCTGCTGGCCTCCTACCCACCCGACAGCGACCAGCAGCTGCTGGCGGTGAGCGCGATTAACGGCGTGGATGGCTTCAATTGGGGCTACGACCCGTTCCACTACACCGCGCCGGAGGGCAGTTACGCCACCGACCCGCAGGGAACGCCGCGCATTCTCGAGTTCCGCGAGATGGTGCAGTCCCTCAACCAGAACGGTCTGCGGGTGGTGATGGATGTGGTTTACAACCACACCAACGCCAACGGCCAGGAGGAAAAATCGGTACTGGATAAGGTCGTGCCGGGCTACTATCACCGGCTGGATGGCGAGGGCCGGGTGGAAAATTCGACCTGCTGCTCGAACACGGCCAGCGAACACAACATGATGCGCAAACTAATGGTCGATTCGGTCGTGACCTGGGCGCGCGCCTACAAAGTAGACGGCTTCCGCTTCGACCTGATGGGACATCACATGCTGGAGGATATGAAAGCCGTGCGCGCCGCGCTTGATAACTTGACAACCTGGAAAGACGGCGTGGAGGGCAAGTCGATTTACGTCTACGGCGAGGGCTGGAACTTCGGCGAAGTGGCCGGGAATGCGCGCGGCGTGAACGCCGTCCAGGGCAACATCGGCGGGACGGGGATTGGCGCGTTCAACGACCGCCTGCGCGATGCCGCGCGCGGCGGCAGTCCGTTTGGCGACATTCGCGAGCAAGGCTTCGTGACCGGCATGTATTTCCAACCCAATGCGCACGAGAAACGCGATTCGGACGCCCAGAAATGGAAATTGTTCGATTACACCGACTGGATACGCATCACACTGGCGGGCGGCTTGCAAAACTACGAAATTGTGCGCGGCAACGGCGATACCGTCCCGGCCCGGCTGGTGCTGTATAATGGTTCGGCATCTGGCTACACGCTAAATCCGCGTGAAAACGTGGTCTATGTGGCCGCCCACGACAACGAGACGCTTTGGGACATCATCCAGATTAAATCAGCCGAATCTGTTTCGGTGGCCGAGCGGGTGCGGATGAGTAATCTCGCCCTCAGCCTGGTCGCCTTCAGCCAGGGCGTGCCGTTCTTCCACGCGGGCGATGACATCCTGCGCTCGAAATCGCTTGACCGCAACTCGTACAACTCCGGCGACTGGTTCAACCGCCTCGACTGGACGTATAACACTAACAACTGGGGCGTCGGCCTGCCCGGCGAGGGCCGCGACAAGTGGGATGTTTTCCGCCCGCTGCTGGCAAATCCCAACCTGCGGGTGGGCAAAGGCGACATGCTCTTCGCGCACCAGGTCTTCCGCGAGTTCCTGCAAATTCGGCGCAGCTCCAAACTCTTCCGGCTGGAGGCTGCTGAGGACATCCAGAAATCGGTCACGTTCCTGAACACCGGCCCGACCCAGACCCCCGGCCTGATAGTGATGCGCCTGACCGATACCGGCAATGTTGACAAGCAATACAACGAAATCGTAGTTTTGTTCAACGCCGCGCCGCAGGCCACGCAGTTCGCCCACCCCGATTTTGTCGGCAAGAAGTTCGAGTTGCACCCCATCCAGGCCGCCTCGGTCGATGAAATCGTCAAACGCGCCGATTTCGATACCGCCAATGGCAAATTTACCGCGCCAGGACGCACCACCGCAGTCTTTGTAATGCGCGGCGCGCCCACCCTGCTCCCATTGACCGGCACAGTCACCGGCTGGATTGCGGGTGCGGCGACCCTATTGGCGGCAGGCGCGTTGGGGTTTTTCCTGCGGCAGCGGCTGAAAACGGCGTAATCTCGTGGAATCGTCCCGAAGGTTGTCGCAAAATGGCAACATCTTTTCCAAAAACCTTCGGGACGTTTTTTCACTGCGGCGCAAACGCTCATCAAACCTTGACAGAGCCGGGCAGGAAGTTAAAATCGGGTTAACGATTGAAAGCGGTTTGCGCCGCTTTCAATTTCCCGCCAAAGATAGTGTAATTACTACACTAACAAGGAGACAAAATGAGATTCCCCCTCCCGGATTTTTACAACCCGGACAATGTCGCGTCGGTCTACAGGGTGGATTACGCCCGGCTGGCCGCGCTCGCGCCTGCCTACCGTCAAACCAACCGAATCCAGCCATCCAGCGCCGACCGTCAAAAGACCTGGCTAATGCTCGTCGATGTCCAGAACACCTTTTGCATCCCCGGCTTCGAGTTGTACGTCGGCGGGCGCACTGGCACAGGCGCACTGGACGACAACCGCCGCCTGGCCGAGTTCATCTATCGCAACCTGGGCAGTATCACCCACATCTCAGCCACGCTGGATACGCACCGCACCCAGCAGGTATTTCACCCTGTTTTCTTTATCGATGCTGACGGGAATCACCCCGCCCCGTACACCGACATTCACGCCGCCGACCTCCAGACTGGCAAATGGCGATTCAACCCAGCCCTGGCAGCGCAATTCGGCATCTCACCAGAATACGGTCAAGAGATGGCGCAACACTACACGCAAACACTCGAAGCCAAAGGTAAATACGCGCTCACCATCTGGCCCTACCACGCCATGCTGGGCGGCATCGGGCACGCGCTCGTCCCGGCCATTGAAGAAGCCGTATTTTTCCATTCCCTCGCGCGGCTCGACCAACCCGATTTTGAAATCAAGGGCGACAAACCCTTCACCGAAAATTACTCGGTCGTCGGCCCCGAAGTGCTGACCGGCCCAATGGATGAGTCGCTTGGCGCGCGTAATTCCAAATTCATCGAGCAGCTCCAACAGTTCGACCGCCTGTACATCGCCGGGCAGGCCAAGAGTCACTGCATTGCCTGGACGGTGGCCGATTTGCTGGAAGATATTCGGGCGGTTGACGCCTCCCTGGCTGAAAAAGTCTACCTGCTCGACGACTGTACCTCGCCGGTGGTCGTTCCCGGCGTGGTTGACCACACCGAAGCGGCGGAGGCTGCCTTCGCCCGCTTTGCCGAGGCGGGGATGAAGATTGTCCAATCCACCGAGGCGCTCTGATGTCCATTTTCGACGGCAAACGTCTTACAAACGAATCGTTCAAACTCGACATCGACCGGATGCGGCGGGGCTGGTATTCAGATAAATATTTCGCCAACATCAACGCCATGCTGATGACCCTGGCCGCCGAAGACTATCGCTACCAGGGCGCGCACCACAACCTGCCGCCCGGGCTTTCACCTGAAAACATCGCCGTTGGCGACATCGAAGTCGAAATGCAGTGGTTCACCCGCCGGGTCGGCACGACGGTGATTGTGGGGGTCGATAAGGCGCTTGCCATGCTCAAGCACTGCACCGGCTATTTCGATGGCGACCAATTTATCGACACATCCGACCTACTCGACGTCTGGGCGGTGCATGACGGCGCAACAGTTACATCAGACGGAAACCCGCTCCACGTCCAGCCGGTTATCAAGGCGCGCGGGCGCTACCGAGACTTTGCCCTGCTCGAAACCCCCACCCTTGGCATCTTGACCCGCGCCAGCCGCGTGGCGACCAACGTCTACGAGACGCTCAGCGCGGCGGGGGGCAAACCGGTCTTGTTTTTCCCGGCGCGCTTCGACCTGCACGAAGTCCAGGCGGCGGATGGCTACGCCTACAACATCGCCGTCCAGCGCTTCAATCGTGATTACACGCAAAAGCTGGGGCCTTTCGTCTCGACCGACGCGCAGGGCGACTGGTGGGGCGGCGCGGGCGGCGGGACGGTGGCCCACGCGGCGATTGCCTCCTTCCTGGGCGACACCGCCGAGGCCATGATGGCCTTCGCGCGCGTCCTGCCTGCAACCATCCCACGCATCGCCCTGGTCGATTTCAACAACGACAGCGTCCACGATTCGCTCCTGGCGCTGGATGTGATGTTTGCCAGATACCGCGAATTGATGGAAGCCGGGGATGAAACCGAAGCCGCCAAATACAAACTCTACGGCGTGCGACTCGACACGAGCGGCAGCCTGCGCGACAAATCCGTCACCCCGCTGGGCGACCCAGCCCTCGACCTGGGCGTGACGCCGCGCCTTGTGTTCAACGTCCGCCAGGGATTGGATTCGGCCTGGGAGCGCTGGAAACTACCCAGTGTTTCGACAGGCTCAACAACCTCGTGGCGGGAACGGGCGCAGGAATTCTGCCGGGGCGTGAAAATCGTCGTATCGGGCGGTTTCGCCCCCGAAAAAATCCGCAAATTCGAAAAACTGGGCGTGCCGGTCGATATTTACGCGGTCGGCTCGTACCTGTTCAACAACAACGGCGCGACCGTCAGCGATTTTACCAGCGACGTGGTGCGCGTGAAGGTGCATGGAGAGTGGATAAATATGGCAAAAGTAGGCCGCAGGCCGCTCGATAATCCCAACCTTGAGCGGGTGTGGTAGTTTACAACGGAAGATGAAACAGAGGCGCGCAGAAAACACTGCCTGCCATCCATTGTTTTCATATTTCCATTATTTCAAGGAACATCTCAACCACGTCTGGGCTGAAATGTTTGCCCGCCTGGCTGCGGATATATTCCAAGGACTCCCCTTTTGTCCAAGCCTGACGATAAGGCCTGTCAGACGTAAGCGCGTCGTACACATCGACCACGGCAAACAGGCGCGCCGCCAGTGGAATCTGCTCGCCTTCCAGCCCGCGCGGGTAGCCGCTTCCATCCCATTTTTCATGATGGCAATAGGGGATATCCAACGCGGGCGCGAGATAGTCGATTTGCGAGAGAACCTGCCAGGCTTTTTCGGGATGGGTCTTCATAACGGCTAATTCATCCGCAGTCAGCGCGTCTGACTTTTGCAAAATCGCATCGGGAATGCCCATCTTGCCAATATCGTGCAGCAGCGCGCCGCGGCGAATATGGCCCACTTCAGACTCGGAAAGCCCCATCCGACGGGCCAGGGCAACGGTCAGGTCGGCCACGCGCTGGGTATGCTCGTCGGTGATGTGGTCGCGCATGTCCAGCATCCGCGACCAGCCTTGTAGGGTCGCGTCATAAGCCCGGCTCAAGTCGGACATTGCCTGCTGGATTCTCTGGTACAGCCGGGCGTTGGCGACCGCCAGCGAAACCTGGTACGACAGGGTATAGCACAGGTCAACTTCACTCCCTGTAAAACGGCGGGGCATTCCGGTCGTGCCGACGATAAAGGCGCCAATCGCGTCCTCTTTTAGCAACAATGGGAAATACAGGATGGACACCAACTGACGTGAAGCGACAATCACTTGCTCGGCAGGCGAAAGCGGCGCCGCCCGGGCGTCATCCAGGTATACAGCGGATTTGGTTAGCACAGCCTGCTGGATATGTGGATGGTGTGAGGAGCCGAAATAATTGAGGGGAAATGGCAGATAACGGCTGAAATAAACGATGGTGAATAAAGCGTCCAGATCGAGGGCTGCTCCAAAAGGAGCGGCCCTTTTTGTGTGGATCGG
>Ga0116204_1000980_pt1 | contig 16185 bp, 11 predicted proteins | sample LakKivwa52mmetaG_FD_94481 | JGI IMG/M metagenome (GOLD analysis project Ga0116204, IMG submission 94481) | Anoxic lake water microbial communities from Lake Kivu, Rwanda to study Microbial Dark Matter (Phase II) - Lake Kivu water 52m metaG | ecosystem: Environmental > Aquatic > Freshwater > Lake...
GGATAAGGTAATGTTTAAAGATGGGTCTAGCAATAAAGGTTTTAATAGCTGAGTGTAGACTCAGGGAAAAGGAAATTGGCCGGGAAAAGGGGCAGGCGCCTGAGTTTTTTGGAAAAAACTTGTTTTTCTTTGAAAAAGGCCAAATTAAAAGTGAATGAGTATAAAATAGGTTTGTTTATAAGCTCTAATTGCTCAAAATACCAAAAAATCTCTATGAAAAGAAGTTTCCAAAGATTTCCGAAAATCAACCTTGAGGAACTAGCTTCTAAAGAAAAATTCCAATATACTTGACAAGGTTTTATTCCAAAATATATTTGCCCAACACACAACATCAAGGAGTCTTAAATGATTCACAAAGCTAGCTGGGAATTTGCTCGCCGGTCAAAACAAGATGATTTCGAAGATCTTGAACCGGTTGGCAATGGTAACGAAGAAATCTTTGATACTGAAGCCGAAGGAGAATTTGAGGAGGCTGAAGAAGAAGAAGAAAATGAAGAAATAAATCTAGATAATCCTAATTTCCAAAAAGGCGAAATGTGGAATGATTATGCTGAAGACATGGACTTTGAAGAGTAATTGAAAAATTTTAAGATTTTTTTTTCAAGGTTATTGCAACTGTTCCTGGCAGTTGCCTTTTTGTCTTCCTGTTCTCAATCTGGTCCTAAAAAGATCTCTAAAGAGCAAACAAGCTCTTTATCGGGTCAGGATGACTCCACTCTTGCCGGAAAAACTCTTTTACTGGCTGAGGCAGTAAGCTTTTGGGAGGAGGGTAAAAATCTATTCAAAGATTCCTTATTTATAGAAGCAGGGAGTGTGCTCGACAGCGCTTTATTGCGTCTCTATCAAGCCCGCCAAAGCATAAATCTCGATAGTGCCGAAATTTTTGAAATTAATTCTCTGCGAGATACTGTAATACAATATCTTGTTCTCGCAGGAGCAGGTGCACGCAACCAAACAAATTTATATTCCTGGAATCCTGAAATTGATTCAGTTTACCAAGGAGTGAGTGTAGAGGATCTAGAAGAGACAGATACCCTTCTAGTTGGTATAAACCTAGAAAATTTTTCTCTTCCCTTAGAACTGCCTCTCAACCCGCGTATAAAAAAAGCCATTGCATTTTTTACAGGCCCGGGTCGTAAAACATTCGGAACATGGTTGGATAGATCTGAAAAGTTTAAACAGCTTATCTTACCCGAAATTAAAAAGGCAGGTCTGCCTGCAGATTTAGTTTATCTGAGCATGATTGAAAGTGGGTTTAACCCAAAAGCTTATTCACCAGCTGCTGCGAGTGGACTCTGGCAATTTATAGAACCTACTGGCCGTCGCTACGGTCTCGAGCACAATTGGTGGATTGACGAGCGTCGGGATATTTTACTTTCAACCCGAGCTGCTCTCGCTTACCTAGGCGATCTATACCGTGAATTCAAAGACTGGAATATGGCTATGGCAGCCTACAATTGCGGTGAGAATCGCATACGCCGCCAGCTAAGACTTGATTCCTCTGTAACCTACTGGAGAATGAACTTACCCCGCGAGACAGATCTTTATGTTCCACGGATTCTAGCTGCGATGATCATCAGCTCTAACCCAGAAAAATTTGGTTTTACGCCCCAGTTTGAAGCCCTGCTGGAATGGGATACCCTAACTGTTTTTCACCCCTTATCGCTCGAGTCTGTCTCACAATGTCTACAAAGAGAGGAAAGCGAAATTCATGACCTTAACCCTGATTTGCGGCGTTGGACTACCCCTCCCAGCGCGCAAAGTCATGTCTTAAAAATTCCTTTAGGAACTCGCGATCAGTTCCAAAGCTGTTATGAAGCAATGGATAAAACGCAATTGGTTCGGATGCAGCAACATCGAGTTCGGCGCAAGGAAACTCTGGCTGGTATAGCCATACGCTTTGGGGTGAGCATTAAAAGCATACAAAGAGCTAATGGCCTTAAATCACGCCGGATTAAAGTCGGTCAAACTCTTGTAATCCCTCTGACTGCCCTGGCAGGTGCTTCCACAGGTAGCTCTCCAGAACCTTTAGCGGTGGCCCCAGCTACAAACCTCAATAGTGTGCTCCCCAGTGAGTATAGAGTGCGGTCCGGTGATAATCTCTTTGATATAGCTCGCAGTCATCAAGTGAGTATTCAACATATTCAGGAAGCAAATAACTTGACATCAGGATCGATCTTCGTAGGGCAAAAGCTAATCATTCCGCCCTCAAATCAGGGGCAGGCGCTTTCTGGAACCCCACATCGTCAGCGCCAGCCAGTTTATGGTGTATACCGTGTGCGTCGGGGTGAAAACCTAGGTATTATTGCTCGAAAACTTGATGTAACACCAGTGCAGCTTAAGATATGGAATAAGCTACGCAGTACCAGAATTCATCCAGGCCAAAAACTTAAGTACCGCAAAGGGTATGAATATGTATGGGTAAATGTGCCAATACCCCCCAACCTACAAGTTGCGCCTTCATCTCAAAGTCAAGATGATTCAACAAGAGTCGGTCTTGTTCCTGAAGGTCTAAGTGAAGCTGATTCTTTTAATGTATCTGGCCTAACCGAGAGTAATTCTGAGGTTTCTTATGTGGGTTATTCTGATTCCCTTAAAAGTACGGATTTGTTGCCCCCCTCTACTGTGCATGTGCCTGATGCAGATGGGGAAACAAATTCTTCCCAAGAAAATATTTTAGAAGACCAAGGGCAAGCCTTAATTGAAAACTTAGATAATTTGATTTCCCAGGAAAACATTTTAGAAAATCATTCTTCACCCACTCAAGCTGAAACTGCAATAGCCCAGCCCACATACGAAATGCAATCCGAAGTAAAATCTCAGCCCGAGTCAGCTCTCGATTCGGATCAGGAGTGGTCTCCCAAGACAAAACTTCCAAGGCCCCAAGTTCAGCCGCCCAAGGCCACCGAAGGGGTTCGCAAAAGGGCTCCTAAAAACCTTCCTCTCAAGAAGAACTCATATTACCGAGTGCGTCGTGGTGATAATCTCTGGCTTATTGCTCGAAGGCATAACACCACAATCTCTAAATTGACACAATTAAATCCTGGGCTTTCTGAAGATGTGCGGCCTGGCAAAGTGATAGTCCTTCCCTAAAACCTAAAAGGAATTTATGAATAAAGTGTTGGCATTTTTTAAAGGTGCGCTATTGGCCCTAGGAAGCATGGCTTTGCTTTTCTTGATATTAACAGCAATCACTCTTTGGTTTTTTGCTTCAACTTTTAAAAATTATTCTAATAAAACTGTAAACATAAGAAAGACCACTTATTATGCTTTGATTAAAATTGAAAATCCAATTTTATCCTCTGATACTTGGCTAACTTATCTCCAGGAGGCCTATACAGACAAAAACTGCCTAGGTGTTCTTTTGCGAATTAATTCTCCTGGAGGGGCGGTGGCTAGTAGTCAGGAAATTTATGAGATGGTCAAAAAAATTAATAAGACAAAACCAGTCATTACTAGTTTTGGAGATTTGGCGGCCTCAGGGGGTTATTATGCAGCATTGGGTTCAAAAAAAATATTTGCTAATCCAGGAACTCTAACAGGCAGTATTGGGGTAATTATGCAATTTCCTCGAATTCATGAAATCATGAACAAGTGGGGCCTGGCTATGGAAACAGTACGCAGTGGAAACTTGAAAGATGCTGGTACCCCCTTTCGCGCTATGACCGAAGAAGAAAAACTTTACTTTCAAAACTTGATTGATGATGCCTATGCGCAATTTAAAGAGGCAGTGCAAACACACCGCAAGTTAAATGCAGAGGAAATTATGAGGGTAGCCCAGGGCCAGGTTTTTTCAGGAAAACAGGCAAGGGCTGCAGGACTTGTGGATACCTTGGGTACTCTTACAGATGCCAAAGACTACCTCATTAAAACTCTAAAGGCAGAATCGGACCTTGATGTAATCGAATTTCCACCCAAGAAAAACTGGTTTGAGCAAGCCATGGAGGCACGGGGACAAGCCTGGTGGAAAACAAAAATATTTGAAAACTATACCCGTGCTGGTGCCTATTACTTGCTTCCAGGTATAGACTAGCTGGGATATATTGTAGGGCTTGGTGAGATGTTCAAAATCGCTAGCGAATTTGAACATCGGTCGGCGGTTCCCGCTGATGCACTAGTCGCTTCGCGACATCGTACATCAGCGGTTATATCCCATCGCTAGACATGCTTGGCCTGTGTCGCGACGCTACATAGCCGCCGACCGTTGTACTGGTGCAGGTTTCTTTTGCGAAAAAACCTGCTTTAAAAAGGGTTAAATAGGGCTTGCTGAACAAGGGAAATTCTCTAGGGTTATGCGTGTAAAACGCAGATCCGCCCCTCCTTCTTATCATTAAAAATTAGTGTCTGCTGCAAAAATGGAGTTGTTCAGCAGACACTAAATAAAAAAACAGATTTTAAATTTCTGCTTGCATGCCTATTTCAATTACTCTGTTTGCGGGTAATTGGTAGTATTCGGAAGGTTCTAGAGCATTAGTAGTTAAAAACTTAAAAATCTTCTTTCGCCAGATATACATTGATTTTCGAGCTGAAATAATAAGAGTGATTCTATCCAGAAAGTAAGTGATTTGCATAACTTTACTATTGATTTCAGTGAATTGCGCTAAGGCCTTGGGGATATTTGGTGTTTCAAAAAATCCATAATTAAGTTGAATACGGTAGATGCCCATACCTAGATGCGTACATTGTTGGGATGTCGGGTCTGCGTACGGAGTCTCATGAAATTGAATAGAAAGGAGGACGGTAGTTTCGTGTAAGATTTTATTGTGTTTAAAATTGTGTAAGAGGGATCGAGGAGTTCCTTCCGTATCGGTTGTGATGTAAATAGCGGTACCAGGCACTCTTTGAGGCATTTGTAGTTCAAGGCTCTTAATAAAAACCGGAATGGCTAAGGATTGCATGGTGACTTGTTTTTGCAAATAGCGTTTTCCAACCTGCCAAGTAGACATCATGATGTAGAGACCTAAACAAATTAAAATGATGATCCAACCACCATGACTGATTTTAGTGGCATTCGCCCATAAATAGATTAAATCTAGGGGTATCAAGATTATAAGAATGCCAACCGCAAATATACGACCATGTTTCCAGGAATGCCACGATACAAAGGATAACAGAATTGTGGTCAGAAGCATAGTTGCTGAAATAGATATACCATAGGCAGCAGCGAGGTTTTCTGATTCCTTAAATTCAATTACCAGCAGTATAGTGCCTAAAAAAAGCATAAAATTTATGAAGGGTAGGTAGACCTGGCCAATCTCGGTACCGGATGTATGTATTTGACGCAATCTGGGCCAGTAATTGAGGTGCATGGCCTGCCTGGCCAGAGAAAACATTCCTGAAATTACTGCCTGTGAAGCTATAATAGTTGCAATAGTTGCGAGTATAATAAGTGGAAAAAGGAGAGGTTTGGGTGCTAGCGAATAAAAAAGAGTACTTGTAAGTTTTGCCTCACCGAGAAGTAAAGAAGCCTGTCCCAAATAATTTAGAATCAATGCAGGAAAGACAATTACCCACCAATCAATCCGGATTGATTTTTTTCCAAAATGACCAATGTCTGCATAAAGTACCTCGGCGCCAGTAAGAGCAAGAAAGGAAGCTCCCAAAACAGATAGGGCCAGCCCTTGATTATTTATTAAAAATTGAAAAGCATAATAGGGATTGAGAGCCCAAAGTGATTGGGGACAAAAAATAATACCTCTAAGTCCCAATAAGGCAAGCACTGTAAACCAGAGCCAGATAATGGGTCCAAAATAGACGCTCAGTTTACCAGTTCCATTTTTTTGCACAGAAAAGAGTAGGGTAAGGATGACAAGAGTAATAGGTAGGATGAGCGATGAAAAAACTGGAGAGATTGATTTAAGACCCTCTACTGCACTTAAAACAGAAATAGCGGGAGTTATAATACCATCACTGTAAAGAAGTGCTGCTCCAAGGATGCCAAAAATTCCAAGGGCTGCATGACCCCGTTTAGATCGGATCACCTGGTCGGCTAAGGTTGTGAGGGCTAAAATTCCACCTTCGCCCTTATGGTCGGCTCTTAGCACAAGCATGACATACTTTATAGATACCACAATGAGAAGTGTCCAGAGAACTAAAGAAGTAATTCCGAGTATATTAGTAGTGGAAAGAATAAGTCCTTTGGTTTTAAAACTAGTATGGAGTGCGTAAAGAGGACTTGTTCCAATATCTCCGAAGACTACACCTAAGGCTCCCAAGAGAAGTAAGAAATTTTTCTTACGGGAGTTTTCCACTGAGGGATGATCCATATTTTCACCTACCGGCAACCGCCGGGATATCTAATATTAGCATTCCATCTGCTTCATGGCTAATTTTGAGTTTATTAAAGGTAGACAGGTGATTGTGAATCCGGATTTTAGCTAAAAAAACACAATAAACGCTTTAATTTTTGAATTTTTATGTATTTCGTGCCTGACAGAGTGGAGGGGAAGATTTAATGTGTACAAAGATCAGATGGGGAATATATAACCTTTGTACGGGGCTTTTGTACCGAGATGGAGAAATTTTAAGGTCTGTTCCATATATTATTCCGGCAATTAAATAGGGCGTATACAATGCAAAAACTCAATATTCAACCTGAAAAATGGGCCTTTTGTTAGATTTTTTTACTACAACACGCCAATTTTATATACCACAGTATGAGTTACAACTTCCTAGATACACCGAGTTAGATATCATCAAGAAAATTTTCTTTACAAACAGGGCCTACCAATACAAGAAGGGGGGAGGGGAGGGAAGTTTTATCTAAGTTTTCAAGGTCAGTCCGGTGAATAGTTTGATGCACCAGAGATGCCGCATGTATAAGGGCCACAGGAGTTTGGGGTAAAAGGCCACCCTGACTAAGAATTGCTTTCAAATCTGCTAATTTGCTGGCACCCATATATATAGCCAAGGTGCCTTCACGGGGTATGGGTAGGGGTTTGCTATCTAGATGATGGGCAGGCAAGAAGGTCAAGGCCCTGGCGATTCCTCGGTGGGTTAAGGGTATTTGTGCACTAGCTGCTGCTGCGCTAGCAGCAGTAATACCAGGGATAACATGGGTTTCAATACCCATTTTTTTAAGATACGATAGCTCTTCTCCACCACGACCAAATATAAAGGGGTCTCCTCCTTTGAGTCTGACTACTATCTGATAGTTACAAGCTGCTTCGTATAAAAGTTGATTGATTTGGTTTTGTTTAAAACTGTGTTGACCCTTGCGTTTTCCAACATATACATGCGGAACCTTAAATTGCTGTAAAAATTGTGTGTCTACCAGATCATCATGGAATATTATTTGTGCCTGTTTGAGTACGGCAAGTCCTTTGAGGGTAAGGAGTTCAGGGTCGCCGGGGCCATAACCAACTAGATAGACTTTTGCGGGCATAAATTAGGTGTGTGATAAGGTGAAGATGTATGGGGCAAACTGATAATATACAGCAAATAATAAAGGTGTGGACCAAGAATCATATTTCTGAGTCCTGGGAATGGAGTTGAATTAGACCGCCGCCCAATACTAAATCGCCCGAGTAAAAAACAGCCGATTGACCTGGAGTGACATCCCGGCTAGCTAAATCAAGGTGAACTTGGCTCTGCGTAGAGTTAAGAGGGGTAACTTTTCCTTTAAGTAGGGTACCATGATACCGGACTTGAATTTCACATTCGAGAGCCTCCGTTGGCAAGGGAATATGCCAGACCATTTCGGTACAAAAAAAATGTTGAGTGAAAAGATCTTCATCTTTTCCTAATACAACCTGGTTTGTTTGGGGTAAAACTTCGAGCACATACCAAGGGCCACCCGATAAGCCCAGGCCCTTGCGCTGTCCTCGGGTGTAGAAAGGGATGCCTTTGTGCTTGCCTAAGACTTTCCCGGATATATCTACAAAATTGCCGCTTAAGGGTTGTATTCCGGTATATTCTGACCAAAAATTGCGGTAATCATCGGGCACAAAACAAATATCCTGGGAATCCTGTTGTTTAGCTGCCCAAAGATCAAGTTCTTGGGCGAGTGCTCTAATATCTTTTTTTTGATGAGAGCCTACAGGAAACCAGCTGTGTTTAAGTTGTTTTTGTGAGAGTCGGTACAGCATATAGGATTGGTCCTTTGAAGGATCGAGCCCGCGTCTGAGTAGGATTTTATTATTCCATGATTCTGTTTGGACATAGTGCCCTGTTACCAGCTTGTAATGCTCAGTTTGATAGTGGGGGTACTTAGCAAAGAAGGCTTCAACCATTTTGCCAAAACGGTTTTTCTCATTGCATTGAACACAGGGGTTTGGAGTAATACCTTTTTGGTAAGCCTGGGCCCAGGGATCCACTATAGTTTCTGTAAAGAATGCCAGGGTATCTATGGAGTAGAAAGGCACATTCCATTTTTTTGCTTGATCGCGGCAATGATCTATACATTCTGTAGTACAGCAGCGTGATTCGGGCCAATGGCGGTGAGTGAGTGCCACTACAAAAGGAGAGGCCTGCCTGGCAAAGTGCAATGCGACCGCACTGTCAACCCCGCCGCTTAATGCCACAAGCAATAAGGGTTGGCTAGCAGTTGGGTTAAATGACATAAATATTGACCATTAAGGGAGTAGATTATATTCAAATAGAGCAGGGACTCAGTTTGCTTGGATGTGCATCCCGAGTCCTAGATTCACTTTACCAATTTTCTATGTTGTTCTCCAATTATAAAAGAGGAAATTTATAGAAAATACTCAAGGATAATTTCTTTTTCCTTTAAAAATTTATAAATGCGCTCGGTACTTTGCTCAGCTGTAAACGCATCGGGAATTTGTAGATCTGGCTTGTAATCGTCTGGTGCGGTATCGCCAATGTGTATTAGAGATATTTCGTGAGGGGCATTGAGCATTTGTAGAACCTTGACATCGTATTGATCGAGTTCGGGTACCGTTGCGATGAATATAAGTCCGGCATCGGTTAGAATTCGTGCCAGTTCACCCAATCTGCGGAGTTGATCTTCAAGTCGAAAAGAACTTGAATTTAAATCGGCACTCACTCCCTCCACCATTTGGCTGAGACCTAAAAAGTAGACAGGGTATTTATCATGAAAAAGTTTATGTTCAAGTGATTGTGCGAAAGCCAAGCTCTGCTGGTTATTTTGGCCGGAAAGTAAAACAAACTTGGCCTTGTGGTGGTAGTGCGAAGTGCGTTGGGCGGCAGTAATTTTGCTGTGTACCCAACCAGATTCCCGGACTTTGATATGATCAGAAAGAGTTGTTTCAGAATCACTCAAGGCTTCGAGAACTATTCCGCCTCCTGAAATTTCGTATTGGTCAACAAGTACAAAACGACCGGTATTTTCAAATTCAGTGGCCAGATCAAAAGCAAGGGGTTTGGATGTTTCAAGAAGAACTTCAGCAACATCGTGGCGGCCAATTTGTTGTTTATGAGTTTCACGACCTAAAGTAGAGGAGTCAAGAATGGAAAAAATTTTAACCAAGACAACAGGTGACTGACGGGAGCCTAGTTTGATTTTATAATTTTTTCCTGTAACCATAGGATTTTTTGACATCCAGAATAAATTGGCACGAAATCTTTGTGTGCATAGCGGTGGGGGATCTGTGTCTTTGACCATGATTTCCCCTGGCCGTATGTATATTTGATCTTTGAGTGTAAAACTACTTGCTTGACCAGCGAAGGCCTGATTGATTGGCTTTTCAGGAAAGTTTTCGATAGATTTTATGATAGATTTTTTATGTGACGGGTAAAAAGTTACAGGAGTACCCACTTCTATACATCCGGTATCTATTGTTCCCACAACCAGACGCCTGTCATCGCCTTGGGCAGTAAATTTGTATATATCTTGTACAGGCATACGGAAAGGTTTTTCAACTTTAGCAGCCTGTTTTTTAAAATTATCAAGTTGCTGTAAGACCGTTGCACCCTGATACCAGGGCATGCTTTGGGCCAGATTTGCAATATTGTGTCCTTCAAGGGCACTGATTGGAATAAAACCCAGCGGCTGCACACCTACTTGGGTTAAAAATTCACTATACTCGCTTTTTATAGATTCAAACCGCTCTTGGCTGTGACCCACAAGATCCATTTTGTTGACCAAGACTACCAATTGTTTAATTCCAAGCATGGACATCAGGTGACCATGTCGTTTGGAATTTTCTCGTACTCCCTCGTGTGCATCAATCACAAGAAGAGCTGCTTCTGCGCGGGCTGCCCCACTGATCATATTTTTAAGAAATTCGATATGGCCAGGAGCATCAATGATGATGTAATGGCGTTTATCAGTTTTAAAAAAACAACGGGCACTATCTATGGTGATGCCCTGTGCCTGTTCATCTTTGAGGGCATCTAGCAGAAAGGCGTATTCGAAAGGTCGGGAATTAGCAGCACAAAAAGCTTTCACTTGCTCAAGCTTTCCTTTAGGTAAGGAATCAGTATCTGCTAAAAGCCTGCCAATTACTGTACTTTTTCCGTGGTCCACATGTCCCACGATAACGATATTCATTTGTTCCATAAGTTCGGGAGTTGCCATTTTACATGTATCCTTCGCGGCGCAAGGTTTCGAGTGAACCGCCATCTTCTTTGTCCTGCGCGCGACCTGAACGCTCAGCAATGTTCGAAAATTTACCACTGCGCAATTCTTCAATAATTTCGGCTGTATTGCTTGCTGTGGATTCAACTGGAGTTGTACAGGGGTAACAGCCCAAAGACCTGTATCTTTTTCCGTCACCCTTATTGAAGTAGAGGTCGATTATGGGGATATTTTCTCGATGTATATACTCCCAGATATTGAGCTCAGTCCAATCAAGAAGTGGGTGTATACGTAAATGTGTCCCTGGGGCAAAGTCCGTTTTATACTGATTCCAGAGCTCTGGTGGCTGGTCTCCTACATCCCAATCGCTTTGTTTGTCGCGTGGACTAAAATACCTTTCTTTGGAACGCGAACCCTCTTCGTCTGAACGGGCGCCTACAATAACACCAGTATAGGGCTCTGAGATAGGGTCGGTAATATATTTTTGGGTAGTGTGATCTAGTCGGAATCTTTTCCATTCACCTGAGAGGGTCTTTTTAAGGGCTGTAGTTTTAAGTAATCCGCAACATTGGAGCCGGCTTATTTGACCTTCGGGAAAAGTTTGCTTGTTGGCCAAAGCCTCAATATTTTGCCCGTAAACCATGTTGAGTTTCCACTCAAGAGCAAGTTGGTCACGGTACTGAATCATGGCGGGGATTTTATAACTGGTGTCAATATGTACTAGGGGGAAGGGAACATGACCTAAAAACGCTTTACGCGCAAGCCAAAGTAATACTGTACTGTCTTTACCAATGGACCACAGCATACAGAGATTTTTAAATTCTCGGTAGGCTTCTCTGAAGATATGAATGCTGAGCGCCTCGAGCTGATCAAGGCTATCAAGATTTGAGGAGGGATGAGTTGTAGGGGACGCTGGATTAGGTACAGGATTCATGAGGGTAGATAGGGTTGAGTGTTTTCAGAAGAGCCGGGCTCAGTTCTTGAGAACAAGCTGGACATTTTGGATCCGGAGTAAATGTATAAGAATTACTAGAATTTTCCCAAGCATCGAAGGTAAAAAGCTTGCCATGGGTTTTTGTTGGCCAATCTAAAATGACACGCAAGGCCTCAAGGGCCTGATGTGAGGAAATAATACCGACTAATGGGCCCATAACCCCTTCAGAAGAACAAGTTGGGGCAGTATCGGGGGGTGGCACTTGGGGAAAAAGACAACGGTAGCAGGGGCCTGCATAAGGCCTAATGCTGAGGAACTGCCCAGATAAGCCCAGTGCCGCCCCCAGGACAGCGGGTTTTTTGACTAGGTGTGCTGCATCGTTGACAAGATATTTGGCTGCAAAATTATCAGTTGCTTCGAGGATGAGGTCATAGCGGGAAAAAAGTTCGGGGGCATTGTTGACATCAAGTTTAAAAGGATAGGTTTGAATATGGGTTTGGGGATTGATGAGTGACAATTGATGTTTGGCGGAGTTTACCTTGGGTAAACCTAAAAATTGTGTTGTATGCATTATTTGTCGGTGTAGATTAGAGAGACTCACATTATCTGGGTCAAGTATTCCCAGCGTACCCACACCAGCACCCGCTAGAAAGAGGGCTGCAGCTGAGGCTAAACCTCCCGCTCCAACTATCAAAACTGAGCTGTCATGAACTCTTTTTTGGCCTTCTGGGCCCCACTCACGCAGTAGAATTTGTCTGCTGTACCGTTCGAGGTTTGTTTCATCGAGTTCTTTAAACATGTTTTTTTTGTTTCTTTGTTTCTTGTTTGCTTGGGTTTGAACCCAATGTGATTAGGGATTTAGTTATAATTGTGAAATGACAAGCGAGCCTTTACTGGCAATTTTAGTAAGAAATCCCGAACTCATCATCAGTTCTTTCTCCGCACTTTCCTCTTTTTTTCTTGTGCTCCTTATTTTGCCTCAGTGGAACACACGAGGTGGGACAACCTTTTGCCTTCTAGTTACTTCCATGGGGTTATGGCAATTTGGAAAGCTAGGTTTTAATTCTGTATATCTGGGGCTTATAGACTCGCCCATAAAAATATGGGAAATGATCTCTTTTACCGGGGCCACCTTAATCTATCCGCTTTCCTTGCGTTTTGCTATTCAGCTCAGTACCAGAATACGTAAATGGTTTGGCCCCCTGCAGTTTCTGGTTTTTTTCTCGGGTTTTTACTTTATACTTCTTGATTACTTGGGATATTTTTCGATAGGCCGGCGTTTTATGCGCTATGGAATGTATAGAAATCCATCTTCCATATACATAATCTATACAATAGTGTTTATTGCTGTTATGGGTTTGGTGCTCTATTTCCTGTGGCCCGGCCATTATAAAAAGATTCCCCAAATATACCGGCAGGGCCAAGCAGTGTTCTTCGGATCCCTTTTTGGATTTGGTATTGGTACTCTTGAGTTTTTGCCCATCTATGGAATCAGTATATATCCTTTGGCAGATTTTGCTCCGGTTATTTTTGGCGGAAGCCTATACTGGGCTATTTACCGCTGGAATGCCTGGGGTGGTAATCCCACTCTGCGCAAGGTGGGTTTGTGGCTCGTGGGTTGGGCCCTCTTTAACAGCGGTATTTTTGTTTTATATAAAGGATTTAAATGGATTGAAAAGGGCCTGGACCAAACTAATCTTGCGCTCTATTTGGTTTTCCTTATTATCTCTATTGCCATTTGGGCACTTGTGCCCATGTTGTTCAAGTGGGGAAAAAATGTTATGAGGTTTTTTTATCCTGCAAAGGTCTCTGCTGTCCGTCTCTACGCTTCCCTGGTAGATAAAATTGATGTATATGACGATCCCCGCGAGGTGATTAATCTTGCTATCATGACACTTCAGGCTGAATTTGGATACTTTAGCGGACGGGGTGTGCTTCTTACCTACTCTGAGGGGCAATGGAGTACTCTTTTACCCCCTTCCTTGTTAGTATCACAAAGCAGTTGGAGTTTTTCTTCTAGGCTCTCCAAGCTCAATTTAAGCACCCTGCCCCGAGAACCTGTAAGTAAAACTCGCATTCTTGAAGAATTACGGATGCAATCTGGTGGAGTTGGAGAGAATAAAAATCTTGTAAATATGTTGCGTTTACTGACCCGTTTGAACTGTGATGTCTATATTCCCCTAAAAGTAAAAAAAGATTTAGCCGGGTTTTTATGCTTTAGGCAACCTATCTATCACCAGGAATCTTGGACAGATATTGCGGAATTACTAGAACAGTTAGGGTCCTTCTTAGGGTATCAGCTCACCCAAATTTTTTGGGGAAAGGCACGCGAAACAGAACATTATTTAAGCAGAATAGGAATGATGTCAGCCTCTTTGGCACATGAAATTAAAAACCCCCTGGAAGGCATCTATGGTGCCGCCCAGGTACTCTCTGAAGATCCTCCCCAACCCCAAAAATGGATAGGTATTATTCACAAGGATGCCTTGCGCTTAAACGCCCTGGTCAGAAGATTCCTCGATTTTGCCTCTCCTACTCAACTTGAAATTGTCCAGCTCGATTTGCTTCAGCTTGCCCAGGAGTTTATTGACAAACAAAACAGCCTGGACCCAGCCTTCCCCTTGTCTTTGGCTTTGCAAGCGGCTGGCGATAAAACAGAAAATCACGGCGGATACTGGCAAGTCCGTACTGATGCTCATGCTCTGGAAGAAATTCTTGAGAATCTTGTTCAAAATGCCAGGCGCTACCAAACCGCTGGTTCACCCATTCTCTTTCATTTACATCAAAGAAAGGGTGTGTTTATCCTGGGAATTTCTGATAATGGACCAGGTGTTTCCGCTGAAAACCGTAGCAAACTCTTCAGTCCCTTTTTCACTACACACACTCAAGGCACTGGACTAGGGTTGGCTACATCACGAAAAATAGCTTGGCAATTAGGAGGTGATTTACAGTATAGGCCCTTGCCAAGTGGATCTCTTTTTGAACTTACACTCAAGGGGCACTCATGAAGGAACAACAAAAAGGTTCTGTTTTGATTGTTGACGATGAAGAACATATCAGGGACATTATTGAAGCCGCCTTGAGCAAGGTTGTTGGTCGTTGTTTTACCGCTGCAAATGCTCAAGAAGGTCTAGAATGTTTACGCGAAAACAATATTGATCTTGTTGTGAGTGATATACAAATGCCCGAAATGAGTGGTCTAGAATTCCTGAAACAGGTTTCTGAAGAGCAACCGCGTATACGGTTTTTAATGGTTACCGCTTTTGCCAGTATAGAAACTGTTGTACAGGCTTTAAGATACGGTGCTAGTGATTTTATAACGAAACCCTTTGAAAATGAAGAATTGCGTCAAGTTGTTTCGCGCATCCTCGCAATACCTTCCGAAAGCCCTGTATCTGGGTCTCTAAGTGTTTCTGAAGAAATAGTGAGTGGCTCAGGAATTATTGGTAATTCCCTGGCTCTAAAAACAGCTCTTAAAACACTGCAGAAGGCTGCGCTTACCCACTCAACCGTACTCCTCCTTGGTGAAAGTGGAACTGGAAAAGATGTTTTTGCCCGGGCCCTGCATGCTCTGAGCTCACGGGCTCATAAACCCTATATACCTATCAATTGTGGTGCCTTACCAGCCCATCTTGTTGAAGCTGAACTCTTTGGACATGAAAAAGGGGCATATACAGGTGCCAGTGAAAAGCGCCCAGGAAAATTTACTCTAGCCCATACTGGCACACTCTTTCTGGATGAGGTGGGCGAACTTCCCTTAGATGTACAAGTCAAGCTCTTGCGCGTTTTGCAGGATCGCATCGTAGAACCTCTGGGCGGAGGTAAATCTCAAAGTGTAGATATTCGCCTCATTGCTGCTACCAATAGGGATTTGTCCCAAAGCATTGCTGATGGGCGTTTTCGCGAAGATCTTTTCTACCGCCTGAATATTATCCCTATTCACTTACCGCCACTCCGGGAGCGCGGTGATGATATCATCAAGTTAGCCCAACACTTTTTAAGGCACTTTTGCCAACGCTATGACATGCACTATACACTCAGTCCCCAAGAAGAAAAATATCTACTTACTTACAGTTGGCCGGGTAATGTTCGTGAACTTGAAAACGTAATGGAAAGGGCAGTTGTACTTGGTGAGGGTGGTAAGCTAGCTCTTGTTTTACCTCAGGAAGACCGTACAACTGTTAATGTAGTTCCATCTCAATCAATAAATGCTCCTCGTTCTAGTTCCCCAAGCACGGCCGCGACTGAAGATACCCTCTCGCAACAACGGAAAGAAAAAGAAAAAGAAATTATTTATCAGTCCCTAGAGCGCAACCGTTGGAATAAGACCCGTACCGCTGAAGAGCTTAAGATCAGTAGACGAGGCCTTCTCTACAAGATCAAGGAATATGGGATCGAGTAGGATTATCAAACTCTTGGGGCTTGTGTGATTGCAGGTCGGGCTTTAGAGCCTTCTGATGTATTTGTGTAGCCAAGCTCTGTGCAGCCACATAGGCACTGGACCAGGCCCACTGAAAATTATAACCCCCTAACCATCCCGTTACATCAACCAGTTCTCCAATTAAATACATGCCTTTTTTTTTGCGCGATTCACAGGTGCCTGGAATTATATCTGGGGTGGCAATTCCGCCTAAAGTGACTTCTGCCTTGGAATAGCCTCGGGTAGATGGAGGGCAAAATTCCCAATGTTGCAAGGCTGCAACAATCTTTTTTTGTGAGTTGCGCGTTAATTTTCCCAACTCTATTAAAC
>Ga0116204_1000981_pt1 | contig 16172 bp, 17 predicted proteins | sample LakKivwa52mmetaG_FD_94481 | JGI IMG/M metagenome (GOLD analysis project Ga0116204, IMG submission 94481) | Anoxic lake water microbial communities from Lake Kivu, Rwanda to study Microbial Dark Matter (Phase II) - Lake Kivu water 52m metaG | ecosystem: Environmental > Aquatic > Freshwater > Lake...
GCCTGCCCATGTCGAGGTCCGTAAGATCCCCGATGCACCTCGCCCCGTGGCGGTATGAGCCTCCGGCGAGACGGTGCGAACAGAAGAACACGCCTGCGTCGTTGGCCGCCTCCCCCCCCGGGACCAGCTCCTCCAGCGGCACACCCCGGCTCCCTCCGGAAGGCGGGGCCGCCCTCCCCCGTTCCTCCGGTCTTCGGTTGAGGAGTGCATCGACGCGCTCCCGCAGGGCCCGGATTTCGTCCGCCCGCGACCCGGCCCCGGGATCCGTCGCTGCGCCGTCGCTCTTCTTTTCGCCGGTCAGTCGCTCCAAGCGGTTCATCAGACTCATGCGCTCATGATACCATGCCTACAGACAAGTTCAACCGCTATTTCATATATTTCAATTTCCTTGAAAGTTTGGCGGAACAGGGGTAGTGATCTTCGCTATGGAACGCTATCAACTGGAGGACATGGAGATCATTTTCGATTGCGCCGGTCGGGATGACTGGGGAAAGTTCAGCTTTCCCGTCTGGTACGGCATCCCCATCAAGGTGAATTGGCGAGGGTACAGGGTTGATTTTAATCTCCGGGGAGGGTTGAAGAGGCTGACGGGAAAGATGTCCGTATGGCCCGACCCTCAAGCGCTGCTTAAAAGAACCGACGGAAACGATTTCATTTATTACGGAACAACCGGTTACGAATCCAGTTACGATCTGATCAAGAACTACTATGTGCCGTTCAACGGCATTTATGATTGCGCTATCTTTACGGAAAATCCATTGAAAGGCCGTCATATCCGGCAGGCGCTTGATGCTTTCGACGAGCTGGTAGGCGAAGCGGGTCGACATGCTGCGTCGGCGCTCTGCGACAGGCCGCGGGACTTCCTCAACAGAGTCGCGCTCAGAAACAGGAAAACGCTGGCGGAGGAAGCGGAGATCCTGCATCGCATTATCGGCGCGAACCTTCCGGTGCTGCCGCCCGACACGATCGATGTGGATTATGAGGTCATCCCTCTGATTGTAGCCGAAGGCTGCGCATGTCACTGCCGTTTTTGCCTGTTTAAAACAGCGGGGGAATTTCGGGTGCGGAGTCGGCAAAACATCGCCGCCCAGATCACGGCGGTGAAAGATTTTTACGGCGCCGATTTAGTCAATTACAACTCCATCGTGCTGGGGCAGAACGACGCCCTGGCGGCCGGGGCTGATCTTCTGAGCCGCACGGCCGAGATGGCCTATGATCAACTGAATCTATCCGCATCCTATCATCGGGGACGACCGCGTCTGTATCTCTTCGGCGGTGTGGATTCTTTTCTTGCGGCAGACGATTCCCTGTTTGATGGATTGGAACGTTTGCCCTACCTGACTTCGATCAACATAGGTCTGGAGTCACCCGATCAGGAAACGCTGGACAGGCTGGGCAAGTCGTTGCAGGCAGAAAAAGTAAGAGAGTCCTTCCGAAAAATGCAGGAAGTCAACCGATGCCGGCGCAATATTGAAGTAAGCTGCAATTTTGTTATAGGCGGGGATCTCCCTTTCCGACATGTGGAGGCAATTAAAACGATGCTTGCAGAAGAGAAAACTGCAAGGGACAAAGGGGTTGTCTATCTCTCGCCTCTGCTGGGGGTCTCGCAGAGAAGAGAGGTTTTAAAGGAGTTCCGGGAGATAAAGATGGCCTCTCCGCTTCCGGTCTTTATTTACCTGGCGCAGAGGCTGTGACTCAAATACAATCAGCCCATTCATGCAACATTTTTTCTTTCGATATCATGGGTTGGTACCTTCCCCGGTGATGGCTGTTTCAATGTTCGCCATTGCCCTTCACTGAAACCAGAGCCGGCTATTTCTCCATACCAAACAAGCGGTAAAACTGCTCTGAAGAAAGACGACAGGGAGGCGGAGACTTCAGGGATCATGCGAAATTTGTTTCAGGGCCGTCCCAGCAAGGCTCCCTACGGTCACGAGTGTCAGCACGCCCTGGTTGTAAAAGGTAACCTTTGTGGGGTCCTCTTTCAAAGCATCGAGACTCTCTTTGGCCGCATTCACCTTCAGCAGCCCCAAGGCACGTGCGGCGAGTCCTCGCACCTCAGGGTCTTCGGAATCAAGATAGGGCGGGAGGTAGACCGAGGCATCCCATACCCTGAGAACGCCGGGCCTGGTTCCGGCCAACCTTCCCAGACCCCACATCAGGCCCCTCTGCAGGGCGGGGAGCTCGAGGTAGCAACCATCAGGACGCATATAGGCCACCAGCATATGGCCGAATTCCTCGGCGAACCCTCCGTGGATGGCCATGATTTCTGCCAGAGCTTCCGGGGCGCCCCAACCGATGCTCCCCGATTCGTGGTTCAGGCTCCACATCAACCGGCGTACAACAGTGCGGGCGGCCTCCGGGTTTGTCTCCGCCAGGGTCGCCGTGATCACGCCCAAGGCGGATACGGCATGCCACCTGACCCTTTCGTCCACATGGAAAAGGCAGGCGATTAGCGGAGAAATCGCCCGGCGGGGCGGCCATAGCAGCACCTCTGCCAAAACCACATCGAGTGGTTCCCCATAGAGGCAGGCGACGATCGACTCTCTATATAACTTTACGGTCATGGTCCTCGATGAATTCAAGAGGGGAACCCAAAGGAAAATACCGTATAAACAGCACGGCCTTTGATCAGCGATCCGGCGGCCACCCGAAAATCCCCATCGGTACCGCTGGAGGTGATGGACTTCACGCCGTTGATCGTATTGACAGCTCTCTCTCCCTGTTTACGCTTCATTTATACGGTTAAACCGCATAAATACAAAACTTGGTTCTGACGGTCGGCTGACTTTGTCGGGCCGGCTTCTCAAACAACTCTATTCGACAAGCTTTTCCTGGCACGTGAAGGCATTGTTTTTTTTGTCATTCAGTATATGAAGGACGTTCCTATTTATCAATTGATTTTTTTTATGCATATGCCAACATCGAAAATCCCTATCGCTGACAAATCTTGGCTTTTCCTTATCAAGACTAGCCTTACTGATAAGCAAATACTACTGTTCAGGGCGGCTGATCGAGGCAGATCAATAAATGCGGAGCGAAAGGTGCAATTTTAGTTTATGGTAAAATATCCTTGACATACAAGACGCCTCTCCATATCCTCAACGCGCGCAAAAGCAACGGCTTATCAATGAAGAAGACGATATATGTGACGAGCATTACGCTCCAAAGTGGATTATATGATTACCCCCCAAAGCCACCTCTTTAAGGCCTCCTGTTTCACGCTCGCGGGCGTGGGATCCTTCGCGGTATCGTTCTACTTTTATTATTTCTATTTTTTCATGCAGGATCAGTTCGGCTTCAGCGGCAAGGACAATCTCGCCCTCGCCGCGTTAAACGGTTTCATTTATATTTTTGCCTCTTGGCAGGCTGGACGGTTCGCGCATCGGCACGGTTATTTTAACGCACTCAAGCTCGGCTTCAGCATAATACTTCTTGCGCTGGCAGCAGGCTCACAACTCGCTGAACTGCATTCCACAGTGGGCCTGGTGCTGGCCACCACAATACTCAACATCGGTCAGTGTTTCCTGTGGCCGGCGATTGAAGCGCTCGTCAGCGAAGGCGAAGACGCGGTGGGTTTGCCGCGGGCGGTCGGCATCTTCAACGTCGTTTGGGCCGGAACAAGCGCTCTGGCGCTTTTTGGCGGCGGTACGCTTGTTGAAAAATTCGGGTTCGAAACTATTTTTTTTCTGCCAATCATACTTTTAGCCACCCAACTTGCCCTGACTTTATGGCTGGAAAAACACGCGAACGACCTTGCGCACACCGCCGGCAATAAACCCTCATCCATGCCGATTCCCGATCCGCATCGGCCATCGCCCGCCAAAACCAAGGCGTTTCTCCTCATGGCATGGTTCGCGAACCCGTTCGCCTACATTGCCATCAACACATTCATCCCCATGCTGCCCACAGTGGCTGCGCGCTTCCACCTCTCGCCCATGTTTGCCGGATTTGCCTGCTCGTTATGGTGTTTCTCGCGACTTGGCGCATTCATCGCTCTGTGGCTCTGGACGGACTGGCATTACCGGTTTCGCTGGCTGGTAACAGCATGTGGGTTGCTGGCTGTTTCATTCGCTGTAATTCTCATCGTACCGAGTCTGGCAGCTCTGCTCATTGCGCAAATCTTTTTTGGCGGCGCCATCGGGCTGATTTATTACTCGTCGCTGTTTTACTCGATGGATGTTGGCAAGGCTAAAGGTGAGCATGGCGGCATCCACGAGGCCGCAATCGGTGTGGGCAACTGCATCGGGCCAGCGGTCGGCGCAGCATCGCTGCAATTTATGCCGCAATATGCCAACAGCGGCACCATTGCCGTCAGTGTGCTACTACTGTTCGGACTTGTTGGATTGCTAACCATCCGGAAAACGTTGCGGTGAAGACTTAAAACAACAAAGATGCAAAGGTTTTAGGGATGGTTACATAACCGAGGTGACTCACCCAGTTCAAATACTGCTATTCAGTTTTGCTGCTCGGCCTAGGTCATTGAATCCTATTTGAAAGTGCGCGGTCTTTTTGATTGCGTTTGAAAAATTGCCGTTGACAAGTGTTAGCAAAAATGCTAACCTATCCGCCATGAGTTATTCCATAACCTACTTCCATTCGCGGGTTAAAGCTGAGATCGAAAGCTGGCCTGATGGTATATTGGCCGATTATGCGCGGATTGTGGAGTTGTTGATGGAGTTTGGGCCGAATTTGCGCATGCCGCATTCACGTGCTATGGGCGGCGGCCTTTTTGAATTGAGACCTCGGGGTCGCGAAGGCATTGGACGGGCGTTTTACTGTTTTATCATCGGTCAACGCGTTGTGATTCTTAATGCGTTTGTCAAGAAAACACCGGATACTCCGGAACGGGAACTTAAAATAGCCAGGAAAAGGATAAAGGAGGTACAGAATGGTTAAATTTAAATACGAGCCTATTTTCCACGACCATAAAGCATTTCTCAAGAATGCCCAGAAACGTGAAGGATTCAGCAAAGCATACAATGCCCTGGAAGAAGAATATACCCTAGTTCGCGAGATGTTGTCAGCACGTTCAAAGTCTGGTCTCACCCAAGAGGCAGTTGCGGAGTTGATGGGAACGACAAAAAGCGCTGTTTCACGCTTGGAATCTGCTGGAAAACATGCACCATCCCTTACAACCCTGAAAAAATATGCCCAAGCTGTTGGCTGTGATCTGAAAATCAAGTTCATGCCCAAATCAGGTTCGGTAAAAAATGAAACCAGAGGCGTAAAGCAACGTGCCGGTTAGCCCGCGAGTAACAGATTTGTTAATCTTCAGCGCTCTCCGCTTCATCAATACAACGTTGCAATTTTGGCTATCCAGAGATATTACTGAATTCTGGATGAACTCTGCTATAAGATCAAACGTACCTCCCTTGTTGACTACAATAAAAATTGATGACCTCTCGGTGGAATCAGAGGTATTGATAAGTCAGAACTCAGTCACACTCTATCATATAGTAGATTATCAAATCAAAAGTGCGAATGAATCGGAATCCGCTCATCATGCCCCGCAGCGTGTTGGCCATCAATTCAATAGACAACCCGATATCAACCGTGTTAGCTTCCTGGTCGTAATTCGAAGAGTAAATCCGAGAAGGTCGGATCGAGGATATGAATACACCGCAATTACCGCCTTGTAACCATCGGCCGAAACCCTATGAGGGACCTCCTTATGAAGAGGTTCTCAGACTGAAGAGCCGCTATATGACCCCCGCATCGGTCCCTTTTTACACAAACCCCCTCATGATCGTCGAGGGGTCGATGCAGTATCTCTTTGATGACAAGGGGCGCCGCTACCTGGACGCCATCGGCGGCATTGTGACGATCAGCGTCGGGCACTGCCATCCCTATGTGGTGCAGAAAGTGAAGGAGCAGACGCAGCGGCTCCAGCACATTACCTCGATCTACCTCCATCCGAATGCCGCCAGGTATGCCGAGATGCTGGCCGGCAGGCTGCCCGGCGATTTGAGTGTCTGCTATTTCATGAACTCGGGATCGGAAGTCAACGACATGGCGCTTCTGATGGCCCGGCTTTATACGGGCAACTATGACGTGGTCGCCCTTCAGAACGCCTATCACGGCGGCGGCGCCTCCACGATGCAGCTCACCGCCAACAGCGCCTGGAAGTACAACTACCCGCATCACTTCGGAGTCCACCATGCGATCAATCCCAATCCCTATCGAGGCCCCTGGGGTTACGACGATCCCGGCGCCGGGGCAAAGTATGCGGCAGAGATCAAGAACCTCATCGATTATGCCACCCCTGGTCGGGTGGCCGCCTTCATTGCCGAGTCGATCCAGGGGGTAGGCGGCGCAGTCGTCTATCCCCGGGGATTCCTCGAGAAGACTTATGGGTATGTCAGAGAGGCCGGCGGGCTCTGCATTGCCGACGAGGTGCAGACCGGTTTCGCACGAACCGGCGCCCATTACTGGGGTTTCGAAAACCACGGCGTCATTCCCGATATCGTCACTATGGCCAAGGGCATCGGCAACGGCGTGCCCCTGGCGGCCGTCGTGACGACGCCCGGGATAGCCGCTGTTCTTTCCAGCCGGATTCACTTCAACACCTTCGGCGGAAACCCCGTTTCCTGTGCAGCCGGCATGGCCGTTCTGGAGATCATCGATCGGGAAGACCTTCAAAAGAATGCTCTGGAGAGGGGCCATGAGCTGATGGAAGGGTGCCGGAAGCTGATGGCCAGGCATGAGATCATCGGCGATGTGCGCGGTCGGGGACTGATGACGGGGATCGAGTTGGTGAAGGACCGCCGGACGAAAGAACCGGCAAAGGAGGCGTGTCTGCAGATTTTCGAACGGCTGAAGGATATGGGGCTGCTCGTAGGCAAAGGCGGGCTTCATTCCAATACGCTGCGGATCAAGCCGCCGATGTGCATCACCCGGGACGATGTCGTGTTCCTTTTGGAAGTCCTCGATATCGCCATCGGTGAGCTGTAACCTTCCGGGCATCGTTCTGCACGACCCTAAAGGCGTACCGGGCAGACTCAACCGACAGTGAAGGTCACGCGGCCTTCCCCTATTTCGGTTTCTTTCCGAAAACGGCCACGAAGGGATTGTTGAACGGGACCTTTTCGTTGCGGGGTTTTTCCCGGTGTGGCCGGGTATGATCGGGCTTTCCCCGATCCCGCCTTTCCATGATCTTTTTGGGCGGTTCTCCCTTCCGTTGCGCTTCCTGCGCGGTTTTTTCCCGCGGCGGATTTCCACTCCCCGCTCTCCCAGATTGTCCCCCATTTGATGCCGGCTTTTCCTGCCGGGGCTTTACGGTGAGCGGTTTCGGCGGCTTTTCACCGACGGGTTCGCTTTCCTTTCCCGTCCGCTGTTTTCTCGGCGTCTTGACCGCAGCACCGTCGGCCGCATCCTGATGTGTCTTCAAGGTCAGAGAGATGCGTTTTCGTTCCAAATCGACGGTAAGGACCGTCACCTCGACAACCTGCCGGACCTTCAGAACGTCGCCGGGATCCTTGACATACCGGTCGGCGATCTGGCTGAGATGGACAAGGCCGTCCTGATGGACGCCGATGTCCACAAAGGCGCCGAAGGCGGTGATGTTCGTCACGATCCCGGGGAGTTTCATCCCGGTCGTGAGATCCTCAATCTTCTCGATCCCGTCTGCAAAGCGGAAGGTCTCGAACTCCGCACGGGGATCGCGTCCGGGTTTCGCCAGTTCGGCGAGGATGTCATTCAAGGTCGGAAGGCCGATCTCGCTGGTCACATACCTGGCGGGGTCGATCCGTTTCCGGAGCGCCTCGTCGCGCATCAGGTCCGCAACGGAGCAGTTGAGATCTTCCGCCATCCGATCGACGATGGCGTAGCTTTCGGGATGGACGGCGCTCGCGTCGAGTGGATTTGTCCCGTTTAAGATGCGGAGGAAACCGGCGGCCTGTATGAACGCCTTTGCCCCCAGGCGTGGGACGTTCTGGAGTTCCTCGCGGGAGGCAAAAGGCCCGTGATCGTTGCGCCAGGCGACGATCTTCTCCGCCAGGGCCGGTCCCAGGCCGGAGACATAAGTGAGGAGGGCGGCGCTGGCCGTGTTCAGCTCGACGCCGACCGCGTTCACGCAGCTCATGACGACGTCGTCCAGGCTCGACTTGAGCTCCCCCTGATCAACATCGTGCTGGTACTGCCCCACGCCGATCGCGTTCGGTTCGATCTTCACCAGTTCGGCCAGGGGGTCCATGAGACGGCGGCCGATGGAGACCGCTCCGCGCACCGTCACATCGTAATCGGGGAATTCATCGCGGGCGATCTTCGATGCGGAGTAGACCGAGGCGCCGCTTTCGTTCACCATGATGATCTGGATCGTTTCCGGAAGCACCAGCGTTCCGAGGAAGGTCTCGGTTTCCCGTCCCGCGGTGCCGTTGCCGATGGCGATCGCCTCGATGTTCAACTGCTCGCAAAGCGAGCGGACCCGTTTGGCGGCCGTTTCCCGGTCCCTCTCCGAGAGGTGCGGGTAGATCGTTTCATGATGGATGAGCCTTCCTTGGGCGTTGAGGCAGACGAGCTTGCATCCCGTCCGGAAACCGGGATCGAGGGCGAGGACCCGTTTCTGACCGAGGGGCGGTGCGAGGAGGAGCTGGCGGAGATTCTCGGCGAAGACCCGGATCGCCTCCGCATCGGCCCGTTTTTTTGAGACCATGCGGATCTCCGTTTCCATCGAGTTCGCCAGGAGCCGCCGGTACGAGTCCTCAACGGCCAGCCGCACCTGTTCGGCGATCGGACCGTCTCCCTTGACGAAAAGGGCTAAAAGCAGTGAAAGAGCTCCCGCCTCGGGCGGGATGACGCGGAGGGTGAGAAATTCTTCCTTCTCGCCCCGGCGCATCGCAAGGATCCGGTGAGAAGGGGCTTTGGCCGCCGGTTCCTCCCAGTCAAAGTAGTCCAGGTAACGGTTCCCTTCTTTTTCCTTTCCCGGAATCACTTGCGAGCGAAAGACCGCTTTGTCCGCAAAAAATGCCCGCATCCGGGCGCGGGCCTGTTCGTTTTCGTTCACCCATTCGGCAATGATGTCCCTGGCGCCAGCCAGGGACTCTTCCGGTGTGACGACCCCTTTTTCGGGATCGACGAAGGCTGAGGCCGCGGCGAGCGGGTCGAACACCTCCTCCTGGGCAAAAATGCGCTGGGCAAGGGGTTCGAGACCCTTCTCCCGGGCCGCGGTTGCCCGTGTCCGACGCTTGGGACGGAAGGGGAGATAGATATCCTCGAGGACGGCGAGGGTTTCTGCGGCATCGATCCTGCCTTTCAGCTCATCGGTGAGGAGTTCGCGCTCCGCGAGCGATTTGAGGATCGCCTCCCGCCTTTTGTCAAGCTCCGCGAGCTGGGCTAGGCGGTCTCGGATCGCGGTGATATGGACCTCGTCAAGGGTCCCGGTGACCTCCTTCCGGTAACGGGCGATGAAGGGGACTGTCGCCCCCTCGCCAAGTAGCATGGCCGTCGCTTCGACCTGCGCCTTTCCGATGCCAAGATCGCCGGCGATCTTGGCGATGCGGCGTTCAAATGGATTTTCCTCGGGCATGCCGCTCTTCGATGGTTCCGTCATTTCCCCTCCACCTTCCAGAGTATTCCGTTTTATGCCACCTCTCATACCACAGGGGAGGACGTTTATGAAATCAAATTGCGCGAAAGGAGCGGAGGTAGGTGGAGGAAGAAATAATAAATGGTTCCCACAAAAAAATTGTTGATTTTATGTATGCCGAAGGTATGATAATCATACTGTGGAATGATCCTGATTTAATGGAGATACCAGTCGGGATGCATGCTTTCAGCCGATGGCGATGCCGCCGCGTTCTCCGGAGCTGATCCGGACGCAGTCTGCCAGATCCAGGACAAAGATCTTCCCGTCCCCCACTTCCCCTTTGCCGGTCCGGGCTCCCTTTGCGATCGCGGTGATTGTCGGCTCGACGAACTCCTCGTTTACGGCGATGTCGAGACGGACCTTCCGGAGAAGCCCCCCGACCTCCTTGGCCCCTCGGTAGATCTCGGTGTAGCCCTTCTGCCTCCCCTGCCCAAGCACATTGGAAACGGTCATCAGATTTACCTCCACCGCCTCGAGCGCCTGTTTGACCTCCTCTAACTTATGGGGTTGGATAATCGCAACGATGTATTTCATATCATTACCTCCTATTCTACGACCGTGTAGGCCGATTCGCTCTGTTGGGTCAGGTCGAGGCCGACGATCTCGTCTCTCTTTTCTACGCGCATCCCGACGAGGGCGTCCACCACCTTGAAGATGATCCATGTCATCGCTGCCGCAAACAGCGGGACGACGATAACGAGAAAGCATTGTACCAGAAATTGTTTCGGATTCCCGAAGAAGAGGCCGTCGGCCCCGGCGGAGTTGACCGCCTTCTCCGCAAAGAGCCCTGTCGCCAGGGTCCCCCATATTCCCCCCACCCCGTGGACGCCGAAGGCGTCGAGGGAATCATCGTATCCGAGCCGTGATTTGATCACGACGACGGCGATGTAGCAGAACAGGGAAACCAGGATGCCGATAAAGATGGCGTTCATGGGGTTGACGAACCCGCATGCAGGGGTGATCGCCACGAGTCCGGCGACGGCGCCGGTCGCCGCACCGAGGATTGTGGGCGCCCCGTGATGCTGCCATTCGATGAGAGCCCAGGTGAGCCCCGCGGCCGCCGCTGCGATGTGTGTCGTAATGAAGGCATTGGCGGCCAGCTCATTGGCCCCCAGGGCGCTCCCCGCATTGAACCCGAACCATCCGAACCAGAGAAGCGCCGCGCCCAGAACGGTGAACGGTAGATTGTGCGGTCGAAAGGGTTGCTGCTCATAACCGCACCTCTTGCCTAAAAGCATTGCCAGCGTCAAGGCCGAGACGCCCGAGCTGACATGGACAACGATTCCGCCGGCGAAATCAAGGGCGCCCAGGTTCCTGAGCCAGCCTCCTGTTCCCCAGACCCAGTGAGCAAGGGGATCGTAAACGAAGGTCGCCCACAGGACGCTAAAGATAAGAAAAGCGGAGAACTTCATCCGTTCCGCGAAGGCGCCGATGATGAGCGCCGGCGTGATGATGGCAAACATCGCCTGGAAGATCATGAAAACCTGATGTGGAATCGTCGCCGCGTAGTCGGCGTTCGGCTGCCCGCCGACGAAGTTGAGCCCCGCCCATTCCAAGCTGCCGATGATCCCGAGACCCGTATCGGGTCCGAAGGCCAGGGAGTAGCCGAACAGGACCCACTGCAGGCTGATGACGCATGCAATGATGAAACATTGCATTAAGATGGACAGGACATTCTTCCTTCGCACCAGTCCGCCGTAGAAAAAGGCGAGTCCCGGAATCGTCATGCCCAAGACCAGGACCGATGACATTAAAACCCACGCTGTATCTCCGGTGTTCATGATAATAGTTACCTCCTTAAATCGTGTGTCGGTATCCCTCCGCCGGAAACGATCGGCTTCTCGGCCCCTTCCGGAGAAAGGGCCAGCCGGCGATGAACCCGTTTGGGTATACACAGAGCAAGAGGGATGCCAACTGCCCAATTATTCCATAAGCAATTGAATACATGGATGTTTAAGATTAGCCGGTGCGAGGATGGCGGCTTTTCGGAGAGAGACAAATATGTATCGTACTCCCCCCGGTCATACAAAAATGTGGATGAGATGAAGCCAGCAAAGCAGAGCTGGGGCCTCCTTGAAATCGGGTGGGAAGTATGATAAACTACCGGAAAATTTTAAAAATGACGACCTCGCAATAAGTCCCAAACGCCTTGAATTTGGGACGGCTGAAACAGGACGGATCATGCCGGTATACGAATACAGTGCATTGGATTCCGGAGGACGGAGAAGGAAGGGAATCGTCGATGCCGGGAGCATCGCCGCCGCCAACCAGAAGCTCCGGGAGGCGGAAATTTACCCGGCGGAAATCGTCGAAGCCGCCGACCGGAAACGGAAAGAATCGGCTGCGAGGAGCGGGGCGGTTCACCTTTTCCGGAAGGTCAGGCTCCGGGAATTGGCCGCAATGACGAGGCAACTCGCCACCCTCATCGGGGCGGGACTCCCTCTCGTTCCCTCCCTGTCGGCTTTGGTGACCCAGATCGCACATCCGATCCTCAAAAAGACGCTCGCCAGGATCAAGGACGAGGTCAACGAGGGGAACAGCCTGACCCAGAGCATGTCACTTTTTCCCGAAATCTTTCCCCCTTTCTACATCAACATGGTCCGGGCCGGAGAGGCTTCGGGAACGATGAACCTCGTCCTGGACCGTCTGGCCGATTTCAATGAAAGCCAGCAGGCATTGAGGACCAAGATCCGGTCGGCCATGGCTTATCCGCTCCTGATGTTCTTTATCGGTAGCGGCGTGCTCTTTTTTCTTGTCGCCTTCGTCGTGCCGAACATCACGGATATCTTCCGGGAGATGAATCAGGCGCTCCCGGGGATCACCGTTTTTCTCATTGTGGTAAGCGGCTTTCTGAAAACCTTCTGGTGGATCATAGCGTCGATCCTCCTCGCGGCGTTCGTGGGCCTGCACCATGCCATCCGGAAAACGAAACAGGGCCGGCGCCAGTGGGACAGGTTCCTGCTTCAGGCCCCGCTCTTCGGCGTACTGAACAGGAAGATCGCCGTGGCGAGATTCAGCCGCACCCTCGGCACCCTCCTTGAAAGCGGCGTGCCCCTTTTGTCCGCTCTGGATATCGCAAAGAATGTAGTGAACAACACCGTACTCGCAGAACAGATCTCTCTGGCGGCCAAGGATGTCGAGGAGGGACAGAGTCTTTCCTCCCCCCTGTCTAAAAACGGCTTCTTCCCCTCCATCGCCGTGGAGATGATGACCGCAGGCGAGCAGAGCGGCAACATGGAAGCGATGCTTTTTCGGATTGCCGATGCCTATGAAAAGGAGGTGGAGGCGAACGTCCTTCTGGTAACCTCCCTGCTGGAGCCGGCAATGATTCTCGTGATGGGCGCCGTGGTCGGATTCATCGTCGTCTCGATTTTGCTCCCGATCTTCGAGATGAACCAGCTCGTCCGGTAAGGCTGGGTGACCTCATAAACCATAAACGGGAAAAGGAAGAAAGTATGAGGAAAATGAAACGCAATGCGAAGGGTTTCACGCTGATCGAACTGATGGTGGTCATCGTCATCCTGGGCATCCTGGCCGGATTGATCGTCCCCCGGATCATGGGACGTCCCGACGAGGCGCGGCAGGCGAAGGCGCGGATACAGATAGAGAGCCTCGAAACGGCTCTGAAACTCTACAAACTGGACAACGGGAACTACCCCACTACTGAGCAGGGGCTCCAGGCTCTGGTGGAACCTCCTGCCGTGGGAACGCCGCTTAAAAACTGGCGGCAGGGGGGCTATCTCGAAAAGGGCAAGGCGCCTAAAGATCCCTGGGGCAATGATTTCGTCTACATCTCCCCCGGCGCACACGGAGATTACGATCTCATTTCCCGCGGAGCCGACGGCGAACCGGGAGGTGAAGGGAAAAATAAGGATATCAACAGCTGGGAAAGTGAATAACCGGGGCTATACGCTGATCGAACTGTCCGTGGTGGTGCTGCTCGTCGGGATACTGCTCCTGATCGCCGTTCCCCGCGTCCGTGATACGCTCCTCAACGACGACCTCAAGGTCGCGACGCGACGCCTCGTCGGCGCCGCCCGCGAGCTGCGGAACGAATCGGTTCGGGAGCGGACGGACGCGATCCTCCACATCGATCTCAATCAGGCGTCCCTCTGGAGCTATACCGCCGATACGACAGCCGAAAGACGGGCGGAGCTCCGCAAGAAGGCGGTCCGCCTTCCGGAAGGGATCCGGATAGTGGACATCAGGCAGGTCAATGCGGCGAAAAAGACGGAAGGCGAGGCCGTTATCCGCTTCTTCGGGGGGGGGTACATGACGCCCACCGTTATCCGCCTGGCCAAAGGAGACCGGACCTTCAGCCTGGTCTTCCACCCTTTTCTTCAGACGGTGAGTGTGTATGAGAGCGATGTCGATTTTCCCTTCGCTCAGGAGAAGCGCGGCGCCGGTCTCTGATCCGCGCCGATCGGTCCGGCCGGAATCGCACCGCCGGGAGCCACGAAGGATTTTTGCCCGCCAAGGAGGATTCACGCTGTTAGAGGTCATGATCGCGATGGCGATCCTGGCCATCGCGCTTGTCTCGGTGTACCAGTCCCAGTCCCAGAGCGCCTCGATGGCCTCGGACTCCCGCTTTCTCACCACAGCCTCGCTTCTGGCACAGAGCCGCATGGCGGAAATCGATGCGACGGACACCCGTTCGGTGGTCGCCGCGGACGGAGATTTCGGGGAAGCGTTTCCGGACTACCGATGGCAGATGGAGGTCGGGAATGTGGAGGAGATCCCGTTGCTTCGCAGGATCATCCTTACGGTGACCAACAGTCGGATGACGAAGCGCAACACCTACCGCCTTACCCTCTATAAGGTCATACTGCCATGATCAATAGCGGCCACGGAAAAAGTCCATATGCGGCGTTGCGCTTTCTCCCTCGTCATTGCGGCGTAAGAAAGAGTACGCCTCATTCCTCGGAAGTCGCGCGCCTTGCCTCTGGAGCTTTTTGCGAGGCCGGCGGTATGTTCGGACAGCCGAAATTTCGTATGGCTGCGGGGAAAGACGGCTTTACACTCATCGAGATACTCATCGCCATCCTTATTCTCGGAATCGTTTTATCCACCGTCTACGCCTCCTATACCGGGACCTTCCGGATCATCCGCGAAATCCAATCCGATGCCGAGGTTTATGGAATGGCAAGGAGCGCCCTCGATCGGATGGCCCGCGACCTCCAGTCGGCAGCCCTCTGGCGGGGGGCGTTCACGTTCAAGACGAAGTCGTACACCCTGGGCAGCCGGGAGTTCGTACGCCTCATCTTCCGTTCCTCGGCCCATATCGCCTTCGGCGACAAGGATGCGCCGGACGGGATCTCCGTCATCGAGTACGGCATCGAGGAGGGGAAGGGGGGATACACCCTCTCGCGGAGTGACAGCCTCTACCGGGATCCGGAAAAGGAGTCCTCCCCTTCCGACGGATTTCTCCTCTGCAACCGGGTAGAGGCCCTGACATACACCTTCTACGACGAATCGGGCAAGGAACACGAATCCTGGGACTCCGGAACCACGGTCGTCGAGATGCAGAAGAAAAGGGTCCCGGCCGCGGTCCTGATCCGCTTGAGCATGATAAGCGAGACCGACCCCAAACGCCCCCATCTCTTCATGACCCGGGTCCGTCTCCCTTTCAACCGTCCGGAGGCGCCATGACCGGGAGCGCAACCCGCATGCCCCGCCCTGTGGGCGGGGAAAAGGGGTGCAATAAAAAACTGGCCCCTTCCTTACCGGGAAGCCCCGCCCTGTGGGCGGGCAGCTTCAGATCACGATGGTCGAACCGGCGGGGCGTCGCCCTTATCCTTGTCCTTCTGATGATCAGCATCATCGTGGCGTTGACCATCCAGATGAACCGGGACACACGCTCCGGGGTCTACGAGGCGGCAAACCTCAGCGACGGGATCCGGCTCCGGTATGTCGCCGAGTCCGGGTTCCACGTGGGCGAAGCGCTCCTCTTGGCCGATAAAAACGCGTTTGACGCCCTGACGGAGCTGTGGGCGAACACCGAGATGATCTCCCTCCAATCCGAGCGCTTCTTCGACTCGAGTTCCTTCAGGCTGACGATCGAGGACGAAGGAGGAAGGATTGCCGTCAACCGCCTCATCAGCGGCAGTGCTTACAATCCTCTGATCCGCGATCTCCTTCTGCGGCTTCTCACCGGCCCGTATTTCCGCCTGGAAAGGAGCAGGGCCGTCGAACTGATAGAGGCGATCAAGGACTGGATCGATGCGGATAACGAGGTGACCGGCGCCGGTGCGGAGGGGGCGTTCTACGCGGCGCTGGAAAGGCCATACGCAGTCAAGAATGCTCCGCTCGATTGCATTGAGGAATTATTGATGGTAAAGGGAATGACCCGCGAACTATTTTACGGTCAGGGGGATTCTCCCGGTCTCGCCCGGTGTCTGACCGTTTTCGGCGACGGGCGGATCAACATCAATACCGCCCCGAAATATGTCCTTCGGGCGCTGGCGGAGGAGATGACGGACGATGAGGTGGAGCGGCTCGACAAGTACCGGCGGGATGAGCGGAACAATCTTGGCGATCCCGGCTGGTATCTAAAGCTCCCCCGGGCAGCCGGGATAAACATTCCCGC
>Ga0116204_1000982_pt1 | contig 16172 bp, 19 predicted proteins | sample LakKivwa52mmetaG_FD_94481 | JGI IMG/M metagenome (GOLD analysis project Ga0116204, IMG submission 94481) | Anoxic lake water microbial communities from Lake Kivu, Rwanda to study Microbial Dark Matter (Phase II) - Lake Kivu water 52m metaG | ecosystem: Environmental > Aquatic > Freshwater > Lake...
AAAAACGCCTTCATCGTCCAGTTGATCGTTCTTGTCGTTCCGTTTCTAAGCTTTCTCATCTACCGGAAGAAACTAAGGCCGAACCTCTACCTAGGGGCTGTCATTTCGGTGGCCGGGGTCGTCTTGTTGTCGCTCAACACCGATTTGCTCGTTGAGATAAACCGCGGGGATTGGATCACCTTCGCATCGGTCGTCTTCTCAAGCTTGTACTTGATCGAATCGGCGCGGTTGATGGAAAAATACGACATCGATCCGATTTCCTTTTCCATCGTCCAGTTTGCGACCGTCGGAATCGTTTCCGCATTTTTCGCCTTGTTGTGGGACGATATTCCCACCGTCACAATCACCCAGTGGTGGCCGATTGTTTTTCTTGGTTTGTTCAACACGGCATTTGGATATCTTGGTCAAAACATCGCGCTCAAAGTCGTCGAACCTTCGAAAATAAGCATCATCGTCAGCCTCGAGGCCGTCTTCGCAAGCATCCTCGAAATCCTGTTGTTGGCGGTCGTGTTTCGAGCCTCGGTGTTTCTCGGAGGCGGTTTGATTGTCTTGGCGGTCGTCGTATCGCAAATGAAACCCATTCAACCAAAGGAAAGAAAACGATATGGAAAAAAAAGTATTTAGGGATCCAATCTACGGATACATCCACGTCACCGACGAATTCGTCTGGGACTTGATCAACACGGGCGAGATGCAGCGCCTCAAACGGATCCATCAGCTCGGAGGCGTTTCACAGGTGTTTCACACCGCCGAGCACACGCGGTTTTCACACAGCCTCGGCGTTTATCAAAACGCCAAACGCTTCATCAGCGATGTGGAGGGATTGAGGGCGGTCTTGTCCGATTACGATGTGAAACTCATGTACGCATCGAGCCTTCTTCACGACATCGGACACGGACCGTTTTCCCATGCGTTTGAAGATGCGCTCGAACTCGATCACGAGTGGTTTTCCCTTCGGATCCTCCAAGAGGAAACCGAAGTGCGAAGCGTGTTGGAACGCGTGGGTCCTTGTTTTGTTGAAGACGTCGCGGGCATCATCGAAAAACGAGGAAACCATCCGCTTGTCGAATCGCTCATTTCGAGTCAACTCGACGTCGACCGGCTCGACTATCTCGCGCGCGATGCCTATTTCACGGGCGCGACATACGGCGAGATCGATGTCGACCGGATCATTCGGACGATGCGCGTTTCCAACGGCGAAATCGTCCACAAGTATTCATCCGTCCATGCGATCGAAGATTATTTGATGAGTCGTTACAACATGTATTGGCAAGTCTATTTTCATCCCGTCGGACGCAGTTTTGAAATCATTCTCGACAAGATTTACAAACGGATCAACGTCTTGTCGCACCAAGGAATTTCACTAGAGGGGACGAACAAATATCTCCTCAAGGTCATGGACACAAAAAATCCTCGTTTGTCGGATTATTTGATGCTCGATGATTACTTGATCATGACGATGGTGTCCGAAAACCGATTCTCAGACGATGCGATTTTGGCTGATTTGTCCAAACGAATCACGGGCCGGAAACTCTTCAAGGACAAGCTTCTTCCGAAGGGCGCTGAAAATTTGTATCAAGAACTCAAGCAACTTTTTCGAAAATCCGGCATCGATCCGAATTATTACTTGAAAAAAGATCGACTCGATTCCATCGTTTACAGCGCCAATTTTGAAATCGAACGGGCGGGCGGCATCAAGATTCTCCGCGAGGATGGAACCATCACCGAGTTGAAGGACTATTCCTCGATCGTTTCCGCGTTGATCGACGCGGCGAAAAAAGAAGAGGTTCGGTTGTATTATCCCCTCGATTTGGTCGAAGCCGTCGAGGACGAATCCGTACGTAAACGAATCAAGGAAATCCTGGGGGTGTGAAGATGGAAATTCGAACGATGAAAAAACTCGGAGTGAAAACGGGATTGCTTGGATTTGGCGGGATGAGGTTCCCTCAAAAAGACGGAGAGATTGACCGCGAGAAGTCAAAAGCATTGTTGGAAAAAGCGCACCAAGAAGGCGTCAATTACTTTGACACGGCCATCGTCTACCACGGAGGAAAGAGCGAGGCGTTCATGGGAAGCGTGATGTCGGAGTGGGACAGGGACTCTTATTTCATCGCAACAAAACTGACGATTGGGATTTACAAGGACGTTGAAGAAATCAAGCAGGCAATCGACATTCAACTTTCCAATTTGAAAACCGACCGGATCGATTTTTACCTCATCCATGCGATGGGGAAAAACCGTCTCGAACAACTCAAGGCATGGAACGTCATGCCGATTTTGGAAGAATGGAAACGCCTTGGGAAAATACGGCACATCGGATTTTCATTTCACGATTCCTACGATGTTTTTCTTGAAATACTTGATTTCTACGATTGGGATTTTTGTCAGATTCAACTCAACTACATCGATCAAGACATCCAACAAGGAATTCAAGGGTATTACGAATTAGAAAGAAGAAACATTCCATGCATCGTCATGGAACCGGTCAAAGGCGGAAAACTCGCCAAATTCCATCCCGAGATTGAAACGATTTTCAAAGAGAAAAACCCAGAAGATTCGGTGGCGTCTTGGGCGATGCGATGGGTTGGAAGTTTGAAGGGCGTGAACGTGATTTTAAGCGGGATGACGGAAAATTACCAACTCGAGGACAACCTAAAAACGTTTCACCGATTCACTCCGCTTGATGAGGATGAGAGAAGACGAATTGACCAAGTGCGCGAAGAACTCCTCTTACGGACAAAGGTCGGATGCACCTCCTGCCAATACTGCATGCCGTGTCCGTTGGGGGTTGACATCCCGCACAATTTCGAATTGTACAATGAAAACGCCATGTTCGGGGACACGCCGTCCGATCGGTATTTTTACCACTTGTTGAAAAGCAAAAACGCCGATGCCACGCACTGCGTCGAGTGTGGAGAATGCATTCCGAAATGTCCTCAGAAAATCGACATTCCAAAAGAACTTGCCTCCATGAAAAACGACATGAAAGTGTTTAAAAACGATGGGAAATGAACGTACGAGAAAACTTGCTCTAGGGGGCATCCTTCTTGCGATCGGCATTGTCATCACGGTGATGCTTCACGTTAGCGGCATCGGCGTGGGTCCGTATTTGTTGCCGATGCATTTCATCGTCTTGCTTTCTTTGTTTTCAGCAGGTTCGTTTGGGTTGGCGCTTGCCGTCTTGATTCCGTTGTTCAATTTCATGCTTGGATTGATGCCTCCCCACATCGCATTGTTCTTGGGAATCGAACTGGTGTTGTTGTCGCTTTTTCTTATGATGTTTTTACGGATTTTCAAAAATGCGAAAGCACAAAAACGTCGCCTTGCCCACCTCTTGATCGCCATCGCCATCGTCCTCACCAAAGTGGTTTTGATCGGTGCGATTTTCCTCGCCGTCGAGGCGGGGTTCGTCGATTTCCTTGGTGTGCCATCGGCTTATGTTGCGACCTCGACGGTGAATGGAATCGGTGGATTGTTGTTGTGCGTTGTGGCGGTTCCAATCGTCCACGAAAGAATCACGATCCGGTCGATGAATTACGAAGAGGAGCATAGGGATGAAACATGAACATATCAATGCGATCAAAAACGGGTTGATGAGCCTCATCGTGGAAGTCGATGGGAAGACGATCCACACATCGAAAGGATTCGGGGTGTGGCCGCTTTGGCATCTTTTCAAGAGCGGGTTGTCGGATGGACCATTTTCCATCTACGACAAGGTCATCGGTATGGGGGCTGCGCGCATCATGGAACAAATGGGTAACATCTTGTTTTTGTATGCCGCGACGATCACGGAAGCTGCGCTTGAACGTTTGTGTGCGAAGGGTGTCAACGTGCAATATGACCATGTTGTTCCAGCTATTTTAAACAAAAACAGGGACGGACTTTGTCCTGTGGAAAAAATATCGTTGGACAGTTCGACGTTTGAGGATTTGATGAATAGACTAGACGAGTTTTACGAACGCGTGCGAACCTCGTATGAGGAGCGTGTATCCCCATGATGCACTTGAGTGTCTTTGAAACGGTCGGATACGTCTTGTCGGCGATTGTGTTCACAATCCCTTTGGTTTTGAACGGAATCCACAAAAAACAATATTACCTAACGGCGGTTTTCGCCCTACTTTGCACAGCGATTGGATTTGCTTTCGGATTTATTGCATCAATGGGTGTCTTTTTCCTTTTCTTGATGATTTTGGCCATCATCGAACAAAAGAAAAAACAACAAGAGGACTCTAAAAATCGATGAAACCGTTCGTATATGTCGTCGAAGGAAGGCACGACGCCGCCCGGATTAAAGCGGGTTTTCCCCAAGCGGAAATCGTAGTGACCAACGGAACGCACATTCCGGATGAAACGTTCGTTCTTCTTGAAAAACTAAAAGAAACGCATGAAATCGTTTTGTTGACCGATCCCGACCATGCTGGTGAAAAAATACGCAGAAAAATCGCCCATCGGATAGAAGATGTTTCGCACATCCACATCGAGAAGACGGATGCCGTCTCCAAAAACGGGTTGAAAATCGGTGTTGAGCACATGGAACCAACACGTTTGAAATCGGCTTTGGAAACAACTGGACGCATCGTTCCAAGATGCACTGGTCAAAAGGTCGATTTGTCCGACATGATTCGTCTTGGACTGTCGCATACTGAAAACAGCAAGGAAAAAAGAGCTCACCTCGGACGGGTTTTCGGCATCGGGTCTACAAACACCAAAGCATTCATGAACCGAATCAACATGCTCGGCATATCCGCTGAAGACATCGAATCACGGACGGGAGGAAAGCAATGAACCATCCGCTACATCAAGTTCTTCCAAAGGACTTAAAACCGAAAAAAAAGTTCGGTCAAAATTTTCTGACGGACGAATCCGTTTTGAACAAGATCGCCGATAGCGCATCGATTGTCCCCACCTCCTGCGTGGTCGAGATTGGTCCGGGCACGGGGCTTCTCACCAACCATCTTTTACAACGGGCGAGAAAAGTTCTTGCATATGAAATTGATGCCGATCTTGTTCGATTGTTGAGCGATCGTTATCGAAACGACTCCAAACTTGTCTTGAAGCGACAAGACGTTTTGCTTGCGAAGTTGGAAGAAGATTGCCTCGATGTTTTCGGAAAGGATGCAAACGTGTTGGTCGTTGCCAATTTGCCCTACTACATCACAACGCCGATCATCATGAAACTGCTCACGTCGAACGTGATGTTTCAATCGATCACGATCATGATGCAAAAAGAAGTCGCAAGGCGCGTTTGCGCATCGCCGAAATCAAAGGATTACGGATATTTAAGCGTCGTTTGCCAATACCACGGAAAGACGAGAGTTTTGTTCGATGTCGGAAGAGAAGCCTTTGTTCCAAGCCCGGACGTTGAAAGTTCGATCGTGCAAATCACCCCGCATCAAATCAACCCCTACACCCCAGGAAGCGAAGCGTTTTTCATTCAGTTTTTGAAAGCGGCGTTTCATCAAAAACGCAAGACGCTTTCGAACAATTTGGAACGACTCGGAGTGTCGAAGAAAGCGATTCAAGAAATATTGATTCAACAAGGTCTTTCAACGAAAGCGCGGGGTGAAGAACTATCCGTCGCCGAGCTTCTCGACTTGAGCAATCACCTTGAAATGTTGTTTCGGTGATGATGATGAAAATCAAGGCGTATGCGAAACTGAACTTGTATCTTGAAGTCATGGGCAAACGACAAGACGGATACCACGACTTGAGAATGATCATGACGTCAATCGATTTGCACGATGCGATTTCGATCACGGAAAACACACACGGTGCTATTTGCATCACGTCCGATTCCAAGGATGTGCCAACGAATTCGGACAACATCGTCTACAAGATTGTCGACCATTTGAAAAGCGTCCACCATGTTTCATCCGGAGTCGATGTCCACATCGAAAAGAGGATTCCGATCGGGGGAGGAATGGCAGGCGGGTCGAGCGACGCCGCTGCCGTGCTCCGGGCGTTGAACGATTTTTGGAAACTCGGTCTTTCCGATTCCGGATTGATCGCAACGGCGTTGAAATTCGGTAGCGACATTCCGTATTGTCTTTTTCACAAACCATCTCTCGCAACCTCGAGAGGGGAGATTTTGGAGTTTATTCCCGTTTGTTACGAGGGATTCGTTTTAATCGTCAATCCGAAAATCCACGTATCCACCAAAGAAGCCTTTTCCAACTATGTCGCGCCAAAAACCCGGACTCCTTTCGTTTTGGAACATTTTCACCAACCCCGCATTTTCGATTACGCAGCCTCGTTTCACAACGATCTTGAACCAAGCGTGATCGACAATCATCCTGAAATCAAACACATCATCGACTACTTGAAGCATCAAGGAATCGCCCATCCGAGGATGAGCGGATCCGGAGCGACGGTGTTTGTCGTGTTCGATTGTGAGGAGGATGCCCAACGAGCCGCCACCGGATGCCTAAGGAGGTTTCCGGACCATTTGGTCGGAATACACCGATTCATCGGATAAAAAGAAAGAAGGTAAATCTATGGAAATCATCATCAAACAAACCTTGACCGCCGAAGACCACTACGAATACAACATGCATCACATCTCGAAAAAAAGCAAGATGATGTACTTCCCGTTCGTCACGGGGTTTCTCATGCTTGCGATTGGTGTGGTCGCTTTCATCACAAGCCAAGATTACTGGGTGGCGGCGTTTGCCGTCTTGTTCGCGATGTATTCGTTTTTATGGTATCCAAAAAGCATCCGTCGTCGGGTTAGAAACAGCATCGCCCAAAACCCAAGATTCAACAGTCCGCTCGAACTCAATCTCCTCATCAGCGAAGAAGGGGTGAAAATCACTTCCGACGATTTGGAAAACCAACCGTTCATGGAATGGAACAAGGTGTTGGAAATGACGGAAGGAACCGCACATTTTTATCTTTACATCGCCAAGAACCAAGCCATCATCGTTTCAAAAACTTTTTTGAGCGATGAAATGACGGCACAATTCAAACAAATGGTCGAACAACACCTCCCCGTAAGTCAAATCAAGTATCAAAAAAAGAAGCAATAATTTAAAAAATGAAAATAACCCGTTGCAAAAGTCCTAGTTCAATGATACAATGAAATGGACAGATGCTCGGAAAGGGTGAGTTTAAATGGAGATTACCGATGTCAGACTGCGAAAAGTCGACGATCAGAACAGATTGAAGGCAATCGCTTCCATTACCATCGACAACGCGTTCGCCATTCACGAACTGAGAGTGATTGAAGGAAGCAAGGGTCTTTTCGTTGCCATGCCGAGTCGAAAGACGAAAACCAACGTATTTAGAGACATTGCGCACCCGATCAACGCAGAAGCGAGAGAAATGGTGGAACAAGCCGTCTTGGCCAAGTACGCCGAAGAAGGTCCAAACGACGAATTGGATTCGGACGAGGAAGAAAAATGAACAAGAAGATGCCTGTTTCGGCATCTTTTTCAATGAAAGAAAACGTCATTTCAAAAAAAACATATATATGAAACGTCCCAAACAACCCCTTTGTCGGGGTTGTTTGATTTATGGATGAAGGGATTTATCAATCAAAGACGTAATGTTTGAAAAACGATTCAAAAAAAGGTATAATGGGAAGAAAGGAAAGGAAGATGGAAATGGAATCAATTTGGATGGAAAAAAGCAAGGAAATTCGCAGACTCACCCTAGAAAGCATCGCCCACCTCGGAGTCGGTCATATCGGAGGCAGCTTGTCGATCGTCGAGTTGTTGACGGTGCTTTATTACAAACACATGAACGTCGATCCGAAAAATCCGAAAATGGAGGGCCGGGACCGGTTGATCGTCTCGAAAGGACACTCCGGACCGGGTGTGTATGCCGCATTGGCGAGCAAAGGATATTTTGATGTTGCGCTGCTTTATACGCTGAATGAATTTGGAACCCTTCTTCCGAGCCATTGCGATATGAACAAAACCCCAGGAATTGACATGACGACGGGTTCGCTCGGACAAGGGTTTTCCTGTTCGGTCGGAATTGCGATCGCCTCCCGAATCAAGCGTGACAACGCCACCATTTATGCGATCATCGGAGACGGGGAATCACAAGAAGGACAAATTTGGGAAGCGGCGATGCTCGCATCCCACAAGAAACTTGGAAACTTGATCGCCTTCACCGATTTCAACAAGATGCAAATCGACGGGAATGTCGAAGACATAAACGAAGCGGGTGACATTGTTGGAAAATGGACGAGTTTCGGATGGCACACGCAAAGAATCGACGGACACGACATGGACGCGATCGACAAAGCGATTCAAGAAGCGAAAAAGGCAACGAACAAACCGTCGATGATCATCATGGACACCATCAAGGGAAAAGGCGCGAAATTCGCAGAAGAAGCAGGCAGCGCTTGTCACAACATGCCCGTGACCAAGGAAATGATCAAAGAAATCGTGGAAGGGTTGAAATAGGTGGATGGCATGGAAATGAGACAAGTATTCGCCAAAAAACTAGAAGAAATCATGAGACAAGACGAACGGGTGTGCGTGCTTGATGCCGATTTGTCGAAAGCAAACGGAACGGCCAAGTTCAAGGACATGTTTCCAGATCGCGCTTTCAACGTCGGTGTCGCCGAACAAAACATGGCAAGCGTCGCTGCAGGCATGTCGTCTTACGGGTTGATTCCCTTCATCACAACGTTCACACCGTTTGCTTCCCGGCGGATGGCCGATCAATTGATGATTTCGATCGCCTATGCGCAACAAAACGTGAAAATCATCGCGACCGACCCCGGAATCACGGCCGAATACAACGGTGGAACCCACATGAGTTTCGAAGATGTGGGGATGGTCCGCAGCATTCCGACGATGGTCATCTTCGAACCCGTCGACAACCGCCAACTCGAAGCGGCGCTTCCTCAAATCGTCAAGCATTACGGGCCTGTATGGGTGCGGATGGGACGCAAAGTGCTTCCCGATGTTTTTGATGAGAACTATCGCTTCGACTTGTTCAAAGCCGATGTGATCAAAGAAGGCAAGGACGTCACGATTTTCGCAACGGGCATCTTGGTCGCCGAATCGCTCAAGGCCGTCGAAAAACTCCGTCAAAAAGGAATCGACGTCGAATTGATCAACGTCCATACGATCAAACCCATCGACAAGAAAACAGTCGTCGACTCCGCGAGAAAGACGAAACGGGCGGTTGTTTGTGAAAACCACAACATCATCGGCGGACTCTATTCTGCGATCGCGGAAGTTCTTTCCGAAGAATGTCCGATTCCGATGAAACCGATAGGAATCAAGGACCGCTTTGGTCAAGTCGGAAAAGTCAAAGAGCTCATCGTCGATTACGAGATGACGGAGGAACACATCGTGAGCGCCGTCATGGAAGTCCTAAAAAAATAAAAACAAGAGGATCCGACCCGTGTTGTCGGATCCTTTTTACATGGAAAATAAAAAAATCATATATGTTTTCCGCGGAAAGTGTGGTATAATTCTTTCAAAGCGGAAAGGAAATCACACACATGGAAAACATTATCGAAGTAAAAAATTTAATCAAACGCTATGGCGATCTCGTGGCGGTCGACAACATTGATTTCGATGTTCGAAAAGGCCAATTCTTCGCCTTCCTTGGGCCAAACGGCGCGGGAAAGTCAACGACGATCAACATCTTGTGCACGTTGCTCGCAAAAGACTCGGGAACCGTGTTGATTGGGGGGTGCGAACTCGACAAGGAAGACGATCAGATCCGACACAAAATCGGGGTTGTGTTTCAGGAAAACGTGCTCGACAATTTTTTGACGGTCAAGGAAAATCTCATGTACCGCGGGAAATTGTATTTTTCAAAAGACAAAGCCGGACTCAACGCACGGTATCGGTTCGTCGTCGATTTTTTGGATTTGAAAGAGATTGAAGACAAGCAGTACAAACATCTATCCGGAGGGCAAAAACGAAGAGTGGAAATCGGGCGGGCGTTGATCAGCAATCCCGAAATCTTGATTTTGGACGAACCGACAACAGGACTCGATCCGGAAACAAGACAAAACGTGTGGAGCACGATTCACCGTCTGAAAAACGAACACCATATGACGATTTTTCTGACGACCCACTACATGGAGGAAGCCTCCGCGGCCGATTATGTGATTGTCATCAACAAAGGCAAAATTGTTGCGAAAGATACGCCAAACGACATCAAAATCAAGTATTCCAAAGATCTTTTGAAATTTTACGCCAAGGACATCGAGAAGACAAAAAAGATTCTTTCAAAAAACAACATAGAATTTCGAATGGACAAAAAAGAATTCATCATCAATCTTTCCAACACCGTATCCGCAATCCCCATCCTCGATTTTTTAAAAGGCGAGATGGAGTCGTTCGAAGTGTTGAAAGGAACGATGGATGATGCGTTCATCAACATCATCCGGGGGGCGAACCATGAGTGAAATCACCAGTTTGGTCAAACGTAACATCAAAGTTTTTCTAAGAGACCGCTCAAGCGTCTTTTTCTCCTTTTTGTCGGTCATCATTTTGATCGGAGTCTACATCTTGTTTCTTGGAAACAACATGAGGACATGGATCAGTGTCGCCCCCGAGGGCACTGCTTGGATCGGTTATCTCGTCGATTCGAACATCATGGCGGGGGTCTTGGTCGTCAATTCGATCACAATCACCTTAGGCATGTTCGGAAACATGATCGAAGACAACCAAACCGGACGAATCAAAGGATTGACGGTGACGCCGATCAATCGGTTCACGATCATTTTGGGATATTTGATATCCGCGTGGATTACAGGAATTGTATTGACCGTCTTCATGTTCGTTCTTGTTGAGGTCTACATCGTCGTCAACGGGGGAGTCTTGTTGACACTTCCATCGATGGTGGCTTCGCTTGGACTGATTGTTTTCAACGTCATCACGACGTCTTCCATCATGTTTTTAATCGTCTCGCTCATAAAATCTTCCAATGGATTTTCCATCTTGAACACGATTGTCGGAACGCTGATTGGATTCATCTGCGGGATTTACATTCCGATTGCCGCCCTCGGCAATTTCATGGGCACCGTCTCGAAGTTCATTCCCTTCACCTACAATGCGATCTTGATGCGTCAGGTGTTCATGAAAGAGGCGATGGATCTTGTCTTTGGGGATCAGTTGCCGATGTATGCGGAGTCGATTCGATTCATGGGCGCAACAAACGTCGAGTTGTTCGGTTGGGAAATCACGCCCGTATGGATGGTAGTAATCTTGGTTGCGACATCCGCTTTGTTTTTGTATTTGACGTATGAAGTCATGAAAAGAAGAAAAATCAAATAGGGGGCATCCATGAAGTTCATCTACAACAACAAGAAAAACGCTTTGTTGGCGATATTTTTCATATATGTGATTGCTGCGGTTTGTGCGATTGGTCTATACGAACTCGCCTATGGTTGGGTGGAAAAATTTGATTTTCATCCACATTTGTTGGCCTTCTTGATCGTAGACGTTGTTGCGACAGCCATCGTTTATTTCGCGGGAGTGCTGTTTAAAAACGCAAGCGTGTACGATCCGTATTGGAGCGTTGCGCCGATTGTCGCCGTCTTCGGGTGGGCGATTGCGCTTGAGCGATTCGATTTGCCCGTGATTTTGGTGTTGATTGCCGTTTCCTTGTGGGGGATTCGGTTGACAACCAATTGGGCGATCGGATTCAAAGGGATGAAGCATCCGGATTGGCGGTATGTGGACATTGAAGCCAAACATCCGAAAAGTTGGCCGTTGATCAATTTTCTCGGAATCCATCTGATGCCGACGTTGGTTGTCTATTTGGCGCTTGTTCCAGTGGGTCTTCTCATCACAAACACCGCCGCATCGACTGATTCGTTTCTAATCGTCTTCGGATTTTTGATCTCAACGACGGCCGTTTGGATCCAATCTTCCGCCGATAAAGCGATGAGACGGTTTCGGAAGACGCAAACCAAGCCCACCGCCCCCAAAACGATACGCGATGGAATGTGGAACTATTCGCGCCATCCGAATTATTTCGGAGAAATTTTGTTTTGGTTTGGGATATGGATTCTCCAAATGGGAGCAAACGGCAACTGGGCATCCGTGATAGGAGCGGTTCTCGTCGCGCTTTTGTTCTTGTTCGTCAGCATCCCGATGATGGAACGCCATTTGATTGAAAAAAATGCGGAGTACAAAACATACCGTCAAACGGTGTCGATGTTGATTCCGTGGTTTCGGAAAAAATAAAAAAAAGTTAAAGGAGGGTTTATCGAATGGAGAAGGAAAAAAAATACCAAGTAGCCAAGATCCAACCCGTGAAGCCAAAAAAAGAGGAAAAGAAGAAGAAGGAAAAAAAACCGAAAGACCCGAACAAAAATCGTGTTTTTTGGTATTTGATCGCAAGCGGAATACTGCTTGTGTTCCTCCTCATTTTACTCAGCAGCGTGCTCGATGTCGGGGAACGCCTTCGTAGGGTCGGCGAACCCGTTGAAATCGGCTTTTATGTGTTGGTCGCCCTTCTCGTTTATTTCTTGCTCATCAATCCAATTCGGATCATTACCATCGCCCCGGCCTTCTCGGTTCAAGCGTTGTTGGATGACACCGGATTGAAATCTCGCTTCATCTATAGAAAAATCGCCAACAATTTGATCAAAAACGGCGATTTGACAAACGAGGATGTCGCATTGATCAAAAACAACGAACAAACGACCGAGGAATTAAGGAAAAACCTCACCGCCGTCTTCAACAAGACGATCAAAAAACAGCTCAACAAAATCATTTTGAACAGTGCGAAAACCGTCATGATCTCAACCGCGATTTCCCAAAACGGACGCTTGGACATGATGACGGTGATGTTTGTGAACATTCGGATGATCAAAGATCTCGTCGTGAAATGCGGATTCAGACCGTCGTACAAGAACTTGAGCAAATTAACGGTCAATGTTTTTACAACCGCGTTGATTGCCGAGGGTCTCGAAGGACTTGATTTCAATGAAATATTTCCTAACACGACAACGGGAATTTTCGCCGATATTCCGTTCATAAAACCAATCACCTCCTCGATTCTTCAAGGCATTTCAAACGCTCTTTTGACAGCGAGAATCGGTATTGTCGCGCGAAAATATTTGCTCTCCGATGGAAAAGAAATCACGCAATCGGAAATCAGAAAACAATCGTTGAAAGAATCCATTTTATTGCTTCCTCAAATCATCAAGGAAGGTCTTCTCAACTTTCCCGAACGCATCAAAAAAATGTTTTCAAAGGAAAATTTCGATTCAAGCGCGAGTTGAGGTTGTGCTTGGGGTTTTCAAGATGGGTTTCATGCATAAGAAATAGACAACAAACGAGGTGAAAATATGAAACGACTCATTGTGAACGCAGATGATTTTGGGATGGCGGCGAAAGTGAACGAGGGAATCGGATACGCCCACGAGATGGGCATTTTGACATCGACGACGGTCATGATGAACAAGCCATATGCCTTGGAGATGAAATCCTATCAAGACCGATATCCGAACTTGGGCTTTGGGATCCATCTTGTCTTGACCTCCGGGAAACCGCTTGGAAAAGGGTATAAAACCTTGACCGACGAACAAGGATTGTTCAAACGCTCGTTCATGTCAAACGATGACTTCGACATCGATGAAGTGTATGAGGAATTTCGGATGCAAGTCGCATTGTTTGTGAAATCAAATGGAATTCCAACCCACATCGACAGCCATCATCATGTCCACCAAAAACCGAAATTGAAACCCGTCATCGAACGGATTGCGAAAGATTTGAACATCCCCGTCCGCCGTCAAACGGGATATCCATCTGAAATACTTCGGATGCCCGCCCGCTTGGACGCATCCTTTTATGGGAAGACGGTCAGTTATTCCACGCTCGAGGCCATCATCCAACGCGTTTCGGAGGGGGAAATTGTCGAATGCATGACCCACGCCGGATTCGTCGACCGTGAAGTGATCGAAGCGAGCATCTACAATTTTAAAAGAGGAGAGGAACTTGAGCTTCTTACCTCGGGTGACGTTCGAAAAATCGTCGAAAACGAAGGAATTCGGCTGATCACCTACCGCGGTTTGTGAAGTCGAACCCCCTGATAATGTTTTCATGGTCTTGTCTTTTTAGATTTTTATAGTATAATGGGTACATAAAGGAGTGAACGAAATGAAACTGTTGTTTTTTGTCTTAAGCAAGGTCGAGCTTTTGGACCGGTTGCTAAATGCACTTCAAAACGCCGGCGTCCGAGGCGGAACGATCCTAAACAGCACCGGCATGGCGCGGGAACTGCTTGAAAGCGAGGAAGTGAACTTCCTTGGATCGTTGCGCGCAATCCTCGATCCTTCGCGTGTGCAAAGCAAAACGCTTCTCTTCGTCCTCAAGGAGGATATGGTCGACAAAGTCATCGAGACGATCGTGAGCGTCGTCGGAGACATGACCGCTCCCGATTCGGGAATCATTTTCACGGTGCCTGTGGACTTTACGAAAGGAATCAAAAACATCTAGATGTAGGTGATGTGGCATGAACCTTGAATTCGGGATAATTTTCTACTTGGCGGTCGTTGTGCTGTCCGGTTTGATTTTCGGAAAGTTCGCAAAATACGCGAAACTGCCGAACGTGACTGGATACTTGGTGGCCGGATTGCTTCTGGGGCCGATTTTCGGCATCGTACCCGTCACCATCGTCCACGATTTCAAGGTCATCAGTGAAATTGCTTTGGGATTCGTCGCGTTTTCGATTGGATCCGAATTCAAGACAAGTTATTTGAAACGGGTTGGAAACAGCCCGATTGTGATCGCATTGCTTGAGTCCGTTTTCGCCGTTGTTTTTGTGTTCCTCGCATTGTTGGTGCTTGGGAACGAGTTGTCGTTTTCGCTTGTCCTCGCCTCGATTGCAGCCGCGACCGCTCCCGCTGCGACGATTATGGTCATCAAACAATACAAGGCGAAGGGAATTGTGACGGACACGTTGATGAGTGTTGTCGCTTTGGACGATGCGGTCGCAATCATCTTGTTCGGTTTGAACATCACGATTGCCAACCATCTTCTCAATCCCATCGCAGGGCAGCCAATCTTAGTCGCTGTCTTGATTCCGATCATAGAAATTTTGCTCTCGTTGATCATCGGCGCGGTCATGGGCATCGTGCTCACCTTGTTGTGCCGGTGGTTTTCGGGTCCCGGCACGAGGGCGAATTCCGCCTTCGGCACTATCCTCTTGACGATTGGCATCATCCAACTCATCAACAGCAACACCGCGTTGAACGCATCGATGCTGCTTGGAGCGATGATGCTCGGTGCGACGTTTGTCAACCTGAGCCAACACCACCTCGATGTGATGAACTTGACAGAACGGATGACACCACCGATCTTCACAATGTTCTTCGTCATTTCCGGCGCTGAGATCGATTTGTCGATTTTGAAGGCGGTCGGTTTGATCGGCATTGTTTACATCGTGTTCCGAGTGGTGGGGAAAGTGTTTGGAGCCTATGCGGGAGGGAAAATAACAAAAGCCGATCCGCTCGTCCGCAAATACCTTGGATGGAGTCTCATCCCCCAAGCGGGGGTTGCGATAGGGTTGTCCCTCATCGCCCAAGACCTGTTCGCAAGCGCTGCGACCGGCGCGAAAATACGGACCGTGATTTTGTTCGCGACATTCATTTACGAACTCATCGGACCGTTGATCACGAAAATATCTTTACAAAAAGCCGGGGAAATCTACTCCGGAATCATGAAGTTCGAACCAAGATGATATATGTGATTTAGGAGGAAACCATGGCCACCATCCACGGAAAAAAAATCAAAATCTTCGCCTTGAATTCCAACAAGGAACTCGCTAGAGAAATCGCAGAGTTCGTCGGCATTGAATTGTCCGAATGCGCCGTTAGCAAATTCGCAGACGGAGAAGTGTCGATCAACATTGACGAGACGGTGCGCGGGCACACCGTGTTCGTCGTCCAAACGACGAACACGCCGGTCAACGACAACTACATGGAATTGTTGATCATGATCGATGCGTTGAAGCGGGCATCCGCCTCGACGATCAATGTGATCATGCCGTATTACGGCTATTCAAGGCAAGACCGGAAAGTATCGGCGCGGCAGCCGATTTCGGCGAAACTTGTCGCCGATTTGCTTCAGGCGGCCGGTGCGCACCGTGTGCTCAGCCTGGACCTTCATGCGGATCAAATCCAAGGGTTCTTCAACATTCCGATTGACAACTTTTTGGCGATGCCGATTCTTGCTGAATACTTC
>Ga0116204_1000985_pt1 | contig 16100 bp, 17 predicted proteins | sample LakKivwa52mmetaG_FD_94481 | JGI IMG/M metagenome (GOLD analysis project Ga0116204, IMG submission 94481) | Anoxic lake water microbial communities from Lake Kivu, Rwanda to study Microbial Dark Matter (Phase II) - Lake Kivu water 52m metaG | ecosystem: Environmental > Aquatic > Freshwater > Lake...
ATAGTGTTCGCTGTCTTTCAAGAGATGATAGTTTTCTTGATAGGACAGATACGCACCCGTTTGGAAGAAGTGCTGTCTCACATTGTATAAAGCTTGGTTATAAAGACTCCGACTTTCCCGCATCAGGAACCGCAGAAACCGTCGTTGATCAAGAGGCAGATTCAATCTTGTTTTCATGGCTTTGTACATCAATCTTCACCTCCTTTCCTCACTCTTATTCTACCACATTCGAGCCTTATAATATACGCTCGATCTCCATATTTCATTTGAGAAATTCGGTCGATTTTCGGTGGTTTTTTGGGAGGTAAGGAAGGAACGGTTTCAAGAATACAGATTCCAAGAACGACTCTCTCTCTTTTTATTTCTCTTGTATACAAGCACTATTTTGTATCTTTATGCAATTAGAATTTCCTAGGGAACAAAAAACCCGCTTCCTAGACGGGGCGGGCTTTGGGCATAAGGATGGCGCGGACGATCAACAAAGGGACGATCGCGACGGCCGAAACGAACATCGGGAGGATGGCGAGCACCATCAGAAAGACGCCGAATCGGCGAAAGCCTTGGCGCCCCGACGAATGGCCGATCCATTCGAAGATCACGGCGAACATCACGAGCACGCCGTGCGCGATCAAAAGCCAGTAGTAGATCGCCGCAAACACCGGATGGGCGGACAGCGAGTCGCCTTCGATCCAGTAATAGGGGATCGCGACGAAGAGATAGAGCGGGTACAACAGCGCGCATAAAAGCGAACGTTTCGAATGTTCCATGGGAACCTCCATGACCTGCTTTCTTCCACAATAGCGCCAAGCGCGCGATTTGTAAAGGGCAGGCGCGAAATTTCTCGAACGTTTGATCGCATTGAAGGACAAATGAAGTACAATAGGAAGGGGTGAACGAAATGACGGAACAACATCAAGGCGAGGTCAAGCCCGTCTTCAAGGGCGTTTACGAAGCCAATCGCCGATTGGTAAGACGGAAGATCAAGCAGCCCCTGTGGGTTGTTTGGGGTTTGCGGCTCTTGTATGCCGGCATCGGCCTTTTCATTCCGATCATGGGTTTCTGCCTGTGGGCGATCCTTCGCGTCGACAAGAAGAAGGACGCGATCTACGCGCTGATCCCGACCTTGATCTCGGCGGGATTCTCGCTGTTCATGCGCTTCTACCCGTTGGTCATGCAATTGATCGACGAAATGCGTAACTATCCGCAGGGATGAGCCCTTTCTTAAGGGCTTTTTTCATGCTCAGGCTTGACATCGAATGCGTTTGGGCGTAAGGTGAAATCGAGGAGGCGGTAACGTGCGCGCATTCGTGACGGTCGCGGCCAAATGGGTCGTCCTCCTGGTCGCGGCTTTGCTATTCATGCTCAGCATGGACGTGTTCGACATCGAAGTCGGGTTTTGGTCGCAGGTCGGAGCATTCCTGATCCACGCCTTGCCCGGTTTCGCGGTGGTGGGGCTTTCGCTCTTGTTCTGGAAGAAGCCGATTTGGTATGGCGTCGCCCAGATCGCGGTCGCGGTCGCTTTGACGATCGTCTTCGGCGAGATGGACGACGGGTTCAACGACGGACTTTTGGTCATCACCGTCCCCCTGCTTTTGGCAGGCGGATGGCTCGTCTTCGTCGGGCTCGACGAACGGAAAAAAAAGACATGAAATTAAGGATCGGAACCCTTTCGGGAACCGATCCTTTGCTTATTTGGCTTTCTCCTTGAAGTTCAGCATGTGCCCCATTTTCTCGTACTTCGTGCGCATGTAGAACTCGTTTCGTTCGTTGTGGTTGAGCTGGATCTTGACGCGGTTGACGATTTGGATGCCGTATCCGGAAAGTCCGGCGATCTTCTTGGGATTGTTGGTCATCAGCTTGATGGACTTGACGCCGAGGGCGACCAACATCTGCGCGCCGATGCCGTAATCGCGAAGATCGTCGGGGAACCCGAGGGCGAGGTTCGCCTCGACGGTGTCGAGACCCTGATCCTGCAGGGCGTAGGCGCGGATCTTGTTGATGAGGCCGATGCCGCGGCCTTCCTGGCGCATGTACAGGATGATTCCGCGGCCGGCTTTTTCGATGCGGCGCATCGCGGTGTGCAGCTGCTCGCCGCAGTCGCAGCGCTGGCTGCCAAAGGAGTCGCCGGTCAAACATTCGGAGTGGACGCGGATCAGGACCGGTTCCTCGGTCGTGACGTCGCCCTTGACGAGCGCGACGTGATGCTCGCCGTTCAACTTGTTCACAAAGCCGACCATCTAGAACTCACCGTATTTCGTCGGCATCTTCGCGTCGGCGACGCGTTCGATCAACACCGTCGTCTGGCGCAGGAAGCGGATCAGATCGGCGATCGAGGCGACGGGATAGGACAGTTTGTAGGCTTCGAGGGTTTTCAGCGGCAGCGGCTGGCCTTCGCCGTCGATAAGCGCGTAGACGAGACCGATCTCGGGTAAAAGGGCTTCCTTCGCAAGGTCGACGACGGCTTCGCCGATCGCGGCGCGCTTCAACACGCCGCCTTGACGGGTCGAGGATACCTGGAAGGCGCCGCCGGGACGGAACGCCTCGCAAATCTCGCCTTCCTTCGCCAACGCTTCGACGAACCGGGTGAGCGCATGTCCGTCGTCCCAGTCGGACTGCCCGGCGAGCTGAAGATTGACGAAGTCCTCGTCGTATTCGAAGTTGCCGTTCTTGCGGACGCCGGTCGCGAGTCCGTAATGTTCGTAGCCGAGGACGATCAGAGGCAGCGCTTCGGCGGGGCATTGTTCCTCGATTTTATGCGTGTCGAGCAGCGGTTTGGCGAGGAACGCCTTGTGGACTTCGGCGTCGGGAGTGAAGTCGTCGACGATGTAGACGGCATCGCCTTGAAGCAATGTTTGGATCGTTTCCTGGATGGTTTGGCGTTGGATCATGTTGGTCACTTCCTAAGGTTGGATTTTTGGGGTGACGCTTCGAACAAGATGTCCTTGCCGATGCGGCGGATCTGGGTGAAGTCGAGTTTGACGCTGTCCTTCAAGGTGGCGAAGCCTTGTCCGGAGACGGCGCTCTTGGCCGTCTCGCCGCCGATCAGGATCGGGGAAACATAGGCTTGGACCAAGTCGGCGAGTCCCGCTTCCAGAAACGCGAAGTGGACGGTGCCGCCGCCTTCGACCAAGACGGAATCGATGCCCATGCGGTATAGCCGGTCAAGGACTTCCGCAAGATCGACCTTGTCCGAGGATGCCGTTTGGATCACGCTCGCGCCGACGGTTTCCAAACGGCGGATCTTGGCCGGATCTGCGGCGGCGGTCGTGAAAACGATCGTCCTTTTGGCGTTGTCGCCCTGAAGCATCGGTTCGGTTTCGGAAATCCGCAGTTTCGAGTCGAGGACGACGCGCAGCGGATGCCTCGCGCCTTCGATCAGCCTGGCGTTTAACAGCGGATGGTCGACCAGGACCGTCTGGATGCCGACGAGGATCGCCATGTGGCGATTGCGCTGTTGGTGGACGGCGATGCGGGAGGCTTCGCCGCTGATGTACTTGGAGTCGCCGGTGTAGGTCGCAATCTTGCCGTCGAGCGACATCCCGAAGGACAGCGTGACGAACGGACGCTTCATGGATTGGACGTGATGCCAGATCGCCTGGGTATTTTTTGCTTGACGTTCAAGCACGCGTTGCTCAACGGGGAAAGCAAGCGACGAAAGCGGCGCGTACGCCGCATCGCCGATCGTTCCGGCGATCAGGATCGCTTCCGGAAGGATCGCTTGGATCCACCGCACAGGTGCGGGAGTGGTTTCCAAATAGAGGCACAAGACGCCGCCGGATTGACCCGGGGCGGATTTCAGCGCAAGGGAAAGGTCATTCCCGGATTCATAATGCCAGGCGAAACGCGTTTGTCCGTCATGAATCCACAGGAGGCTTTCCAGCGGATGAAACGACAATCGGCCTTCGCCGAGCCGTGCCTGGGCGAGGGTTTGACGCATCAGGGTCGTGGGTTTCATCGCGTCGCCTCCTTTCTCCTGTTTCATTATAAGCAAGAAACGCCGGTTGATCAAATCGTGCGCCCGATTTCGCTTGTCATCTATCCGAAAAAGTCCGATATTGATATAATGGATGCATCCGATTCTTTGGAGGTCCCCATGAAACAAGGCAACCATGCGCTGCTCGGCACGATGAACGTCAAGCGACTTCTGATCAAACTCGCCGTCCCGGCGACGCTCGGCATGATCGTCAACGCGCTGTACAACTTCGTCGATACCCTGTTCGTGGCCAGGGGCGTCGGCGAGATCGCGATCGGCGGTCTTGCGATCGCTTTCCCGATCCAGATGATCGCGATGGCCTTCGCCCTCATGATCGGCATGGGCGCCGCCAGCGTCTTCTCGAGGGCTTACGGCAGGCACGACGAAGCGACGATGAAGCGCGCGGTCAACACCGCCTTGCGGGCGGGCGTTCTGACCGGCGCGGCGATGTCGCTGTTGGGACTATTCTTTTTGGACGAGCTGCTCCTCCTGTTCGGCGCCACGGCAAGCAACATCGGCTATGCCAAAGACTACATGACCGTGATCCTGATCGGCCTGATTCCGCTCACCCTGACGATGATTCTGAACAACCTCACGCGGGCGGAAGGAAGGGCCGAAGTGGCGATGGTCTCGATGTTCGTCGGCACCGGCCTCAACATCGTGCTCGATCCGATCTTCATCTTCGACTGGGGTTTCAACTTGGGTGTCCAAGGCGCAGCGATCGCGACCGTGATCTCGCAGATCGCAGCGTTCGGCTTCATCGTCACCGCGTCGACGTCAAAGAAGTCGGTGCTCAACATCGCCTTGCATCCGCTGTTTTCGATCGACTTCAAACTACTTTGGGAAAGCCTCGTGATTGGCTTCCCGTCGTTTCTGAGAAACGCGGTCGGCGCGATCATCGCGGTCATCGTCTACAACCTGATCAACCAATACGCAGAGGGCGATCCGGCGATCTATATCAGCATCTACGGCGTGATCAACCGCGTCATGACGTTCGTCTTCATGCCCGGTTTCGGGGTCATCCAGGGGCTTCAGCCGATCGTCGGTTTCAACTTCGGCGCGAAGAACGACAAGCGCTTGAAGGAGGCGATCCTGTTCGCGACGGCGATCGTCGCCGTCTACTTCGTGATCGGCTTTGGCTTTGTCCAGCTGTTCGCCGAGGCGATCTTCCGGCTGTTCTCGCAGGAAGCGGGCGGCGTCTTCCTCACGTATGGCGCGACCGCGTTCCGCGTCGTCGCGATCGGATTCCTCGTCGTCGCGTTCCAGATCGTCGTCAGCGCCGTCTACCAGTCGGTCGGCTATCCGTTCAAAGCAATGGTCATCGCCCTTTCGCGGCAGATTCTGTTCTTCATTCCGCTCGCCTATGTCTTGTCGTCGCTGTTTGGCATCGAAGGCATCTGGTGGAGCTTCGCGGCGGCCGATCTTCTCGCCGGCGCGTTGGGGGCGGTGTTGTTGTGGCTCGAACTGAAGGACATCCGCAAGCGGATCGAAGCGGGCAACGTGAAGGAAATCGACGTCGACGCCGAACTGGCGATCGAAATCGCGGGATAGGAGCGAATGCATGGAACGTTTGAAACAATGGCTTTCGCAATATGATAAACCACGCATCCTCGACGTCGGCTGCGGCGTCGGGAATTTCATCCACCTCTTGCTCGAAACCGGTGTGAAGGACGCGACCTTCGTCGGCATCGACGTCTCAAAAGGCGCGGTTGCGGCCGCCAGAGGTCACTTCGCGGATCATCCCGCGATCGCCTTCGTCGAAGGCGACGTCCTCACGGCGCCGCTGCAAAGCGGGTCGTTCGACATTGTCTGCCTGTCCAACACCCTCCATCATCTGGAAAAACCCGAAGCGGTCTTCGCGCGGATGAAGGAACTGCTCAAGCCGGGCGGCGCGCTGTTGATCAACGAGATGGTGTCGGACCACCTGACGCCCGCGCAGCTGTCGCACCGCAAACTCCATCACTTCGCCGCCGAGATCGATCGCCTGATGGGTGTTTATCACGCGCCGACGTACACGAAGAAAGTCTATGCGGCCAAGCTGAAACGGCTGACGGGAATCACGCCTCAATCGATTTGGGAACTGTCTTTTGGGGAAGGTCCCAAGCCGACCGCGTCGCAGATCGAGCAGATGATGACGACCCTCGACCGGCTCTTGTCGCGCCTGCCCGAAAGCGAAGAAAAGAGCAAACTCCAAGCCAAAGGCGAACGCATAAAAGCGCACATGCGCAAACATTCCTACGACGGCGCGACGCAGGTCGCCGCGGTGATCGTTTTCTGACGCCGCGCGCGATTCCTGTGATACAATAGGAACAAAGACGAAACCAAGTGAGGTGCCTTATGAAATTCACGGAATTCCCGTATCAACGTCCGGATCTGGCCGCCGCCAAGAGCGAGATCGAACTCCTGCTCGAAGACATCGCGACCGGCAAGGACGCGCAAACCGAACTGAAGGCGATCTTCCGGATGTTCGAACTGAACGACCGTCTGTCGACCCAGGGACAGTTGGTCGGCATCCGCAATTCGATCAACACGACGGACCCGTTCTATGAGAAGGAACAGGAGTTCTTCGACGAGAACATGCCGATCCTGCAGGAGTACGAACACCGCTTCCTTCAGAAACTGCTCGCCTCGAAGAACCGCAAAGCGCTCGAAGAAAAGCTCGGAAAGCTGATCTTCGTGCGCGGCGAACTCGCGCAGAAGACCTTCAAGCCCGAGATCATCGGCGATCTCCAACAGGAAAACAAGCTGTCGACCGAATACTCGAAGCTGATCGCCTCCGCGAAGATTCCCTTCGAAGGCAAGATCTACAATCTGTCCCAGATGGCGCCCTTCGTCCAATCGAAGAACCGCGAGACGCGCCATCAGGCGCAGCTCGCCGTCAGCGCCTTCTTCGAACAAAACGAAGCCAGTTTCGACCGCATCTACGACGAACTCGTCAAACTTCGCGACGGCATCGCGAAGAAGCTCGGCTATGTGAACTTCGTCCAGCTCGGTTACGACCGGTTCGGCCGGACCGACTACGGTCCCAAGGAAGTCAAGACCTACCGCGACCAGATCTACGCCGACATCGTTCCGCTCGTCAGCGAGCTGACCGCGCGCAAGGCGAAGCGCCTGGGAATCGATCAACCGAAGAGCTACGACCTCGCGCTCTCCTTCCTTTCGGGCAATCCGACCCCCAAGGGCGACCGCGCCTGGCAGGTCGAGAAGGCGAAGAAGATGTACCACGAGATGTCGCCCGCGACGGCGGAATTCATCGACTTCATGCTCGGAAGCGAATTGATGGATCTCGATTCCAAGGAAGGCAAGACCGGCGGCGGATACTGCACCTACCTGCCCGAATACAAGGCCCCCTTCATCTTCGCGAACTTCAACGGCACGTCCCACGACGTCGACGTCCTCACCCATGAGGCCGGACACGCTTTCCAGGTCTACTCCAGCCGCGACCAGATTCCCGACTACCGCTGGCCGACGATGGAGGCCGCGGAAATCCACTCGATGTCGATGGAGTTCTTGGCCTGGCCGTGGATCCACGAGTTCTTCCTCGAAGACACGGCGAAATACAAGTTCTCCCATCTCGCCGGCGCGGTCAGCTTCCTGCCTTACGGCGTGACCGTCGACGAGTTCCAGCACGAGATCTACGAGCATCCCGAATACACGCCCGACGAACGCAAGGCAGCGTGGCGCAGAATCGAGAAGAAGTATCTTCCGTTCAAGGATTACGACGACGACAAGTTCCTCGAAAAAGGCGGCTTCTGGTTCCGCCAGGGCCACATCTTCGGCTCGCCGTTCTATTACATCGACTACACCCTCGCGCAGGTCTGCGCGTTTCAGTATTGGATCAAGCATCAGGAGAACCGCAAGGAAGCGCTCGACTCGTATCTGGCGCTGTGCAAACTCGGCGGTTCGAAATCGTTCCTGGGTCTGGTCGAAGCGGCCAACCTCAAGAACCCGTTCGTCAAAGGCACCGTCAAGCAGATCGTTGGTCCGATCCGGGCGTATCTCGATTCCGTCGACGATTCGAAGTTGTAGTTCATGAACGCGATCGTTCCGTATTTCCGCGACGACCAGGTCCGCGACCTGGTGCTGATCCTGCCCGGAGGCGGCTACGCCTTCTGTTCGTCGCGGGAAGCCAAACCCGTCGCAGACGTGTTTTTGAAGGAAGGCTACCACGCGGCGGTGTTCGAATACCGCAGGGAGATTCTGGCCTATCCGGCACTTTATGACGAAGCAATCCGTTTGATCGGGCGTTTCGGACCGATCCGCGGATCGATCGGATCTTCGTCGTCGGTTTCTCCGCCGGCGGACACTTCGCCGGATTGCTTCTGACGGGAAAGCCCGAATGGTTCAAAGGCGGGATCCTCGCCTATCCGGTCGTCACCGCCGACGTCATGACGCGCCATGATTTCTCGATCCGGCAGCTGGTCGGCGACGATCCGACCGACGCGCAGCTCGACGAAGTGTCGATCGAGAAGCGCGTGACCAAGGACACGCCGCCAATGTTCCTGTGGAGCACCGTCGAGGACAAGACCGTCCCCGTCGAGAATTCGCTCCTCTTGTTTCAAGCGCTCCGCAAGCACGGCGTCAAGAGCGAGATGCACCTTTTCCAGGACGGCCCGCACGGTCTTTCCCTCGCCAACCGCCATACGCCGTGGGATACCGGCGATCCGCTCGCGTACGAGGCCGCGTACAAACACGTGGCCGTCTGGGTGGACCTGGCCCTCGCCTGGCTCGAACAATTCCATTAGAACAAAACGGGAACCTCGATCGAGATTCCCGTTTTTGATTTCATCTTGTTTGATACAGCCAGGCGTTTCCCGTCTTTCCGATGCGGGCGAACAGACCCAGATGGTCCGCGACCAAAAGGAACGACTGCGCAAGCGAACGATGGATGCCGGCCGCTTCGGCGAAATCTTCCGAGGTGAACGGATCCGGAAGATCATCGGGCACGAACCGACGATAATCCCCGGGGGATTCGATGACAATCTCGTCGATCAGATCGGAAGGCGTGCGGTCCACGAGCCTCGAACCTTTCTTCAGCGGCCGTTTGACCCGGATGTCGTCGACGATGATGAGCGGCAGGACGATGCGCAGATTGGGGTGGACGAGAAGGTCGCGGATGGAAGCGAGTTCGATGAACGCTTCGTAGACGGACCCTTTCCGCGGCAACGTCCGCGGTTTCTCGACTTCGCCGGTTTCGAGGTCGATTCGGATCGTGCGGTGGCGGAGGGCGACGGGATGGACGACCGTGACCGGCATCAATGTCAAAAACGCCTCGAGCTTGCGGCGAAGCAGACGGAGGTTGTGCGTCTGGATCTCGACGACCCCGCGGTCGGTCAGGATGTCGGCGACGAAACCGGCGAGCGGGAGCTCGCTGGCGGCTTCGTTGCCGTAGTAGCGTTTGAGCACGGCGTGGACGCTCCGCTCCGAAAGCGTGCCGATCCCCATCGCGGCTTTCTGGTGATTCATGATGTCGTTGGCGGCTTGCCGGAAACGTTCCTTGTCCATGGTGAACCTCCATTTCGAGTCTACCACAAAAGCGCCGAAACGTTCACGAAACGATGAAAATAGTCGTCTTCGAACCAACGGATTTGTGGTAGAATGGACTCGGATGGCGAGGTGGCACGATGAAGAGATTATGGACGAGGAACTTCACGATTTTGACGCTCGGGTCGATCGTTTCCGCCTTTGGAAACGCCGCGGCCGGCATCGCGTTCGGCATCCTGATCTACACGCGGACGGGCAGTCCGCTGACGCTTGCGCTCTTCACCGTCGCCAACATCGTGCCGCGGCTGCTGACCAACATCGTCGCGGGTCCGTTCGTCGACCGCCATTCGCGGGCGAAGATCATCGTCTCGCTCGACTATCTGGTCGGTGGTTTGTTCACCGTCGTCGGACTGATCTTGTGGACGGGGTACTTCGACGTGCTCGTGTTCACCGCCGTCGCGATGGTCTTCGGCATCATCGACACGATCTACCAGATTGCCTTCATGAGCCTGTATCCCGACGTCATCACGCCGGGAAACCATGCGAAAGCCTATTCGATCTCCTCGCTCATCTGGCCGATCTCGGCGGCCGCGATGGCTCCGGTCGCGGCCTATTTCATCGAAAACTTCGCCCGAGGGATCAGCTACCTGATGCTCTTCAACGCGGCGACGTTCTTCGTCACCGCGACGATCGAACTTTGGATCAAGGTCGACGAGAACCTGAACCGCCAAACCGTTCAAAAAGGCAAGTTCGTCGCCGATCTGAAGCAGGGCATCGCGTACTACAAACGCGAGCGGGGGATCTTGGGCATCGCGCTTCTGTTCATGGCGTTCTCGTTCGTATACGCCTCGCACGATCTGCTCAAGATGCCGTTCTTCGCCTCGCATCCGACCTATACGATCCAGCATTTCTCCTTCCTGATCAGCGCGAGTTCGATCGGCCGGGTGATCGGCGGAATCGTCCATTATCTGGTCAAGTACCCGGCGAAAAAGAAGCTTTTGATCGCCGTCAGTGTCTATTTCACCGTCGAAATCGGTTCGGCCACGATGCTCTTCCAACCCTATTTCCTCATGGTTGCGACGAGTTTCCTGATCGGCCTGCTGTCGGTCACCAGCTTCAACATCCGGATGACGGCGACGCAGACCTACATTCCCGCCGACATGCGCGGCCGGGTCAATTCGGTCCAGGCGCTGACCTGGAACGTCGGAGCGATCCTGGGGGCCGTCCTGACCGGACTGCTCGCGGAGTACAGCGGGATCGAGTACCGGCTGATCCTGGTTTTCGTTTCCGCGGTCAGTCTCAGCGCGATCTTCCTGTTTCCGATCCGCAAGCGTGCGGAGTTCGCCAAAATCTACAACGTCGAGGTCTGAAAAAGCGCGTCCCGAGGGACGCGCTTTTAGTTTCGATAATGGCGCGATGCGGCCGTTTCAGCGATGTCTTCCAATCGCTTTAGCGTGTGCTTCGCGGCATCGTTCAGGGACTCTCCTTCGGTTCGGATCGCAAAGGCGTCCGGGATGCCTTCGGGCAATGGCAGGGCGGATTCGTCGACCGTGCCCGCGGCGACGACGAGGGGGATCCCGGCCGACCTTGTCCGTTCGAGGAGACCGGAGAGGACTTTTCCGCGATAGCTTTGGTGGTCGAGACGGCCTTCGCCGGTGATGACCAGCGCGGCGTTTTGGAGCACCCGATCGAAGCCGTACTTGGCAAGCAGCGTGCGGATTCCGCTTTGGACCGTCGCATGGAGGAACGCCTTCGCGGCGACGCCCGTGCCGCCCGCGGCGCCCGCGCCTTGGAAGCCGGCATCGAATCCTTTCAGACGATGGAGGGTTTGGGCATAACTAATCAGTTGTTCATCGAGCATCCGGACCATCGCCTTGTCGGCGCCTTTCTGGGGCGCGTAGACATGGGCCGCCCCTTCGGGTCCGAAGAGCGGATTGTCGACATCGCACAACACCGTGACCGCAATGTCTTTCAATTGTGGGAGGGTGTTGCTTTCGTCGATCTCGTCGATGTGCGACAGCGTCGCGCCGCGCGGATGGAACGACACGCCCTCCTTGTCGCGGAAGACGACGCCGAGCGCTTCGACCATCCCGCAGCCGCCGTCGTTGGTCGCCGAGCCGCCGATCGCGAGCAGGATGGACCGCGCGCCGCGCAGGACCGCATGGCGGATCTGGACGCCGACGCCGAAGGTCGTGGTCCGGCTCGGATCCTTCTTCCTTCCCGCAAGGGTCAGACCGGCGGTCTGCGCGAGTTCGATCAGCGCGGTGGTCTTGTCGAGAAGAAGGTATTTGCTGTCGATTGGGCGCATCCACGGATCGAACGACGGCACGTGGACATAACTTCCGCCGACGGCCTTTCTGACGCAGGCGAGAGTGCCTTCGCCGCCGTCGGCGATCGGAACGATCGCGATCGGAATCGCCGGATCGAACCGTCGGATTCCTTTCGCCAAGGCGTTGGCGACGGAAAGCGCGCCGTAGGTTCCCTTGAAGGAATCCGGTGCCACGAGAATCGATTTCATGCTTTCGTCCGCAGGGCGAGGTCGCGTTCGAACACGCGTTTGCCTAGTCTGGCGGTGAGTTTGTCCCAAGGATGGGGAAGGGAATCGAAGCTTGAGACGACCTTGCGGATCGCATCGGCGTAGGTCGCCATCCAGGCCTGTTCGGCGTTCGCGCAGTCGCGTTGGAACGCCGCGAATGCGGACGCGTCCGCGCCCTGAGCCCGGAGGGTCCGGTCGCCTTCCAAGAACTTCCGCTGCAGTTCGTCCCGCTTGGAGAGGTAGCGTTCCTTGTCCACGATGCCGGCATAGATCGCGCGGCGCAGGTATTCCCGCGTCAGCCAGAACGCGAGCGCGTCTTCCTCCCGGGCGAAGACCGGCGCCGAAACGACCCCGAAATAGGCCGGCAGATACAAAGAGAGACACGGCGTCGATCCGTTGGAAAGCCATAGGGTAGCGACGCCCGCCGTGCGCTCCAGGATCATCGAAGCGGTCGTGTGGTCGCCCAGCAGGCTTTTGTGCATGCAGACGGAACCGCCGTCGCCTTTGTGATAAAGCGTCGGAAGATCGTTCGTGCGGTGGCTGGAAAGCAGTTCGATCGCGGCGTTGACGTCGGGAATCGACGCCGATTCGAGCGCTTCGCCGATACGGCAATGCCGCGCCTTGGATTTCGAGAAGAACGTGAAAAGGGGATCGCTCCAACCTTTGGGGAATGCGGCGCCCGCAAGGCTGCCGGCGTCGGCGGAATCAAACAATGCCATCCGGTTCGAGATGTTGGCTTTGCCTCGCACCGCTTTTCTAGCCCAGTCACGCCCAAGAATCTCCAGGATGAAGGACTGACGATCATCCTGGATCAGGAAGCTGTTGTCGTATTCCAGATGGCGGTCGAAGCCGCCGTTTCCGCCTTGACCATAGGTCTGGAGCAGTTCGACGATCACGTCGCAGGCCTGTGCGGCGCTGTTGGATCGTTCCAACGCGAGACGGAGGAGGTCCATGCCGAGCAAAGCCGGCGTTTTCATCTTCCTGGCGCGCGAAAAGACGGCTTCGTTCCCGATCACGACGCCTTTGTCGTTCATGCCCATCTCGGCGCCGTAGATCCAGCTCGGTTTGACCAGGAACACGGCGTTTCGGCTCGGGATTTGCGGAATCGACCGATACGTGCATTCGACGGTCGCGTCGTGACCTGCCGCTTGCGGGAAGAACAGATACAGGTTGGGTTCGTTGGGACTGCGGTCGCTGTTCTTGGCGAACAGACGGGTGATTTCAGTTTCGTGGATCAACGTGTCGCACATCAGAAGAACCTCCGAGTTTGTCAAATGTAGTGTAGGCCATTTTTCCAAACCTGTCAACGCGTCCCCGCGATTTTCGCTTGAATCTCCTGTTAGACTGTGATAAAATGGTGATGTTTTTCGACGGGAGGAATCATCATGGGCAATTTCGGATTCAAGCACCTGACGGGCCTGCTCTGGCTAGGGGTCCTCATCGCGACATTGTTGGTCGTTCTGCTTCAACTCAAAAAGAAAAAGGGCTACGGCCGGACCTACGACATCAAGGTCATCGCCTTTGCCGCGGCGTTCATCTGGGCGTGGGAGATCGTCAAGACGATCGTCATCTTCAACAGTCCCCTCTATGGCGGGGAAGGATTGTACACCGCGTACATGCTGCCGTTCCACATCTGCTCGATGGGGCTCTACGCGTATTGGATCATCGGGACGCGTCCCGGAAAACTGGCGGACTTCATCACGCCGTTCGGCTTTTCGACGATGATCCTCGTGACGTTGCTGATCCTGACGATTCCCGATTCCTCGGGCATTCTCGGCGGTGTGCCCAACTGGAGCTTCGTCCCCGACAACATCCTGCCGTTCCAATCGTTTTTGTATCACGGCACGCTCGTGTTCGTTCCGCTCTACATGGTGCTCTCCGGGTACTATAGACCGCGTCTGAAGGATACTGGAAAGGCGGCCGCGACGCTCGCGTTCACCGCCGTGGTCGCCGTGATCCTGAACAAACTGCTCAAGGTCACCGACTTCATGACGCTCGAATACGGCAACGGCAATCCGTTCCAGCCGATCCTGCAACAGAGTTATCTTCTCTACCTCCTGATCCTCGGATCGATCGCCGTCGGCGGAACGGCGCTGATCCTCGGCCTCGGCGAGCTGCTCACGAAACCGAAGAACCGCGCATAAACGAAAAGGACGGGAGTCATTCCGTCCTTTGTCTGTTTTAGAAGCGCGCCTGATCGGGATGCGTTCCGCTGCGACCGTAGGTTTCGAGCGTCGCGATCAAGGCTTTGTCCGAGGCGTCGAGTTCGAAGTCGAACACCTCGAGGTTCTCCTTCATCCGCTGTGGCGTGACCGACTTGGTCAACACGACGACGTCCTGGTCGAGGATCCAGCGGAGCACGATCTGCGGAATCGTCTTGCCGTGTTTCTTCGCGATCTTCTGCAGTTCCGGGATGTCGAAGACGCGGCCTTTCATCATCGGGCTGTAGGCTTCGACGACGATGCCCTTTTGGTGGCAATAGTCGAGCACGTCCTTCGCGGGATTGCCGGGATGGAATTCGATCTGGTCGACCATCGGCACGATGTTCGCATGCGGTAAAAGCCGTTCCAAATGGTGCGGCAGGAAATTCGAGACCCCGATCGCCCGCGCTCTTCCTTGGCGGTGGAGTTCCTCCATCGCCCGCCAGGTCTCGCGGTTCATCTTGGCGTAGTCTTCATGGAGGTTCACCACCGGCCAGTGGATCAGGTACAAGTCGACGTAGGATGTTTGAAGTTTGGCGAGCGATTCTTCAAAAGCGTTGAGCGTCGAGGAATAGCCTTGCGAGCGGTTCCAGACCTTCGTCGTGAGGAAGATCTCTTCCCGCGGGATGCCGGATTCCTTCAGCGCGTCGCCGATGCCTTGTTCGTTGCCGTAGATCTGCGCGGTGTCGATGTGGCGGTACCCCAGACGAAGCGCCTCGAGGATGGCGTCCTTGACGGGAACGCCGTCGGGGATCTGCCAGGTTCCGAAGCCGATGGAAGGCAAAAGGGCGCCGTTGGACAAATGATTCGATTTCATGATCATCACCTCGATTCGATTATATCACGCTTTTTCGATTCGCGAGCCGCTTGCGCGTTTTCAGTTTTCTCTCGCTTTGCCTCGTCCGCATGGTAAAATAGAGATACACAAGGCATAGGGAGGATTCCATTGAAGACATTCGAACCGTTCTGTATTCGAGAATTGGAACTCAAAAACCGCATCGTCATGGCGCCGATGTGCATGTATCAATCCGACGGGACGGGCATGGTCAAGCCGTTCCACATCCATCATTACGCCGCCCGGGCGATCGGCGGCGTCGGTCTTGTCATCGTCGAGGCGACGGCCGTCGAACCGCGCGGACGGATCACCGAGCGCGATCTGGGCATCTGGTCGGACGACCACGTCAAAGGGTTGAAGGAACTCGTCGAGACGGTCCATGCCTACGGCGCGAAGATCGGCATCCAGCTCGCCCACGCCGGCCGCAAGGCGACCGTCCGGGAACCCATCGTCAGTTCGACGGGCAACGAATACAGCGAGCAGTATCAGACGCCGCGCGCGTTGTCCGAGGCGGAAGCCCGCGACGTCGTCCTTTGCTTCAAGGCGGCCGCGAAGCGCGCCTTGGCGGCCGGATTCGACGTCGTCGAACTGCACGGCGCCCACGGGTATCTCATCAACCAGTTCCTGTCGCCGCTCACCAACGACCGCACCGACAAATACGGTGGAACCAAGGAAAAACGGCGCGTCTTCCTAAAGGAAGTCCTCTCCGAAGTCCGCACCGTTTGGGACAAGGCCCTGTTCCTCCGCGTTTCCGCCGAAGAGTATGCGGAAAAAGGCAACCACATCGCCGACACATTGGAAACGCTGAAGGATCTCGCGGTCACGCCCGACGTCGTCCACGTCAGTTCCGGCGGCGTCGTGAGCGTTGCGATCAACGCCTTCCCGCTCTATCAGATTCCGCTCGCCAAGGCGATCAAGGAGATCGGCTATGCCACGATCGGCGGCGGGATCGTGACGACGCCAGAACAGGTCGAGCAAATCCTTTCCGAAGGCCAGGCCGATCTCGTGTTCCTGGCGCGGGAACTCCTCCGCAATCCGTACTTCGCCCTCAAGGCGGCCGTTCTCGCCGGG
>Ga0116204_1000986_pt1 | contig 16091 bp, 9 predicted proteins | sample LakKivwa52mmetaG_FD_94481 | JGI IMG/M metagenome (GOLD analysis project Ga0116204, IMG submission 94481) | Anoxic lake water microbial communities from Lake Kivu, Rwanda to study Microbial Dark Matter (Phase II) - Lake Kivu water 52m metaG | ecosystem: Environmental > Aquatic > Freshwater > Lake ...
ATTGTTTTTCTTTGGATTTCTACCATTGGATTTTCTCAAAACAAACCTGCATATCAAATTTTTAATACTAATGGAAAAAAAGTTAGCTATCAGAAAATGTTGAAAGAAATGAGTAAAGCCGAAATAGTACTTTTTGGAGAACTTCACAACAATCCAATTACACATTGGCTTCAATTAGAAACGCTAAAAGACTTGCATCAAAAAAGAGCGATTTCTTTGGGGGCAGAAATGTTTGAAGCAGATAATCAGCATGGAGTTGATGAGTATTTAGCCGGAAGAATTAGCTCTAAAGAACTAGGAACGCTTGTAAGATTGTGGAATAATTTTAGTACCGATTACAAACCATTATTGGATTTTGCTAAGAAAAACCAGATAAAATTTGTAGCCACAAACGTACCTCGTTCTTACGCCAATTTGGTGTACAAAAATGGATTTCAGGTTTTGGATACCCTTTCAATGGTTAATAAAAAATGGATGGCTCCTCTACCAATAGCCTATGATGCCAATTTGCCAGGCTATCAAAATATGATTAAAATGGCCGGAGGTCATGGTGGCGAAAATTTACCAAAAGCCCAGGCCTTAAAAGATGCAACAATGGCTTATTTTATTCTTGAAAACATGGAAAAAGATAAATTGTTTATTCATTATAACGGCACTTATCATTCAGACTTTTTCGAAGGAATTGGCTGGTATTTAAAACAAAGCAGCCCGGCTATTAAAATAATTACAATTGCAACTGCCGAACAAGGAAATTTGAAAACCTTAGAAAAAGATCATCAAAATAAAGCTTCGTTTATAATTGTAGTAGACGAAGAAATGACCAAAACCTATTAACACTTTCCACCCATGAAAAACAAGCTTATTTTTACTTTTATCGCACTTTTTTCTTTTGGAATTTTTGCGCAAACCTCACTTGTTAAAAACATTCCGTTTACCAATATAGGGCCTACCATTATGAGTGGCCGAGTGGTAGATATGGATGTAAACCCTCACAAACCTACTGAGTTTTATGTTGCCTATGCTTCGGGCGGTTTGTGGTACACCAACAACAACGGAACCACTTTTATCCCGGTTATGGATAATTCGCCCACCCAAAATATGGGCGATATTGCCGTTGACTGGACCAGCGGAACCATATGGGTTGGAACCGGCGAAAACAACTCATCGCGCTCATCCTATGCCGGAATCGGAATATTAAAAAGTACCGATAAAGGCCAAACTTGGGAAAACGTTGGACTTACCGATTCGCATCACGTTAGTAGAATAATTTTAAATCCTACGAATCCCGAAGAAGTCATTGTAGCTGTAATCGGTCATTTATATACGCCCAACAACCAACGCGGTATTTTTAAATCAACCGATGGCGGAAAAACTTGGAAACACACCTTGTTTATTAATGATGAAACCGGAGTTATAGATGTTACTGTTGCACCCTCAAATTTTAATGTGATGTACGCATCGGCTTGGCAGCGCAATCGCAAAGCGTGGAATTTTGATGGTGATGGGCCTAACTCTGGAATCTATAAAAGTACCGATGCCGGAGAAACATGGCAATTACTAACAACTAAAGAAAGTGGATTTCCTACAGGAGAAGGCATTGGCCGAATTGGATTAGCAGCGTTTAATGAAAATATCGTTTATGCCATACACGACAATCAGTTTAGAAGAGCAAAAGAAGAAAAAAAGAAAGAGGAAAATCAACTTTCAAAAGAACATTGTAAAAGCAGGACCGTTGATACCTTTCTAGACCTCGATGTTAAAAAACTCAATAATTTTTTAAAAGAAAATGGTTTTCAAGAGAAGTATCGCGCAGAAAATGTGAAAAATTTAGTCAAATCGGGTGTGGTAAAACCGGCCGATTTAGCCCATTATTTAGAAGATGCCAATTCAGAATTGTTTGATACACCTGTTGTTGGAGCCGAAGTTTACAAATCAATCGATGGAGGAAAAACCTGGGAAAAAACACATGACGATTTTTTAGATGATATCTATTTCTCTTACGGATATTATTTTGGGCATATTTATGTACATCCGAGTCAGCAGGATCAAATCTATATCTACGGTGTTCCGATTCTAAAGTCTAAAGATTCAGGTAAAACATTTACAGCAATTAACGGCGATAATGTACACGTAGACCATCATTATTTATGGATTAATCCAAATTTAACAGGTCATTTAATTAATGGAAATGATGGCGGAGTAAATATAACCTATGATGATGGGGCCAATTGGATAAAATGCAACACTCCGGCAGTAGGCCAATTTTACGCCATTAATGTGGATGATGCTAAACCTTATAATGTATATGGCGGATTGCAAGACAACGGTGTTTGGAAAGGTCCTAGTAACTATAAGGCATCAGTAGAATGGCATCAAGAAGGAGAATATCCGTATAAATCAATTATGGGAGGTGATGGTATGCAAGTAGAAATTGATAAACGCGATATCAATACCGTTTATACCGGCTTTCAGTTTGGTAATTATTACCGATTGGATTTAAAATCAAACAAAAGAACCAACATCCAACCTAAACACAATTTAGGCGAGTCGCCGTTGCGTTTTAATTGGCAAACACCAATTCATTTGTCTGTTCATAATCAAGATATATTATATTATGGAAGTAACAAATTACATCGATCACTAAATAAAGGGGATGATTGGGCAACTATTTCTTCAGATTTAACCTTAGGCGGCAAAAAAGGAAATGTGGCCTATGGAACGTTGACCAGCATTTCAGAAAGTCCGTTCCAATTTGGGTTTATCTACGTAGGTTCAGATGATGGATTAGTGCATATTACCGAAAACGGTGGCGGAAGCTGGACCAAGATATCGGATAGTTTTCCAAAAGAGTTGTGGGTTTCGCGTGTGATAGCTTCATCACATAAAAAAGAACGCGTTTATGTAGCGTTAAATGGATATCGTAATGATGATTTTAAACCGTATTTATATGTTTCAGATGACAAAGGAAAAACATGGAAATCGATTAGTTCAAACCTTCCAAATTTTCCAATCAATGTAATTAAAGAAGATCCAATCAATGAAAAATTAGTGTATGTAGGAAATGATAATGGTGTTTTTGTTTCGATGGATGGCGGTAACTCGTGGCAGGAATTTCAAAAGAACTTACCAAAAGTAGCTGTACATGATTTGGTTGTTCAAAAATAAGCCAAAGACTTGGTAATTGGAACACACGGTAGATCAATTTACAAAGCACATATAGACCCCTTACAACAATTTGAGAAAACTAAGAATAAATCAGCTTTAATTTTTAATGTTGATGAGGTTCGATATAATAAAAACTGGGGAAGTTCTTGGAGCAAATGGTTAACACCTACAGAACCAAAAATTACCATTCCTTTTTATGTAGCTAAAGAAGGCACCTATCAAATCGTTGTAAAATCTGAAGATGGAATAGAGCTTAACAGGTTTGAATACAAAGCAGATGCTGGTTATAATTATGCTGATTTTGTGATTAAATACAAAGAAACCGGAAAGAAAAATTACCTTAAAAAGCATAAAGATGCTGTAATTACAACCGCAAAAAATGGACAAGATTATTTGATAAAAGGCAAATATCAATTAGAAATTAGCGATGCGAAGCAGTGGTTTGAAATAAAATAACATCAAAAAACGCCCGATTTTTATCGGGCGTTTTTAGTTTTAAAAACTGTTAAAAGATTTTTGCTTCTTTAAACAATGTGAGGTTGAGTTTTTCAACTTCATTTTTATAATCAATCCACTCTTTTTGATAAAAAGCATTGATACTTGTTTTATATGCTTCAAATGCATTTATTGCATTTTCTAACAATTGTTTTTCTGTAGAACCTGGTAATTGAATCAAATCATTGATGTACGAATAGGCTGTGAATAAGTTTGAAACTACGGTAGGATCGGTACTTCGCGTAATACCTTGTCTTTTATCTTCTTTGCCCAATAACTCATCTACATAACCATCCAATTTTTTCGAAATTGTGTCGTGTTTTTTAATTAAATCGGCGTATTTTTTGTCCTTTAAATCAGATAATTGTTTTTTGTAATTTTTTACAATTTCTTTCGATTCATTGAGTTGCTGACTGATATTAGCCATCTGTTCCATGGTTTTTTCAACATCCTTTAAAAGCTTATATTTGGTTTCTAACACGCCGTTGGCTAACTGAATTCTTGGGTCAAATTCAACTTGTACCGATGTTGAATCTTTTTCTTTTCCATGCGATAATACCAATTTATAGGTTCCCGGTAAAGCACTTACACCTCTTGGTTCCCAGTTTCCACGTCGTTGCGAAGTAGCTCTTGATGGTCTGCGTACACCTTTTTCATCAAGCCTCCAAGTTATCTTATGCAAGCCGTTTTCATCCGGAGCTTTTTGTTTTAAGGTTCGAATCAATTCATTTTTCTGATTGTACACATTTAAAACAATCGAATCGTTTTTAGATTTAGAATCGGGTTTTAATTTGGCAGTTTCTTTAGATTCTTTTTTTACTTCTTTAGATTCTGATGGTTTATTAAAAATATAACTAATCTGCGCGCCATCGTTTTTATTTTCGCCGTTATAGGTTGCATTGGCGCCAAAGCGGATGCCCGAAGGTTGAAGTTTTTCTGTAATATACGCTTTTGCAGGTTCAACAATTTTTAGTGGTTTATTAAGGGTTTCTATACCCGATTTTGCTAATTCTCTAAGCGGTCTAATATCGTCTAAAATCCAGAATGAACGGCCAAAAGTGCCAATTACTAAATCGTGTTCGGTAGGATGAATAACTAAATCCATGGTAGGTACCGATGGGTAATTGTGGGTCCATTTAGTCCAGTTTTTTCCTTCATCAATACTTAGATACAATCCGTGCTCTGTTCCTAAGAAAGCCAAATTTTTTTCGATAGGGTCTTGAACAAAGGATAAGGTAAAGCCAAAGGTTTCGTCTTTTTTGTCTAACATACTTTCCCATGTTTTACCGTAATCGCGGGTTCTAAATAAGTACGGTTTAAAATCAAACTGACGGTAGTTGTTTACCACCACATAGGCTTCGGCAGGGTTAAAAGGCGATGCTTTAATTTGTGCAATCCAACTTTCTTTGGGCAATCCTTTTATGTTTTGAGCAACATTGGTCCAGGTTTCTCCGCCATTTCTGGAGAGTTGAATGTTTCCGTCATCGGTACCCACCCAAAGTACTCCTTTTTCTACGGCACTAGGGCTAATGGCTAAAATGGTACAATGGTTCTCGGCACCGGTTGCGTCCATGGTTAATCCGCCGCTTTCTTGTTGTTTTTGTTTGGTTGGATTGTTGGTGGTTAAATCGGGTGAAATTATTTGCCATTCGTGTCCTTTATTGGATGATTTGTGTACAAACTGACTGCCAAAATAAACTGTTTTGTTATCAATTGGATCTATTGCAATTGCAGAATTCCAGTTAAAACGCAGCTTCATTGTTGGGTTTGGATGTGTTGGTTTTATGTTTTTGGTATTTCCGGACTGTTTGTCAAATCGGCCAACATTTCCTCCTTGAGACATGGCATATCCGTATCGGTTATCTAACAAATCGGGTACTACATCAAATCCATCGCCAAACATTACTTCTTGCCAATAAGAGTTTCTGATGCCTTGATCTTTTAAAACATAGGCCGGTCCGTACCAAGAGCCATTATCTTGCATACCTCCGTACACATTATACGGAAATTTATTATCAACATTTACATGGTAAAACTGTCCAAGAGGTAAGTTTTCAATAAATCGCCAGGTTTTTCCGCGGTCATATGAAATATTTAATCCGCCGTCGTTTCCATTAATTATATAATTCGGATTTGTTGGATGTATCCACCAAGCGTGATGATCTGGGTGTACCCCTTTCGTAGTGTTATAGGCAGGCATTAATTCTTCAAAAGATTTACCCCCATCAATACTTACGGTTACGTAGGTGTGTAAGCTATACAAACGGTATTCGTTTATTGGATCTACATATATTTCTGCGTAGTAAAAAGGTCTGTTATTTATGTTTTCAGTTTCGTTTATTTTTTTCCAATTAAAGCCGCCATCATCAGAACGATAAAGTCCATTTTTTTCGGCCTCAACTAAAGCATAAATCATTTTAGGATTGCTTGGCGCAATTGCTAAACCAACTCTTCCTAAATGACCTTTTGGTAAGCCATCTTTATCTGTTTTTTTAGTCCAGTTAGCTCCGCCATCAAACGAAATGTAAATACCTGAACCTTCGCCCCCCGATTTAAAAAACCACGGATCTCGTTTGTGTTCCCACATCGATGCAATTAATTTATTAGGATTTGAACTATCAACAACCAGTTCTGCACAACCTGTTTTGTTGTTTACAAACAAAACATTTTTCCATGTTTTTCCGCCATCAACGGTTTTAAAAACACCGCGTTCTGGATGTTCTCCCCAGGGTGATCCTATTGCAGCCACATAAACTGTATTCGGATTGTCACGATCTATGATGATGCGGTGGATATTGCGGGTTTTTTCTAATCCCATTAATTGCCAGTTTTTACCGCCGTCAATACTCTTATAAATACCGTAACCGCCATTTAAACTGTTTCTTGGATTTCCTTCGCCGGTACCAACCCAAATTACATCGGGATTGCTCTGTTGTATTGTAATGGCTCCAATTGACTGTACGGGTTGTTTGTCAAAGATAGGTTCCCACTCCAAGCCACCACTTTCAGATTTCCATACACCACCCGAGGCAGCGCCGGTATAAATAATTTCAGGTTTACTGTTAACTACATCAACAGCAGTAATGCGGCCGCTCATACCGGCCGGGCCAATAGAGCGAGGCTTCATTCCTTTCAGTTTATCAATTGGGACTTCTTGAGAAAAGGCCATAAATGAAAGAAATAAAAACGCAAATGTTATTTTTTTCATACTTACTAGTTTTATTTGATTTATGTAAAGTAAAGTTTATTTTATGGGATCTCAAAACATGGAATTTATTTTAATAAAAATTGCTTTTTGTTAAGGATAAATTATAATCATTCTAAATTGATTAAAAATGATTTAATTGTTTTAGCTATTGCAAATGCTATGTTTTATATTTGTCAATCGATTAACAAAAAATAATTAAAATGAGCGGATTTTTATCATCAACTATTGCCAGAAAAGTTGCTATGGCGCTTTCGGCATTATTCCTTATTTTCTTCTTAATTATTCATTTAGCGGTTAATTTAACTTCCTTATTTAGTGTAGATTTATTTAATAATTTATCGCATTTTATGGGAACTAACCCACTAATTCAATATGCGTTACAACCAGTATTAATTGTTGGAGTTGTATTTCATTTTGTGTTAGGATTTGTATTAGAAATTAAGAACAGAAAATCGAGAGGAGTAAAATATGTAAAGTATAATGGAGCAGCAAATGCCACTTGGATGTCCAGAAATATGGAAATTAGCGGTGGTGTTATTTTGGCATTTATTGTATTACATTTTATTGATTTTTGGTTTCCAGAAATGAACACCAAATATGTTTTAGGCGATATGTCTGGAATGTTAGACGGAGAATATCGTTATTTTGTTGAGCTTCAACATAAATTTGTAGAACCATGGAGAGTTGGATTTTATGTACTTGCGTTTATTTTATTAGCATTGCATTTGTTACACGGATTTCAATCAGCGTTTCAATCATTAGGAGTCAATAATAAATACACCAGTTGTATAAAATCTTTTGGAAAATTTTATGCCATTGCAGTTCCTCTAGGTTTTATTATTATCGCATTATACCATCATTTTAACCATTAATCTTCACTTATAATGACGACTTTAAACTCAAAAATACCAAAAGGTCCAATAAAAGATAAATGGACAGATTATAAAAATAAAATCAATTTAGTAAACCCGGCTAACAAAAGAAACATTGATATTATTATTGTTGGAACCGGTTTAGCAGGCGGTTCGGCTGCTGCTACTTTAGCAGAGCAAGGATACAATGTAAAAGCATTTGCTTATCAAGATTCTCCACGAAGAGCACATTCAATTGCTGCACAAGGCGGTATCAATGCAGCTAAAAATTATATGGGTGATGGCGATTCTACCTATCGTTTATTTTATGATACCGTAAAAGGTGGCGATTACCGTTCACGCGAAGCCAATGTACATCGATTGGCAGAAGTATCAGGAAATATTATTGACCAATGTGTTGCGCAAGGAGTGCCTTTAGCACGCGATTACGGCGGACAATTGGACAACCGTTCTTTTGGAGGAACCTTGGTTTCAAGAACCTTTTATGCAAAAGGTCAAACGGGCCAGCAATTGTTGCTTGGTGCTTATTCGGCTATGAACAGACAAATAGGACGCGGTAAAATTGAAATGTTTAACCGCCATGAAATGTTGGATGTAGTAATCGTAAACGGAAAAGCGCGTGGAATTATTGCCCGAAATTTGATTACCGGAGAAATTGAACGTCATTCGGCTCATGCAGTGGTTATAGCATCAGGAGGTTATGGAAACGTGTATTTCTTATCAACCAACGCAATGGGTTCTAATGCAACTGCAGCGTGGAAATCGCACAAAAGAGGAGCCTTTTTTGCCAACCCGTGTTTTACACAAATTCACCCAACCTGTATTCCACGTTCCGGAGATTATCAATCAAAATTAACGCTGATGTCAGAATCGTTGCGAAATGATGGGCGTATTTGGGTTCCAAAAAAATTAGAAGATGCTAAAGCCATACAACAAGGAAAATTAAAACCAACAGAAATTGCAGAAGAGGATAGAGATTATTACTTAGAGCGTCGTTATCCATCCTTTGGGAACTTAGCGCCTCGCGATATATCTTCACGTGCAGCCAAAGAACGTTGCGATGCAGGGTATGGGGTAAATGCTACCGGAGAAGCTGTTTATTTAGATTTTTCATCAGCCATTAAACGTTATGGTACTGAAAAGGCACGTGTTTTAGGAATTGAAAATCCATCCAAAGAGAAAATAACTGAATTAGGCGAAGCAGTTATCGAAGAAAAATACGGCAACTTGTTTTTAATGTACGAGAAAATTGTAGATGAAAATCCGTATAAAACACCAATGATGATATACCCGGCAACTCACTATACTATGGGAGGTTTATGGGTTGATTATAATTTGATGACTACCGTTCCAGGATTGTATTGTATAGGAGAGGCTAATTTTTCAGATCACGGTGCTAATCGTTTAGGTGCTTCTGCACTGATGCAAGGGTTGGCCGATGGTTATTTTGTGTTACCTTATACTATAGGCGATTATTTAGCACCGGATATCAAAACAGGAAAAATCCCTACCGATACACCGGAATTTGATCAGGCCGAAAAAGAAATCAAAGATAAATTAGATTTCTTTATCAACAATAAAGGGACCCATTCTGTTGATTATTTCCACAAAAAATTAGGAAAAATCATGTGGGATAAAGTGGGTATGGCACGAAATGAAAAAGGATTAAAAGAAGCCATTGTTGAAATTCAACAATTAAGAGAAGAGTTCTGGAAAGATGTAAAAGTTCCGGGCGAAATAAGCGGTATGAATACCGAACTTGAAAAAGCCATGCGTGTGGCCGATTTCCTTGAATTAGGTGAATTGTTCGCTAAAGATGCCTTAGAACGAAAAGAATCGTGTGGTGGACATTTTAGAGAAGAATATCAAACAGAAGAAGGAGAAGCGCTGCGCGACGACGTAAACTTTGCATTTGTTTCTGTTTGGGAGTATAAAGGTAAACCAAGCGATGCGGTATTACATAAAGAAGAATTAAAATTTGAAGAACTAGAACTTAAAACACGTTCGTATAAATAAGACAGGTTATGAATATGAATTTAACATTAAAAATATGGCGCCAAAAAAATGCTCAAGATAAGGGCAAAATGGTGGATTATAAAGTAACTGATATTTCAGAACACATGTCGTTCTTAGAAATGTTAGACGTTTTAAATGAACAATTAGTGAGTAACAATGAAGAACCTGTTGCCTTTGACCATGACTGTAGAGAAGGTATATGCGGAATGTGTTCATTATTTATTAACGGAGAAGCGCATGGACCTGATCGATTAATTACAACCTGTCAATTGCATATGCGTAAATTTAAAGACGGCGATACTATCTATATTGAACCGTGGAGAGCTAAAGCCTTTCCAGTAATCAAAGATCTTATTGTTGATCGCATGGCATTTGAACGCATACAACAAGCAGGTGGATTTATCTCGGTTAATACATCAGGTAATACTACGGATGCTAATGCTATTTTAATTCCTAAAAAGGATGCTGATTTGTCTATGGATGCTGCATCATGTATTGGATGTGGCGCTTGCGTTGCGACCTGTAAAAACTCTTCGGCTATGTTGTTCGTTGCGGCTAAAGTTTCACAATTTGCTTTGTTGCCACAAGGTAAGGTTGAGGCTGCTGATAGGGTATTGAATATGGTTCGCCAAATGGATTTGGAAGGATTTGGTAACTGTACCAATACCGCTGCTTGCGAAGTAGAATGTCCTAAAGGAATCTCTTTAGAAAATATAGCCCGTATGAACAGAGAGTATTTATGTGCTAGTATAGCAGGATAATCAACGTTTTTTAAAATAAAATCCTGGGCTTTTAAGTTCAGGATTTTTTATTTTACCTTTACTCAAAAGCATCATTTATGAACAGAGAGCTCATTGTTAGTATCATTCAGGCCGATTTGGTTTGGGAAAATCCAACTGAAAACAGAAATCGTTTTGAAGCCAAGTTAAATGAAATTGCTGCAACTGATATTATTGTTTTACCAGAAATGTTTACAACCGGGTTTTCGATGAGCCCTGCTAATCTGGCCGAAAGAATGGATGGAGAGACGATTCAATGGATGAAACAAATAGCTGTTGAGAAAAATTGTTTAATTATCGGAAGTCTAATAATTCATGAAAACGGAAACTATTACAACAGGTTAATTGTTGCTTTTCCTGATGGTTCTTATAAATACTATGACAAAAAGCATTTGTTTACCTTGGCTGATGAGCATGTGTATTATGCTGCTGGAACCAAGCAAGTAATAATTGAATACAAAGGATGGAAATTATTTCCACTTGTTTGTTACGATTTACGGTTTCCGGTATGGGCTAGAAATACCTTTAATTATGATGTGCTCATTTATATTGCCAGCTGGCCAAAACAACGCATCAATGCCTGGGATACGCTCTTAAAAGCTCGGGCTATTGAAAACATGGCATTTGCTATCGGGGTAAATAGGGTTGGAGTTGATGCCAATGGATTTGAATACTGTGGTCATTCTGCAGTTTTTGATGCCTTAGGGAATGAAATCATTAAAACCAGGCCTTATTCGGAAGATGTGAAAAGTATAAGTCTTGAAAAAGACAAATTAAAACAAGTACGCGAAAAATTACAGTTTTTAAACGACAGAGATCAATTTGTAATTACCTAACAGCCGATTTAACTTTATTCTCAACTGTTGAAAATAGCTCTTCAAAAGGCATCGAATTTACAGCAATTGCCTCGTGTGCTTCTAAAGTAACAGTTACCCCAAGTGGTTTAAAAAATGATTTTGGCACCGATATTTTCCAGGCGTTGTTTATGGTTAACGGCACAATATAGGCTGAAGGCATATACTTTACAAGTATCTTTAAACCATTTTCTTTAAATGGTTTTGGCTTGCCATCTTTACTTCTGGTCCCTTCAGGAAAAATAACAGCACTGTACTTATATTTTTCGATATACTTTCCAAAAGCAGCAATAGCAGTAATTGATTGTTTGGCGTCTTTTCTATCGATAAGTACAGATCCTCCATGTGTTAAATTGTATGAAATACCCGGAATACCTTTCCCTAGTTCAATTTTTGATACATACTTAGGATGATATGCTCTTAAAAACCATGCAATAGGAGGGATATCAAACATTCCTTGATGATTTGATACTATAATAAGTGGTACGTTTTCGGGAATGTTTCCATGCTGCTTAAACTTAATTCGGCATCCAATAAATAACAGTGATTTTATAAGTAAAAAACTCATGATATCAACTGTTTTTTTGTGTGTCTGATAGCCAAAAAAATTAAATGCTATTCGTTGGGAAACATCGAATAGCACTAATGATAATCCGAAGAAAATGTAATGTAATAATACCAATGGAGTTGAAAGTATTTTACCTATTAACTTCATGTTTTTAGTTTTTTTAATTAAGCCATTGCGCCCAAGGAATTCTACTTAAAATAAAAACCAATGCTATTCCAAAATACCAAGCTAGAATTTTGAATTTTTTAACATCATCTGTTTGTTTTTTATGATTGTAAAATCCTAAAACTATTAATGAAATGGCAAGCACCATCATTAAAGGATGCTCCATAATAAAAAAACGCAATGTTGAATCTTTCATAACTGCCTTAAAGCCCACTTGTCTCAAGGTTTCGTAATACGAGGAAAAGTAATACGATAAAAGACCCAACACTAATTGCATTTTAACTAATAGTGATGCAGTAAAAGCAATGTAATAGTCATTTTTTTTGTAAGAATCTTTAGTGCGTAATTTTACAATTGCATTAATAAACGTAAATAAAACCAGGAGTACTACTAAATAAGAAACACCTGAATGAACTAATTTAAACATATATTCAATTTTTTAAGGCACAAATATACATAGAATCATTCTAAATAAAAAAAGCCTCTTTTTTCAAGAGGCTTTTAAGTGAAAACTAAAAAAAGGTTAGTTAAAAGAGTATCTCAATGAGATTTGACCAGACCACACGTTAGAAACCGAGGTATTTTTACTGAAGGTTTCTTTTGCTAAGATGGTATAGCGATTTTCATCAAATTGAGTTTGTAAACGGTACACGGGTATTCCGTCTGCACCAACACTTCTATAGGTTAATATAGAAGGAGCTGTTGCTCTTTGAGATACTCCCCAATCATTATTTAACATATTACCAAAGTTTAAGATATCGGCTCTTACTTGGAAAGAATTACGAACGCCTGCAATGGTTACATAAAAATCTTGAGTTACAGAGAAATCCATACGGTGTAACATTGGTACAAATGAGCCATTTCTTTCGGCATATTGACCTCTTCGAGTACTTAGGTATTTATCTTGCTTAATAAAATCTTCAAAAGCTTGAGCTTGAGCAGCTACGGTAAAGGTAGTAACCGAATTGTTTGGTTGTGTAGCTGTAAATTGTTCAAATTTAAGTTCAGAACCGTGATTTGGAACAAAAATGAGTTCATTTCCAGATACGCCGTCGCCATTCATATCGCCGTTAATTACGTACGAATAAGGATTTCCAGACTGACCAATATAACCTAAGGTAAATGAGGTTGCTCCCCAAGTTTTCTTACCGTAGTTAATTCTATATCCCAATAAACCTACTAAACGTTCTTTGATATTATTGTCAGAAATTGACATTTCTGAAACAGAATTATTTCCGTTTATACTGCGGATACTTTGCCAAGAAGCACTTGCGGTAGATCCGGCAGATTGAACATCCTTAGCATCAGAGAAAGTAAGGGCAAAAGATCCCCACCATCCTTCTTTAGCAGGATATTCAATTTTTAATGTAGTACTGTTATAGTATCCTTCATCGGTATTGGTTAAAATAGCCGCCATTGAAACGTTGCTATTAACTCTGTTTCCTGATGTGCTGATCCATCTATGTCTGTTATCTGGTCCATTAAAACGAGCAGTTGGATCTTTTAAGTTGGCATTGTAATAGGTAACTGCATTGATGTTTTGGCCGTAAACATATTCTAAGGTACCGATAAACCCTTTAGGTAATTTTTGATCAACCGCTAAATTAGTTTTCCAAATTTGTGGGAATTTATAATTTGGATCGGTTATTGCTAAATCAAATGATGTTGGCATGGTTGGATTGGCTGGTTTAAAGTACTTAGCAGGATCTGCAGTAAACCCATAATTGGTTGCTGCTGCACCACTAACATCTATAAAGCCAGTTAACACACCATTGTTTCCAATTTGATTGGATAAGAATACATACGGAGGTTTACCGGTAAAGATACCTGTACCACCTCTAAATTGGGTACTGTTGTCGCCTTTAACATCATAATTAAACCCAAAACGAGGTTCAAATAAGTACTGTGTTTTAGGCATAACACCGGTGTTCCATTTTTCACCTCTGGTAAATGTCAATGCATTAACCGCAGTGTTTTCTAAAGCCGTATTTTCAAAATCAATCATAGAAGCGCGCAATCCAACAGTAAGTTTGAATTTTTCGTTTACATTGTATTGGTCTTGAATGTAAAGGTCAATTTTGTTAGATTTTAATTGTTGATACGGGTCATTTCCTCCTGCAATTGCAGAATATCTATATTGAAAACGTGCAGGCACAAATGCAGATGGAGCTCCGTTATTTGCTAGTGATTGATTTGCTGCTGTATAGAAATCTGCTAAGGAATTAAAGATATAAACTCCGTTTGATGCTGGGAAAAATAAGTTATTTGAAGTAAACTTTTCAAAATTTACACCCCCAATAATAGTGTGTTTTCCAATGTATTTGGTTAGGTTATTGGTAAAGTGAAGGTTTGAGTAATTTAACTTGTTTCCAGGAGTAAAAGGGTCAAAACCTACCGAAGTATAGGTAGTTCCTGCTTCTCTAATGTCAATAGTTGGGAACAGCTCAGTTCTATAACCTCTGTCTTCTATTTGTTTATCCCAACCAACTATTAAGTTGTTATGTAAGGTTTCACTCAATTTACTGTTTAATTCTAAAACTGCAGAGCGGGTATTGTCTTGTTGTGTGTAACCGCTGTTTTGGAACGACATAGCGTTGAATAGAGTTCTTCTATTTCCTGCACCTGCTGATGAAGAGTTGGATATTAAGAAATCAGATTCTGAATCGTGGTGTACATAACGAAGAGTCAATTTATGATTATCGTTGATGTTCCAATCCATACGGGCTAAGAATTTTTTAGAGAATGATTCGCTATCAAATCCTTCCCACGGACCTGTAATGTAATTAAACTTTTCTTTCATAAATTTAGAAAGCGCTTCCATATCAGAGTACAATACTCTTGACTGAATACCTGCTAATGGTGAACCCGTAGAAACCCAGTCAGTTGCTGGTTCAGTTTTAGTTAATTCTTCAGCATTTACAAAGAAGAAAAGTTTATCTTTTACAATTGGTGCTCCTAATCGGAATCCTTTCATGTTTTCTTTAAAGGTAGTAGCAGTTACTGGTGTTCCAGCAGCATTGTCTCCTACGAATTTTGAAGAGTTATCTCTGTATGAGGTATAAACAGACCCTTCAATTTGGTTAGTACCACTACGCGTTACTGCATTGATACCAGCTCCAACAAATCCACTTTGTCTTACGTCAAAAGGCGCAATGTTTACTTGTAGCTGTTCAATAGCATCAATTGAAATAGATGTACTACCCGTTCTTCCGCCGGCTTGTGAATCGCCTCCTAAACCAAATCCGTTGTTTAAGATTGAGCCATCAACGGTAAAGTTGTTTAAACGAGAGTCTTGAGCACCAAAAGAACGACCATCACCTTGAGGGTTGTATTTGGTAATCGCAGCCATAGTACGAGCACCTGTAATTGGAATAGACTGTACTTCGCGTTTTGAAAATTGCTGAGCAGCTCCGGTACGGTCTTGGTTAAATGTACCTGCCTGAGTAGTTATTACAACTTCTTTTAAACTAGTTACATCATCACTAAGAACAGCATTAACAGCTGTTGAAGCTCCTAGAGAAGTATAAACATCTTTAGCTTCAAACGTAGTAAAGCCTACATACGAAATTTGTACAGAAAATGGACCTCCAGGTCTAACGGCAGGGATATTGTAATAACCGTTAGCGTTGGTAATTGAGAAATATTTCGTTCCAGATGGCACGTGCGTAATTGCAACATTTGCACCAATTACAGTTTCTCCAGATGAATCCTTAACAACACCGTAAATGGTAGATGTTGTAGTTTGCGCAATACTAAAAGAAGACGCAAAGAACAGAATAAATAAAAATAAATTAGTAATTCTTTTCATTAGATATTTGATTTAGTTAATAATTTGAACATGTTTTTAAGTAACATGTGAATTAAACGCATTTAACGCAAAACAAATATAAAAAAATGTTGATAAGACCACGCGTTTTGAAGAATTTCTTATCAACATTTTTTTAACAAAAGTTTAGTAAATTATGATAC
>Ga0116204_1000987_pt1 | contig 16083 bp, 14 predicted proteins | sample LakKivwa52mmetaG_FD_94481 | JGI IMG/M metagenome (GOLD analysis project Ga0116204, IMG submission 94481) | Anoxic lake water microbial communities from Lake Kivu, Rwanda to study Microbial Dark Matter (Phase II) - Lake Kivu water 52m metaG | ecosystem: Environmental > Aquatic > Freshwater > Lake...
TCAGGTAATGCTGACTCAGCAAAATATTAAAGCATCTGAAAATATTTATACTTTCGATGTTTCCAACTTTAATGCAGGTGTTTATCTCATTAAAATTTCTTCTGATAATCAAACCATTATTAAGCAAGTGGTGATTCAGAAATAAAAACTTAAAGTATTTCATTAAAAAAGCCTGCTCTTAGCGAGCAGGCTTTTTTGTTGAAATTTTTTCATAAAAGTAAGAGAGGTTTAGGTTAAACTTGATGATAAAATTTTACCTTTGCACTCAAATTAAAATATAAAAATCTATGAATATTCATGAATATCAGGGAAAAAACATTCTGAAAAAATTTGGAGTAAGATTACCCGAAGGTGAAGTTTGTTTTAATTCAGAAGAAGCAGTAAAAGCAGCCAAATCAATTACTGAAAAAACCGGCACACAGGTTTGGGCAGTAAAAGCACAAATACATGCAGGAGGCAGAGGAAAAGGTGGAGGAGTTAAGATTGCAAAAAATCTGGAAGAAGTAAAACAATTTTCAGAACAAATAATCGGAATGAATCTGGTAACACATCAAACCGGTCCGCAGGGCAAACAAGTGCATAAAGTGCTGGTTGAACAAGGAATATATTACCCCGGCCCTGAAGAAATCAAAGAATTTTACATGAGTATATTGCTCAATCGTCAAAGTAAAAAAAACATCATTATGTATTCCACCGAAGGGGGAATGGATATAGAAGAAGTTGCAGATAAAACACCTGAATTAATTTTCAAGGAAGAAATAGAACCCTCTATTGGCATACAAGCATTTCATGCCCGCAAAATAGCTACAAACCTAAATCTGAAAGGAATATCATATAAGGAAATGATAAGTTTTGTTACAGCATTATACAAAGCTTATGAAACAAGCGATTGTTCGATGCTGGAAATAAATCCTGTATTTAAAGCATCTGACGGGAAAATTTTTGCTGCCGATGCGAAAATAAATCTGGAAGACAATGCACTTTTCCGTCATCCTGAATATCTTGAAATGCGCGATTTAAACGAAGAAGAACCACTCGAAACCAAAGCATCTGCAAATAATCTGAATTATGTCAAGTTGGATGGAAATGTAGGTTGTATGGTAAATGGAGCAGGTTTAGCAATGGCAACAATGGATATGATAAAATTGTCGGGCGGTGCACCGGCAAATTTCCTGGATGTAGGCGGTACTGCAAGCGCCAAAACTGTTGAAGCAGGTTTCAGAATCATTTTGGAAGACCCGAATGTTAAAGCAATTCTGGTAAACATTTTTGGAGGTATTGTCAGATGCGACCGTGTAGCTCAGGGTATTGTTGATGCCTATAAAAATATAGAAGACCTCAGGGTTCCGATAATAGTCAGGTTGCAGGGCACTAATGCCGAAGAAGCCAAAGACCTTATTGATAAAAGTGGTTTGAAAGTTTTTTCAGCCATACATCTCGAAGAAGCTGCACAAATTGTTAAAGAAGTATTGCAATAAACAATTATTAATCTGATAATCAATATTTTAAGAAAAATATTTTTTTTTATGCATTAATTGTTTTTTTTGTATCTTTTCACTTCGATTAAAAGTCGCAAATGGCATTGATTTTAAATTTTTTTCAAACAAATCCAAATTTAAAAAAATATGTACCTAAAAGTTTATGCCGATAACCCATCTCCACGCCATCTTAAAATTATCATGGAACATCTTAAAGAAGGTGGAATAATTATCTATCCTACTGATACTGTGTATGCTATAGGATGTGATATGCATAATAAAAAGGCAGTGGAGCGATTGTGTCAAATAATTGGGAAAAAACCCGAAACCGCAAATCTGTCGCTGATATGCGCTAATTTGTCAAATATTGCGGAGTACACTTTACCTTTTGAAACCAAGATTTACAAGCTCATGAAAAAGGTATTGCCTGGTCCTTATACTTTTATTTTAAAAGCCAGCAACAATGTTCCCAAAATCTTTGGAAACAATCGTAAAACAGTAGGAATAAGGGTTCCCGACAGTATCCTGATTCGTGAAATTGTTGAAGAATATGGAAATCCGGTTGTAACAGCCTCCATTAAAGATGATGACGATTTCATCAGTGAATATCCTGTTGACCCGGAAGAAATTCAGGTTTTATTCGGCAACAAGGTTGATATGATTATTGACGGTGGCCCCTGTGGAAATATTCCTTCAACAGTTATTGATTGTACAGGTGATGAAATTCAAATTGTCAGGGAAGGCAAAGGCTCGATTGATATACTGTAGTTTTGCTTTACATTAAAATTTCAGTAATCATTTCATTATTTATTCCATCAAAATTGCCTGAACTCATCAGTAGCAATACGCCTTCCTGATTTCTGACAGATTCAATTGTGCCGATTAGTTGTGCTTTTGAATGAATAATCTGAAGTTCAGGGTTATTAAATGATTCTCTGACAAATGTATCTTCAGGCATTCTTGCCTTTTTTATCTCAATTGCTTTTTCACTGATAAATACGCAGGCAAGATGAGCCATATTCATTGAATCTGCATATTGTGGCATAAAATCGCTGTTGAGGCTACTGTAGGTATGCAATTCAAAAAATGCAAAAATCTTTTTATCCGGAAATTGCATTTTTACTCCTTCAATAGTCGCTCTTACTTTTGATGGTGCATGTGCAAAATCACGAAAAATAATAAGTTTTTCATTCTCTGCTATTTTTTCCAACCTTTTGCCTGCTCCTTTGAAATCTTTTATTGAGTTGTAAAAATCATCTTCAGCAATACCAGAGTTCATACAAACCATCCGGGCAGCTTCTATATTCATTAAATTATGACTTCCATTTACTTTGAGTGCAATTTTTCTGTTGCTTCCGGTATTCAGGTAAAAAATTGAGTTATCAGTTGTATAATCAGGATAGCCATATTCTTCCTTGTGAATATGCTTGTAATTTTTCACCATTTCGCATAAATCCCTGTCATCGGCACAATAAACCAGTCTGGCATTATCAGGTAAACTTCCGATAAACTTCTCGAATTGATTCCTGTAAATATCATAAGTAGGAAAAACGTTGGCATGATCCCATGCGATACCGCTTATAACAGCAATATGAGGCCTATACCATAGAAATTTTGGTTCAGGATTTACTGCCGAACTTAAATATTCATCACCTTCAATAATGATACTTGTAGCAGAAGAAGTAATTTTAAAACTATTTTCAAATCCATCAACTGAAGAGCCAACCAGATAATCAAAATCTTTTTTACAATCGCGAAATACATGCATTATCATACTTGTAATGGTAGTTTTTCCATGGCTTCCGGCAACAACAATTCTCATTTTATCCTGACTGTTGAGATAAACAAACTCGGGAAAAGAAACAATTTTCAATCGCAGTTCCTGTGCTTTTAACAATTCCGGATTATCTATTCTGGCATGCATGCCCAAAATTATCATATCAATATCAGCAGTAATTTTTTCAGGGAACCAGCCAAGTTTTACCGGCAAAATGTGTTTGGCATTCAGTCGACTGAGAGCAGGTTCAAAAATTTCATCATCCGAACCGCTGACTATATGACCTTGCTCCTGCATAGCAATGGCCATATTGTGCATCACACTGCCTCCTATTGAAATAAAGTGAATTTTCATCATTTTAATTATCTTTCAAAATTACTCTTTTTCGTATCTTTGAGTAGTTATCTTATCAACAAAATAATGAGAATTAAGAGAGTTTTGATAAATATTTCCGCGGTAGGCTTTATTACCTGGCTAATGATTTCATTTTCCTGCAATGGAAATAAAACTTATTACGGAATTCCTGATGTTTATGTCAATATGATGATTAATATGAATTTACCTCTTTACAACAACTTAAATGTTTCAGGAGGTTTTCATTATTTTCCGGATGAGGGGTTTCGCGGAGTGCTGGTTTATCACAATCTTGACGACAATTTTATTGCACTCGAATGTTGTTGCACCTATCATGCACTTGAAGAATGTGCTGAAATAAAAGTTGATCAGTCAGGAATATTTTTACGTTGCGGACATTACGAAGGTGTTGACTTTGTTGAATGCTGTGGCAGCCGTTACGATATGACAGGTATAAATATTCAGGGTCCGGCTCTTTATCCATTGAAGCGTTATAATGTTTATCGCGATGGACAAACAATTTATGTCAATAACTAAACCGACTTTTCAGGAATTGTTTTAAATTTATAGCCTTTATTTTTAAAAAAAGCAAGATATCTGGGCAATACTATCTGCAAATTACGTTTTGCTTTTAAATTGTCGTGAAATACTACAATACTACCCGGCTTAGTTTGATTAACGATTTTTCTTAAAATGAATCCTGCTGATATTTCCATATCAAAATCATACGACAATACCGACCACATAATCGGTTTGTAACCTGCTCTTTTGATTTTTTTCGCCAATCTTGGTTTGATTCTTCCGTAAGGAGGCCTAAAAAGACGTGATTTTACCAATTCATTGCACTTATTAATACTACTAATAAAAGTAGAATGGCTGACATCGCGTGCATCTTCGTGGCTGTATGTATGATTTCCTACTTTATGTCCCCTTTCTATTATCATCTTAAATATTTCAGGATTCTTGGCAACATTTTCACCTACACAAAAAAAAGTAGCTTTTGCTCCGTATTTATCAAGTGTATCAAGAATATAAGGACAAAGTTCTGTTGTAGGTCCGTCATCAAAAGTCAGAAATACTGATTTATCGGTAACCGGAATACTCCATGTAAAGCGGTTGAAAATATAGTACAATAAAGCAGGTACTTTAAATAATCGCATTTTCTTCTAAGTATGATTTTAAAGATGTAATGTTTAAAGTATCAAAGCTAAAATATTCCTAGTAATAATAATGAACCTGATGATGAAGATTTTAAAATTATCTGAATTTATTGTACTTCAGGTATACGTCAAGCTTTTTAATGCGTTCCAAGTCAATCAAACTCATTTATTATTTGTCAGACAAATAATAGCTTAACACAATTTGAAAAAGATGAGTTATTTTTAAATACAACTAAACATTTTCTTTATGGCGCATTTGCGGGAAGAGAATCACTTCCTGAATAGAATTTGAATTGGTCAAAAGCATAGTTAACCTGTCAATGCCTATTCCAATACCTGCCGTTGGAGGCATTCCATATTCTATTGCCCTGAGAAAATCCTCATCAAGAACCATAGCTTCCTCATCGCCACGCTTTCCAAGTTCAAGCTGTGCTTCAAAACGTTGTCTTTGATCTATAGGATCGTTGAGTTCCGAAAAAGCATTGCATATTTCTTTGCCTATACAAATACATTCAAAACGCTCAACCAAACCTTCTGCTGTCCGATGTTTTTTTGCCAGTGGCGACATTTCTACCGGATAATCGGTAATAAAAGTAGGTTGTATGAGGTAAGGTTCACATTTTTCACCAAATATTTCATCTATCATTTTTCCTTTACCCATGGTATTGTCAACCTCAACATTTATTTGACGGGCAAAACTGCGCAATTGATCTTCAGTCATTTCTGAAATATCGGTACCTGTAAACTCTTTAATAACGTTGTACATACTTATGCGTTTCCAGGGACGTTTAAAGCTTACCTGATGTTCGCCATAAGCGATTTCGGAAGTGCCATAAAGCTGATTTACCAATCCTTCCATTATTTCTTCGAAGGTATCCATCATCCAGATGTAATCTTTGTAAGCCACATAAAATTCGAGCTGAGTAAATTCAGGATTGTGAAACCTGTCCATCCCTTCATTTCTGAAATCTTTAGCAAATTCAAAAACCCCTGAAAAACCACCAACAATGAGTCGTTTGAGATAAAGCTCATTTGCTATTCTCAAAAACAAGGTCATGTCGAGTGTGTTGTGATGGGTTTTAAAAGGACGGGCAGCAGCTCCACCATATAATGGCTGTAAAACTGGAGTTTCAACTTCAAGATATCCTTTCTGATTGAGATAATTTCTGAAGTAATTTATAATCTGAGCTCTTTTTTTAAAAATATCCTTTACATGAGCGTTAACAACCAGGTCAACATATCGCTGACGATAGCGTTGTTCGGGGTCGGTAAAAGCATCAAAAACTGAATCATCAGTAGATTTAACAATGGGTAAAGGCTTAAGCGATTTTGAAAGCAGTTTGATGGTTTTAACATGAATGGTAATTTCTCCCATTTGTGTACGAAACACATAACCTTCAACACCAATAATATCTCCAATGTCCATCAGTTTTTTGAAAATGGTATTGTACAATTCTTTATCCTCGTCCGGACAAATATCGTCTCTGGTAATATACAATTGTATTCTGCCATATTCGTCTTGCAATTCGGCAAAAGAGGCTTTTCCCATTATTCTGCGGCTCATTAAACGGCCTGCAATGCTGATTTCTTTAAAATGATCGGGATTTTCATCAAAATTGTCTTTTATTCCTGATGTAGTAGCATTTACCGGAAAACTTTCGGGGGGATAGGGATTAATGCCCATATCTCGGATAGAATTCATTTCCTGCCTGCGATGCAGTTCTTGTTCGCTTAAATTATGTTCCATTACAATTAAAATTCATTTTTTTTGAAAGGGCAAAAATAAGCTTTTTTAAAAGCCTGTCACTAAAAATTCAGCCCAATTTCAATACGAGTACTTAAATTTTTTCTGATATGCAGGCGCTGTTAAAGTAAAGTGAACAGATGTGCTATCAGGATTTCTTAATGAAGTGAGATCAAACGAGATTTCTTTAGTAATCAGAGCTTCACAGGCATCTTTATTTGAATCGTGCTGAAAGTTTAAGGTCAGAGGTGGCAAGGGTGGTGTGCCGCACTTTGGTGAATTACATATTAGTCTGAAAATATGTGTTTTACAACCACCACTATACTGTATCTTTAAATAAAGACAATTCTTTTTAATTTTTGCATCAAGAATACTGACATCATCATTTGCAAATGTTTTGTATGGTGCATAATTAAATGTAAGAGGAGCACAAAAATCAGAATGCTTTGTGATGGTTTTAACTTTAATAAAAGGATAGCTTTTTGAAACAAAACCACAAATAAACTGAGAAGTATCCTTTTCAAATACAATATTTACAACAGCACTATCATATTGAAGGCTCTGTGGCAATGAATCGGGTTTATAATCGGTATCGCCAATACGAATCATCCATCCACAACCATCAGCAGCTAAATGGCCTGACCAAATAACCATACCTATTTGAGGCTGATTGTTTACATCATTATCAACTGGTAAATCGTTGCACGAAGTAAGGTTGAATATGAAAAATAGAATAACAGAAAGCTTCAGAATGCTTTTCATTTTATTATGGATTAGTTATTTTTCCGGTAAATAAAATAGATTTAGTATTTTTTTCGGTGATGAAAAACAAAAATGGTTTGTTGGCAATAAACCAAACTTCAGCCGGAACAGAGGTTAAACTGATACCTACTGAAGTGGCAGCAGCAGCTTCTGTACCTTCTTCATTAACTTCAACAAAAGATTTATGTTTGACTTCGGAAATATAAAGGTTTCCACCGGGATTAATACCAGTAAAATCGGCAGCATCAGAAAATGCCAGCTCCATGCCCATTGATTTAAGCACATCGTTCATGGTTAATTCATACTCAAATTTAAATTTTGGCAGCAATACATTAACATCTTTTGTTTGCGACATTTCATTCATCCACGATTGCCAATCGGTCGGATTAAGCATGCCAATCAGATCGTTTACACTTTTTCCACTTTGAGGCAGCATAATCAACATCGAATAATTTTCGCGTCCATAAGGAAGTTCTAATAATTGAAAATCGTTGTTTGAAAGATAATCTGCGGTAATTTTTTGCGACATAAACGGAATATCTTTTTTGTCGCCTTTTGCGTTAACAAATTCTTTGTCGCTGGTTTTGTTTTTATCAAATTTTTGTTTCCAATTGCCTTTAAAATAGATGGCATTAATCAGAAACATTACATTATCACCAGTAATCTGGTCAATTATTGTGGGAATTTTTTTATTGGTATTATCGCTTACCCATTGATTAATAGTATTTTTAGAATTTTCAGCATCAGCAAAATTTAAAGGACTTACCTGAGCATAATAATAGTTTTGATTGACATTCAAAAAATCAGGTAATACCGAAAAATCATTCCTGTACCAGATAGAATTGGCAATTGTGAGTGCAACTTTAGGGTCTAATGAAACCAGATTGTCTAAGAGGTATTTGTTTATATCATTAATTTCCTGCATACTTAAGGCAGGAGTTTGTAATGCACTTTTCATCCCATCAAGAGTGCTTCCTTTTGCACCGTTCATGGTCATGCTTAATGCCATTGACACACTCAAAGGACTGATAAACAGATTTTTATTTACACCTTCCACATTATTGACCTGTTTTAACAATTCAAAGCCAAACGCATTATTGGCATCAATAAGCTGTGATTGTTTTTTGCTAACCGGAAAACTGACAGGTGACTTTTCACAAGCCGAAGAAAGCAAACTTGCTAAAAACACTAATAAAACTAACTTTTTCATTACTATTTAATTAAATTATTAATCTTTAAAATATCCAGGGATACAAAGTCCTTTTTTTACATAACTCTCCTGATGTAACTTTTGAAAAATCAACTTCAAAACGTAAAACTTCATCAGGACTACCCAAATAGGGTTCAATAACCTCAAGAATATAAATATGAGCATCAACATTTTTTACTTCGTAATCTAAATCGTACAAACAATTGCATTTGCAGGGATTTAGCAATTTTTCTTTTTCCTCAATTCTGATTAAACCCGAGTCAACAATTGCATCGGCTGATATCTTATCAGGACAGCAGTTAAAAGCAGCATTTATATGCTTTATCTGAAGAATTTTTGTTGCCGGATCGTAAGTATATTTAATACAGTCCAATTCAGGATTTGATGAATCGGCACTAGAAGTACGGGAAAACTGTTTGCAATCACTTGTTTTGATTTTAATGCTTTGTTTTGATTCCTGAATTCCTGAGTCTGTGCAGGCCGAAAAATATAGTAAAAGCACAAAAAATGCAAATAATCTTGTCAATTTCATTATTTCTTTTTTTAACAAATATAGGCAAAGATGAGAAATCTCAAACAGAGGTTGCTTGCAGAACAGAAATTGTAACTTTGCAAGACAATTGTTTATGCATTTTTACGTAAAATTCAATTATTTGATTTGAATTCATGGACAGACTTATTACGATAAAAGATCGGAATGATATTCCTGAAAAGTATGCAAATACACCATTTGGTCTATTATTGCAATATCATAACTTAAACGAAGATTTTGACAAATACGATAAAGCACAGATTCTGATAGGAATGTGTATGGACAACCGAAAGCATTTGCAAATTCCTGATAATTTTGCATATATAATCCGTTCAGGTGGAGCAAATTTAAGATATAGTGAGTTTAAGGTTTCTTATGCCATTGCTATCGGACAAATTAAATACATCGCATTAATTGGTCATAACAATTGCGGAATGGTGAATCTTGTGAGTCGAAAAGAGAATTTTATTTCAGGTTTGGTTGAAGGGGCAGGCTGGGAACCTGATTTTGCTGAACATCATTTTAATCAGTTTGCACCAATGTTTGAAATTGGAAACGAAATTGATTTTGTTTTAAGTGAAGCCAAACGGCTCCGAAACCGCTTTCCAAAGATTAATGTAATGCCTCTGATTTACCTGATAGAAGATAATAAATTGTATTTGGTAAAAGAATAGGTGCAGGGTTCAAAGAATTAGTCTAATTATGTCATAAACTGCGAAATTTGAAGTTCGGAGTGCGAAATGTTAATTGCGGATTTCAGATTGGGGATATACACATCCCTACGGGATAGCGTGGATTGATTGCATACTGCCTACTGCCTACTATTCCTCTGCCACAAAAACACAAAAGCACCAAGTTTCACAAAATCACGCTGTAACAACTTGAAAACTGTAACTCGTAACCCGAAACACGTAACCCGCAACCCTCAATTGGATTTCGGATTGATTGCCTACTGCATACTGCATACTATTCCTCTTCCACAAAAACACAAAATCACTAAGTTTCACTAAAAAGATTGCTTCACTTTTTTAAAATAATTAATTTTCAAGGTAAAAAACTTCGCAATGACTCCAAGGACGTAACCTGTAACTTGAAACCTGTAACTCGTAACCCACAACACGTAACCCGCAACCCTCAATTGGATTTCGGATTGATTGCCTACTGCAAACTGCATACTATTCCTCTGCCACAAAAACACAAAATCACTAAGTTTCACTAAAAAGATTGCTTCACTTTTTTAAAATAATTAATTTTCAAGGTAAAAAACTTCGCAATGACTCCAAGGACGTAACCTGTAACTTGTAACTTGAAACCTGTAACTCGTAACCCGCCCCCCCCCTCCACGCAACCGAAAAGAAAGAATAACCGTCTAATGGCTACTCTGGTCGGTTTTTTGTGCAAAAAAATGAAATTTAGGCATTTTGACTGAAGATTTAAACGATATCATTAAAGATTGTGTTTCAGGGAAACGTGAAGCTCAGGCACAGCTTTATCAAATGTTCAGCCCCAGAATGTACCCGGTTTGCTTGTATTACACAAAAGACCAAACTGAAGCTGAAGATGTTTTACATGACGGTTTTATTAAAGTGTTTAAATATGTCAGCCAGTACAAGGGTAGTGGTTCTTTTGAAGGATGGATACGCAGAATTATGATTAATACAGCTTTGGAGCGATTCAGGACACAAAATTATTTGTATCCGGTTGATGATGTTTTTGATTACATAAACGATCAAGGTTATGACAACATTATCAGCAATATTACTTTTGATGAGTTGTTAGACATTGTTAAAGAGCTGAGTCCGCAGTATCGTATGGTTTTTAATCTTTATGCACTGGAAGATATGAGCCATAATGACATTAGCGAAAAACTCGGTATTTCAGTAGGAACTTCAAAATCAAATCTTTCGAGAGCCAGAGCTATTTTACAGGAAAAAGTCGCTAAAAAATATCAAATAGATAAAAACCTTAATAAACTTGTTGTATGACAACTGAGAAAAAAAATATAGATATCCTTATCAAAAAAGGTTTAGAGGGTGCAGTCAAAAGCCCTCCTCCTTATGTTTGGGATAAAATTTCAGCATCTTTAAATACCGTTAAATCAGGTCGTAAATTGCTTATTTATTGGCTTGCAGCTGCTTCCTTTACATTATTAATCGGTTTTTCTGCAGGTTATTATTTGGCAATGAAAAAGAACACAGGCATTAATAACATAGAAAATATTGCAAAAAATAACAATGACAATCAGGAAATTATTAATAAACAAGCCTCTCAAGCTGCTGATATTTCTGATAATAATCAAGAACATTCGCAAAATACCAAAACAGACAAGAAGGAAATTGCCCTAATCAACAAACCTGAATCAAAAACAAAAAAATTCACCCTAAGTCCTACGAAAACAGAAAAATCACCAATTAGCATACAGGCACTGAATATTTCAACACCAAAAGCAATAGAAAAATCAGCTGTATTACCGCTTATTGCCGATATTCCCAATCAACAATTAGCTTTTCATGCTGACCTTTATTATCCTGAATCGGGTATCCAGCCTCAGAATAACAATGAAAAACCTCATCAAAAAAGAAATAAAATAAGCATCGGAACCAATATTTCACCTGTCATTGCCTACAGAAGCATTCAGAATACTGGTAGTAATTTTTATGATTTAGCCAATGCTTCAAGAAACAGTCTGGCAGGAAACAGCCTTGAATCTGATAAAAGTTATTTCAACACTATAGAATCTCCAAGATTAACCTATACTGGCGGATTTGGCATAGATTACAGTGTCAGCCACAGAATCACAATTTCCAGCGGAATAAATCTGAGCAATTATGGTTATAACAGTATGGAAATCTTTGTTTCGGAAGACAATAACGCTTTAAATAATAAAATTATCAATTCCTCTGCAGGTGATATTTTAGTAGAAGAATCAAGAGGTTCATTACAAGACGACTTAGGAAAAACCTTTATGTTGAGTCAAAGCAGCTACGGTTCAGCCTTGTTTTTAAGTCAGGAAAAAATGAATGTTAATCTTTCATTTATTGAAATTCCGCTAAGCATTAAGTATTATTTTGGTGGAACTTCCCAAAAGATTTACGTCAATACAGGTATAGCCCCATCTTTTCTTGCATCAGGAAGTGCAGAACTTAAATCGCAACAAATTAAGCTTGGGAAAATAGATGCAGTAAAAAGCTATAATACTGTTGGTTTTGCCGGTATTGGATACAGCAGTTTTATTTTTAATAATAAATTCAGATTTTGCATTGAACCCCGTTTGCGTTATATGTTAAATCCTGTCAGTAAAATTGATTATATCAGAAATTATCCTTACTCATTTTCTCTGACAACAGGTCTTTTTTATACTTTTTAAGTCTTATCCCCTATAGATCAAAAAGGCAATATAAGCAATGTAAGAGATTAGAAAAACAGCACCTTCCAAACGGCTGATTTTGTATTTTGAACTTAAAGCTGCAAAAACAAAAAACATTATATTTACCCCTAAAAGTATCATAACATCCGTATTAATATGCATCAATCCTTGCATATTTATGGGATGAATCAGCGATGAAATGCCGAGAATGCCAACAATATTAAACACATTTGAGCCAACAATATTACCGACTGCAATATCTACATTTCCTCTGCGGGCAGCTGTAAGAGAAGTGATCAGTTCAGGTGCAGAAGTACCAATTGCAACTATTGTAAAACCAATAAGTTCTTCACTCATACCAAAATCACGGGCAAAATTAACTGCTCCATCAACTGCAAACTCACCCCCGAAAAAAAGAAGGGCAATACCACCCACAATAAAAAATATTGATTTTAGTCCTGAATACTGATTAAAAATATACATAAACCTATCGTACTGGCTTTTCGTTTTTGTAAACTTAACCAACCTGAAAACAATGGCTTTCAAATGACTGTCGCTGCTGCCCTCATCAGTTTCACTTAAAACCTCATCCGGATTAATTTTAACAACATAAAATAGAAACGCAGCGAGTAAAACCAATAAAATCAAGCCATCATATCGGGTTAAACCATAAAATAAACTACTGCTTAACAAACCCAGATTCAGCAAACCAAATAATACCAATGTCATAAAAAATCCGAAAGGAATTTCAATCAATGCAGTATTTCGCTTAACAGGCAAAGGATAAATTAAAGCAGTCAGGCCTAATATGAGCAATACATTACAAATATTACTGCCAACTATATTCCCGATGGTGATGCCTGTATTTCCTGAAATAGATGAATTAATATTAACCAGTAATTCAGGTAAAGAAGTTCCTATTGACACAAGCGTTAAACCTATAACAATATCAGGGACTTTCAGCTTGCGGGCAAGTGAAGTGGCTCCACTGACCAGTAAATCGGCTCCGAATAGTAAAAGTATAAGACCAAGTGTAAAAATGATCAGATTCATAACGGTTTATATTTGATTTGATATTTTTTCAGATTGAGGAAACAACATATTGGTTCGAAATGTTTGTTAATAAAAGTCAGCAAAAGTAAACAATTAAAACTTCAGGAACGCTTTTCAGTAATAATTGCTTTCAGAAATTCAACTTTATTTCATTTTGAATTGATTAAAGCTTCAATACCTTAATCAAGCCAACTCTTTGATTTTGTTTAACTTTTAACACGTATATGGATGGTGGTAAATCGGATATGTCAATATTAATTTCGTTTGTTAGCTGCGATTTCACCGACTTAACAGTTCTGCCATTTACATCAATCAATTCTGCCAAATAATCGGAAGTTTCGGGCAAGTGTATTTTCAACAAGTCAAGCACAGGGTTTGGAAAAGTGCCAATTAATAATTCTTTTGTATTAAACACTGATAAACTGACATCAGGATGAATACCTATTGAGTCAACTCCGAAATTAATATGTTTTACATTAGAATCCTTTTCCTTTATTTCAACAGGAACCAAAGAATCCATGGGTAAACCGGGAATATCAATATAAATCATGTAATTACCTAGAGGAAGATTTTCAAAATTATAGTAACCTGTATCATTACTTTTGTCTTTTTTAATTTCACCACCAGGTACTTTTTTCAATGTTACATCCACATCTTTGATTGGAGATGTACCTGCGCGTGTGCCATCCAGCGAAACAACTACTCCGGAAATTGAAGCTGAACCGGCAGTAATGTTATTGGTTTCACTTAAATTGATGTTACAGATAAATGTATCAGCACCATAAACTTCAAGAATAGCTGCTTCCTGCCACAATTCTTTATCGCCAAAATAGGTTCCTATGGCGGTCGGATACAATGCTATATCAGCCTGAGCATATAATAAATACTTACCAGGTAAAACGTTATTCATGGTAAATTCACCGGCAGCACTTAAACTAACTGAGTCAATCAGAAGTGATTTCTGTTGCTTGCTGTAACTGAATATTTTTACAAATCCGGCAGAAACACCATTGCTTTTAAACTTAACATTGCCGGTAAGCACATGTTTTTTCGAATATTTGGCAATGTAACCACTATCGCCAACAACATATCCTATCTCATTTTCGGGAAAACAAATAGAAATATTCATATTTTTTGGTGTAGGCTCTACAAACCAGTTATTGCCCGAGTCGGTTGACTTCATGAGTATGCCTTGTCCTGAAGTATCGGGATAAATTGCATAAGCCATTCCTGGATTTTTGAAATATAAACGGGCAGCACCGCTGTCGGCAACATTTACCCAACTTTTGCCACCGTCAATTGTTTTCATGATACTCATGCAGTTTGAACCCATATCAAGACCACTTACAAATCCGGTGTCTTTATTGAAAAAATGAATACCCGACATCCACATATCGCACTGAAAATGTATGGTATCCCAAGAATTTCCACCATCTTTGGTGTGGTAAATATCCGAACCACTGGCAGTAGCAAAACCAAAGTTCTCGTCAAGGAAATAAAGATAGGTTATCCATTCTTTCCCTTTAAAAACTGTGTCCCAGTTTAAACCTCCGTTGATGGTCTTATAAATTACACTGTTTTGATAAAATTTATTTCCTAAGGCATAAAATCCTGTTGAAGGTGATGTAAACCATACACCTGCACTTCGGGTATCGGGCTTATTTAAGGATACATTTTGCCATGAATTGCCACCATCAGTACTTTTCAAAAATGTACCATTGCCAACAAATCCGGTTATATAAGCCAAATTTCTGTTTACGAAAAAAATATTTGCCAATTTATCGTTAACACCTGAAACAACAGTTTGCCAGTTGAAACCTCCATTTGTGGTTCTAAGAATGAGCCCTTTGTCACCGCAGGCAAAACCGGTATCACGGTCAAAGAAATAAACATCATTTAACTTAATACTTGTTTTGACCGGCAACAATTCCCAATTCTGAGAAAAAGCATTAGCTGATAATCCGAAAAGAGCAAGTAAAAAAACTACATTTAAAACAACTGATTTCATTTAATCTTACATTTACGTTAACAAAAAAGAATAGTTTATTTGATTATTAAACCCGATTTAAGCTATTTTTTCAAAGAATAAAGATACGACAAAATAGGAATTAATCTGAATTATTTATCAATTTTAAAAACCGGACTTTTATATGGCATAAATCCGATACAAGTTCTGTTGGTTTTAATATATTAAGTACAATAAAGTCGCTCAAAAGCTGTAAAATCTTAGTTGATTTAAAATTGTCAATAACTTAGTGGTTAAAAGAATTGAAAATTCAGGATTAAAGCATCCCTGGCTCTGTGGAGGACGAGGTAGAGTTTTGTATAATTTCTTTTATAACACGAAGAACACGAAGGTTTTCACAAAGATACACGAAGATTTGAATGCCAACTGCCTGCTTTTTCCGGATTGATAATTTCAGACCTCAAAGGTTTTAAATCATTGTTAATGAAAATATCATCCGACAAAACCTTTGAGGTCTTTGCCATATATTGTTTTGAAACGATTTTATTGAGCTTTTCGGGAGTTAAATTTTGTTGAGCAAAGTGAAATTGAATTTAATCGAGTCACGCAAGGGAATTTCACCCCTGCGTTCTCACGGAACCGTACTTGAACCTCTCAATTCATACGGCTCTTCATGTTAA
>Ga0116204_1000989_pt1 | contig 16072 bp, 15 predicted proteins | sample LakKivwa52mmetaG_FD_94481 | JGI IMG/M metagenome (GOLD analysis project Ga0116204, IMG submission 94481) | Anoxic lake water microbial communities from Lake Kivu, Rwanda to study Microbial Dark Matter (Phase II) - Lake Kivu water 52m metaG | ecosystem: Environmental > Aquatic > Freshwater > Lake...
CATTTATTGCATATAAAATGCTGTTTAAAAAAGATAACAATATGATATATTCTAAAAAAACACTTTTATTTCTTGTAGATAAGTAAACAAAAGTCATTAGTGAAGTGCTCAACAGAATTAAGAAAGGCATAACCAAATAGGGTGTATGTCGTTTATTATTTGATAGTTTCAGAAGGGCTTGATTCATTAAAACGGTTTTGTTTTTGACTTGGGTGTTTCTTCTTTGTTGGGTAAGGTCAGCTTTAAAACTTGGTAAAGGCTGAGTACAATTCCAAGAACAGCTCCCCCCAAGGTTATCATGGGTTTGGTGTTGAATTTTTTATCTAGATAATTGCCACCAACAGTAAAAAGAGTCAAATTGAATGCGATATTCCATCCAAGATGCAAATAATTGAGCCAAGAATTTGTGTTTTTCATTTAGGGTTGTGGGGTCATTTGGCAGGCACCTGATAGATGCGCCCCTTCTTCAATGGTTAAAAGTTGTGTTTGTAAAGTTCCCTCGAGTTTACCCTGAGCTGTGATAACCGTTTTTGTATTCACGATGAGGTCTCCTTGAAAATTACCTGCAATATAGGCTGACCCTGTTTGTGCTTTTCCTCTAAAAGATCCGGTATGTGCGACAAGCAATTCGCCAGCTACTTTTAGCTCGCCTTGAATACTTCCTTCGATCCGCAAATTATCTTGAAAAACAAATTGCCCTTCTAGATGTGAGGAGGGTCCGATAATAGAGATGCCTAATTCTTTTTTTTTGTTTTGGTTCATTAGTGCCTGAGTAGGGTGAGGGGATCGAGGGGAATTTGATCTTTAAAAATAGCAAAGTGCAACTGGGGGCTTTTTGCTTGGCCGCTTGTTCCCATACTTCCAATTGCACTTCCAGCTTCTACAAAATCACCAATATCAACATACATGCGGTTTAAGTGGCCATATATACTGGTGAATCTACCCTGATGTGCAATTTCAATATAGAAACCTAATTCTCTATTCCATTTTGCTTCTTTAACAACCCCTTGCGCGCTTGCAAAAATAAGACGATTTGCTAATCCTGCAATGTCAATGGCTCGGTGTTCTGAATCATAAGATCGTAAAATAAGACCTCTAGTTGGCCATAATTGAGGATGGTTCGAGGGTTGTGGGTCAGGGGGACTTACTTTTTGTGCCTGGATTGCATCTACTTGCCGAGCAAAATAGCGCAGTTGATCTTTAGTAATAATGAGTTGATTCAAATTATTTGAAGAAATGAGAGAGGGTTTATTTGCATTTTTAGGATAATGTGCGTGTAGTATATCCTCTATTCTTTTGCTTTTTTCGGATATGCGCAATAATTGGATTTGGATAGAGTCAAGGCGTTTTTGATCGTTTAGTAAAACTTGGTTTTTATGAAAGTAATGATCAGCTAAGAGTGCTTTTGTGTTTAGTTTAGATAGGGAAAAAAAAACAAAAAGAAGGAAAAAGAGAACTAGGCTAAAAAACAAAAAAAGAGTTTTTATTAGCCAGATAGGTAAGCGTATGGAAAATGAAGGTGCCGCTCCATCGGGAATAATTTGAAAAGTAACCTGAGGTCCTTTAGGCATGATGGCTAGGGCTGTTACCCTGTATTAACTCCACAATATGCATGAGTTGATCTGCACTCAGATATTCGATAAGTATTTTACCTTTTTGTTCATTGCCTTTTACTGAAACTTTTGCATTCAAATGGTATTGTAATTGGTGAACCAGGTGTTTGAGATTTGCATCTACGGGTTTTGCTTTATTTATACTGTCTGCTTTAGCAGATAAATTTTCAGACTCTCTTACTGTCAGATTTTCATTTAGAATTCTTTCAGCATAGTCCATCTGTTTTTCTGGAGCAAGAGCTAACAGCGCTTTTCCGTGTCCAAAAGTCAGTTTATTATCACGAAGGAAGCTTTGAATTCTATCAGGTAAGGTGAGCAAGCGAATTGTGTTTGTTATGGTTGATCTGCTTTTTCCTAGTTTTTGTGCTATTTCTTCGTGGGTGAGTCCTATTTGTGTGGACAAATTTTGATAGGCTAAGGCTTCTTCAATGGGTGAAAGTTGAACGCGTTGGATGTTTTCGATAAGAGATAACTCCATCATATCTCTATCAGTAACTTTATCTCGAATCGCTGCTGGTATGTTTGGATTGTTGAGTGAACAAAAAGCACGCCAGCGCCTTTCACCAGCAATAATTTGGTAGCGGTCTTGATGCTTGCGTACAAGTATGGGTTGAAGTAGACCCTTCTCGGTTATCGATTCGGCAAGCTCAGCTATTTCTTCTTGTCTAAAATCTCTTCGGGGTTGATAGGGGTTTGGGTCAATTTTTTCAACAGGTAGTGTATGTAGATCTGACCCAGTAGATTGATCTATTACTGGTGTTCCAATTTCCTCAAAAATTGAATTGAGACCCTTACCTAGCGCTTTTTTGGCCATTTTCTAGTAGTTCCTTGGCAAATTCAAGATAGCGAACTGATCCTACATTGCCTATATCGTAAAGGATGATGGGTTTTCCGAAAGATGGAGCTTCTGAGAGCTTTACCGATCTGGGTATTATTGTTTTAAATACATGGTATTGGAAGCGATTTTGAATTTCGTCGGCAACCTGACGAGAGAGCGAAAGCCTACCATCGTACATGGTGAGAATGGCCCCTTCGACTTCCAATTGCGTGTTAATTCGTTTTTTTACTAAGTGGACAACCTTCAATAACTCAGCTAATCCGGTCAAGGCATAAAACTCACATTGAATGGGAATTAACACACTTGTAGCTGCTGACAAGACATTAAGTGTTATAAGACTAAGTGATGGTGGGCTGTCTAGTATTATAAAATCAAATTCAGCCTGAACTTTTTTCAAAACATCAGCAAGCCTATGTTCCCGGCCAATTTCACTTTGCATTTCGACTTCGAATCCGGCCAAGTCTTGCGAGCTAGGCAGGATTTTTAAAAAGCCAAGCTCGGTTTTACAGAGTAAGTTCTGGAAGTCCTGTGCCTGGAGTGCTTCGGGGTCTTGGCATAGGGCCCAATAAACATCTTTTTCTTTTTTGGTACCGTACCCATAAGCTTGTGAAGCATTACCTTGTGGATCCATATCTACAAGTAGAACGCGTTTCTCCAAAGCCGCTAAAGCTGCTGCTGTATTTACTGCGGTAGTTGTTTTTCCTACACCACCTTTTTGATTGCAAACGGCGATAATTTTAGTCAAAGTCACTGAACTTTTGAGCTACTACCAAGTAGTACTCTTTTGATTGTTGGGGGAGACGGTAGGGGAGGTTGTTAATTTTATCAAAACCTTTAGGGAGCCTATCTTCGGGTTGGCTTTTAAATGTCACAAAGAGACCTCCCGGTCTAAGCATTTTATAAGCAAGTTGCGAATCACGCAGAAATTCCCCAAAGGCACGACAACAGACTACATCCACATGACTGATCACAACTTTTTCCACTCTTTCGGGTAGCACGTGGACATTGGGTAATCCCAAATCTGCGATAAGATGTGTTGTTAGGTTACTCTTTTTAGTATTAGGTTCAATGGCAAAAAAGTTTACATCTGGGCAGGCTACGGCAAGAGGTATACAGGGGAAACCAATACCGGCCCCCATATCCGCCACTTTATTCGCTTCGGAGACTTGAGGAACCATTTGTAACGAATCAAGTATATGGCGTGTCCATATAAGGGGTTCGTTGGAAGGGCTTACCAGATTCATGTTTTTATTCCATCTTCTTAGAATGCCTTCAAGGTCTCGAAGCTTCTTATAGATTTTGGATTCTGCTGAATCAGGATCGTAGAGCAGACGGCTTGGTACTTCGTTTTCCATTATCCTTAAAATGATTCTTTTTCGTTCTGAAAACAAGGGTTCCTTTGGTTCCACGTGGAACAAATTTGAAAAAAACCAAATTTTTATGGAATTATGTTGGTTTTAGTTTGAAAAGATTTTAGAAACTGGTAACAAACCCCAAAGTTTTCCATTTGGATTGGAGCTATTGAGAGGAATAAATCTCTTTCTCCCGAACAAAATTTTGGAAGATACTTGGGAAAAGTAGGCCTACTTGTCGTGTTTAATTTACAGTTTTTAAAATGCTTTTGTGCACCTCTCTCTAGAAATCCTAAAAAATCTTATAGTCTTCCTGGGCTTGGTTTTAAACTGCCTAATATGCTAGACCTAAAAAAGGTTTTAGCTTCTCTGTTAATTTTCAGATGTTTATGAGGGGTGTAGATTAGAAATATTACTTGGCTAAAAAGTGGTTAAGGGTTGGGGATTACTAACTACGGTCTGCTGAACAACTCTATTATTTGCAGCAGACCCTAATTAAACATTGAGGATTTCCCTTGTTCAGCAAGCCCTAACTAATTCTTTTATTTATAAAAAAAGTTTTAATTGATTCGGGAGTCTCTAAAAATAATGATCATGCTTCTAGACAAGGGGCGCGAATTCAAACAACAGCAGTTTACCTGGTAAAGTGCGGTTTAAAAAAATGCAAATAAGGCGGTACAGGGCTGCAAGGGCAAATTTTAGAGGTCCTCATACTAAAAACAGTGGTGGGGCATAGGAAATACCTCTGATCTTTTTATGGTTTTTCAATCACTTTTGGTGGAGTCGGATTATCTCTCCTTCCTTTGGAAATACGCACTTACACTAGAAGTTTAAAACCGAGATAATGTGTCTATCAAAAATATCGTAGTTTTTAGCTTAATTGTACAGGTAAATTTGGGGTATATAGTTGGGTTCTGTTGGGCATTAAACATTTTTAGAAGTAGCCATAATTCAGACAATTTTGATAAAGGCCTGTTTAGTGCCATCCTTTAAGTGGAGGTTTTTAATTTTTTTAAAGGCGATGAACCACATAATTCTTGGACTGCGGGCATCATTTCGCAGTTAGTGAGGCAGACTACAGGTGCAGTGGTTAAAGGTTTTTTCCCATTTAGGTATTGGAATTTTAGCTTTGTTAGCAAGTTCTAGATAAAATCGCAAGCGTTTGAAAAGCTATCATTTTGTTAGACCTCTGCAAACTTGGGCAAAAGCTTTTTCATGGAGAGTTGCTTGAAGGGCTTGTATATAGGTTTTAAACAAAAGTCTCTAGCATAATAATGGGACAATTTTGAATTCCGAATCCTTGTAAATTTTGCTGTAACTATTTTGATCTGGTTCTCCTAAAAACTTGTTTGGTTTTCTCTTGTATAATCAGCCGAAAATAAAACGGGTAAAAAGGCATTTGAGCTGGAGTAGGAAGGAGGGATGACTTTCACAATTCTAAACTGAACAAAGAAAGGTGTTATACGGACGGTTTCTATTTGAAGTTTTGATAAGTGAGCAAAATGGATTTTTATATTTCTGGTGAGAGTGGGGGGGTAAAAATGTTCCACATGGAACATTTAGCTTTTGCTTGAGATGAATAGGGCGGCTTTGGTAAAACCATAAGGTGTGAACAAAGGTTTAAATAATCCTGCCACAAAGTTTAAGGTAGGGGTGTTTTGATTCCATTACCTAATTGACATACCCCCTATGAGGAAAAAATATGTATTAGTTTTTTAGATCAGGTTGATCTGTATATTCTTCTCTTTTTAAAGGGGAAGTTTTTAAAATTAAGATGAATCTATTTCAGCCTAGCTGGTGGATGTTTATTCTCCCCTGTGTAGGGTTAATCCTATTGGAGAGGGTGCTTGTAAATAGTCGGAATTGCTAGGTTAATTTAGAGGTTCCCTATATAATTTCTCTGATTAGGGTTTTCTGAACAAGGGAAATCCCCAATATTCATAGGGGTAAGATGGGACTTTCCCTTGTACCCAGTCCAAGGTTTTTCTCTTCAATAAAACAGGATGATTAAAAAAACTTTGGACTTGTGGTCAGCCAAAGGTGCGGGGGGTTGGTATTTGCTAGATGCTCAAAATTGCTAGCGATTTTGAACATCAGCTGCTATATCCCATCGCAGGACATGCTTCGTATGTGTCGCGACGGTACATAGCCGCCAACCGTGAAACGAAATGTGCCTGAAGGTATGTGAAGGCACTCGTAAACAAGCAAATAGGAGGGGGGACGCAGCACCCCTCCTCCTTCTTTTAAAGAATTAGGGTCTGCTAAAATTGGAGTTATTTTGCAGACCCTAATTACCGAGGTTTTCGGCTTTGAGAATACTTATAGGACAGTTTAAATAAGCGGTGATAGGCACCGAACCATAAGAGGGGATTGCTTTGAATAATTAAGGTTAAAACTTTCCAATAACGATGCACTACCTTAATTGAGTTTTTAGCTGTAAAACTCCCTAGATATAAAACCCTTATCTGATTGTTGTTTGTGAGAAGGGAGAAGTAAACTGGGCAAGAAGTTTGAGTTGCCAGAAGGATGGGTAGAGGTGAGCAGGAAACTTTATAACCCTTTACTTCAGTAAGCCCAATAGAGTTTTCTTTTTTAAGAGGAAAATGTTGATCCCAAAGTATAGCTATCACCTGCTTATCTAGAATTAATTTTTTAGCAGATTGAAAACTGAGATCAGATTGTAATTGGTAGGAACGGGCCCGTCTTATTTTATAAAGTAGGTTATGGAATGCAAAATTCCGGTGATTCTGAGAAAAAGCAGAAAGGGATATTCCTATTTGCCTTAACCCAAAACCTAAATTTTCCCAATTTCCAAAATGAGCGTTTAAAAGGAGGCCTCCGTCATTTTTTAGAAGTTTAAGGTTGTGTTTGGAGTGCGGATGAATAGATTGAGCATTGGTTTGAGGGAAGATAAAATTGCGTACCTCACGGGCTGTTTGTTTATAAAGAAGTAAAAGGGCAAGATTCTCTTTATCCTTAATCAGGTTGTTCAAATAGAACAAACAAAAATAGTCAAGTATGGTTTTAGAATATTTAAGCTTAGTAGCTAGTGGAAAGTTAATATTTAGAATTTCCCAATTTTCAAAAACGATTGAAGAACGCCACCGGGTTATTACCAAAAAGAGTATTAGAAAAAACTCAAGTACTCGCCCTGGAACTTTAGCGAAAAGGCTGTAGAAAAAGTTATACATACACTTGAAAAGAAATGTAAAAAATGTAAATTACCCCATCTTATTTAACCTTGGTATTATCATGAAAAGAACATTTCAACCCCATAATCGTAAACGTGCTAACAAGCATGGGTTTCGTGCCCGTATGTCTACAGCCAATGGCCGTGCCGTTTTATCCAGACGCCGTGCAAAGGGTCGAGCTCGTTTAACCGTAAAACACTAAGTAATTAGGGGTAAAATATGCCCCACTTGGCCCTTTTTAGGCCTATCAATTCTCAAAAGAAAAATACTGGTTTTGCAAAGCAATGGCGGTCAGGCCCATTGGTTTTGCGGTTTAACCCAACTGCAATTCAAAAATCACTTCAAATCGATTCTACCAAAGATGTAAAGGCTGTTTGGATAGTTCGTAAAAAAAGTGGTTCTGCTGTTTTACGGAATACTTTAAAACGTAAAATTAGAGAGTCTCTTTTTTTCCGCTTGAAGAGTGGGCTTCCTAACGGATTTTACTTGTGGATTCTTGATAAAGAACCTTACAGAGAAAGCATCAAAGACTTTCAAAAGAATTTGGACAATCTTTGGCAAACTGCTGAATCCTTTCTTAAAAAGGTCAATGAGAAAAGTGGATAAATTGATTTTCTAACTAAAAAGGCTTACTACAAATTCATCATTAAACAAGCTTGCACCTTAATTCAAAAATCAAAAAACCTGAGTTTGTAAAGTTTCAAAAGGATGAAAAGCTAAGATTTATTGGCATTTTTGATTGATGTTAGATCAAAAGGTACTCATTTTCTATTATGTGCCCACTTAATTAAATCTACCCTATCTAAAAAGGAATAATTGTGGAAAAAAAACGCTTTATTGGATGGATGCTGTTCCTTCTAGTGGCTATGGCCTGGATGATTTATAATGAAAGAATTCAATTACAAAAACGTAAAGAGCATCAAGCACTTATGGCGTCTCAGCAAGCTGATTCTCTTGCGCAAATAAATAAAAACAAGGCTGAAGTTCCAGAGAAATCAAAAGATGTTTTGGCTGATTTAGGAGCTAATTTACAATCAGCTAGTTCTAAAAATGATAGCACCACTGTTCCTCCAGCAGATCCTGCAAAACTGTTGGATTCAAACAGTTTTGGCCCTGCTCGTACAATTATTCTCGATCACCCGCATTTTAAAGTTACCCTTAATACTCAAGGTGCTCGAATAACTTCAATTCTAAGCAAAGAAATTAAAGGTGTTTGGGGTGAATTATCACCTAATTGGCTCAAAGACTCCGCCCAATTTTTATCCGTACAATTAGGCGATCTTAATGTTTCCAAATTAAACTGGAGGTTAAATTTACCCGATACAGTTTCAACCTTAATTCTCACCCAACCTCAAGAAATTACCTTCACAAGCTTTCACCCCCAAGTTGGCACTTTAACTCGCTCCTATTTTTTTCACCCGGATTCACATGGGGTGTTACATAAGTTAAAAGTTGAAAAATTACCCCAAAAGGGTGAAATGCTGTGGGAGGGTGGTTTAGTTGAAACGGAAACCTTACCAAAAGGAAGTGGATTTGGTTTGACTACGAATTTCTTTAGCGAAGTGCTCTTAGCCTCCGGACCAGAAGTCGTCGAAAAAACTACGCTAGAAGAAGAAAAAACTTTTAATGACAAAGCTGGATCTCTGCGCTGGCTGGGTTTAAGAAGAAAATATACAGCTATACTTCTTCATTTTAAGGAAGAATCTCAGTTTAAAGTCAAAGCCACCCCCAACAAACAAAATTTAAGGGCCAATGAATTACCCTCCTATAATTTAGCCTTATCGAAAAATGAATTAAAAAATGAAGACTTTACTTTTACCCTGCAATTTCTTCCCTTACAGTACAATAATTTGCTTTCCTACAATCAAGGCTATGAAAAAATACTTTTTTCTGGTTATGAAGCATTATTTAGGGCAGATATATGGTATGTTAAGCTTTGCGGGCTAATTTTAAAGCTTCTTTTATGGTTCCATTCTGTAATACCCAATTGGGGTGTGGCAATCATATTACTCACTCTTCTAGTGCGTTTTGGACTTTTGCCGTTAACCATTGCCCAAACCAGATCAATGGCTCAAATGCAAGCTCATATGCCTGCAACTAAAGCTATTAAGGAAAGAAATAAAGGTAACACTCAAAAAGCAAATAAAGAGCTTATGGAATATTACAAGGCTCAGGGCATTAACCCCTTGGCTGGAATGGTGGGTTGTTTGCCGATGTTCCTACAATTACCTGTATTTATAGCCTTATTTCATGTATTAGGAAGAGCTGTTGAGCTCAAAGAGGCGGGATTTATGTTTTGGATTACAGATCTTTCTCTACCCGATGTGGTTTGGCCAGCCTTAGCTATTCCTTGGATTTTCCCAGAAGGACTCACTATTTTGCCCATATTAATGGCAATTACAATGTTCTTCCAAATGAAATTAACTATTACTGATCCCAATCAAAAACCAATGGTTTGGCTCATGCCCTTCATGATGTTCTTTTTCAGTGCCTCATTTCCCTCTGGCTTGGTTCTGTATTGGTCAATTTCAAATACATTTACCATTGTCCAAACCATGCTTATGAAAAAACCTGCTTTAGTTGCTGTTCCACCACCACCTAAAATTACCAGCAAAAAAAAGTAAGACGTGACACTTGTTGCGCTCTCAACACCCAAAGGTAAAGCAGCAATCGCTGTCATCAGAATATCAGGCCCTAATACCAGGGGCCTGATAGAGCATTTTCTCAGTCAGAAAAACTTAAGACCTAGAAATGCAACCTTATGTTATTTTCTAGATCCTCAGAGCAAAGATATAATCGATCAAGTTTTGGCTGTTTTTTTTGAGGGTCCCCATTCCTATACAGGTGAGGATCTTTGTGAACTGTCGTTGCATGGAAACCCATTTTTGGTGCAAACAGTAATTGATTTAATTTGTGGAAGTGGTTTGGCAAGGATGGCCACTCCGGGAGAATTTAGCCGTCGAGCTCTTGAAAATGGAAAAATAGATCTCTTACAAGCAGAAGCCTTAGGTCAAATTTTATCGGCAAGTACAAAAAAAAGCCTCCTGAATAGCCAAAAAATTTTAAAAGGAGAACTTTCTGATAAGCTCTTAAAGCTTAAAAACAACCTAAACTCCCTATTGGCCTTTTTGGAATTTGATCTGGATTTTGCAGAAGAAGAAAATTTACCAGATCTTACACCTTGGATTAATGGTGTTGAAAAAGTGCTTGCAAACACACAAGATCTCTTAAATAGTTGGAATCAGGGGCGAGTAGCTTTAAAACAACCAACGATTGGTTTGTTTGGGCGCCCTAATGCAGGAAAATCGAGTTTAATAAATTCCCTCTTGGGTAGAAGCCGGGTACTTGTCTCTGATATACCAGGAACAACTCGTGATTTTGTAGAAGTCCCTCTAAAATTGGTAGATGGTGAGGTTTTAGTGATTGATACTGCTGGTTTGGGTATACCACAGGACCAACTGGACCAAAGAGCAATGGAAAAAACTAGGGAATTATGGGAAAAAGTTGATTATAGAATTTGGGTTTTTGACTTGAATCAATCTTTTACCGAAGAACGAACTTTATGGGAAAAAGAAGTCTCAACACCACCAGATTTATGTATCGCTACTCATTCTGAAAATCCCGGTCATTGGCTACAATACACCGCGGGGGAATCAATTAAAGATTTAGAATTGCTAAGTACAAAAAACAAGTTATCTACGGATGAGTATATAGCAGAATTGGAAAATAGCAAGTCCGCACTTCTATCAGGAGGCATTCTCACGGTGGATGCAAAAATAGGAAAAGGATTAGAACCCTTACTTGATACGCTCAATAAATACCTTTGCAAAAATACTGATGATGAAAGTTCTGTCTTTTTAGTCTCGCAGCGCCAATATAATTGTTTATCCAGGGCTTTAGTTGCTCTAAAAAAGGGATGGTCTCGATTAAAAACACAACCCATTCGACCCGAAGAAATTGCATTTGAAATCCGGTTAGCGTGTAATGAATTAAGTGAACTCATTGGTGAACATCAACCAGATGATGTTTACAAAGAAATTTTTTCACAATTTTGTGTAGGCAAATAAGCACATGTAAATAAAAATTAAAACCCAGTTAAGTACTTCTAATGAGGCCATGCTAAATAAGAAGTTAGATTTAAAAGAAAGGGACAACTCACAAATAAAAAGCACAGTCTAAAAAACCTATATCCCACATTTTAAAACACATTATTCATCAGGGGACTGCAAAAAACAACAAATGTATATAACACATATTGAATTATACCAATACAGGAATGCCCAACAAATCCATTATGCTTTTAGCGAGGGCTTGGTAGTCGTATCGGGTAATAATGGATTGGGAAAAACAAACCTGTTAGAATCAATATTTGTGGGATGCATGAATTTCAGCCCGCGTACTCGAAAAGAGAAAGATCAAGTTCTTTGGGGGCAGAAAGAGTTTTCTATAAAAATTAGAGGCTCCTTGAATCAAGAATCTTTTGAGCAGTTATTTATCTGGAAAGAAGGTACGGGAAGGGAAATCAGGAATGCAGGAGTTACCTTAAAAGTTCAAGATAAACTCCCAGGGAAATTTCCTTGTGTTTGGTTTGGACCAGACGATATCACTCTTATCACTGGTGGTCCTGTTTTACGCAGAAGATTTTTAGATGTCCTTTTGGCCCAAACGACCCTTGGATATTTAGAGATCCACCGCGAATACCAACAAATTTTAAAGCAGCGAAATTTTTTGCTAAAAGAGGGTTCATTGCAGAGCTCTCAAGAAACTTTCCATATTCTTTCTGAACAGTTAGCAGAGAAAGGGGCCTTTTTAATTAAGGCTCGGTTGGAATTTTGTAAGGAATTTTTGCCCTGGATTGGGTTATTTTATAACAAAATTTCGCAGGGAAAAGATAGCTTCCATTTAAAATACCAAGGGAGTTTTAAAACCGATTTCGAGGGCGCTAGCAAGGAAAGCATACAACAGGCATTTTTTGAAATTCTTACGAAAAATCAAAGCGAGGAAGAAAAAAATGGACAAACACTCTATGGCCCACATCGGGACAATTTGCTATTTTTATTGGCCGGTCGACCTGCAAGTCAATTTGGATCCCAGGGGCAAAAGCGCTTGTGCGCCCTTAGCCTACGCCTGGCCGAAGCAGCTTGTCTCAAATTGAAAAAAAATGTAGTGCCCTTGCTATTGCTAGATGATGTATTTGCTGAACTAGACCCTACCCGCCGGTTGGTTTTAAGTGATTGTATTAAAGAGTACGAACAAGCTATCATAGCTACACCTTGGGAGGCTGACCTATCATTTGTTCCCCACCAGTCCTTGAGCCTAAAAAGGCCTGATTAATGTCAAAAGAACCTGTAGAACTTGCAGAAATTCTGCAGAGTATTGTTGCACAGGCCGGTGGTCTCGAATTACAGGAAGAAATGCAGATTCAGAATAATTGGGAACTTGTAGTGGGCCCGCAACTCAGCAAAATTGTCCATGCAGCCTCATGGCAAAATAAAGTTTTAAAAGTCAAAGTTTTACAGGCAGCCTGGAAAACAGATGTATATTACCGGCTCACCGAATTACAAAAAAAGTTTAACCAAGTTTTTCCAGAGTTAAAACTCAAGAAAATGGAAATTCTTTAATACAGGCAAGTAATTACACATACACATTAAAGGTAAGAAGTGACAGAAGAAAATCAATCCTATGACGCCAGTCAAATCAAAGTTCTCGAGGGACTTGAGGCTGTTAGAAAACGGCCAGCCATGTACATCGGTTCTACGACAATTCGTGGACTGCATCACCTGGCCTATGAAGTTATCGATAACTCCATAGATGAGGCTATGGCCGGAATTTGTGATCGAATTAATGTTACGATCACAAAATCAAATGGCGTTAGTGTAGTGGATAATGGCCGGGGTATCCCCACAGATATCCATCCTACTGAGGGAATAGGCACTCTTGAACTTGTCATGACAAAATTACATGCGGGTGGGAAATTTGATAATAGCACATATAAAGTTTCGGCTGGATTACATGGTGTGGGTGTTTCTTGTGTCAATGCACTCTCTGTACAAACTGTAGTAGAGGTCTATAAAAAAGGTGAAGTTTTTTCTCAAACCTTTGAGCGTGGTGTTCCCTTGGCTCCTGGTAAAGTTATTGGCACCTGTGATCCGGAGCGCCATGGAACAAAAGTTTTTTTCCAACCAGACCCAGAAATTTTCTCAGAACTGGTTTATGATTTTGACATAATAAGCTCCCGTTTAAGAGAGTTGGCTTTTTTAAACAAGGGCCTAACCATAACCATCAGTGATGAGCGCTCTGAAGATACACCTATACATCAAGAATTCTTCTATCCCGATGGTCTTCCTGCCTTTATTCAATTTATAGACCAACACCGTAAATCAGTTATTGAGAAACCTATACACTTTATAGGGGGCGACGAGAAAACACCTGTTGAGGTCGCCTTTCAATACAATGAATCCTACATGGAAAATCTCTATTCCTTTGTTAACAATGTCAATACTGTAGATGGTGGTACACATGTTGTCGGCTTTAAGGCAGCACTTACCCGAACCATCAATGCCTATGCCAAACAAAACTTGGGTAAAAAACAAAAAGATATGGTTTTAACTGGTGAGGATGTAAGAGAAGGATTAACGGCAATTGTATCGGTTCGCCTACATGAACCACAATTTGAAGGCCAAACCAAACACAAACTGGGAAACCAGGAAGTAAAGGGGATGGTTGAAACTGTAGTCAATGAAAAGTTGGGTACTTTTTTTGAAGAGAACCCTTCAATTGCCCGAAAAATTGTCGACAAATGTTTTAATGCTGCTCTTGCGCGTGAAGCAGCACGCAAGGCCCGCCAGATGGCCCGTCGAAAAGGCGTTTTGGAAAGCGGTGATTTACCGGGTAAATTGGCAGACTGTGCATCCAGAGATCCAAGCGAATCTGAGCTATACATAGTGGAAGGAGATTCTGCAGGAGGTAGTGCGAAACAAGGACGCGATCGTCATTTTCAGGCAATTTTACCCTTAAAAGGTAAAATACTGAATGTTGAAAAAGCCCGCCTCGATAAAATATTAGGTAATGAAGAAATTGATATTCTAGTAAGTGCTATAGGGACGAGCATAGGAGAAGACAGTTTTAATCTCGAGAAAATTCGGTATCACAAAATTATCATCATGACTGATGCTGATGTCGATGGGTCTCATATCCAAACCTTACTTTTAACATTTTTCTTTAGATACATGCGTGAAATTATTGAAAAAGGCTACTTATACATTGCCCAACCTCCTTTATATAAACTCAAGGCGGGCTCAGATGAGCGCTATGCCTTTGATGAGAAAGAAAAAGAAGCCATACTGGCACAGTGGAAAGAAAGAAAAGGCGTATATATCCAACGCTATAAAGGTTTGGGAGAAATGAATCCTGAACAGCTTGCTACTACCACAATGATGCCAGAGCACCGAGTGCTTAGACAAGTATTTGTTGATGATGCAGTGGCGGCAGATCAAATTTTTTCAGTATTGATGGGCGAAGAAGTTGCACCTCGGAAAGAGTTTATTGAAAGCCATTTACATCTTGCTGGTGAATTGGATATTTAACTTTAAAAATTATTGAGACGAGAAAGACAAGGAAATAAATGAAAAATCGTGTTGTTGTGGGTTCACATTGGGGTGATGAAGGTAAAGCAAAAGTAGTAGACTATCTCACTTCCGAAGCTGATGTGGTAGTCCGTTTTCAAGGCGGCGCTAATGCAGGGCATACTGTAGAAGTCGGAAATGATAAATTCATATTTCACCTTATACCTTCTGGTATAATGCACCCCAATAAAATATGTGTTATTGGGAATGGGGTGGTTTTAGACCCTGTGCAAATTCTCAAGGAGATCGCTGAAGTTGAAGCTAAAGGTATAGTTGTACAAGGGCGCCTCCTCATATCAGATAGTGCCCAAGTAGTTCTACCTTACCACCGTTTCTACGACACAGCCAAAGAAAATAAAGCGGGTAATAAGGCGATTGGAACTACTGGCCGAGGAATAGGGCCGACTTATGCAGATAAAGTGGCGCGCAGAGGTGTGCGGGTGGGACAGCTTACGCAACCAGCTGTTTTTGAAGAAAGATGCAGAGAGCTTCATGGGATCTATCAACAATGGTTTGAGGCTCTTGGACAACCCCTACAAATCAGCTGTGACCAAGTTGTTGAGGAATTTTTAGAATATGGAAAAAATTTAGCTCCCTACCTAGTAGATACAGCTGAATGGATGGATAAAACAGTCCGCGCGGGTAAAAAAATTATTTTCGAAGGTGCTCAAGGCACTATACTTGATCTTGATCATGGTACCCATCCTTATGTTACAAGTTCAAATACAGTTGCAGCTGCTGCATGTATCGGGTCGGGTGTAGGACCTAGGGTAATTGAAGAAGTAATAGGTGTAGTTAAGGCCTATACAACACGGGTTGGTAATGGCCCCTTTCCTACTGAACTTCTTGATGCTACAGGTGAAAAGCTGCGTGCAAAAGGATTTGAATTTGGTGCCACCACCGGCAGGCCACGCCGTTGTGGTTGGTTTGATGGGGTTGTTTTACGAAAAGCGGTTGCTGTTAATGGGCTCACACACTTGGCCATTACAAAGCTAGATGTACTTGATGAGTTTTCGCATGTAAAACTTTGTGTGGGGTATCAAATTGGCGACAAGGTTGTAGACTTCTTTCCTTCAGATGTAAACGCCATTCAAAATGCTAAACCTATCTACAAGGAATTTCCCGGTTGGAATACTTCCACTGTTGAAATGAGGGAGTGGGAACAGCTACCCGAAAACGCCAAGAAATTCTTGAATGCAATTTCAGAGTGGGTGAATGTGCCTATTGGTTTAGTATCTGTTGGTCCCAAAAGACATCAGGTGATAAGAGTTACTTTATAAGCAATTTTCTGGTTTTGGTACAGACTTGGGTAAAAAAGAGAACTGTATAATTAGGGTCTGCTGAACAACTCAAATCTTAGCAGCAGACCCTAATTTTTTATCACGAATAGGAGGGGTGTTACTGCGTCCCCCCTCCTATTTGCTCCTTTGCTAGTGCCTTCACTTACGATCAG
>Ga0116204_1000990_pt1 | contig 16042 bp, 15 predicted proteins | sample LakKivwa52mmetaG_FD_94481 | JGI IMG/M metagenome (GOLD analysis project Ga0116204, IMG submission 94481) | Anoxic lake water microbial communities from Lake Kivu, Rwanda to study Microbial Dark Matter (Phase II) - Lake Kivu water 52m metaG | ecosystem: Environmental > Aquatic > Freshwater > Lake...
ATTGGATGCCATCGGGAACACCCCTTTAGTGGAGATCATCAATCTCTGGGACTCCGCAAAGACCGGAGTCCGGATCATGGCCAAATTAGAGGGTTCCAATCCGGGCGGTTCGGTCAAGGATCGACCAGCGTATTACATGATCAGGGAGGCCGTGGCTTCGGGCAAACTGGTTCCGGGTAAAAAAATCCTGGAGCCCACTTCCGGCAACACCGGCATCGGGATGGCCATCGTCGCGGCGGCGATGGGTTACAAAATAAAGCTCACCATGCCTACCTGCGTCAGCCCGGAGCGAAGAACCATTTTGCAGGCGCTCGGGGCGGAACTGGAGCTGACTCCGGGAAGCGACCGCACCGACGGCGCCATCAGACGCGCACACCATATCATGGAGCACGAAGGCGAAGGATACTTCATGCCCAATCAGTTCGACAATCCCCACAACTATATGGCGCATTACCATTCGACCGGACCGGAGATCCTGCAACAGACAAACGGCGAGGTCGATGCCTTTGTCGCCGGGATGGGTACGACGGGCACCCTGATGGGTTGCTCCCTGTTTCTCAAGGAGAAAAAACCGTCGGTCAAGATTATCGGCATTGAGCCCACTTTAAACCACCGCATCCAGGGTCTGAAGAATATGCAGGAGGCGATTGTCCCGAAGATTTATGATTCCGGGCGATTGGACGGTATTCTCACCTGCTCCGATGACGACGCCTTTATGACCACGCGCGATCTTTCCATCCGCGAAGGGCTGTTCTGCGGCATCAGCTCGGGGGCGGCCATGTGCGGCGCCCTCCAGACAGCCAAAGACCTGCCGCGCGGCTCGACGGTCGTGGTCCTCTTTCCCGATCGAGGCGACCGCTACCTTTCGACGGAGGTCTTTCGTTCCTTCTGCGCCGAGTGCCCCCCGTGATGCATCGATCGCACTGCCATCGGCTCACAGCGCCCCGGCAATCGATCATTTAAGAAGGGGAGCAAGACCCTTCAAAGCAGAGTCCGAAAAAGGTGCACGCCATGTTTGCAAAAAGAGCCGCGGAGATTCCCCCCTTCATCGCCATGGATGTCCTGGAAGCCGCCCAGCAGATGGAGCGCGACGGCAAGGATATCATCCACCTCGAAGTGGGGGAGCCCGATTTCGACACGCCGCAATGCATCAAGGATGCCTGTATTTCCGCCCTGCAGGGCGGAAATACCCATTACACCCACAGCCTCGGCCTGCTCGAACTGAGGGAAGCGATCTGCGGCCATTACCTGGATCGGTACGGCGTCGTCATTTCACCCGATCAAGTCCTCGTCACCTCCGGGACCTCGCCGGCCATGATGATCCTCTTCTCCACCCTTCTCGAGAAAGGCGCCGAAGTGATCATCTCGGATCCCCACTACGCCTGCTATCCCAACTTCATCCGTTTTTTCGAGGGGTCGCCCGTCTGCGTCCCGGTCCGAGAGTGCGACGGTTTTCAATACACCCCCGAGGCGATCCGCGAAAAAATCTCCCCCAAGACCCGTGCGATCCTGATCAATTCCCCCTCCAACCCGACCGGAAATCTCCTGAGCAGGGAAAGAATGGCCCAGATCGCCTCGCTCGGGATCCCCGTCATCTCCGACGAGATCTATCACGGCCTCGTGTACGAAGACGAGGAACACAGCATCCTGGAATTTACCGACAACGCCTTTGTCCTGAACGGCTTTTCCAAGGCCTATGCCATGACGGGCTGGCGGCTGGGATACCTGATCGCCCCGCGCGCATTTATCAGGCCGATGCAAAAAATCCAGCAGAATTTTTTCATCTCCCCGAACGCCTTCGTCCAGTGGGCGGGGGTGGCGGCCCTGCGCAAAGCGGGACCGGATGTGCTTCGCATGAGATCGATCTATAATGAGAGGCGAAAATTCATGATCGGCCGGCTCCGGGAGCTGGGGCTCGGAATTTGCGTGGAACCCACCGGCGCTTTCTATATCCTCGGAAATATCAGCGCCTTCTCACAGAACTCCTATCAGACGGCGTTTGACATCCTGAAGAGGGCGCATGTCGGCGTCGCTCCCGGTATCGATTTCGGAGCAAACTGTGAAGGTTATCTGCGCTTCTGCTATGCCAATTCCCTGGAAAACATCCGGGAGGGGATGAACCGCATATCACGTTACCTGAAGGGGGACCTTTGAAAAGCTGCGCATAGATATCAAAAACATCAGGAGGTAAATGCCATGGATGAACCTACGATTTTGGACAAGGCGTTTCATGTGATCATGAAGCGCATGGTGGAAACGGGCCAGGCGCCGTTTTATACGGAACTGGCATCCTCTCTCGGTGTTGCCGTCGAAGAGGGAAGAAAGACCCTTCACGACCTTTTCAGCTCGGGCATCGCCGGATGGCTGTATCCGAGAACCGACCACATCGTCTCCTTTGCACCCTTCAACAACCTCCCCACCCATTACCGCATCACCATCGACGGCCGGCAGAAATGGTTCGGCCAGTGAGGATTCGAATCGCTGGCGGTCTGCTGGCTCTTCCCTGGCAAGACGGTAACGGTGGATTTCCCCTGTCTGGACTGCGGTGAACCTCTTCGAGTCGTACTCCGGGACGGCCGGCTCCTGAATGAAGAAGCCTCCGGATACACGGCCTATGTGGCCGTTCCGTTCTGGAAATGGTTCGAAGACGTCGGATATGCCTGAGCGACCATGAACCTCTTCCGGTCGGAAGGGCATGTTCGCAATTGGGCCTCCTTCGCCGAAGGCAGCGACGAAGGCATTACGCCGCTCCCCGATATGATGCGGCTTTTCTCAGGACCCTACTTCAAACGGCGGCTGGATCAGGATTATGTCTCGCACATGATCGAGTACGCCCGTGAGATGGGCCAAACCATGAAGGAGATCGGCAAGACCGGTCCGTTCTGGAGACGGCAGAAAAAGTGACCGGATGGTCTTGTGAGAAGAGGTCTTTATGTATGCCCTGAAATGGAAAGATACGGCCTGCGCCACCTGTTCCTCCGCCAATTGTCTGCTGAAGTGCCAGTATATGTCTTTTGCTCGCCATGACGAGGCCCATGGAGAAATGATGAAGGTTGTCCGCGGCGAGGATTCCCGCGTGCTTCACGAATGCGCCACCTGTTATGCCTGCGAAGAGTACTGTAAAAGGGGCAACCATCCCTTCTATCTCATCAGCGAGCGCCGGGAAGAAAGAGGCATGTTCACCGCCCCCCGCCCCATCACCAATCAGTGGAAAAACATGACCCAGATGCAGGGCAAGTACCTGGTTGGCCAGGTGAAGGACAAGGCCCTGTCGTGCTGCTTCATTCCCGACCTCGGGATCCTGGGGACAGGGGAGATCTTCAAGGACGTGGCCTCGGCCGCCGCCTTCGGTGCGGAATTCATGTGTCCCGCCGTCCACACCCATTTCGCCCGGATGTCCGTCATCAAGGAGCGCCTGCCCATCGTCATTGAGAATTTCGTTAAACTGGGCGTGAAGGAGGTCATCTGTCTCCATGACGAATGCTACGGCACCTTCACCGCCATCGCCTCCGCCTATGGGATCGATGTGCCCTTTAAACCTCTCTACTACATGGATTTCCTTCTGGAGCGGATGAAGGAAATGAAAGACCGGATCGCGCCCCTCGGCATCAAGGCCGCCTATCAGCGGCCCTGCTCCAACCGCCTCATCCCCGACAAGCATCCCCTGGTCAAGGAAATTCTGAACCTTATCGGCGTGGAACTTCCCGACCGGGAATACCAGGGCGAGAACTGCCTGTGCTGCGGCGAGATCCTTCGCTCCGTTTCTGGTTACAGGCTGGCGGATGATGTTCAGCAGCGGAACCTGAACGACATGGCGCAGACCGGCGCCGAATATTGCATCTTCAACTGCCCGGCGTGCCAGACCAGCCTGTCGGAGAAGGTCGCCAAGAAAGGGCTGACGCCGGTTCATATCATCGACCTCTGCAAAATGGCCGTTGGAGAAAAGGAAAGGGCGGTGCGGTAAGATGAGCGATATCCTGAAAGCCCTCATCGAGATCGTCGGAGAGCGGGGTGTTTCCAATACACCCGAAGAGCTTTGGTTCTATTCGCGGGACCCGGGCGTCCTGACGCCTCACCTGCCGGACTATGTCGCGGCGCCCCGGACGACGGAGGAGGTCCGGAAGATCGTTCTTTTGGCGAACCGGGAAAAGATACCCGTTGTGCCCATGGGAAACGGCATGTCCCTGACGGGTCCCGTGATCCCGCTGAAGGGCGGCATCGTCCTGGACATGAAACGGATGGACAAGATTCTGGAAGTGAATGCCATGGCCCGCTACGCCGTCGTGGAAGGGGGAACCTCCCAGGGGGTTCTGAAGGCCCACCTGCAGGAGCATTACCCTCAGTTGCGCCACAGCATCCCCGACGCGCCCCCGACAACGACCATCGCCGCCAACGCCGCCCTCCACGGCCAGGGCCGCCTGACCCAGCAGTACGGCTTCAATTCCGAGATGGTGACCGGCCTGGAGGTCGTCCTGCCGACCGGCGAGATCTGCCTGATCGGCTCCCCCTCTCTCGGGCCATACTGGTTCTCCCGGGGGCCCACCATGCCCGACCTGTCGGCCCTCTTTCTGGGCTGGCTGGGAACGACGGGCATCATCACCAAGATCGGCCTGCGCCTTTACCCCAACAAAAAGATCCGGGATGTCGAATTGTTTGTGACCGACCGGGTCGACTTGATTCCCGATATCCTCTACAAGCTCACCCACCTGGAGATCCTGGAAGATGTCAATGTCTGGTTCCAGCCCAAGCCGCTTATGTTTCAGGGTAATTTCCACATCACCCTCTACTTCACGGGCGACACGGAAGAGGAAGTGACCTTCAAGCGGCGAATGGTCTGGGACGCCCTCCAGGAATACATGGATTCCAAGGACGGTGGCTTCATGAGCGTCCAGTACATGAAGGAAATGCTCATGGAGATGCCCCAGCGCGGCATTGCCGACTTTGCCGACGTGCCCAAGGGGGGCGGCTTCGAGTATTCGGGGCCGATCACCATCATCGAGCATTTCCCCCGGTATGCTGCCAAGGTCGTCGAACTGGCCGCGAAATATAATGTCCTGTATGCCAGCTCGGCGCGCCTCATCTCGGGAGGCCATTGCATGATGTTCAGCATCTCCTTTGCCTTCAACCGGAACGATCCGGCCATGATGACACGGGTGAAGCATGCCCTCGATGAGGCGACAGCCTTTGCCCTGGAGATGGGCGGCATTCCCTGGAAACCCAATTTCATGGAACAGAAGATGACCATGGAGAAGATGGACAAAAACGCCCTCAAGCTCCTCCAGATGATCAAGAAAAACCTGGATCCCCAGGGTATCATGAATCCGGGAAACTGGGAGGTGAACTGATGGCTTACGCTCATACGATAGAACATGCCGAGATCGTCCACCGGTGTTTCCGGTGCGGATATTGTAAATTCCCGAGCGACTATGTCGATTTCAACTGCCCCTCCTACAAGGCCTTCGGATGGGACACCTATTCGCCGGGTGGGCGGATGTGGCTCATCCGGGCCTGGCTGAACGACGAGATCAAGACCAGCCCCCATTTCGCCGAGATCCTCTATTCCTGCGTCGCCTGCGACAACTGCAAAAACCAGTGCGTCTTCCCGAAGTTCCGGGATTTCCTCCCGGACATCTTCCAGGAGGCCAGGGCGGAGTTGGTCAACGAAGGCCGGATTCCTCCCGAAGTCAGGGATTATTTCAAGGCGATCGCCGTAAGCGGCAACCCTTACAAGCTGCCGCAGTCGGAAAGAGGCAAATGGGCCGAAGGCGCTGGGCTGCAACCCTACACCAACCAGGAATACCTCTTCTACGCGGGCTGTGTCGGTTCCTATGACGAGGTCGGACAGAAAATGGCACGTTCCGTGGGGAAGCTCCTCGCCGATGCGGGAGTCTCCGCAGGCATCCTGGGAAGCGAAGAGGCCTGCGACGGGAGCGAGGTCAAAGTTCTGGGCGAGATGGGCCTCTTCACCAAGCTGGCGGAGGAAAACATCGGGCAGTTCAAGGCAAAGGGCGTCAAAAAAATTATCACCCTTGACCCCCACGCCCTCGATGTCTTCAAGAAGGAGTATCCCAAACTGGGGGGGGAATTTAAGGTTTTTCATTATACGGAGATCCTGGCCGGGCTGATCAAGGAGAAAAAGCTCGCCCTTTCCGATTACCCGGTAAAAGTGACCTACCATGACCCCTGTTACCTGGGCCGGCACAATCAGATCTATGGCCCCCCGCGGGAGATCCTGAAGGCCATCCCCGGCGTCGAACTGGTGGAGATGCGCCGGAACGCTCTTAACGCCTTCTGCTGCGGCGGGGGCGGCGGGAACTTCTTCACGGATATCCTGGGCGCCGGCGAGGACAGCGCCGGACGGGTCCGCGTCAGGGAAGCGCGTGACACGAGGGCTCGCATCGTCGCTGTGGCGTGTCCGAGCTGCGCCAAGATGCTCTCCGACGGCGTCAAGACGGAGGGGCTGGAAGAGACCATGGAAGTCCTGGGCATCGCCGAAATCATCGAGAGGGCCAGGGCCAAGAAATAAGCAATATGCCCTGACAACGATAATTTCAAAATCGTACTGTGAAGCTACCCGCCCACAGGGCGGGGCTTCCCGGTAAGGAAGTGCTCTTTTTTCGATGCGCCCCGCAAGCCCCGCCTACAAGGCGGGGCTTGCGGGATGCGCTCCCGGCCAAACCATATCCTGCAGGAGGAGACCAATGAATTCCCCTAAAAAAGTCGCCATTGTCACCGGCGCGGGCAGCGGCATCGGCAGGGCGGTTGCGCTGGCATTGCTGAAGGAGGGCTATTGCGTGGCGCTCGCCGGGCGGCGGAAGGAACGCCTGGAAGAGGCGGTCGCCGAATCGGGAGCGGGTTCGCGCGCCCTGGCGATTCCCACCGATGTGAGCGACCCGGAAGCGGTCCGCGCGCTGTTCTCCAAAACCCAGGAGGCATTCGGCCGCCTCGATCTGCTGTTCAACAACGCCGGCGCCTTGACCCCGGCCACGCCGACCGAGGACCTCGATTACGAAACGTGGAAGGCGGCGGTGGACACGAATCTTACCGGCGCGTTCCTGTGCACGCAGCAGGCGATCAAGCTGATGAAGACCCAGTATCCGCGGGGCGGCAGGATCATCAACAACGGTTCGATCTCGGCGTATGCGCCGCGCCCAAACTCCGCGCCCTACACGGCGACCAAGCACGCCATCCTGGGGTTGACCAAATCCACCTCGCTCGACGGCCGCAAATACGACATCGCCTGCGGCCAGATCGACATCGGCAACGCCGCGACCTCGCTCACCGAAAAAATTGGAAGCGGCGTGCAGCAGGCCAGCGGCGACATCGTCCCCGAGCAGCGGATGGATGTTCGGCACGTCTCCGATGCGGTGGTTTACATGGCAAGCCTGCCGCTGGAGGCAAACGTCCAGTTCCTGACGGTGATGGCAACCAAGATGCCGTTCCTGGGCAGGGGCTGACCCGGGAGCGCAAGCCGCCAGTTGCGCTTTGAAGGGCGACAACGGAGGGGATCGGGAACTTCAATGAAGACTTGGACCTGCCTTCTTGTGACGGTCTTGATGTTGACGGGGGCTGCGATGGCGGCGGAGAAAGCGAGAGGTAAAATGGATCCGGCGATCTCCCTGCCTTCGGAAGCCGCAGGCTGGAAGTGGGATGGAAAAGAAGAGCGCCATAATTCCAAGACCCTCTTTGCCTACATGGACGGCGCCGCGGAGCTCTATCTGGCCTACGGTTTTCAGAATCTCACGGTCCGCCGTTACGGGAAGCCGGGCGGGCCGGCGCTCACCGTCGAACTCTACGAAATGGCCTCTCCAGCAGATGCCTATGGCGTCTTTACCTTTGAGAGGCAGGACGAACCCGCCGGGATCGGCCAGGGGTCGGAGTTCGGGGGAGGAATGCTTCGGTTCTGGAAGGGCAGGTATTTTGCCGCCGTCTATACGGAGGGAGAAGGGGCCGGGGTTGAATCCGCCCTGCTTGCGATGGGCAGGGCCACGGCGGATGCCGTTCCCAAGACGGGTCCGGCGCCCGAATGGATTGCCTTGCTTCCGGGCAGGGACATCGGGCTTGTGGAGAGGAGCGTTCGCTTCCTGAGGAGTCACGTTCTCCTCAACCAGCGGTTTTTCATCGCCCACCGGAACATCCTGAACCTCAACCGCCGGACGGAAGCCCTCCTTGCGCAGTACCTTCAAGAAGGGCAAAAGGCACACCTTCTCCTGATCCGCTACCCCAACGGGAAAGCGGCGGGAGAGGCGTATCGGAGTTTCATGAAGGCCTACCTGCCCGATGCCGGGGGGAAGAACGGATCGAAGACCGAGGACCAGCGGTGGACCCTGGCCCGACGGAAGGCCGAAATGGTCCTCATCGTGTTCGGGGCCCCCACGAAAACCTACGCGGAGGAGCTGATCCGGGCCGCGGAGGAAAAACTCAGGAAGTAAGAGGCAAGAAGACACCCCTTGAGACCTTTGCGCAACTTGGAAATCATGTCACGGAACCACGCATTGGAAAGTGGAAAAACCGTGCCGATATCCGATGCCGAAAGGAGGTTCGATCCGATGGAAGACGCCGTGATCACCCGCAGGGATTTTCTTCGCGCTGCCGCCGGAACCGCGGCGGCCGCCACACTGGGAGGGGCGCTCCTCAGCGGGGAGGCCCGATCGGAAGCGACGGCGAAGGTCGTCCTCATCCGGCATGCCGATGTCGTGGGGGGGGACGGCACGATACGGGGAGAGATCCTGCAATCCATGTTAGATGAAGCGGTCAGGACGCTCCTGGAAACCGGAGAACCCGTGGAGGCCTGGCGGAGACTCGTCAAACATTCCGATATCGTGGGGATCAAAAGCAACGCCTGGGGCAGGCTGCCCACCCCCCGCGAGCTGGAAACGGCCATAAAACGCCGGGTTCTGGAGGCGGGGGTGTCGGAAAAGAATACGGCGATCGACGACCGCGGGGTCCTGAGCAACCCGGTTTTCCTCAAAGCGACCGCACTGATCAATGTGCGCCCCCTGAGGACCCATCATTGGTCCGGGGTCGCGACATGCCTGAAGAATTACGTCATGTTCGTCCCCAACCCTTCGGATTACCACGCCGACGGGTGTTCGCCCCTGGGCAGGATATGGACATACCCGATCGTCAAGGGAAAGACCCGCCTGAACATCCTCAGCGCGCTCACCCCGCAATTTTACGGACGGGGCGCCCATTTCTTCGACAGGCGGTACGTCTGGCCCTACAAAGGGCTCATCGTGGGAACCGACCCCGTCGCTGTGGACACGATCGGCGCCCATCTCCTCCAGACCAAGCGGATCGCCTACTTCGGAGAGGACCGCGCCCTGGATGTTCCCCCGGTGCACATCGCTGTCGCCGATAAAACCTACCGGCTGGGCGTCAGCGATTTGAGGCGCATCCGGTTGATCAAATCGGGATGGATGGAAGAGGCGCTGGTCTGAACCGCTGCAAGCTCGACCGCCGCCCTGTACCTTCGAGACCTTTGAATCATTTGGAAATCATATCCCGGAAGCACGCATTGGAGATTTGGGGGAGGGGGCTGATTTCAAATCTGTCCCCTTGCCCCCTTTCTTTTTCGCCCCCTTCTTCCGCTCGGCGGCCGGCTGCCATCCCGTCACCTGCATCAGGATGTTGAGCGCCTGCCGGAACGGCGGCGCCCCCACCGGGGTGAGGGCCGTCTCGAGCGCCTCGAGCAGTTCCTGCTCGGTGCAGCCCAGCCGCATCGCACGCTCCATGTGCGGCTTCACGCCCCACATCCGCGCCTGGCCGATCATCGCCGCGATCGCTATCAGCTCACGGTACTTGGCCGGAAGCTGCTTGCCCTCGGTGGAAACACCCTCGTGCAGAAGACTCAGCCCCGAGAGCCGGTTGTACGCGTCAAGGAACTCGGCGTCCTTTTCCGCAAGGTATTCCCACTCGGGGTAACTGTAGCCCCGCGTCTTGGCAAGCCGCTTTGCCGTCTGTTCCGGCGTTTCTTTCATGATGTTCCTCCCTGTCGAACGGTTACACCTATCTCCCCAACCACAGATCTTCGGTTTTCCGTTCTTCAACCCATCGCTTCCTCATCTCCATGCCTTCCAACTCCCCGATGGCGACCGCCGCCTTGACATGGGTGATCGCTCCCTTGTCGAGGTGCCCTCCGTAAGTGGCGATGGTCTCGCCGATCACCGTGGATGCGGAAAAATGGGCATGGACATGGGGCTGCCCGCTGAGCGAGGGAACGATGTAACCGGTCAGTGAAATCAGTTCCAGCGGCTGTTCCACCTCGAAGTAAATCCGATCTTTGGCAGTGATCGGATATTCTGCGGGAAAAACCTTCACATTTCTGAACGTCGCCTTGCTCAAGGCCCCGATGCCCATGAGAATCAGCCCCTTCTGAATGTTCTCCCGCTTTACCACTTCCTGGATGGCTTCTAGTAAATCCACCCCTATGGGAATCCGCGCCATGATGATTCGCTTGAAGTTTCCGCTGCTCGTACCTTCCACCAAAGAGCCCTGCTCCATCTATTGCTCCTTTTATGGTTTATGCGGTCTGCTACAGCATTTCCAGCACGGCGGCAAGCGAAACGCCGCCACCGCCGCAAAGTGTGGCCAACCCGAGGGTCTTCTCCCGCTTTTGCAGGGCATGAAGCAAGGTGACCATGATCCTGCATCCCGTCGAGCCTACCGGATGACCCAGACCGACGCCGGAACCGTTCACATTGACGATGTCGCGGTTTAAGCCCAATTCCCGTTCACAGCCCAGATACTGAGCGGCGAAGGCCTCGTTGACCTCGATCAGGTCAAAATCGGCAAGGGTGAGACCTGACCGGGAGATGAGATGATGGACCGCCGGGACGGGACTGAGCCCCATGACGGAGGGGTGGCAACCGCCGCGGCCCACGGCCTTGATCCGGGCGATAGGTTTCACCCCCAATTCCTTCGCTTTATCTTCGGACATGATGACCATGGCGCTTGCCCCGTCGTTAACCCCTGACGAGTTTCCGGCGGTGACCTTGCCGGTCTTCGGGATGAAAGCGGCTGGCAGTGCGGCGAGATCCGCCATCGTGAGCCCCGGCCGGAAATGCTCATCCCTTGCAAAGATGACGGGCGGTTTTCCTCTTTTTTGGGGAATCTCGACGGGAACGATCTCCGTTTGGAAATCCCCCTCCCTGGTTGCCCGTTCGGCATTATTGTGGCTGCGCAGGGCGACGGCATCGATCTCCTCTCGAGAGAGGTTCAGCATCTGGGCGATCAGTTCGGCCGTGACCCCCATGATATAGGGCTTCCCGCGGAAGAGTTCCACTACGTCCCCTTCCTTTACCGGCCCCTGCTCCAGACCTGGTATCAGGTGCGAGCCCGCATGAAGGCCATGGATGATATTATCCACGAAGACCTGGTCCTGTAAACGGCAGCCCCAGCGGGCGGATGGGACGGAGTAGGCGATCCCCGACATGTGTTCCATCCCGCCGGCGAGAATGATGTCCGCCATACCGGCCTGGATCATCGCCATACCGGAGATGACAGCCTCCATCCCGGAGATGCACACCCGGTTAACGGTGACGGCCGTGACCGTTTCAGGGATCCCCGCCATCAAGGCGGCAATGCGGGTGACATTGAGGGCGTCCGCCGGTTCCATGCAGCAGCCGAACCGGACATCATCGATGAGGGCTTTGTTGATCCCGGCCCTCATGACGGCCTCTTTCATCACGATACTTCCTAATGCGGCGCAATTCACATCGCGCAGCGCGCCGCCGAAGGCGCCGATGGCAGTCCGACAGGCAGATACGACAACAACGTCTTTCATAAGAGTCCCTCCTGGGAAGGCAGATTTATCGTTCAAGGGGATTGTAACGCGAAAAAGGTTTTATCGCAACATGCAGTGTTGATAAAATAATAATGAACTCGACATGGAAGGCGCGCCGTACGGATGGCCCTTGTCAACCAAAGGTCTCCATGGACATGTTTCGGAAGATCCAGCGTTCCCCGAAAATCTTGCGGGGGCAGACCCGGCATTCCAAAGCGCTGTATGTCGAGGCCTCGATCTGGAATGCCTCGAAGCGCCGGTGCGTCCTGTGGAAAATGTGTGCCAGTTTGGTAAACATGGTGTCCCTGGGGATAAGGTCCATCACCCTCTCCGGTCAAAAGGGGGTAAGGAGCCCGGGGAAGAGGCGACATGGGGTCTCTTACATTTGAGATTTGAGTCTCTCAAACATATCGGTCCCGATCGCCTTTGTCCCGGCATTTCTGATCTCCTCCTGCATCCGCGTATCCATCACACCCGGATGGATGCAATTGACCTGGATGCTGTACTCTTTGAGTTCGCGGGAGAGCTGCTTCGTGAACTGGATGAGCCCTGCCTTTGCAACCATGTAGGGGGTCAAATTCGGCCTGGGCGTCATCGTGGTGGCCACATTGATGATTTTTCCCTCTTTTTTTTCCATCATGGTCGGGAGAACGGCTTTCGAGCACAAAAAAGCCGATGTCAGGTTGACCATCAATGCCTGTTCCCAGTCCGCGAGAGATGTGTTTTGAATGGGACCGATGGCGCCCCTCATCCCGGCGTTATTGACCAGGATATCCACCGTGCCGTAGACCTCCAGGATCCTTTTTAACAGGCGGTCCACCTGATCCTCGTCGGCGACATCCGTCGGAATGGCGACGGCATCCTTTCTCAGGGATCGCAGTTGCTCGGACAGGTGATCGATCTCGTCCTTGCTTCTGGAGGCAAGAACGACCTTCGCTCCTTGCCTGGCGAAGGCCAGCGCGACCGAACGGCCCAGTCCCCTTCTTGCAAATCCGTTACACCTGTTTCGATTCCTATGGTATACAGCGCCTGACGCCCGAGGAGCCATGGACCCACTCTTGAAGATCGCCGTTTTTGTCAAACCGTACTGGAAGCGCGCCGCCCTGGCCCTGCTCCTCTTGACCATACTGGTCTTCATGGATCTGGCGATTCCTCGGCTGATCCAGCGGATCATCGATCAGGGGATCGGGCAGGATGACCAGCGGACGGTCATCCGGACGGCGCTGCTGATGCTCGGCATTTCTTTCGCGAGCATGCTCCTGGCCATCGGCAATAACACCCTGTCCGTTCAGGTCGGCGAGAGCGTGGCCCGTGATCTGCGCGACGCCCTTTTCGCCCGGATACAGACCTTTTCCTTTGCCAATCTCGATGAAGCGAAAACCGGCCGGCTGATGGTGCGCCTGACCAGCGATGTGAACGCTGTTCAGCGCGTGGTGCTTATTACGCTCAGGATCGGCACACGCGCCCCGCTTCTGATGATCGGGAGTCTGATCCTGATGATCACCACCAGCGGCGCCTTGGCCCTGGCCCTGCTGCCGCTCCTGCTTTTGACTTCGGCGCTCATCATCTTTTTCGTCGTCCGGATGGAGCCGCTATTTCGGTCCTTGCAGCATAAGCTCGACGGTCTCAACACCGTCCTGCAGGAGAACATCGCCGGGGCACGGCTCGTCAAGTCCTTCGTGCGGGCCGATTTCGAAGGCGAACGCTTCGAGGCGGCAAGCGAGGCATTCACCGACCGCTCGGTGCGGGTGATGCGGATCATGTCGAGCATGTCTCCCGTACTGACGATGTGCGTGAACATCGGCGTGGTCATCGTCATCTGGCTCGGCGGGATCCACTCCATCGAAGGGGATATGACCGTCGGGCAAATCGTTGCCTTTACGAACTACCTGCTCACCACCATGACTCCGCTCATCATGATGACCATGCTCTCCAACCTCTGGGCAGGCGGGATCGTTTCGGCCCGGCGTATAAGCGAAATCCTGGACACCGTACCCGATGTCCGGGATACGCCGGACGCGGTCTTGCTCCCCGAGACGGCCGAGGGAAGGATCGAGTTTGAAAACGTCTCCTTCCACTACGTCGGGGTAAACGCCGAACCCGTCCTTGACGGGATCTCCCTGGTCATCGAGCCGGGAGCGACCGTGGCATTCCTGGGATCGACCGGAGCGGGCAAATCGACGCTGGTGAATCTCGTGCCCCGCTTTTACGACGTCTCCTCCGGACGGATACTCATCGACGGGATCGACATCCGAAGGCTCAAGCAGGACTCCCTGCTGGCGCAGATCGGGGTCGTGCCGCAAGAGACGGTTCTCTTCTCCGGAACGGTGCGGGACAACATTCGCTACGGCGTCCCCGACGCACCGGACGGGCAAGTGATCGCAGCAGCCAAAACGGCCCAGGCCCACGAATTCATCACGGCGCTTACGAATGGATATGACACCCACGTCGAAGAGCGGGGGACGAACTTCTCCGGCGGCCAGAAGCAGCGGCTCGCCATCGCTCGGGCCTTGCTGACCCGGCCGAAAATCCTGATCCTCGACGACAGCACGAGCGCCGTGGATGTGGAAACCGAGACCCGGATCCAGGACGCACTGGAGGAACAGGTGGACAGGCGCACCACGCTCGTGGTGGCGCAGCGGATCAGCACCGTCCTGAAGGCGGACAAGATCGTCGTCCTCGAGAAGGGCCGCATCGCGGCGGAGGGGACACATAGAGAGCTTGTGGAGACAAGCCCGGTCTACCGGGAAATTTTCGAATCCCAATTAGGAAGCGACTTTTTATATGAAAACGGGACGGCTTCATAAAAAGGCCGCAGGCAAGGCGCGCGAATCCGGAGGAGTGAGGCGTACTTTGCCGTACGCCGCAGCGACGAAGGATGAAGCGCAACGCAAGTTTAATTATTAATTAGGGACAGCGCCCTATTAATTCCGAATTAATAGGGCGCTGTCCCTAATTAAACGTAGCCGTCGGGGGTGAGATATGAGAATTCCTGCTCCCCGCAGGTACGCCGCCGGTCTCCGCTCCGGGGCGCAGCCGGGCGGGAAAGGAATACGGGAGAAGATCGAGAAGGCCCGCAATCCTCGGCACGCCCTGGCGCGCCTTTTACCGTATCTGATCCCTTTCAAAACGCTCTTGATCTCGGTCTGCGGACTTGTCGTTGCCTACACCCTTCTGGGATTAATCGGTCCCTACCTGATGGGGGTGGCCATCGACCGGTTTATCGCCGTTAAGGAGCTGACCGGCCTGGCGTGGATCTCCCTCTGGATGCTCATCGCCTACCTTTTGAACAACCTGTTCCAGGCTGTCTCGGAGTGGATCATGGCTGACGTCTCACAGCGCGTCCTCAAGAGGATGCGCGGGGATCTCTTCTCCCACTTGCAGACCCTGCCGCTCGCCTTTTTCGACGGCAACCCGGCAGGCGAGCTGATGAGCCGCCTGACCAACGACATCGAGGCAATCAACCAGGTGGTCTCGCAGAACGTCATCTCGCTTTTGGCCGGGGTCCTTTCCCTGATCGGGATCATCATCGCCATGTTCGTTCTGGACGTCCGGCTGGCGCTGGCTTCCCTTTTGGTGGTTCCCATCATGTTCGGATTTACCGGGTTTGTCGCCCGATACACACGCCAGGGTTTCCGTGAATTGCAGAAGAGCCTGGGCGAACTCAACGGCGTGATGGAGGAGACCATCAGCGGGCAGAAGGCGGTCAAGGCGTTTAGGCGCAGCGAATCGGCGCTCGCGGCCTTCCGTCGCAGCAATCAGGACGTGTTTCATGCAGCAGTGTGGGCCAACAGCTACGCCTTCCTGCTCATGCCGCTGACGAGCGTTCTGGGAAACTTCTTTGTCATCGTCCTGGCGGGACTCGGCGGCTGGCTGGCTCTGCAAGGGCTGGTCAGCGTCGGGATCATCGCGACCTTTATCAACTACGGGCAGAACTTCACCAGCCCCCTGCGCCAGCTGGCGAACATGTACAACTCGATCCAGGCGGCGCTCGCCGGGGCCGAACGCGTGTTCGAGCTGATCGACACCCCGGCTGAAGCGGACGATGCCCCGGATGCCGCTGCGCTGGAATCGGTTCGGGGGGAGGTCCGGTTCGAGCAGGTCAGTTTCGGCTACCACCCGGGGATCACCATCATCAAGGAGATGACATTCGACGCCAGGGCAGGAGAAACGCTGGCGCTGGTGGGACCGACCGGCGCGGGGAAGACCACCCTCATCAACCTCCTGACCCGCTTCTACGAGATCGACAGCGGCCGC
>Ga0116204_1000991_pt1 | contig 16040 bp, 14 predicted proteins | sample LakKivwa52mmetaG_FD_94481 | JGI IMG/M metagenome (GOLD analysis project Ga0116204, IMG submission 94481) | Anoxic lake water microbial communities from Lake Kivu, Rwanda to study Microbial Dark Matter (Phase II) - Lake Kivu water 52m metaG | ecosystem: Environmental > Aquatic > Freshwater > Lake...
GTATAGAGAAAATACAGAGTGAACATTATGAATTTCGCCTTCCAATCCATCGGCCTCATCCATTCTCCTTTCACCGGCAAACAGCAAACCCCCATCCAGCCCAGCCGCTCCAATGCCCTCGGCGCGGTGGAAGTTTTCCCTCAATTTGCGGATGGTCTGGAAGGCGTGGAAGGATTTTCGCATCTCATCCTACTCTACATTTTTGACCGTTCCGAAGGCTTTTCGCTGCGCGTTCAGCCCTTCCTGGATGACCGCACCCACGGTATTTTCGCCACCCGTTACCCATACCGTCCCAACCCGCTCGGACTCTCGGTGGTGCGCCTGCTCAAACGGGATGGGCATCGGCTCGAAATCGCAGGCGTGGACGTGCTGGACAAGACCCCCCTGCTGGACATCAAACCCTACGTTCCCGACTTTGATGTTTTCCCGGGCGAAATCCGCGCCGGTTGGTATGAAACCAGGAGTAAAGCGTAAAAAAATCGCCCCGGCTTCCGGGGCGATTTGCTCAGCCAATGTGTTTGATGGAGGGGAAATCTACAAAATGCCGTTCCACCGTCTCACGCGATTCGTCCGGGGTCTGGATGACCAGGATGAACACCGCGCGTTCATCGGAGGGATTGCGCCAGAGATGCGGCAAGCTGGCCTCGAAAATCAGGAAGTCGCCTTTTTCGACGAGATACGACTGGCCGTCAATCAAATATTCCACCCGGCCCTGCTGGCAGCAAATGAACTCCTGACCCGGATGCGCTACGGGGCGGTCGCCGCTGGTGGCGCGCGGCTCCAGCGTAACCAGGAATGGTTCCACCTCCTGGCCTTTCAGCCGTTTGCCAACCCCTTCAATCGTCAAACCATTGCCGTTGACGACCGGCCGCTCACTATTTTTGACCAACAAAACGCTGCCGGTATATTCATCGTCGAAAAAATAACTGACTTTGATATTCAGCGCCCGCGCCAGGCTTTGCAGGGTCGAAACGCTGGGAGAAATCTCCTCGCGCTCGATGAGACTGACCGAGTTGGTAGAAATCCCGGCCAGTTGCGCCAGGTCGCGCTGTGAAAGACGCCGTTCGGCGCGCAATTGGCGCAGCCGTTCACCCAGGGAAATTTTTGCGTGCATTGGCGGTAGCTATGCTCCCATCTCATAAGATGATGGGAATATCATAACAGAGGGCATGAAAATTCACAATAAAATATATCCCGATTCCGCCCGGATCCCAAAATCTCCCGATTTTGGCCGAGGTCAGGAGACTTCGGACTCCACGCCTGAACGCGCGCCATCCCGAAGGTCTTTGGGAAACTTCGGGATGGCTTTCTGAAACACCATTGCTAAAATTGGGATGGCGTGGTCAGGTTGCGGAATGAATTCCGCGTTACAGAAATGGCTATCCGCAGCCGCCGCCGGATTTGTCGCGTTTCATCTGGAGTTGGATTTTAGGCGTAAATTCGATGTGTTCATTTTCGATGGGGTCAGGGTCCGAGCATTCGTAGCGGTCGCCCAGGGCGGCCGGGAACAGGAATTTCAACTGCTCATCCAGCGCGGCGGAACTAGGCTGGATTTCAGGGTCGGTGTGACCGAAGACGGTAATCCAGTTGTTGATACCGCCTTCGAGGATGTAGACATTCGGTACGCCCTCGGCGGTCAGCAACCGCCAGGACTGGGTAGCGAGGCCCTCGTCGTTGCCCATAACGATGTAAACGGCGTTCGGCGCGGAGGTGGCGAGCAATTCAGGGATGCGCGATTTCAATTTCTCGGCGGGAATATTCAGCGCGCCGCGCAGGTGGAACAGGTTGTAGTCGGCCTCGGAACGCACATCAAGCAGGGTCAGGATAAGTCCCTGGTCATAGCGCGCCTTGAACAATTCCGCCGGGGTAACTTGGACGAGTCGCTGATTCAGGGCTTCCTCGGCGGAGTATTTGACCTGTATCTCTGTCACTTTTCCATCGGCCTGTAATTCGGGAACGGTGCGAAGGATGGTGGCTTTTTCGTATTTCTGCTCGGTGGAAGGCATTCCGATAAAAACAACGGCCAGCGCCAGAAGAACCACCACACCCACGCCGTACAGGCGCAGTTTCGGTTCGCGGCTCATGTCTTTTTTACCGATAATGCGCTCCAGTTGTTCAGAACCCCAGAACATGAACAGCGCCATCAGGACGACCATCAGGACGACGATACCGGTCGGCAGGCCGAAGACATCCATCAACGTGACGCGGCCAAAATATCCGGCGGTGTTGTACCAGTCGGTGAAGAAATGCTCAGTTTCGCCGAACAGGAACGCGCCGACGAAGCCGCCCAGCATGAACATCATGCCGTCGATTTTTCCGGTCGAGGCCGAAGCCAGCGAGGTGGTGGGACAGAACCCGCCGATGATGAAGCCAACGCCCATAATCAGCCCGCCCAGGATGCCCGACCAGAGATAAGTGGGGTTGACCCAGACCTGGCTATAATCGAGCAAACCGAGGCTGACTGCGCCGAAGGTCAGCACCATGGCGGTGATGACGGCGGTGAACATCACTTTGAGCACGGTCAGTTCGGTGAAATAGAACTGCGCAGCCAGTTTGCGGCTGTTGCCGAAGCCCGACATTTCGAGGGTGAAGCCAAAAGCGAAGCCAATCAGGCCAAAGACGAGATAGGTCCAGGGATTGGCGGCGCTGACGTTTTGGAAGGCAAGCAGGGGAAAGTTCATAAGAACCTCGCTAATTCCACAATTTCCGCACGAAATAGGCCAGGCCGTAAGCTCCGCCAAAGATGCAGAGCATGACTACCCACGAGCCAGCCGAAAGCACCGCGCCGCCGGTGAGAGCCTGGCCGGAGGTGCAGCCACGCGCCATGCGCGCTCCATAGAGGAACAGGATTCCGCCCAGGAAGGCAATCATCCAACGCGTGCGGTCAGAGATGCGCGGGCCTTTGGTGGTTTCGAGTTTGACGCGGCCAAAAATCATGCCAGAGGTAAAGCCGCCCAGCAGCGCGCCGAAAAAGACCGGAACCAGCCAGTCATCAAGCGGGTTTTTGTCGCCGCCCGCCATGCGTAACAGGTAAGGGGTGCGGTCAACGTGGTCGGGGACAAACTGGTCTTGCGCGAAAACGACCAGGCGCGAGGTGGCTCCCGAAGAGCCGAGTCCGTTGCCGGTCAGGAACAAGGCCAGGAACAGGACCACGCCCAGAATGACACCACCCAGGTACGGGTGCGCATACGGTTTGGCCGGGCGGTTGAAGAGGGCTTTCAGGTCGAAGGGTTTTGAAACGGGTTTGGATGAGACAGTCATTGTTTTCTCTCTTTCCAGGTTCGGTATTCGTTATTCGGGATTCGATATTCGTTATTCGACCGATTTTCGAGTATCGAATATCGAGTTTCGCGCCACGAATTACCAATTACGAATTACCATTCTCGCTCTCCTCCACTTCCTCCCAGCCTGTAACCATGCCGCGCATGGCTTCGAGCGGGGTGGCGCCGGTGGTGGTGAGATAGACGTGTCCGACGATAAAAGCGGCCAGCAGCCAGGCGACCAGGCTGTGGAAGGGGGCCAGAACAGGCAGGCCGCCGAACCAACCGGCAACCTGCGGCCACTGTTGCACGCCCCACATCAATGCGCCGGTCAGAATTTGGAGCGGTAGCAAAACAGTCAACAGCCCGAAGTAGGTTATCTGCTGGAGCGGGTTCAATTTTTTCTCACGGCGCTTCTCGAAGGGATGCGGTTCGCCCTTGAAAATCCCAACAACATAGAACTTGATTTGGACAACCATATCGTCGATTAGCCCGACTGGTGTCAGGAAATTGGGCACGTATTGATGAATTTCGGCGGTGGTCAAGTGCCAGAAGAGCGACATCAAGGAGTTCAATACCAGGATGGCCGCCAGCACGTTATGAATCAGCACCATGTAGCGGAAAGAGAACGCGCCAAAGATGTCAGGACGGTGGATGACCAAGCCGGTAAAGAGCAGGAAGACAATCGCAAAGGTCTGGAGCCAGTGCCAGAAGCGCTCGTAAGCCTCGTACATGTAGACGCGCTTGAGGGCAGGCGCATGTTTGGGGCGCTTGAGCGCCGAGATGTAGCGCAATGTGCCATGCCCGGCGACGCCGAACAGCGTACCGACGAAGGCCAGCGCACCGAACCAATCAATCCAGTGGATTCGGTCGCGGCCAAAGACGTAGACGCCATCCTTCATAGTGACCGGCTGGTAGAACAGCGCGCCATCCTCCCCACTGATAACTTCTCCCGTTAAGTTAACGTTGCTGTCGCTGACGAACTGCGGCGTCACGCCCGCCGGGGTGTAGGCCGCCAGTTGCAGGGGCGCGGTGACGCGCGAATCGCTGGTGTGGCAGGTGGTACATTCACGAATGGCGTGGTCGCGTCCGGCAACGTTGTGATTGATGCTTGTGGGCTGCACCTGTCCTTCGATATGGGGATTGTTCAACCCAATCGCTTCGAGCCGGGCGGCAACGACGGATTGTTTTTCGACAGTGTCGGTGCGCAGTTCGGTCGAATCGAGCAAGCCGTTTTTATCGCTGTCGAAAGCCGCCAGGATTTCGGGCGCGTACTGACCATTCAGCAGATACGCGGCCTGTAAATCGGCTTCACGCACCGGGCGCGGGCCGTTTTCGCTATCGTAAACCCAATAGAAGGATGTCACCAGGTTGTATGGGGCGAGCAGTTTTTGTCCGTCGATGTTGGTGCGCTGCATCAGGACGGGCTGGAAGCCGGTCACCAGGCTGTTGACGGTATCGCCACCAGTCAGGCCGCGACACAGGTTGGCGGGACTGCCATCCAGGCTGACCACCGTCCAATCGTAGGATTGGATAGCCGGGGCGTACATCTGCGGGATGTGGCAGGATTCGCAGGCCACGACGGTCATGTGCTGTTCGGTGTAAGGCAGCCAATCGCTGTGGGTCGGGACGGCGTTGTGACAGGATTCGCAGCGCCGCATAGAACCTTTCGATTCAGGCGCAACCGTAAATTGCGCGCTCTGCCCACGCGCGAAGTTGTGGTCGGGACGCTGGAGGTATTCGCCGATTTCCAGTTTGCGCGGGTCGTAGGTCAGGTGGTCGGGGGAAGTTGCCGCAATGGTTTGGGCGTGGATGGGATTGTTGAGCGAGTAGTGACAGTCGGTGCATTTCAGGGCGCGCTCGGCGTGGATGTCCCAGGAACGGGTCAGGGTTTGCTTATCCTTCAGGTTGACGCCCGATTGCGAAATTTTCTGCGCGGCAATCACCTGCCCGGTGGTGGCGGTTTTGGGATAGGACATATCGCAGGCCGAGATGACCAGCGGCGAATCACTGGGCGTATGGACTTCGCCATGACAGGCGGCGCAGTTTTCGTTGGTGGGGTCCTTGATGGTCAGGAATTCCGGCTTGAGTTTGCCGTCCTCGCCAAAGGCGGCGGGGTTGTAGGCAAATCCATCGGCGGATGCTTCCACCCAGCCAGTGCCAACCAGGGTGGCGGTGTTGGCCTGGCCGAAGCGTCCGGCCTTGATTTCAGCGGCGCGGGCTTCCGTATTAGGGCTGGTGAGATGGCACAGGAAGCAGTTCATCTCCATCACGCCGGAGGCATGCCAGTCCCATGCTTCAGCCTGGCCGGTTTCGGGGTTCAGGAGGGCAGATTCAGGGTTGGAAGGGTCGGGGGCAATCTGCAAAAGGGAGAGTCCGCTGCGGGAGGTGGTCGCCGGGCCGCCGCCGGGAATCCGCTCCCCATACGTCATCAACCACCCGGCGGTGGTCAGGTCGAGGCGCTCGTCGCCCGGCTGGGAGAGATAGCGGTAGGTGATGGGGTCCCACTTGCCGAACATGCCGTTGCTGGCATTGAGACCGTTGCCGGACTGGTAAGCGCCCAGGCCGAGGTCGGCGTGAAAACTGTGGGATTCGATATAGGCGGCGTCGTGACACTGCCCGCAGGTCTGCATGGTGCTAACAGGCTGGCCGCTTTCCAGCACGTTAGCGCCATTAGAATCGAGCAATGCAAAGGTCGGGTGGATGGGTGAGACCTGTTGGGCGGGCGCAGCGGGCCGATGGGCAAAAACGTAAGTGACCCCTAGGGCGGCAAGCGCGAAAAGGCTTATTCCGGCTATCAGGAGGGATTTTCGATGGAGGAAGATGGTTTTCATGGGTTCATCCGTGTATGTATCTGATACGGACGGAATCAATTCCGTCCTACCTGCCGCCCCATTTGAGGGGGTCGCCGGGGTAGCCGAGGGCCTGCCAGTCCATGAGCCCGTTTTCGCTGTGACAGTCGCTGCATTGCAGGGCGTTTTCTTTGGGCTGGACCATGTGCGTAATCGGCCAGAACATATAGGTTTCGGTAAAGCCGTACCCGCCGCTGTAGGGCAGGCCAATGCGCCGCTCTGCCAGGCGGAATGCGTTATCCCAGTCAAACGTTGTCCAGTAACCATCCGGGCCGGAAGTGACAGGCGCAAGCAAGTGGTTGTAGCCGGTGTCGTAAGGCTGGTTGGAGATATGCAGTTTGAAGGGGAAAATTTTGGCGGTCGGATCTTTGAGGTCGCCAGCAACTTTGTTGATGTATGTGACCTGGGATGGGTCAATTTGGTCACCCAGCAGGTAGCGATACTCCAGGTTGCCGTTGAACCACAGGTAGGTGGGTTGAACGTTCTTTTCGTAAACGAAATTGCCCTTGATTTTCAGATAGGTGAAGTGGTCATCGCCGATGTCCTGGCCGGAGGTGGACCAATCCCAAAAAGTTTTGGTGGGGTCTTCAACGGCAAAGACCGGGATGTGGCAGGTCTGGCAGGCCACCGAAGCCGTATGCAGGTTGATGCGCTCATCACGATGCGGGGTCTCGTTGTGACATTGGGCGCAGGAAACCTGCTCCGCCGGGTCGATGGTGAGATTATCAACCACGAGACGGCCTTTGACCTGATGGTTGGTGGTCGTGTGGCAGTCGGTGCAGATGAAGTTGTTGCGCCCCATGTGGACATCCTGGCTTTCGGATGGGTAGATGAGGCTCTGGTCGAGGTCGCCATGCTTGACGCCGTTGCCGCCGCCGCCGTTAAAGTGACAGTTTCCGCACGCCTGGCGGTTGGGCGCGGCGACCGAACCGGCGGCGGCCACCAGGTTAATCCCTTCGCGGGGGTTGCCATACGAGCCTTTGGCATATCCCGATTGGGCATGGCAGATTAAGCAGTCGACGTTTTCGGGGTTGTCCAGGTTGGCGCCGTAGTTGCCATCCTGCCAGTTTTCATCTTCCTGCCAGTTGTAACCGATGTGGCAACTGGTGCAACTCTTCTGGTTACCGTGCGCGCTGATGCAGAAGTTGTTAATCTGGTTGAATTTGCCGATGGTGGCCGTTTCGCCGTCGCGCCAGGGAATCTCGAATTCCGGGCTTTGCCAGGTCCAGTGGCTGGTCATCATCACATCGCTGGCGGCTTTGGGGTGGCACTCCAGACAGGCGCGGGTGATGTCGGGACCGGTGACTGTGGCGGGGTCGGCATCCTTGAATTTGGCGGCGATGATGTCGGCGTGCGGGACATGCACGGGATGCTTGGGAACCGCCGCCCAGGGGTCATCGAGGGCGCGGGCGCTCTTGGGCCAGAGCGCAATCAGCGGGACGAGTAGGACGGCCAGGATGCCAATCAGTCCCAGAAGCCAGTAGGGTTTTACTTTCGTCATTGCATTCTCCTCGGGTTTTGCGGCAGGGGTAACCCGTCAAGGCCACCCTTCGCACTTTTCGCAAGGGTAAATTGCGAGAAATCACACGATTTTATGCGCATGGCGGGTCGCCTTTACGCGTCAATTTCTTCCATCAAATTCGCACGGTAGGCGATGCGGTCGCGCAGGACGCTGCGGAGCAGGTCGAGTGCCTGGATGAGGCGCTTGTCATTGAGTTCGTATTGGATAACCACGCCCTGCCGGTTGGGGCGCACCAGGCCCCGGTCGCGCAGGATTTTCAGGTGGCGGGATGCGGTGGGCTGGGTAATGTTCAATTCCTGAGTCAATTCGGTCACATTGCGCGGCTGTTCATCGAGGGCGTATAAAATCAGGATGCGGGTCGGGTCGGCGAGGGCAAAGCATAAATCGGCTTCTAGTTGGGAAACTTCCTGGGCTAAAGTTTGGGAAATCATGGTAAGACCTGCCTTATATGCGAATAAGCGAATATATACATAGCCACTATATCACCGCCGGGCAAACATGACAATAGTGACACTTGTCACAAAAGTATTGGAGTATTGTCATGGGCTGTCGAATCAAAAAGGCTGCCCTATCGGACAGCCTTTGTCCAGCATTGGGAAAAAGTCCCGCGTTCTTTGTTGTATTGGTTACTTCACGACCGTCAGTTGGGCGGCAATCCAACCATTCATGCCGCCGTTCAGGTTGCGGACGTTGGTGTACCCTAGGGCTTGCAGATACATCTGGGCCGGTGTGCCGCGATGACCGCTGGCGCAAATGATAACAATTTGAGCGGCTTTGTCGGTGGGCAGTTTGTCGAGATTGGCGGGCAAGTCGTTGAGCGAAACCAAAACTGCGCCGTCAATATGTCCATTATCGTCCCATTCGGCCTGGCGGCGAACGTCGAGCAGGAAAATTTCTTTGCCTTCGGCCAGTTCGGTGTTGAGGACATCATTCTTGACCGAGCCAAAACCGGCTGCGGGGTCGAGACTGCTCAGGTACTTGTCGAAGTAAGCCAGGCGTTGGGCATCCACTGCGGGGGTGCTGATGGACTGGGCGGCTTCGGGCAAGCCCTCAACAACGGCGAATTCGGCTTTCTTCCAGGCGTTCATGCCGCCGTTCAGGTTGAAGACCTCGGTGTAGCCCAAAAGGCGCAGGGCCACCATGGCATAACCACCGCGATGACCGGAGGCGCACACCACCACGATTTTCTGGTCATTGGCGGGCAGTTTGTCGAGATTCTTCATCAACTCGCGGATTTCGACATGAATCGAGCCTTCGATGTAGCCGTTGGCTTCGAGTTCAGAAGTCTGGCGCACGTCCACAATAAAAGGCGGAGTCTCGGCCAGCATCTGGTTCAGGTCGGCAGCGATGACAGAGTAGAACTTCTGGTCGGCGGGCAGTTTCGCAACGAAATCAGCGAAGGTGGCGGGCCAATCGACCACGCCAGCGACGGGGAAGCCGGCGCCGATCCAGCCATTCATACCGCCGTTCAGGTTGCGGACGTTGGCATAGCCCAGTTCTTGCAGGTACATCTGGGCGGGCGTGCCGCGATGACCGCTGGCGCAGATGACGACAATCTTGGCCGATTTGTCGGCGGGCAGTTTGTCGAGGTTGGCGGGCAGGTCATTGAGCGGAACCAGCACGGCGCCATCGATGTAGCCAGCGCTGTCCCATTCGGCCTGGCGGCGAACGTCGAGCAGGAAAATTTCCCCGCCTTCGGCCAGTTCTGTGTTGAGGACATCATTCTTGACCGAGCCAAAACCGGCAGCCGGGTCGAGCGCGCCCAGGTAGTTATCGAAATAAGCCAGCAGGAAGGGGTCTACTTCCGGGGCGCTGATGGCCTGGGCAGCTTCGGGCAAGCCCTCAACAACGGCGAATTCGGCTTTCTTCCAGGCGTTCATGCCGCCGTTCAGGTTGAAGACCTCGGTGTAGCCCAAAAGGCGCAGGGCCACCATGGCGTAACCGCCGCGATGACCGGAAGCGCATGCCACCACGATTTTCTGGTCTTTGGCAGGCAGTTTGTCGATGTTCTGCATCAATTCGCGGATTTCGACGTGAATCGAGCCGGCAATGTAGCCATTGGCTTCAATTTCGGAAGCTTGGCGCACATCCACGATGAAAGGCGGGGTTTCGGCCAGCATCTGGTTCAGGTCAGCCGCAGTTACAGAAAAGAATTTTTGGTCAGCGGGCAACCCGGCAACAAACTCGCCCAGCAAAGCGGCTATATCGAGTTCCGGCTCGGCAACAACGACCGGTTCTTCAACCACTACAGCCTGCGTGGGGGCAGGAACCTGGGTGGGAACAGGCGCCGGGGTGGGCGTGGCGCAGGCGCCCAGCACAAGACTGAACAGCAGGGCCAGGGCGATGATAAAGTGAACTTTCTTAGTCATTTTTCTTCTCCTTGAAAAAGGCACAAAAGATTAGGGAGCGCCAATCGCTGGCGGCACTTCAGGTACTATCACAGGCTCATTGGCCTGGAGTTCCTCGGGGGAAACCTTGTCAGCGGTCAGGAAAATATCCGGGTTGCCGTGACAGGCGTTGCAGGATGCGTTCTGCGGGGTCTTGCGCTGGACATTATGCGGGGTCGCGTATGCCCAGGTCGGCAGGGCATCGAAGTTGGGCAGCAAATTCTCGCCATAGTACTGGTATGAGGTCGGCGAAATTGGAATATGCCGCAGGACGACGTATTCATACGGGCGATGGTAGTTCTGAAGCGGGTTGCGCCCAATAAAGAAACTCATATAGCTGCGCTCGGTTTTGAAAAACGGATTGCCGGTTTTCTCGCTGATGGCAACATGACAACCATCGCAGCTCATGTAAGAAACCGAGTGACAGACCTGGCAGGCCAGTTTATCGCCGTGCAAGACATGTTGGACAACCTGGTCGCCCTGCTTGCCAATGTTTTCATGGCATGACTCACAGGAAGGACTTTGTGCGCCTGAGTAACGATTGGTGACCTGGTAGACCGCATCGCTCGTGTCGTGACACTGGCTACAGGCCGCTTCCGAGTTGTGCATTTCTGCCCCGCTATGGCAGGAAATACAGTTCATGCGCCCCTGGCGGAAGTGGACATCGCCGGGGATTTCTTCATTTTTGCCGAGATATTCATTACCAACGCGGCTGCCGTGACAGGCAGTGCAGTTGCGGGTCATCGAAGGCGTCTTGTTGATAACATGCCCGGAGATGAAACCGCCGCCGACCGAGCCAGGCTGGCTGATGTGACAGTCGCCGCAGGTGGTATGACAGGAAGCGCAATGGTTGCCAAACATCGTCTCAAGTGCCTGGTGATTTTCAGGCGCGCTGCGGGCATCCAGGGTGTCCCAGTAACCACTCAAAGAAACATGCAGGCTCTTTTCGAAATGTTCCGACTGGTCGCCGTGACAGGCGGTACAGGTATTACCGCTGCCACCTGCGCTGGGGTCGGCAACGAGACCGGTATGGGCGGTTTCCATATCCGACGACTGCTGGCCGCCGTGACAATAGGTGCAGGCCATTTCTCCATGCGCGGTGGCGAGGAAGGCATCGCGCGTGACGAACACTTTCTCCCATGGCTCCAACGGAGCCACATCGCCCCCTCAGCCAACCCCTTCGGATTCAGAACCATGCGCATCCTCTCCCTCGGTCGCCAGGGCGACGAGTTTATCCTTGTCTGTGTGGCACTCCAGGCAGTTATCCACCACCGGGACCAGCGTGGGGAGCGGGGTTGATGTGGCGATAACGGCTTCATCCGTCGGCGGGATTTCGGTAGCCTGCGAGGTTGCTTCCGAAGCGCATGCGGCCAGCACAAGGGTTGCCAGGGTGAGCATAATGAGATGTTTGAGTTTAATCATAGGCCATCCTTTATTTTTGTGAACTTCGTCACAATAAAATTGTATATGAATCGCCCAAATTAGATAGTGATAGATGTAATTACCAGGTATTCGCCTCATTTATGGAAAACGATAAGTTTTAATTTGCTTTTGGGCTATAATACCGTCCCGAAGGTTGGTGAAGAGCAGTCAGCGGCGTCTTAAAAACCTTCGGGACGGTATTTGACTCCCACCCATCGAGAAGGAGAGCCATGCTCAACCTGGATTCGCTTCGCGTTTTCCTGACAGTGGCAGAATACGGTAGTTTCAGTGAAGCAGGCCGCCAGCTTCACCTGACCCAGCCGGCCGTCAGCCAGAGTATTCAGGGATTGGAAAAACAATTAGGCATAGAATTATTTATCCGCCAGGGTCGCGTGGTGCAATTGACCGAGGCAGGGCAGGTATTGGTTTCGATGGCGCGTGAACTGCTCACAGCCGCGCAGCGCGTCAAACAAACCATGCTTTCATTACATGGGGAAGTCGTCGGCGAAATGTCAATTGGCTGTTCAACCGCCTCGGGCAAGTACCTGCTGCCGGGGCTGATTGCCCGCTTCCGTCACGAATATCCACAGGTGCGCATCAACGTGCTCGTCACCAGCCGCGATTCAGTCATCCACAAATTGTTGTCGGGCGAGGTCGCCCTCGGCGTTTCGAGCAAGATGATCGAACATTACGACCTGGAATACCAGGATTTCTTCAAAGACGATGTCATCCTGATAGCGCCTGCCGGGCACCGCTGGGCGCAATATCGTCGAATTTACCCGGATGACCTGCTCGATGAACCCATCATCCTGCGGGAAGATGCCGCCGGAACCCGGGAAGTATTGCGGGATGGCCTGCTCAAATGTGACATTTCCCCCGATATGCTTAATGTGGCGATGGTGCTGGGCAACGCCGAGGCGATTGGCATGGCGGTCGAAGAGGGATTGGGCGTGGCCTTTATCTCCCGGCTGGCTGCGGCGCGCGGGATTGCGCTGGAGCGGCTGGTGGAAGTAAGCGTCGAGGGCATGGTACTGACCCGTAACCTGTATATGGCCCGCAACCGGCGCCAGCCGCTGACCCGCATGCAAGTGGAGTTCTGGGAATTTGTCAAAAAATCGCAGCAGCCGGAAGGACACGAGGCAGTGCGGCTGGAGATGTCCGAGTCAGTCAAGGCCGGATAGTTTAACCCTGCCAAAAGATCAAGAGACTGTCACTTTTTGACGTGACAGTCTCTTGCTTTGAAAAATGAAGCCTGCCTCGCCTGCGAGCGTTTAACCTGACAGATGCGATACGATGTAAAATCGGGTATACTTTCCCCGCTTAAGCCTATGTCTGAACATATTCGCAACTTCTGTATTATCGCTCACGTCGACCACGGAAAATCAACCCTGGCCGACCGTTTGTTGCAGGTCACCGGCACGATTTCTGACCGGGATATGACCGAACAAGTATTGGATTCGATGGATTTGGAGCGCGAAAAAGGCGTGACCATCAAAGCCTCGGCGGTGCGCATGAACTATCGCGCCAGCGACGGCAAGGACTATGAACTGAATCTCATCGATACCCCCGGACACGTCGATTTTGGCTACGAGGTCTCGCGCGCGCTGCTGGCCTGCGAGGGCGCGCTGCTAGTGGTGGACGCCACCCAGGGAATCGAGGCCCAAACCCTCGCCAACCTGTATGCCGCGCTGGATGCCAACCTGGAAATCATACCCGTCATCAATAAAATCGACCTGCCCTCGGCACATCCCGATGAAGTGGCGGAGGACATCGCCGCGCTGATTGGGGGCCGCGCCGAGGAGGTGATTCAAATCTCGGCCAAGGCGGGTTTGAATGTGGAAGCCGTGCTGGATGCGATTGTCCAAAAAGTGCCGCCGCCGGTTGGCGAGGACGAAAAACCGCTCAAGGCCTTGATTTTCGACTCGCATTACGATTCGTATAAAGGCGTGATTTGCTACGTCCGCGTGGTGGAAGGAGCGGTAACGGCCAACGATACCCTGCGGATGATGACGGTCGGGACCGAGGTCAAGCCCATCGAAGTGGGAATCTTTGCCCCCACGCTGAAACCTGTCAGCCGGTTAACAGCAGGAGAAGTCGGCTACATCGCTACCGGCCTGAAAACTGTCCACGATGCCCGCGTGGGAGATACCGTTACCAGGGTCAATGCCCCTGCGGCAGAATCCCTGCCCGGGTACCGACATCCAAAACCGATGGTCTTTGCCGGAATTTACCCGGTGGACGCGGACGATTACAGCGACTTGCGCGACGCGCTCGAAAAACTGCAACTGAACGACGCCTCGCTGACCTACGAACCGGAGACTTCGCAGGCGATTGGCTTCGGCTTCCGGGCCGGGTTCCTGGGGCTGTTCCACATGGAGATTATCCAGGAGCGTATCGAGCGCGAGTATGACCTGGACGTGCTGTTTACCGCGCCCTCGGTGGAATACGAGGCGGTGACGGTGACGGGCGAGACGCTGCTCATTGATTCCCCGGCGCAGCTGCCCGATGAGAGCAAACTGGTCGAAATCCGCGAGCCGTGGATGAATATCGAGATTATTACCCCGGTGGATTACTACGGCCCGATTATGGAACTGGTGACGAAGCGGCGCGGCACGTTCAAGAGCCAGGAATACCCGGCCCCGCACCGCGTGCAGTTGAACTTCCAGATTCCGCTGGCCGAATTGATTGTGGACTTTTTCGACGAGTTGAAAAGCCGCACCAAGGGCTACGCTTCGCTCGATTACCAGTTTGCCGAGTACCGCCCCGACCAACTCCAAAAACTGGAAATTTTGGTCAACGGCGACCCGGTCGATGCGCTGGCGGCGATTGTGCATAACAAGGATGCCTACCACAAAGGCCAGCGGCTGATTACCAAACTGAAAGACATCATCCCGCGCCAGATGTTCGATGTGGCCATCCAGGCTTCGTCGGCGGGGCGCATTATCAGTCGGGCAAACGTCAAGGCGCTGCGCAAGGATGTGCTGGCGAAATGCTACGGCGGCGACATCACCCGCAAGAAAAAACTGCTGGAAAAGCAGAAAAAAGGCAAGCGCCGCATGAAAATGGTTGGCAGCGTCGAAATCCCGCAGGATGCGTTTATGGCCGTGCTGAAACTGGGGGATGAATAAATTGGCAAATAGGCGCAAAGCGCGCAAAATGCGAACGCGCGCGTAAGAATGCGTGGAGCGTGTTCCGTTATGTTTTCTGTTTGCGAATGACCTGGCGTATGTTGAATTACGGAATAAGTGTATGAAAGATTTACGGCGTATGTTGCCTGGATTGTTGGTCAGCCTTGTGATGGTGGCCGCAATCTTATATTTTGTCGATTTGCAGGCTGTACTGGAGGCCTTCAAGCAAGCCAACTACGGCTTGCTGCTGGTCGTGTTCCTGATGGGCGTGGCCTGGCTGCTGGTGCGCGGCGTGGTCTGGCGCACCCTGCTGCGCGAGCGCGCTTCGTACCGGGACGTATTCCTGACCCTGATGGAAGGCTACCTGCTGAACAACTTCCTGCCCTTTCGCCTGGGCGAGATTGGGCGGGCTTTCCTGCTCAGCCGCAAATCGGAGTTGAAGTTCGTCGAAATCCTGCCGACCATCGTCATCGAACGCGTCACCGACCTGGTGTTTTCGGCGGCGATTCTCATCGCGGCGGTGCCTTTTGTGGTCGGGGCCGGCGGCGCGGAGCGGATTGCATTCCTCATCGGCGGGGCGATGCTGCTGGGGCTGGCCGCCATGTACGCCCTGGCGCGCAACCGCCAGTGGGCGCTGGATGTCTTTCATAATATGAGTCACCGCTGGCCGGTGGTGCAACGCCTGGGCGGCAGTTTCCTGGAGGCTTTCCTGAACGGCCTGGGTGTGATGACCAATCCCTGGCTTTCGGCGCGCTTTTTCGGCTGGATGGCGCTCAACTGGGGCATGGCGATTGTTCAATATTACCTGCTGGCGCTGGCCTATTATCCGCAGGCCGAGCCGGTCTGGGGCATGTTCTCGCTGGGCGCGGCGGCCTTCGGCGGGGCGATTCCCTCCCTGCCGGGCGCGGTCGGCACGCTGGAAGGCGCTTACGGCGGCGCGCTGACCTTGCTTTCGGGCGACCAATCGACCGCCCTGGCAATTGCCCTGACCTGGCGGGTGTTCAACTACACCTATACCCTGACCTTCGGGCTGTACGGCCTGTCGCGCGAGGGGCAGACGATTGGCGGTCTGTACCGCGAGTTGATGAAGTTGACGGGTCGGGAACAGGGGAACGAGTAGTTATATGGCTGCTAATATGGAAACCGTGCTGTTAATCATAGGCTATGTAATAATTGTCCTTGGCATGACCACAATGTATACCCCTTGGCTCCAGTTAAAGAATTGCAAAAGATTGTCAGGGAAAGAGTTGAGCATAAAACACCCTGAACATAAGTGGATAAGGTGGGGTTTTATCAGTATGTATCTTGGCTGGATTGTTTCAATCTTCATGTTATTCCTAAAAATATTCAGTAGGTGAAAAATTCACATACAAGTTTGTCAGACAACTTGCGATGTAACCTGAGCCACGGCAGCTTCCCAGCGGGTTTCTAACTCGGTCAAATACTCTGCCCGATGGTAACGAAAGCGA
>Ga0116204_1000992_pt1 | contig 16022 bp, 18 predicted proteins | sample LakKivwa52mmetaG_FD_94481 | JGI IMG/M metagenome (GOLD analysis project Ga0116204, IMG submission 94481) | Anoxic lake water microbial communities from Lake Kivu, Rwanda to study Microbial Dark Matter (Phase II) - Lake Kivu water 52m metaG | ecosystem: Environmental > Aquatic > Freshwater > Lake...
CGTGTTGCCGAAACAAAACAGATCCCACCCATGTCCCTTCTGGTGACAAAGCGCGCTCATGAACTCAACCTCAGTGGCTCCTGGGCTTGAGAGACTCTCCCCCCCGAATTTTTGAGAGGATACGGATATCCACACAAACACCTCCCACCTTTTCACTTATCACTCGTTACTTACCACTTCACACTCCCTCATGCTCACCCCAGCTGACCTCCTCCGCCTGCCCTACACGCGCGACCTCACCGAAGGCGGAATTGCGTACGCACTGCGGTCATTGGCGTATTCATTCGACCGTGCCGATACATCACCATACAACCAACTGCGTCGAACCATTGCCAATGTGGCTGTGGAGCTTGCCTTTCGGCGGCATCTCTCGCAAAATGAAATTCCCTTTGAAGTAAAAGCTGCTGCACCTTTTACAGACCACGAACGATTTGATGTGCATCTCAACGGACGCCGCTGCGACATCAAATCGTTTTTCATTTCCAATCGTAGCCAGATCATGGAACTGCGCCGCACTCCTGAAATCCTGCTCAACGCCCCCGCCCTCGTTCCCTCAGACCAGCACGCCCGCGATGGACATTCCCAAAAGGACATGTACATCTTCGCATTCGCCACAGGTCTCACCGCCGCCTCTCAAGCCGACTTGCAGCAAGCCATCGTTAAAGGACAACCGCATCACCTCGTCCATACCATGCCAAGAGAATGGCGCAAACCCGTCAACTGGAATCCGCTTGGAGAATTGACCTTGAAATCTGAATCAGCGGAGGAACTGCTGGTCGAGATCAGCGGGCAGGATGAAGGTCGGGGAGTGAAGCGCAAAACGATCAGTCTTGCGCCGGGAACAAAAGTCACGGTAAACGAGTCTTTTTACTCGGTCACATCACTGCACGTCCGCCGTGTGCCTGAGGCGCGGGTTGGGATTCGCTGTGAAGCGCTGCCCGCCGCGCATATTGTCTCGCCTTTCGAATGGAGCAACCTGTGGGTTTACGGCATGGATATTTTTCTGGCAGGCTTTGTTCCGTACGAAGAGTTTCGGCAAAACGCCAGCACACTTTTACCGAACTCAAAAACATTTCAGTACGAAAGAACGCACGTAAAAAATCTATACCTGCCCGTTTCAAAGTTAAAACCGCTGCGGCGATTATTCGAATAATGCGCTTCTTTTTTTAAGGTAAGATTATATTGACCATGCAATCACCTAAACCACGCCCCACACGCAAACGTAGAGCCCGCACACCCAATGCTTTTTTTTCAACACTTGGCATTGCGATCTTATTGGCGACTCTCTTTACCGCCTGGACTCCCAACAGCATTTTCGCGAGCAACTTGCAGGAACAACTCCGCACTCTGCTCACGCCTCAAACGGGACCTGTAGCTGGTCTGACCACTCCCCAGCCGCAACTACGCCTCGGCATTGTGGCGGGCCACATGGGCAATGACTCAGGCGCGGTCTGCACTGACGAAAACGGACAGGTCACCTTGCGTGAAGTGGATGTGAACCTTGAGATCGCCACACTCGTACAAAAAAGCCTGACCGAGCGTGGTTATCAAGTGGATTTGCTCAACGAGTTCGATACCCGCCTGAATGGATACCGCGCTGTGGCGTTGGTATCCATCCATAATGACTCGTGCGAGTACATCAATGAGCAGGCCACTGGTTTCAAAGTAGCCGCTTCACTGGAAACACGCGACCTCAACCGTGCCCATCGCCTGACAGCCTGCCTGACAGACCGTTATCAGCGCATCACAGGCATGTACTATCATGCCAACAGCATCACCAGAGATATGCGCGAGTATCACGCCTTCTCTGAAATCGACCCGAACACCATGACCGCCATCATCGAAACCGGGTTCATGAACCTTGACCGCGATATCCTGACCAAGCAAACAGACCTTGTTGCGGAAGGTATCACGCAGGGCATTCTGTGTTTTATCAATAATGAGAGCGTTGTTCCAAGTTCCATTCCCCTGCCTACGTTTGCACCATGAACAATTCCTCGCCTCCTCCAAAACGAGATTTTCCGCACCCGGGCTTGATCTTTATCTTTCTTGCCTTGTTCGTCCTTGTTGGGGTTGCCTCCTGGCTGGCATTTACCTCGCCTGCCCTTGCCGCGAATGAAGCCCCTTCCCCTGCACCAACCCGCTCCTTATCGTTTGCATTGGCTGAGATCGCCAAACCGACCTACACGCCCATCCCCACAGCCACATTGCCTCCCACGGAAATTCCAACAGAGGTGGTGATAATGGCTGAAGCGGAGATCGTGTCAGAAGCATTGACGTATGATTACGTCGAATCTGTGACGCAAAATGACGCCCCACCTCCGCAGGTGTACACAGGCGGAAAATCCATTCTGGTTGATATTTCGGAACAGCACATGTACGTCTATGATGGGAGCCTGCTGGTGTACAGTTTCGTCGCTTCCACGGGCATGAACAATGCCACCCGTGTCGGCAATTTTAGCGTGTTGAATAAAATTCCCAGCGCCTACGGATCCACATGGAATATTTGGATGCCGAACTGGCTGGGTATTTATTGGGCAGGCAGCCTGCAAAATGGCATTCATGCCCTGCCGATCCTGCCGAATGGTGGCACACTTTGGGCTGGCTACCTCGGCACGCCCATCTCCTATGGATGCGTGGTGCTTGGAGCGTATGAAGCGCAAGTCCTTTATGACTGGGTGGATGTCGGCACGCCTGTGGATATTCAATGGTGAAACAGAGCCTTTTGTTTTATAATATTTTTAGAACGTGATTACACGCATTTAGCTTTATCCACTGGATTTTAATACAGGTGACTCATGAATGACTCGCTTTCAAAATTACGCAATTCCATGAACGAGAAGCAGAGCGGAAATATGCCTCAGAGTGGCGGTGGTTCGGGGAAACAGAAACCAGCCGCGCACCCAGCACGAAGCGCAAATGTCAAGAAGAAACGCAATGTACTGCTTCCCATCCTGCTGGTTTTGGTGGGTTGTGCAGTGCTGTCGTTTGCGGCATGGTCGGCGGTGAATTCACCTGCATTGGCATCCATTTTGAACATGGCCTCAGCGCCGTCACCAGAACCAAGGGCACCCGGGCTTTCGTTTGCACCAGTGAATATTGCCAAGCCGACCTATACAGCGGTGGTACAGCAAGCCCTGCCAACCGTCACAGTCACCGCAACTTCTGTTCCGCCGACTGTGACGCTGACACAGGAACCTGAAGTTGTCATCCTTCCGCCGACAGAGGCTCCAACATTGAAGACGTTCATCCTGCCAACGGAAACACCTGCCAGTGAATCTGTTGCAAGTGTTGAAAGCGTGATCAGTGCGGCGATCGTCCCAGATACCCCCACGCCAGAATATACCGCCCCAACTGCCGCACCTTATGTTCCCCCACAAGTGACAGGCAATGGCGGCGAACGCTGGGTATATGTGAATCTTTCAGAACAACGCCTGTATGCTTATGAAGGTGATACGCTGGTCAATTCATTTGTGGTTTCCACTGGCACATGGCAAACGCCTACCGTAACAGGCAAATATAAAATTTGGATCAAACTGCGCTCTTCTTCCATGTCTGGTCCTGGCTATTATCTGCCCGATGTTCCGTACATCATGTATTTCTACAAGGGGTATGGCATTCATGGCACGTACTGGCACAACAATTTCGGAACGCCGATGAGTCATGGGTGCGTGAATATGACCATTGCGGATGCCGAATGGGTTTATAACTTTACGTCGGTCGGCACAGTGGTGGAAGTGAGTAATTAGTGTGATGGTACTAGTTTGACAGTGGTGTGATGGACAAATTATCAAGAAGAGACTTTTTGAAATTGAGCGGTTTGGGTTTGGCGGGTTTACTCGCGCCCCCGCTCAATTTTGATTTTGACGATCCGTTCACTGCACAGCAGGGACGGGTTACAGTACGTACAATTTGGATGTATGAACGCCCATCCGTTGATTCGACAAAAGTAAAACTCCTGCAACAGGATGCGGTTTTCAACATCTCGAACACGGCTGTCGGCGAGGATGAAAAGTCTCACAACCGCATCTGGTATCACGCTGGCACGGAAGGATATGTTTATTCGGGGAATGTCCAGCCTGTGCGCACGATCTTGAACTCCCCGCAAATGGACATTCCCAAGGAAGGTTTGCTCGCTGAGATCAGCGTACCTTTCACCGATGCGCACGAAACCCCCAGCCGAGACTCCAAAGTAGCCTATCGAATGCATTACGAAACCACACATTGGGTCAAGAAAGTTGTCACCAGTGAAAATGGTCAGGTGTGGTATCAGATCCGTGATGATAAATGGGACAAGCTGTACTACGCCCGAGCAGAACACATCCGCATCATGAATGCCGGGGAACTGGCTCCCATCTCCCCCGACGTCCCGAACCGCGAGAAAAAGATCGTCGTCCGCCTTAAGTAGCAAGTCACGATCGCCTACGAAAATAACATCCCTGTTTTTGCCGCACCCGTTGCAACAGGCGGCATTCTTCGCACAGGCACCTACACCACGCCGCAGGGAAATTTCATCACCTATTACAAACGCCCATCACGTCATATGGCGGCAGGCGACATTGCAGCCAGCGGCTTCGACCTGCCCGGCGTGCCGTGGGTGCAATACATTACCCAAAGCGGAATTTCCTTCCATGGCACATTTTGGCACAACGATTTCGGACGTCCGCGCTCGCATGGCTGCATCAACCTTTCGATGAGCGCCGCAAAATGGCTCTATCTATGGACCATGCCGCATGTTGCCGTGCAAAAGGAATTTTCCTTTGGCGGCGTTGGCACAAAAGTCGAAATCACAGAATAGTACCAAAGAGACCTTCTCTAAACTTCATCTCAACCTTTATAGTTACAATTGAATGATGAGCATCTCAAATCTTTCACGACGCGACTTTCTAAAACTCTCCGCCTCTGGCGTGCTCGGGCTTGTTCTCTCCGAATTGGGCATGGGCCAAGTTCAGGCTGCTCCCCCCGCCTCAAAGGGACGCGCCATCTGGAGCGGGGTGCAGATCTACGACGCCCCTTCCCTGCTCGCCAACAAGATCGACCTCCTCCGCATCGACGAAGTGGTGGAATTGCGCAGCGAAGTCCCCGGTGACGGCATTGATAATCCATTCAACACCACCTGGTATCAATTGGATGGCGGATACACCTTCTCTGGCTGGCTGCAACCCGTTGAGATCAATTACCAGAAACCCGTGTACGAAATTCCCGTTGAAGGGCAACTGGCTGAAGTCAGCGTGCCATACAGCCTGACCTACCGCGCCCCTTATTTCTATGCCAAGAACGCGCACCGTATTTTCTACGAAACCACACACTGGGTAAAAAAGATCATCGTGACCCGCGAAGAAAAAAGCGTGTGGTACGAAATCTACGACAAGGAATACAAGGAAACCTACTACATTCCATCTTATAACATGCGCCTCATCCCCAATGAGGAACTGACCCAACTCTCCCCTGAAGTCCCCAATGAAGAGAAACTCCTTCATGTGGATATTGCCACCCAAATGGTGACTGCCTTCGAGGGCGAAAAGGTCGTGCTTTCCGTCCGCTGTGCCAGTGGTCAGCGCGGCACCGATACCCCCAAAGGCAAGTGGCGCACCTATCACAAGGGACCGTCTATCCACATGACCAATTTCGGCGATGCGGTCGCCAACATCTATAACCTGCCCGGAGTGCCGTGGGTGTCCTTCTTCACAGGGTCGGGGCATGCCTTCCACGGCACCTACTGGCATAACGATTATGGACGTCCGCGCAGTAATGGTTGTATCAACCTACCCTCCAGTATTTCCAAATGGGTATATCGCTGGACAAGCCCCGTTGTTCCATTCAATGAAGATTACCTGCACCTGCCCGGTGAAGGGACGCAGGTTGTGATCGAATAAAAATATAGCAAGCCAAAATCAGAGGAGAAAAGATGAACCCAATTTTTCAACACAGTCAGTACACCCTTAAGCGTCAGGTTTTTGCCCTGACCGGCAAGTTCCGTTTCTACGACGCCCGTGAAAACCTGGTCCTATTCAGTGAACAGAAGATGTTCAAAATACGCGAGGATATCCGCGTGTATTCGGACGAGAACAAATCGCAGGAAGTGTTGATGATCAAAGCACGCCAGATCATTGACTTCTCCGCTGCATACGATGTAGTGGATAGCGCCAGCGGACAAAAAGTGGGCGCACTTCGCCGCAAGGGCCTTGCCTCCATGCTGCGTGATGAGTGGGAGATCCTCGATGTCAACGATAATGTGGTCGGCAGTTTGTTCGAAGATAGCATGGGTTTGGCGTTGCTGCGCCGCTTTCTGAGCAACCTTATCCCCCAGAATTACGATATTGTTATGGGTGCCAACCGCGTTGCCGACTTGAAACAGAATTTCAACCCATTCACCTACCAATTGGTCATGGATTTCAGCATGGATACCGCCGGTCAACTCGACCGCCGTTTGGGTATTGCCGCAGGAATTTTGCTGGCAGTTGTTGAAGGGCGTCAGGGATAATTAACCGTAGGGGCGACTCGCGAGTCGCCCCTACAAAAAATCTTATGAACCAACCTCTTTTTGCTGGCCTCGTTGTGGATGAGGATGACAAACCCGTTCAATCTGCTTTCATTGGGAGTGAACCTGCCTACGTGGTAAATGACGACGGCTTCAAGCGTCACATCCCTGCCGAGCAAGTGGACCGATCTGTGCTCGGTCAAATGGCGGAGATGATGAAAGGCAGCGAAGACCTGCTCTCTGAACAGACCGCTAAAATGCTCGGGCAGGATGATCCCTTCTCGAAAGCCATCATCGAACAGCAATTGAAGAATATCGACAAGCAGTTTGACGCGTTGCTGAAAACCGGTCTCCCCGAAGATATGCGGGCATATCTGGGAATGATGGGGTTCAAGGTGGTCATCAACTATCACGGCGAAGTGGTACGGGTGGAACAGCCATGCGCGGCAAGCGATGAAGGTGAATAAAGAAAAAACTCCGAGGTCTCGATGACCTCGGAGTTTTTTATATTTTTTCCACTACCCAGAAATGGGACAAGCCTAGTATTTTCAATGGAGTTTTTTCCAGGAATTGTAAGACCACGCGCAGGAATTTTCCGAACGCGCCAAAGCGGGCGATGATGTTGTCGTATGCGCCGAAGACGATGGTGTGTTCAATGAATTTGACGGGCAAACCTTCGAATAATTTTTGCATATCGCGGCGGGAATACACACGCACATGCGGGGCGAGTTTGTCACGCCATGCGCGGGGCAGATAATTTACAAATAATTTATTGCCGAAATAATATTTCCCTTTCCAAAAGATGCCGTGGGTTTCCACGGGGTAGCCGCGATTGGGGCAAAAGATGACAGCGCGCCCACCCACTTTGAGAACGCGCACCATCTCGGCAATCGCGGAGCGGTCATCCTGTACGTGTTCGATCACTTCATGGCTGAGGATCAGGTCAAACGTCAAAGGGGGAAGCGGAAGGAATTCCCCGGCGGCATTGAGGATGTTGGGGGAGACGTTCAATGCATCTTTCGCGCGGTCGAAGTCATATTCCAAACCTGTGACGTTTGCGCCAAGTGCCGACATTTTTTCCACATACATGCCGACCCCGCATCCATTTTCAAGCACGGCGCCTTGCATGCGTTCACCCGCAAATTTTGCGATCATATCCAGCCGGCGCTGCTGGCCGGCACGCCATACATAGGAAGGTTCTCCGCGCAGGGCGGCTTTGTTCATGTCTCGTTCGGTCATGTCGGTGATTATACCCAGCCGGGCACAAAATACCCAATTTGTTCATAAGAACATAAAACACCTTGCACCTCACACGCCTTTATGCTAGAATTTGAAGCGGACGGACAACCCAATATCGAAGACACCGAGAAGTGGGTAGCCCCCACTTTTTTCGTTTATATAAAGGAGTCATGGAGCAAGAAGAGTATGGCAAAAAACGATTTTGCGCTGGCATTCAATGAAGTATTAGAGGAAAAGCAGCTCGCCAAGGATATCGTCGTTGCGGCGATCGAGTCGGCGATGGTTTCCGCATATCGACGCGCCGTGGGCGCATCCACTGCCCAGCATGTGGAAGCCAAACTGGACCCTGAAACAGGTTTGGTGACGGTGTATGCCGAAAAGGAAGTGGTCGAAGACAGTGTGGTGGATGCGCGTACCGAAGTCCTGTTGGATGAGGCGCGCAAGGTGAATCCTGAAGCACAGCCCGGTGACATGGTAGTGGTCGAAAGCACACCCGCCGATTTCGGGCGTGTGGCAGCTCAGACTGCCCGTCAGGTTATTCAGCAGCGCATCCGTGAGGCGGAACGTTCGAATCAGATGGAATATTATCAACGCCAGGAAGGTGAGATCGTTTCCGGGTTGGTGCAGGCGATCAATGCACAGGGTATTACCATCGGTCTGGAAATGAAGGCAGAGGGAACGATGCCGAACAACCAGAAGATTCCCGGGGAACGCCTGAAACTACATGACCGCGTCCGCGCGGTGGTGATCGAAGTGAAGGATGGCAACCGCGGTCCGCAGATCATTTTGTCTCGCGCTCATCGCAATTTCCTGCGCCGTTTGATGGAAAACGAAGTGCCTGAAATTTATCATGGCATTGTCGAGATCCGTGCGATCTCCCGTGAGCCTGGCGCGCGCGCCAAGGTGGCTGTTTCCGCTACACAGGCGGGCATTGACCCGGTCGGTGCGTGTGTGGGCATCAAGGGTGTGCGTATTCAAGCCATCGTCAAGGAATTGCATGACGAGAAGATCGATATTATTCAGTGGGACGCTGATCCTGTTGATTATATTTCCAAAGCCATCAGCCCTGCGCGTGTGAGCGGCGTCTATCTTTCTGAAGATAAGGATGCCCGCACCGCAACAGTGGTGGTGGGTGAGGATCAACTGAGTCTCGCCATTGGGCGTGATGGACAGAACGCCCGCCTCGCTGCCAAGCTAACCGGCTGGCGCATCGACATCAAGTCGTTGACGGAAGCGGCCATCGACACAGTCTCCAAGCTGAAGGCGGATGCGGAACTTGCCGCGATGCTGCCTGCGGCGGTGGAATTGATCCCGCAGATCGAAGATATCCTTGCCCGCAAGGCGGAGGAACGCGCGATCACCCCGGAAGAGTACTCGCTGCTCGGTCAGTTCGTGGACCGTGTGGAACGCCGTACCATGCAAGCCAAGGAAGAAGCAGCCCGCGAAGTGGACGAACGTATTGCCGCAGCGCGCGCAGAAATTCCTGCGGCGGCCTTCGAAATGCCCATTGACCAGTCTGGCATCAAGGAGCATATCTTCAACATTTTGACCGAAGCCGGGTATGAGACGGTTGGTCAGTTGATGTTCGATATGAAGACGGATGCCAACAAGGTGTTGGGTCTGGCTGGCATTGGTTCGAAAGCCATTCAGAACATCGAAGAAGTGCTTGGCACGTTGACCTTCCCTGAGCCTGAACCTGAAGTGGTGGAAGTTGTGGCAGCGGTTGAGGAAACTCCTGCCGTGGCGGAAGTTGTGGCAGAGCCTGCCCCAGCAGCGGAAGTGCCGGTTGGCGAGAAACCAGCCGAACGGAAGAAAGAAGCGAAGAAAGTCGTCGAAGAAGAAGATGATGATGAACATGCCAAGGATGGCGTCTCTCTCGATGACCTGTTCCAGATGAAGCCCGAAATGTTCCAGGCTGGCCCCGAAGCGGAAGACGATTCTGCTGACAAGAAGAAGGGCAAGAAGGGCAAGAAGAAGGGTGTTACACTGGAGTTCGATGAAAGCCTTGGCGAAGTTGTGGGCCGCAAGAAGCACAAACGCGGCGAAGACGACGGCGAGGATTGGTAAATCAATAGTCCCTCCTCCTTACAAGGAGGAGGGGGATCCTTTGAAGGTGAAGAAAAAAACTACCCAACGCGTAAAGCATGTTCCCCAGCGCACCTGTGTGGGATGCCGTGAAATCTTGTCGAAGAGACAGATGATTCGGGTCGTTCGTACGGGAGAGAGGGTACGGGTGGACCTGACCGGTAAACTGGCTGGGAGGGGAGCCTACCTGCATGACCGTCTTTCCTGCTGGGTGCGCGGGTTGAAGGGCGCACTGGCACACGCATTAAAGACCGAGCTTTCGCATGAAGATCGTGCCCGCCTGGAAGAATTTATGAACACTCTGCCTGCAGAAGCAGAGGATGAGAAGCAAGCCCTGTGAACGAATAGCCACTCGCTCACAGGCTGCCTATCAATATCAAGTGTTCAATGAGAAGTATTGAGACTAGAAGGAGGTGGCTTATGAGCAATAACGGAACCAAGATCGAATTACCTGCCAGCATTGTCATCCGAGACCTGGCGCAAATCATCGAAAAAAGCCCTATTGACCTGATCAAAAAATTGATGACCAATGGTGTGATGGCAACCATCAACCAGACGGTGGATTTTGACACTGCCGCCATTGTTGTGGCGGAGTATGGGTTTGAAGCAGTTGCTGAGATCGTTGAAGAGGAAGTAAAAGAGGAAGTCGGCGAAGTGCCGCTCTGGCGGCAGATGATCGCAGGGGAGGATAAATCGCAGTTGAAGGCGCGTCCGCCGGTGGTGACGATTTTGGGGCACGTGGACCACGGCAAAACCAGCCTTTTGGATGCGATCCGCTCGACGGATGTTGCCGCAGGGGAAGCCGGCGGTATTACCCAGCACATTGGCGCGTATCAGGTTGAAATGAAGGGACGTTTGATATCCTTCCTCGATACTCCTGGTCACGCGGCGTTTACCCAAATGCGCGCACGCGGTGCGCAAGGCGCGGATATTGTCATTCTCGTTGTTGCGGCGGATGATGGTGTTATGCCCCAGACCCGCGAAGCGATTGCGCATGCCAAGGCGGCGCGGGTTCCGATCGTTGTGGCGTTGAATAAAGTGGATAAGCCCAACGCCAATCCCGACCGTGTCAAACAACAACTCGCTGAAATGGAACTTGTCCCTGATGATTGGGGCGGCAATACCATGGTGGTGCCTGTTTCTGCAAAACTGAAAAAAGGCATCGACGACCTGCTTGAGGGTGTTTTGCTCGTGGCAGACAGTAACGATATCAAAGCCAACCCGGCTGGCAAGGTGATCGGTACGGTCATCGAAGCGGAATTGGATAAATCCAAGGGTGTGCTAGCAACTTTACTCGTTCAGAACGGCACACTCGAAGCGGGTGATGTGGTTGTGGCAGGCACGGCATACGGCAAACTGCGCGCCATCAATGATTTCAAGGGCAAGCCGATCAAGAAGGCTGGTCCTTCCACTCCTGTAGCGGTGATGGGTTTGAGCGATGTGCCTTCGGCTGGCGATCTGTTTGAGGTGGTCAAATCGGAAAAGGAAGCACGCGTCATCGTCACAGAACGATTGGACGCGCTCAAGGTTCAGGCGCAATCGCGCAAGAAAGTTTCACTCGAAGACCTGTTTGCCAATGTGCAGGCGGGTGAAGCGAAGGAACTTAATCTCATCGTTAAGGCAGATGTGCAAGGGTCGCTCGATCCCATTGTCACAGAGTTGAACAAGCTTGGTGAAGGCGAGATCGGTTTGAACATCCTGCATGCAGAAACGGGCAACATCGGTAATAATGATGTGATGCTCGCCTCCGCTTCGAAAGCCATTATCATCGGTTTCAACGTGCAGGCTGACGTGGACGCCCGCCGCATGGCTGAAAAAGAAGGCGTGGATATTCGCCTGTACGAGATCATCTATCGTATGACCGAAGATATCGAAAAAGCACTCAATGGTATGCTCGAACCGAAACTGGTCGAAAAAGTTCTCGGCAAGGCACAGGTCTTGCAGGTGTTCTCTGCTTCGAAGTTCGGCAAGGTTGCGGGCTGCAAAGTCACCGATGGCGAGTTGAGACGCGGCGCAAAAGTGCGCCTGTATCGCAGCAGCGACATTATTTACGAAGGCGATCTTTCCTCCCTGCGTCATGAAAAAGACGACGTGAAGGAAATTCGTCAGGGATATGAGTGTGGTGTTGGATTCAAGAGTTTCAATAACATTGAACCTGGCGACACATTGGTGTGTTACATAGTAGAATAGGAAATATAGGGGCGGAGGAAACTCCGCCCCAAGTAATTTATGCCATCAGGAATTCGACTACAACGCATTGCAGACCGGGTCAAACAGGAACTTTCGGAAATGCTTATCCGTGAAGTTAATGACCCGCGCCTGAAACAAATTTTCATTACTGACGTAAAGATAGACAGGGAACTTGCCTTCGCCGAAATTTATGTCTCCGCTGTGGAAGGCGCCTCACGCTCCGCGGACGTTTTAGCGGGTCTGGAATCTGCATCAGGATTTCTACGCCGTGAGCTTTCTGCACGGGTGGAAGTGCGCGCCTTCCCACGTCTACGCTTTCATTGGGACCCGACCCCCGAAAATGCAGATCATATCGAAAAGATACTGGCAGGGTTAAGAAATAAAAAGTAAATAACATCATTACTGTTTTTCAATAAGCAGAACAATGATCGATATTTTTTTGGAGGATGAAGATAGTGGATAAACAGATCACAGGGGAAATAAAGGCTAGACTCGCTTCAGCGAATAAGATTTTGATAGCAGCACACGTCCGCCCGGACGGGGACGCCATTGGTTCCGTACTCGGGCTTGGGCTTGCCCTGCGCGATGCAGGGAAATCTGTCGAAATGGTGCTTGTGGATGGTGTGCCATCCTCTTTTCGATACCTTGAAGGCAGCGAACTGATCAAGAAGGAACCCAGCGGGGAATACGATACCTTTATCACCGTGGATTGTGCCGATTTCAAACGAGTTGGTAAATCGTTTGAAACCTACTTTCCACCCGATATCAATATAGACCACCACAAAACCAACGAAAAATTCGGCAAACTCAACCTGATCGAAGCAGAAGAAGTTGCCACGGCTGCGATCCTCACCAACCACCTGCCCGAGTGGGGCTTAAGCATCACAAAACCCATTGCCGCCGCCCTGCTGACGGGTATCCTCACCGACACGCTTGGCTTCCGCACCTCGAACATTACCCCGGAAGCAATGCGTCAGGCAGCCACCCTCATGGAAACAGGCGTGGATATGCCTGAGATCTACATGAAATCATTGGTTCGAAAGACATTCCCTGCCGCCAAATATTGGGGCGCAGGACTTTCGAGCCTTGAAAGCAAGCATGGAATTGTATACGGAACGCTTACCCTCGCAGACCGCAAACTCACAGGCTACAGCGGTAACGACGACGCTGACCTGATAAATATGATCTCTGCCATCGACGGGAGCAAAGTCGGCATGGTGTTCGTTGAACAGAGTGATAACCACGTTAAGATATCCTGGCGCGCATTGGCGCCGGGCATCGATGTATCACCCATTGCAAAACATTTCAATGGCGGGGGGCACGCCGCCGCAGCAGGAGCAGATATCCAGGGAAGTTTGAGCGAAATCAAAGCAGAAGCCATCAAAATCACGCGAGAACTATTGAATCTGTAAAGTCGAAATAAAAAAGACCAAACCAAAGTACTATCTCGAAATAATTGGAAAATTATGATAAATATGTCATAATTTAGATTAGAGTAGGAAATTTACTCAGGAGGAATACCTTGATGAATAGTCAGGACGTTAAGAACGCCATATCTGGCGCGCTCGTAGTAGATAAACCCGTAGGGATGACATCCCACGATGTTGTACAAGCCATAAGAAATGGAACCAGCTTACGCCGCGCAGGACACACAGGCACACTTGACCCCCGCGCATCTGGCGTACTGGTCATTCTCGTCGGACCCGCAGTCCGCCTCAGTGAATATGTATCAGCATCAGATAAACGCTACCAAGCTATTATCCGTTTAGGTGGCACCACCGACACGTACGATGCCGAAGGGAAATTCACCCCCACCACAGACCCTTCCAATATTACAGAAGAACAGTTTGAAGAGGCATTAAAAACATTCGTCGGTGAAATAGAACAAACACCCCCGCCCTACTCTGCCGTTAAAGTGCAGGGACGCAAAGCCTACGAAATGGCGCGCAAGGGAGAAGAAGTGGAACTTGAACCGCGCACCATCACGGTTCACCACCTCGAAGTATTGGAATGGACACCGCCCGAAGTCGTCATCGATGTTCATTGTTCATCAGGCACCTACGTCCGATCATTGGCAAATGACCTCGGTAAAAAATTAGGCTGCGGTGCGTACCTCGTTGGCTTGCGCCGCACAAAAAGCGGTAAATTCACCCTGCGCGATGCCGTGCCCCTGCGAAAATTGCAGGAAGCCTTCACTGCAGGCAACTGGTATCAATACCTCATCCCCGCTGCCGAAGCCCTCGGTGATTGGTACGCCATTGAACTCAGCCCCGATGAAGTCGAAGCCGTGCGTCACGGTCACCGTGTAAAAGCCAAAGCTGAAGATGCCTCGCAGGAAAAAGTACGCGGCGTCAGCACTCAGGGCGAACTCGTAGCCCTCATGGTTCCCGCTGTGGCAGAAGACGGCTCGCCCGAATGGCAGCCCAAGAAAGTCTTCTTTACATCAGATTAAAAATAGGAATAGGATAAAATTAAGCCGCCGTCAAAGGCGGCTTTTTAATTATGCAACATACCCACTCACTCGAAGAAACCTCCCTGCAAAATTCATGGCTTACCATCGGCGTATTCGATGGCGTTCACCGCGGACATCGCAAGATCATTCAAAAACTCGTCCGCAATGCCCACGCCGCAAACGCCCCTGCTGTCGTATTAACCTTCCACCCCCACCCTGCCAGCGTGCTGACAGGCAAGGATATTCAATGCCTGACCACACCCGACGAACGTGCGGAATTGCTCGGCGCATTGGGAGTGGACGTTGTCATCACCCAACGCTTCACACGGGATCTTTCGGCTGCCACTGCCCATCAATATATGTCCACGCTGAAACAGTGCCTCGGGCTCAGTCACCTGCTCATCGGCTATGATTTTGCGCTAGGCAAGGGGCGGGAAGGCAACGCAGCACGCCTCACAGAGATCGGCTCGGAGTTGGGATACACCGTCGAAGTAGTGCCAGCTTTGAGCGATGAAAGCGGCGTGATCTCATCCACCGAAATCCGAAAACTCATCAACACAGGCAATGTCACCGATGCTGCGAATTTGCTTGGTTATCCCTATTCGCTCGGCGGGGTCGTCATTCGCGGGGCAGGGCGCGGGAAGCAGATCAACTTCCCCACCGCCAATATCGATTACCTGAAACAGAAATCCACGCCGACGAACGGAATTTATGCCTGTTGGGCGAGGCTGGGCAATGAGACCTTTATGGCGGCGACGAATATTGGTTTCAACCCCACCTTCACCCCTGAACGCCAAAACCAGAGCCTTGAAGCCTACCTGCTCGACTTCGACCGCGATATTTACGGCGAAACCCTGCACCTTGATTTCGTTGCGCGCCTGCGGGATGAGATCCGCTATACAACGGTGGAGGCGCTGATCGACCAGATCCATGACGATGTCAATAAGACGCGGCTGTTGCTGAATAGATCAAAAAGGGGGCGTGTATGAAAAATCGTGCAGGCATTATTCTGATCGCAGATGATTGTCTGGCATTGATGGAGCGTCATAAACAGGGACGGCATTATTTCTCTTTTCCAGGCGGCGGTGTGGACGAAGGTGAGACGGACGAGCAAGCCGCCATCCGTGAAGCGTGGGAGGAGTTGGGAATTCGCGTTGAGGTACTGCAGAAAGCAGCGGAAGTGGTACGGGAGAACAAACGCAAACAAATTTTTTTTTTAGTGAAGCAGGTCGGCGGGGTGTTTGGGACAGGGACGGGCGAAGAATACGACGAACCAAACCCCGAACACGGAACGTACCATCCGATGTGGATGCCGATGGATGATGTACTGAATCAAAATGTTGTGCCGCATGAATTGGCGGAATTGGTTGTCAGGTGTCATCGTGAAGGGTGGAATGACACATTCAAGACCATTGTCAGTGTGTAATCAAAAGGCTGTGCAAATGCACAGCCTTTTTTTGTTGTGCGCCCAGCATGGGCGTTGACTAGAGGGTGAAAGACCCTTATGGAGGTTGATTGCACCAACCATTAGCGGAAGGCAAGGGCGTTGTCGCGAGGCAGGGTCTGGAGGAAGCC
>Ga0116204_1000993_pt1 | contig 16019 bp, 15 predicted proteins | sample LakKivwa52mmetaG_FD_94481 | JGI IMG/M metagenome (GOLD analysis project Ga0116204, IMG submission 94481) | Anoxic lake water microbial communities from Lake Kivu, Rwanda to study Microbial Dark Matter (Phase II) - Lake Kivu water 52m metaG | ecosystem: Environmental > Aquatic > Freshwater > Lake...
GCAAATAGGAGGGGGGACGCAGTACAAACCCCTCCTCCTGGATATAAAGAATTAGGGTCTGCTGCAAAGATGGAGTTGTTCAGCAGACCCTAATTAATTGTAAGGATTATTGCGAAAGCCACTATTATTAAACTCAAGGGCTATAGTAAATACAGGGCAATGTATAGCAGCATCCCATATGGCAACCTGCAAGGAGGGTTCAGGTTTTTTCAGAACTCGCATTTTTTCGGGTACTTCGAAAATTTCGGGGCATGCTGCTTCACATGCCCCACACATGGTGCATTCGGTTTTACTTTCATCAAGCCAAACCCGAGTTATGGTGCCAGGTACGGTTTTTTTAGCAGAATTCATCAAAGGCTTTGATCAGATCTGCACTAATTGCCTGTGCTGAGCGGCCTTCTATTTGGTGGCGCTCCAGGTTAAGTAAGATCTCTTTACCTTTCATAAGAATGATATTGGGAGAAGAGGGAGGATAGCCTCTAAGTTTTTCGCGCACGCTTTTGACAGCGTCTTGGTCGTTACCTGCGAAAACGCTGAAAGATTGCGCGGGCACCTTTGAGTTTTGCATTGCAATGCGAACTGCAGGGCGAGCATTAGCAGCAGCACAACCGCAAACACTGTTAATAACCACTAAGGTGGTTTTTTCTTCTGATAAGAATTTATCTACATCAGCGGCGCTGCGGGATTCGGCAATACCCAAATCGCTAAGTTCCCGACGCATTGGGGCAATAAGTTGTTCATCGTACATTCTAAACCTCTTGTGTTTAGTAAAGAAAACTAAATTAATTACCTAAAATGACCTGAGATATTGGCCAGGCAGATTTGTGAAACCCAATTGAGGTGGTTTTAGTTTAATTTCCTGCCTTAAGCAATTCTTTTCGAGATAAACCAAGCTTTTTAAGTTTTCCCTGAAGGGTAGTAGGGGGAAGATCGAGAATAGCAGCGGCGCCGGTATTCCCGTAGATTTTTCCTCCACAATCGCGCAGTGTTTGTGTGAGAATGTGAATTTCCCAATCTTTCCAGGAGCGACCCTTTTGCTGATGTAATTCGTCTGGGTTGGTAGGGGGTGTGGGAGTGTGATTTGTTTGTATGGTGTTTTGAGGCTTTTTAAGACCTTCAACAAGAAGTGCTCTTTCGAGTGTGAGCGATATAGCAGTTGATATATGTTTTACAATATCAATATGCCCTTGACCATAGGCACCTGTATCTACAGAAGCCAAAAACAGGATCCCAATAGGTTTACCACTAGCTACTAAGGGTACAGACATATTTGAGCAAATACCTTCCATAACCATGAGCCTGCTACTGATACTTTCAGGTTTTTTTTCAAGGTAGCTTTGCAGATCGTTAATAACCCGAATTTCTTGGTCATCAAGTAGGTTGCGGAGAGTGGAAGACTTAACTTCGGCACGAAAGCCGTCAGTTAATTTTGTTGGAAATTCGGAGATATTAATTTTTGAAACAAAGTATTTATTATCCTCGCTAAAAAAAACGATACCCAGACGCTCAAGTGGAATAACAACCTTAAGTTGCTCGTAGAGATTTTTACAAATCTCTTCTATGTTTTTACCCTCTACAAGGGAGCGCAAGAGCTTGTTGAGAATATCTTCTTTGGTAGGAACAAGTTTTGACATCGGATGTAAAAATAAAAAAGATTTTTCAAATTGGTTAAAAAAAGTCTAAGACCCTTTCAAGTAGTGCCAAACTCGGGAGAGGGCAACTACCGCTAGAGCGTCGGTTATTTGACCTTCCATAGCCATTTGATAGGCCTCTTTAAGAGAAACTTTTTTGAGTTCAAGAACCTCATCGTCATCAGGGTCTGCTTGACCCTGGGTAAGATCTTGTGCTAAGTAAACCAAACCTCTTTCATCAGTCGCAGAATTACTTAATGCCACGGTTCCCAGGGAGGTCCATTTTTTGGCTTCGAGACCGGTTTCCTCGCGTAGTTCACGTTTTGCAGCCAGCAAGGGAACTTCATTTTGGGGGCAACCCCCTTCGGGAACTTCCCAACTGTATTCTTTTAAGGGGAAACGGTATTGGCCAACAAGGTAAGTATTGCCTTGATGATCTAGGGGAACTACGGCAACAGCAAGATTCTTAAAATGAACCACTCCATATATACCTTCGGTATTTTTAGGAGTGAGGACTTGAGAGTGGTGCACGGAAATCCAGGGGTTAGAATAAACCTCTTCCTGTTTTAAAATTTTCCAGGGACCACGAATTTCCATAGGAAAGTAATTTTTATTTTCTGCGTAGGGATTGACCCCAGACCGATAGCCCAGTCATTCCCAAATGAATTTGTAGATATGCATCTTGTAGCGAAATATTCTCACCAGGGTTTCTGTATCCTCCTACAAGAGCAATATCAAATAAATGTGCTTTTTGGCCCACAGGAAGGCCAAGGCCAAAGGAAGCGAAATAGTCAAACATCTCATAAATGTAATGTCTACGGATACCTGCACCAGCTCGAGTGTGTATGCGTTTGTAATACGGGTCAAATTTGCTACCTAAAGCCCGTCGTTCATAGCCAGATGCGAGCATAAAACCCTCGTTAATGTGATTGTCAATATTTTTATCCCAATGTTCCCAGATAAAATCTAAGGTATAGGTATGATGATGGCTTTTTTTTGCAATACCAACGGCCCATATTAGGGGGATAGAAAATTCCTCTGTTGTGTCTAAAGGAAAGGTTTGATTGGTAGCGTGTTTACTTGTTAAACGCTCAAATTTAGAGGGTATGTCGAGGCGAATACCCAAAGACCAATGTGGGTCTCTTAAGGTAGCAGAAATGGAAGGGTATCCACCTGAATAAGTTGCTAGGGTGGTATCTTCAAATGGGATATGTGTACTATCGGGCATTTTGATTTCGGTGATTTGACGCTCGGAACCAAATAAACGGAAATAGCTCAATCCTATTGAGAAAAATGGGGAAAAGGGATATGAGTAACCTGTAGAAATTTCAGAGGGTCCGGATTCGAGTCGAAAATTTTTCTCTTTTTGGGTGTAAGAAAATTTTTTTTCAAAACAGTTACTATAAGCCAGATAGAGATTTCCATAACTGCCCAGGGTATGACTTAAGGCAATAAAGGGAAGGGTACTTGAGGTTAGGCGGGTTGTTCCATGATTGTCGGAAAGTTGGTTGAGAGTAGATTTAAATGAAAACTCAAAGCTGGTAATGGTATTGAAGGCCCCTAAGGAAGGGTTGAGCAAATAAGCACCCTGTTTATTCACTTTGGCCATACCTGTAAAACCCATGGCGGCCTGGGACGGCATGACAGGATTTAACTTGAGACCAAGACCAATTTGGGAGAGTGGCGTTTGATCGGAATAGGTAATCTGGTAAAAAAAGACAAGGAAACCAGAAAGTAATGAAAAGGGAATTTTATGTTGAAGCATTGTGCGATTACTTAAGTGTGTTAGGGTAGTGAGAGATAATAAACTTTAAATTTTAAAGTCAGCTGGCCTTTGTTGTTTAGAGAAAGGGGAACCTTTGCAAAGGCAGGCAAATCAAGATATCCTTTCTCATTTACAAAAGCATTTTTAAAAGGGGCATTGTATTTTGAGAGTTGAATTTCAAAATTGTGTTTGTAGTCGTTGCTGTTATAATTGAAGAGCCTTTGTAAATAATGTGTTGCATCTAGTCTCAGTTGAGTATTTCCTTTAATTAAAAGTTGAGTGCTTGTTAAGGATTGGTCAGTAGACCGGAAACTGATATTTAATGCAATCGAGTTACTGTCAGGAGAGATATAAAGATCTAATGAGGGCAAATGAGAGAGTCTTTGGTTTAAACCAGGCCACACCTGCACTGTATCTATTTGATTTGATGATTTTACTTGGGTAAGCAAAAACCAACTGGAATCTTTTTTATAATAGCTCAAGTAGAGTGTATTGCCCTTTGCTTCGCTTTTTGAGGGCAAAACAAGCGAAGAGTCTGTATTTGCAATTTTAACTGTTAACTGATGGGCTGAGGAATCTTTTGTTATGCTAGTATCAAGTGTGCTGCGCAAACTGATGGGAAGGGCGGTATTCCCATAAATTTGGGTTTGTGAGCTGTCCAAGGGGCAATATATATAGGCCTTAGAAATAAAATACTTGAGATTATAACCTGTTGATTTTGGGTCTTGTTTAAGGCCTAAAGTTTCTAGGGTTGAATTAAAGGAGTGTTTGTTAATTCTAAACCAAATGTTTTGGTGAAAAGGTGAAAGTAAAATACCTGGTTTAAAAAGATAGGGGTTCGACAAAATACTATGTGAGAGGGCTTTGGATTTATTTGATGCACTGATATTGTAGGTTGCAAGTTTGTAAGTATGTGGCTTAGTTGATCCTGTTGACTTAAATGTGAGCGTAGAAGAGTCCTTTAAAAATAGAGCATGGGAAGTGGGCCATGACAGAGGCTGGATGCGAATAAGAATGAGATGTGATTGAGTAGGGTGTTTACCCAGGTTTTTGCTCAAATTAAGTAAGGGAAGTTTAATTTGCTGGGGTTTTAGAGGATTCTGAAAGGCCTGAGGCAAGGATAGAGTGTCGGAACTGGAACTGTATATGATTTGGCTATCCTTTGAAAAAGCAGATACTAAATCAAGTTTTGGGTAGGGAAGACCAGATAGAGGTTCAAAAAGGGGTTTAAAAACTTTTTTAGCCGCTTCTTCCGAAAAAGATTTTGAATCTTGGGATAAGACTGCAATTTCGAGGCGAACTTTCAGTCCGGTTAGGTCAGATGAAAGCGCATTATAATGACTGAGGGTGGGTTCACTAGGTGTATAAGGCAACAAAGTTAGGGTTATAGAATCAGCCTTTCTTTGTAAATCAGAGCTCGTTTGAGTGTCGAGAGGAATTGAAAAGGCTAATTGGGTTAGGGATTGGGTAGAGTCAATTTGACCCAAAAAGGAAAAGCCCATGTTTTTAGCAAAGGCCCAATGGTTCAAGGTGTCTGACCAAAGCGAATCAGTTGTATAACTAAACTCAATTGAATCGAGAGGAGCAGGGAATTGAATATTTTGGCTAGATAAAAAAGTTTTGCCTGTATCTTTAGAGGTAGAATCAAAAAGGCAGGATCCCAGGCTTAAACAAAGAGCGCTGAGTCCCAAGCCGCAGAATATAGACAGGAATGGTGGGGAATTTTTCATAATGTGGGCAATAATATAACAACATGAGCCAGCTATCTCTAAAACCTTGCCAATAATTTCCCATTGATTATTTTGCCTGGATGAATATCCCTCCTGAGTGGCTCTTTTGGGCTCGTGAATTGCAGGCCCTTGCGCAATCTGGTTTGGTGTTTGCCGCTCACCCTGCGGATAAACAGCGCTATGAACGCATAGAAGAAATTTCAGCCCAAATTCTCGCATATTCTACGCCGAACAAAGTAGAAGCAGTTTTAGAAAATATCCGTATGGACCGCGGATATGCAACACCAAAAATTGGGGTGCGGGGTTTGGTATTTCGGGGTGACAAACTTTTGCTGGTGCAAGAAAAATACAACAGCCTGTGGAATATTCCGGGGGGCTGGATAGAAGTGGGAGACCAAATTAAAGAAAGTGTTGAGAGGGAAATTTGGGAAGAAGCTGGACTTTGTGTGAAAGCAAAACAGCTCGTAGCAATTTGGGATTGTGACAAAAACAATCCCCAACCCTACCATTTCCACGGTTACCATCTTTATTTTCTTTGTGAAGATCAAAAGGCAGATATTCAACCACAGCCTTCAGATGAAACCTCGGGAGGAGGTTTTTTTTCTTTGCCAGAAACAATTCATCTTAATTTAAATCCACGCCTAAAAAGTAAAATATCAACCCTCTATACATGGAAATCTCAACCACCACAAAATATTGAAATAGAATAGAAATATCTTTTGGGCTCCGCAAACAAGCACTGATGGTGGATCGAGACAGGGCGCACAAGTTCGGTGAACGACAGTATATTGAGTGCATGTTTTCAGAACGAAAGTAACACAGTATAGGCTGAATGGGCAATTTTAAAAGCGCTCTCGACTATGACTGTAGGGCACCTCTAAAAATTGATGATCGTGGATCTAGACAAGGCACACGAGTTCGAAAAACCGCAGTTTATTGGGTATAAATGAGGATTTTGAGAAGGAGTGTAACGCAGTATAGGGTCACGAGGGCAATTTTTAGAGGTGCCCTGTATTTGATCGATAAGGTATGCAGCCATAAGGGACAGGCTTTTTTTAGAGCAACCCCAACCATTCTACCTTTCGCTTCGTATACCTAAGATGCTTGACGAAAAACAGTTTAATAATTCATTTTGTTTAGAACTTTATGAACACTAATCAAATTCAGTGGGTTGAGAACGCGTCTTTGGTTTTTTCCCAAACAGGTATGCCCTTGGCATGGGGTAAAATACTAGCCTACTTGCTCATTTCTGACGATGCGCATGTGGAAATGAAAAAGGTAACAGAGGACCTAAAAGTCAGTAAGGGTGGAACGAGTACCGGGCTCAGGTTTTTAATTACAGCTGGCTTAGTTGAAAAAATAAGGGTTCCTGATATTAAAAACGATTGCTACCGAATCAGGGATGATGCCTGGATGCAACATTTCAAAGTAGTACATGAACAAATAATCCGGATAAATAACCTAGCCAAAGAAGGTGTTAAAATTGCACAGAAAAACCATAGCAACCGAACAAGACTCGAAGAAATGTTGAAGTTCCATACATGGATTCTTGAGAACATACCCGCCGTAAGTCCCAAAAAATAAAACAGTAGTCACCAGGGCCAAAAATTGAGCATAAAAAATTATTACAAATTGGTTTTCATGGTGTTGATTTTAATAAAATTTAACCCAGCTCTTACTCTCGTTGGTCAAATAGATTCAACCACATTTGGATCAGCAGAAAATTTAAAACTAGAAGTTTTAGAAAGTGGCGATTCCTTAGAAATAGGCTCAAATCGCGCTTTCAAAGTAACTCTTCCCACAGATACAATTTGGAATATTTGTCTTAAAAGCACCCTCAAAGAAAAGTGCTATGAAATTGTTTATACAGGGCCAGATTCTAGCTTTACTACCTTACTTGGTAATCAGGGGTATATCATTGCAGAGTTTTTCAAAGATGTAACCGATTCGCTTAAGGAAACTCAGTTAGATACATTAAATCTTATCGAACAAAGCGATACAAACAATGTCCAGAGCGGAAAAATTGAAGAAGGAACGGTTACCCTAAAGAAAGTTCTTTTGCGAGTCAGAAAAGTCCCTAAAAGATCATTGGGCAAATCAACTGTATCTGCAAAACTTATTAAAAGACAACCAGGCCTGGGTGAAGCTGATGTATTGCGCAGTATACAAAACTTGCCCGGGGTTGTAGCTAGCTCAGATTTTTCTAGTAAAATTTATGTGCGTGGTGGAGGAGCAGACCAAAACCTTTTCTTGCTTGATAATGGAGTTGTTTTTAGCCCGGTTCACTTATTTGGATTATTCTCAACTTTTTTAGTTGAGGGTTTAGAAAATGTTGATTTTTACAAGGGCGGATTTTCAACGCGTTATGGCAACCGTTTATCTTCAGTAGTAGATATAAAACCGCGCAAAGGTGGTGACACTTTAACTGATTATTTCCACAAAGGATCACTTAAAATTTCAACTTTTGCAACACAAACACATATAGAAGGTTCAGTAGAAAACTTCAGGTACCTTTGGGCAGGAAGAATAACATACCTTAAACAAATTTTAGATGCTTTAAGGTGGGCTGATGTCACATCGCTCAATTTGGACTATTTTTTTTACGACCTACAAACTTATCTGCATTATCAGATTGATCCCGACCAAAGTGTATCGCTTATGCATTACGGAGGTAAGGACAATTTAGCCCTAACAGTTATAAATTTGGACTGGGGAAACCAAGTTTTACCCATCAATTACAATTTAAAAGTTAATGAAAATCTTAAAATACATGCTCTTATTGCCTATTCATACTTTGATCAAAGTTTTGGACTAGAAAATATTTTTACATATGGTAATAACATTAAATTACTCACTCCCATGTTTCGAGGTATATACAAGCTATCAGACGAACAGACCCTGGATATAGGTATAGAGGCTCAGTTCTACAGCATTAAATTTGCCCAGGATATAAAAGTGGTAAATATTAAATTATCGGATAATTCACGCATGGACATATACAGTGCCTTTCTACAGCATTCATGGAACTTAGCACCTTTCAATTTTGATTATGGATTGAGGATAAATTTCCCAACCACCTTAAAAGAGCTTGGATTTGAACCCCGTGCAGGAATGAGCTTAGATTTGGGTAACAACCAAAGCGTGGATCTTCACTTGGGCTATTACCTCCAGTACATCAATTCCGTACAATTCTCTGACCAAGAAACTATCAATGAGTTTTATTATCCCGCAAAAAAAATTGGCCAAAATGTAATTAGACCTTCTTCAAATATCTTATTATCAACAGGCTACTCAAAATCAAATTTATGGGATAAATATGCCTTCACTCTGGAAAGCTATTATAAAAGCATGGACAATCTCTTAGGGGTTAATTTTAATCAAACTGATACAAATTCCTCAGAAGATGCTGATAAAAAATTAGGTGAATATTTTACCAGTGGTCATGGATACAGTATGGGCTATGAAATAAGTTTTCGAAAAGAAAAAGGCTGGGCACAGGGAGGAATATCTTGGGCCCAAGGTTACAGCGCCTCTGTAGATGATGGGATTGGCCGAGCTTATAACCCAAAATGGCATCAGCCCTGGTCATTTAAAGCGGATGCAGGTTTTTCTTGGAGAGATAGCGACGGAAGAAAATCTCTCACCAAAAAAGGGAGGTATTTAAGGTCTTCAACCCAAATAAAATATGGCAGTGGTTTACCCTATACAGACTACGATTCTTATGTTAAAACTAACTATATAGATCAAAATGAAGAGGGGGTACAGGCTGGTGGCCCTAATCCATCCTTTCCAGGAAATTTTCAAGTTCAACGAGGTAACCGCAATGCAGAACTACTTAAGCCCTATTTTCGATGGGATGTAAAGGTTATAGACTGGGGTCGCGAAGGAAAATGGAACTTTTCCTGGACTATAATCAATATAACAAACAATGAAAATATCTTTTTACCGTCTTTTGATACATCCCAAAACCCACCTAAAAAAAATAAAATTACACAATTCCCTTTATTTCCCTTACTTTTAAATTATGAATACTATTTCTAAAAATTTAAAAAAATACGCAATGTTAAAAACAAAAAATCTTATAGAGTACCGATCAGTAACTCTATCCCAAGGGCAAAAACTGGGTCTGTTATTTTCCTGTCTATTATATATTTTTTTGCTTGGATCATGCAATTTATACGGTCCTTGGAATGTCAGTCCAAATGATCCGCCTTTGTATAAAGGCCCTTGGATTAATGGATATGTTATAGCTCGAAAACCCATTGATAATATATGTATAGAAAAACAATTGCGTCTAGATGAAGAGCATACTGGAGCTTTTGCGTTTTACAAAAGTGCAGAGGTTACCGTTTCAGGACTGTTACTTAATAGGCAAACGAGTCAAACACTTAATACAGTTCAGCTAACACCAAAAAAATCAAATTTAAACTGTTTTGAAGCACCAGATGGAATTATTCCCTTGGCAGGAAATGAATACATGCTTTCGGTAAGGCTAGAATGGGATAGTGCTCACACACTAGTACAATCTTCCTATTCAGCTACTACACGCATTCCCTTTAACTTTGAGATCAATAAAACTGTAAAAGCGCCCTTTCTAGTGGCCATTGAAAATGAAAGTGAAACAAACTTGGAATCCTTCCAGAATTTATTTGAAAAAGGACTTATACCCGAAGCAGCACAAAAGGAGTTTATAGATAAATTTGGAACGGGTATTTTAACCCAAGAAACAGATAGCGTAGCAAATTTTTTAAGAAATAACCTCAAAGAAATTCTAGGTATATTAAATAAATACACAATTAATTACCAAAATGGGGATAGTGTTTATTACCTCACAGGTAATTTCAATACACTTTCGCATTATTTTGGAACAAAAAAAGATAGTGGTGTTGGCGGAATAGTTGTAACCCAGCATTGGGACAGCTCGGCCCTCAGACCCGTAAACCGTTTTGATGGTATTGCCGGTAATGAACCAGAGCTAAAAGATTTTTATTACCCGGGAACTAAAAATCGTTTGTTGAATTATAGTGGATTTAAGTCTGATAAATTTGATGCGTTTGACAGTATGGGAGTCATCAATACATGGTTTTTAATAGGTAAAAATACACTTTATTTTTATGGTATGGATGATTCCTATGACCGCTTTATTTCAAGTATAACTCAAGCTGCAGAAGATCCACGCATTGAAATTTTAAGTAACATTAAGAATGGCAGGGGTTATTTTTCGGGTGGTATTGTAGATAGTTTTACGGTTTATATTAAAGCAGCAAAAACCCTAGAGGCCTACAGTCAAGATTCAGCAAGCAAAGCCTATTGTTCCAGTGAAGGTTGGTATAGCAATCAATCATGCAGGAAATTTTGGTTAAAGATGTGTACTATTAACCCATCGGATAAGGCGTGCAATAGACTCAATATCTATGCTGATATAAAAAATCTCGATTCTCTACCAGATGGTTTTACATTGGATTTTGATAACAAATGGGCTATTTATCAAACATGTATGGAAGATTATACAGATGATAGATCTTCCCTGTGCTCCTTATTTACCACCCATTGTATAGAAGAAAAAAAAGATACCTATTGCAAAGAACAATGGTTTGATTTTTGCAAACTCGACAATTGGTCGAGTCCCACATGTAAAACTGCTTTAGTTTGGTATATGGTAAAAAACCCAAAAAATTCAGATATTCTTTTAAACGAAGCTCAAAAAATTTGTACCAATCAACCCAGCTTAACAGCTTGTAAGTTCCTGGAGAAGTAGAATGAAAATTAAAAATATTGTTAAAAACTGTAGTGTTGGCCTTGCTCTGTGCATGGTGGGGTTATTCAGTCAAAACACTCTATCTCAAAATACCCAAACCCAAAATTTTGAAAGCCAAAAGCAAACACAAGCAAAAATCAATGCTTTAAAGGCTGAAATAAAAAAAATGTACATGCAACAAAATCAAACAGATTCCCTACGGCTACTCGAAGAAAAAGCCTATCAAAAGTGGCTTAAGAGTTTTGAGGAAGATGTTAAAAAGCGTCAAGAAGAATTAGCAGGCCAGTCAGAGAAAATATCTAACCTCGAAAAACAAATCCAAGCAGAGCTTGTTAAACAGAATAATTATGAAAACTCTAAAAAAGAAATTGAATCCAAGCGTAATCTATACAATAAAACCCTATTAGAAAGTATTGCATCACTCACTAGTCTAATTGAGAAGGGTTTACCTTGGAAAAAGGAAGAAAAACTTGATCGACTCAATTCCCTGCGCAGAGAGCTTGAATCTCAACAAACAACTCCCGAAGAAGGATTAGGTCGACTTAGCAGTTTATATAAAGAAGAGATCAAACAAGGTGATGAAATAACAATAAATAATGTCCCACAAATACGAAAAGATGGATCTATTGTTAATGCCCAGTTGCTTAAAATTGGAAATCAATGGATGGTGTATATGGATGATGAGGGAAAATCTTTCGGGATCTTACGAAAAACAAAAACAGGATATGTATGGATAGAGGATTTGAATTTTGAAGAAAGAAAAGCGGTCAAGGATGCTTTAGCTGTCAAATTAGCCAAAAAGCCTCCCCAACTAGTCACACTTCCCCTATCTTTAGCGATTGAACCCGAGGTAAATTAATTATGTATAGAAAATCCCTTACAATTATAATTTGGGCAACGCTGATAGCCCTTCCTGGACTCGCCAAACAAGTTACTCCTGCAGTTATCGATACGCTCGCAATAGAGTTGCAGCGCTTAACTCTCGAAAAAAATAAAAGCAGAGAGGCCTTAGAAACAAGTGAGGCTGAGCGCTGGCAAAGTCGCTATAATCAAAGCCGTGTTAGGGAAGAAAAAGAAGAAATTCTAAGGAAATTAGAAGCTAGATATACATCCGAGGCCAGTATTCAAGGTCAAAAACAAGAAAATCTGATTCGTGCTACCAATACAACACAAGAAAAGAAGGCTGAATGGGAAGATGCAAAGTCTAAGGAAGAGGGCTTTAAAATCCAGATATCTCAAGAAATCGATCAATTGTCAAAAAAATTGGGCTCTGATTTTCCCTATCAAATAAGCTTGCGCACACAAGAATTAAGCAATCTGGGTAACTTAGCAGAAGAAAATCAAAAGCAACATTTAGCCCTAAAAGGCTTGCTTGATTACCAGTTGAACAGATTGAATTATACCTATACACAAAGTTTGATAACTTCACCAGCCATCTTTAGCCAACAAGAATTAAAGGCAAAAACGCTCAGGTTGGGAACTGTTTGGATGGGTGCAGTTTCAGAAGAGAATAATAAGGCCCAATTACTCTTGCGGTCAGGGCGTCTCGATGGAAATGTATTCGTTTGGCGAGATAACTTATCAGGTCAAGCTGTACCAGAGCTTTTTAAAGCAGTCAGGCAGGCGAGTCTGGGTGACAGTACAGTTAAGCTTCCATTAGATGTTCTGCAAAATAAAAGCCTCAGCTCGGGGTTTATCGAAGAAGACCAGGGAGGAATTTGGAGCAAATTTATTAATTGGTTTAAATTAGGTGGGATAGTTATGTATCCCTTGGCTTTGTCCGCCTTATTGGGATTTTTTCTTTGTCTAGACAGGTATATCGTTATTGTCCGAAAATCAATAAATCCAAAATCAATTTGGACTAAAATTACACCACACATTGAAAGCAAAGAATACCAGAAAGCTAGCGATATCTGTGTGCAAACCAAAACAAGTATGGGTAATCTCTTCGCCGCTGTTTTTATTAAAGCACAAGGGGAGCGCAAAGGAGCGGAAAAAGCCCTTAGGGAATCACTTATGAAGGAAGTTCCCAATTTAGAAAAACGCATGCTGATGATTTCAGCTATAGGCGGTGCAGCTCCCCTCATGGGCCTTTTGGGAACAGTATCTGGAATGATATCTCTTTTTAAAGTCATTACAGATGTAGGTACCAATGACCCAAGAATCCTGGCTGCTGGTATATCAGAAGCCCTGATTACTACACAAACAGGTCTGATGATCGCAATACCCATTTTGTTAATACAAGGTTATTTAAATGACCGGCTGGACAAAATTCAAAATGATATGTCAACCGAATCAGCTCAACTACTGAATGTAATATGGCCCGAACAAAATAAAGGTCAATAAAAACCATGTTAGTTGATACCCTTTACGAAGTATTGCAAAGTGGGGGCTGGGTTATGCTACCCATATGGTTTGTTGGGGCAGTGGGGTTTTATCTATGTGCCTTAGTTGTATCAGAAATAAGGTATGATTTTTTTAGGTATAACTATGAGCAGGGTATTCAAACCTTCCTTGACTATATAGCGAAAAAAAATTTTGTAGCAGCCACCCAATTTTGCAAATCTAAAAAAGGCCTAGTGTACGATTGTTTGGGGATTCTTTCTACTCATTCAGATTTATCTGAGGAAGGTTTACGCAACAAAATGAAAGTAGAGCTAAGTCGCAGAGTACATCTACTTGATCGCCATTTACCTTTGGTGACAGTCATGGCAGCGGCGGCGCCCTTGTTGGGCTTGCTTGGGACTGTAACGGGTATGGTACATACATTTGAAGTAATTACAGAATTTGGCAATTCAAATCCGGTGTTAATGGCAGATGGTATATCTGAAGCCCTGATAACTACGCAATCGGGCTTACTGATTGCCTTTCCTCTTATTATAATCAAACACCGTTTAGAAGAAAAAATACAAGACAAAACCAAGCAAGTTAATTTAGCCATTACACAATTTGTTAACCAAAGATATCATGAAAGCAAAGTAGCTTAACTAAAAAATAAAAATAATATGATAAACGGAATTAGCTTAAAATTATGTGCTTAATTGATTAAAGCTCAAAGAGGTAGTATTTCTAAGGCTAAATTTTGCAAAAATGAAAAACGCTTTTAAGCTCAAGGTGAAAAAAAGGATCAAACGCAATTCTGCAATAAGAAAGAAAATATTTAATAGTAGGGGTGAGTTTCCAAACCTACAGTAGCATAGAAAGCAATTCAAATAATTCAAAAATCAAAAATTAAAATTAGAAATAGGTAGGTATGGAAGAGTTAGATTGGCAATTGACGAAAAAGCAAAGACAAGGTGTCGCAGTAGATATCGCACCCCTTATGGATATGGTTTTTATATTGCTTATTTTCTTTATAGTCACTAGCACCTTTACTCGAGAAACAGGTGTAGAAGTTGATAAACCTACTGCACAATCAGCAAGTGAAGTTAAAAAAGAAAATATCATGATAGCGCTAACTCGTGAAGGAACAATCCATGTAAACGAACGACAGGTAGAACAGGCGGCTCTCAGTGATGTTATTAAGCAGATGCTCTCTGAAAATCCAGACCGTGAAGCTGTTTTAATTGCAGATCAAAAATCTCAGACAGGTCTTTTAGTGCAAGTCATGGATGCATGTAACTTGGCTGGAGTAAAGAAAATTTCTGTAGCAGCCTTAGAAAAGTAAATGAGAATTACCCGGGTTTTCATACATAAAAAAAATGTATAAGCACGGTAGGACGCAAGGTTAAAATATGAAAAAAATTTTATTAGTATCATCTTCACTTTTCTTTTCAGGCTTACTTATTCTATCTATACCTATTCTCAATTACCTTATTTTGGGAAATACAAATAAAGACAAGCAATTAAAAACCACCCCTGTTTCGATAACAAGAGAAATAAAGCAGGCAAAGCCTCCCACCCCAAAACGCAAACCTAGTACCCCAAATACAAAAAGGCCACAAAGATCACAAGTCAAAGCTGGACCTCGTTTTGCCATGAATCTAGATGTAGCCGGACAAGGTGGAGTGGAAGTGAGCATGGATCTTGCAAAAAAAGGTTCCGGTAACAAGTCCTATACTGAAGGTGAAATTGATGAGGCCCCCAGTTTAAACACAGGCCTGGTTTTACGCAATCCACCCGCAGAAGTTAAGAAGCGCGAAATTGATGCAAGTGTGCGACTCGTGTTTTGTGTGAACACCGCAGGAAAAGCTTATGATATAAGAGTTTCAGAAGAAATACCACCTGGGTTGGGTATGGCAGAAGCTGGGAAAGAAGCTTTACAGTCAGCGCAATTTCAACCTGCTCGTAAAGAAGGGGCACCGGTTGCCTTTTGTGGAATGGAGCAGGAACTTGCAGTAAGGTTTGATGATTAAAAATAAATACTAGTTTAAGAAAACACTTATACCAAATAAGGAGTAGGGTTCGGTTTTAGAAGAATTTTTAACTGATTTTTGAGTTTTACTTAAAATGAGCAGGTTTATATATAGATCTAGAAAATTTTAAATCCAAAAACAGATACATTTTTCAAGAATAGAAAAAAGAAAAAACGAAAAAAATTGAAAATTTCAACCTTAATGATGAAATATATACACAGGAAAAATTAAAATAATGAATACCGTTACAAAATACACCCTACATTTTTTCCCAAGAAATTTCACCTATCAGTTTCTTTCTTGGATTGGAATTTTAATTGTAAGTATATCTTTTGGACAAAAAAAAATTGATTCACCTGCACAAAATCCAAAAACTCAGGATGCTTGGTCCCTGTTAGAAAGAGCTAATTACTACTACAATCAAGGTTCCTGTGCAAAGGCTCTGCCCTTGTATAGAAAAGCAGAAGACCGGGGTATTGATCCTGACATCACTGCTTTCAACATTGGGAACTGTCTCTATAAAATGGGTAAACTTTCCCAGGCCGCGGCTTCTTACAGAAGGTCTGTCAGGGCGTCCGAAGATAATGGAAAGGAAAATGAAAGTGCACTGCTTAATCTGGCCAATGTTCTATTTACTTTAGGTGAATACCCTCAATCTATTGCTACATACAATCGCTATCTTAAAGATGAGCCATTAAACAAAGATGCCTGGTTATACCTGTCCGATGCATACTTACGGACAAAGGATTTTACAGGCGCACAAAAGGCACTTGAAAAAGC
>Ga0116204_1000994_pt1 | contig 16012 bp, 18 predicted proteins | sample LakKivwa52mmetaG_FD_94481 | JGI IMG/M metagenome (GOLD analysis project Ga0116204, IMG submission 94481) | Anoxic lake water microbial communities from Lake Kivu, Rwanda to study Microbial Dark Matter (Phase II) - Lake Kivu water 52m metaG | ecosystem: Environmental > Aquatic > Freshwater > Lake...
ATGAAGGGCATGACGAGCATGAAGCCGGAGTCGCTCATCACTGAGACGCGGCGACGCTCCGGAAGCGCCTGATGCAGGGCGTTTCCATGAGCGACAGGTTTTTACACTGCTCATAATTTTTTTATAACATTCAATAATTAATCGGAGGTAATTACACAATGGAAGGTTTAGGATACTTGGGTGCCGGTATCGGCGCAGGTCTTGCCGTTATTGGCGCAGGTCTTGGTATCGGTAACATTGCGGCTGCCGCAGCAGAGGGTACAGCCCGCCAGCCTGAAGCCACTTCGGAGATTCGTACGACAATGATTATCGCAGCCGCGCTTATCGAAGGTGTTGCGCTGTTCGGCGAGGTTATCTGTGTTCTGCTTGCCCTTAAATAAGCAGTGCCGGTCTCAACGCTTTAATCAGAACATATCCCGATTGCGGCCGGTACAGCCAGGCCGCTGTCGGATTTTATCAACCCGTTAAAGGAACAGTGTTCATGCTAACGTCGGGAGTCATGCTTCTCAGTGGTGGTCTTTTGAGCCCTAATCCTGGGCTTATTTTCTGGACCGCGGTAACATTTGTCCTCGTACTGCTCATTCTTAAAAAACTGGCATGGGGACCTATCATCACCGCGCTGGAAGAGAGGGAAAAAGGAATTCAGTCAGCCATTGATCGCGCGCACAATGCAAAGGATGAGGCAGAGTCAATACTTCGCAAAAACAGGGAAATGCTTGCAAAAGCCGATGCCGAAGCCGAAAAGATCATCCGTGAAGGCAAAGAGTACGGTGAAAAGCTTCGTGCTGAAATGACCGAAAAAGCCCAGGTCGAAGCGAAAAAAATGATCACTGCGGCCAAAGAAGAGATTGAACAGGAAAAACACCGCGCACTTGATGTTCTGAGAAACGAGGTCGCGGATCTTGCTGTAATGGGCGCTGAAAAAATCATCAAGTCCAGTCTCGATGCCAACACGCAGAAGAAAATAGTGGAAAGCATGATTCAGGATCTGGCATCAAAACGTAATTGAAAATTCCTTAGGACATGTCAAGTGTAATTGCAAGCAGACGCTACGCATCGGCGCTCCTTTCCGCGGCTGAAGAAGGAAAGTTTCTCGAAAATGCCACAGAGACTCTGAACAATATCAAGGATACGCTCCATAACTCCCGGGATCTCGTTCATGTGCTGCGCAGTCCGCTTATCAATGGCGACAAGAAATCGCATATTCTCGAAGCCGTGTTCAAGGACATCGCCGACGACAAATTGATGATATTTCTTAAACTGCTGGCCAGGAAAAAGCGAGCAGGCCTTCTTCCGCAAATCATAACCGAATTCCGGACGCTCCTTGATGAAAGGAATGGCGTAATCAATATCGACGTCAACAGCGCAGTGCAGCTCAGCGAAGAGCAGGCAAAAGAACTCGTCAATCAGCTTGCTACCTTTACAGGCAAGAAAGTCCGGGCAAAGATGGCTCTCAGGGAGGAGTTGCTTGGAGGGGTTACGATAAAGATCGGTGACACCATACTTGACGGAAGCGTGAAGCATCAGCTTCAGTTGCTGAGAAAATCGCTTGGTTCCGGAAAAATATAGTCGTGATATGTCGATAAAAGACGGTAAATAGCCTGTAATCATTACGGGCTATTTTTTTTGCCCGTTTTTTCAGATATTGGATCAATGCAGGTCAGTGCCTGCGAAATGGTTCCCGGGGGCTTTAGCTCAGTTGGTAGAGCGTCTCGTTCGCAATGAGAAGGTCAGGGGTTCGACTCCCCTAAGCTCCACTTCCGTTTCCCTCATAACTCTTTCAGCCCTGCGCTCGCTTTTTTTCTGCTGTGAAACACTGTTTTTTGTGTAGTGTAATAATTGTGAACTATTGCCCGGGCAGGTTTTCATGCCTATATTGTTTGGGCATTGCATGTTCATTACACAACTGGCTTTATTGCCGCGATGAGTACCGATGCCTTTTAACCATATTCGATAAAACGGAGACGATATGACCTGCATGAAAAAACATATTTTTACGATTGTCTTGCTTGTCGCCGCATTACTGCCATCTCGCGCAGGGGCAGCTGAGCCGAAGCCTGTTGCAGCGCCTGTACCGGCAATCACTGTCGAAACGACCAAAGGTTTGTTCGTTGTTATTACCGAAGCTGAACCGATGACCCAGATGATGGCGCTGGTGCTGTCTACACAAACCGTTGTGCAGGGTAAAAGTCTACATATTCTGCTCTGCGGGCCGGGCGGAGATCTGGCAATGAAGAACAGCCCGCAGGTTATGATGATGCCGATGAATCAATCTCCGCAGATGCTGCTTCAGGATCTTATTGCAAAAGGTGTCAAGGTCGAAGTTTGCCCTCTCTATCTTCCGAACAAGGGAAAGGCCGCGACCGATCTCATCAATGGCGTTAGTGTGGCACAGCCTCCCGTTATTGCAAAACAGCTTCGTGAAGAAGGCATCAGGCTCTTAACCTTCTGAGACATCCTCTTATGCGCAGGATCCGGATTGCTGCGGTCCTGCGCACCGCTGTTACATTTGTAACCCCTCGATACCCGAATATACTGTGCAGAGGATCAGCTCAGGTAACCCATCGCCTGTCAAAACGCTGTCTTCGAGGTGAAAAAACGAAAATAACAGGTATGGATTGATAATCACAAAGGGAGGTTGTACATTTAATCCTTTGTTAACCGGTACGATTTGTTTCCGATAGTTACGGAAACGTCTGCTTGAGTTCCAGTTCTTTATTTTGTTTCGTATTATATTTTTTTTACCACCAATCCAACGGTCCAACGGAGTCAATACCATGCCGCGTAACAGATCGATCCTGCGCTCATTGCTGATGCTTGTTCCTGCCTGCACGCTTGTTATTTCAGGGTGTTCTTCATCAAAAGTATCGCTCGACGCCTCAGGTTCGGTTGAAGGCCGTTACGCCAAAGCCGCCGAGTATTACAATAAAGAAGATTACAACGATGCCGCCCTTGAGCTTGAGCCGGTTATATTCACTTCAAGAGCGACGGCTCTGGAAGATGACGTGCTTTATCTTCTTGCCCAGTCGTATTTCAAGTCGGAACAGTACCTGCTTGCAATAGACATGTATACGAGACTGATGCAACAGGTGCCGAATTCTCCGTTCGCGCGTCAGTCCCAGTTCCAGCTTGCCATGTCGCATGAACGGCTTTCCAGGCATTTCGAACTCGATCATGAACACACGGTCAAGGCAATCAGGGAGTTTGCAGTTTATCTCGAGAGCTATCCCGGAAGAGACTCGTCCCGGATTGCTTCCGATGTGGAGATGTACCACGAGCTTCTGAAAGTCAATCCTGAAAACCAGTCATACCAGGAGCGATACGCCATCGCGCAGGAGGAACTCAAAAGCGGGCAGTCTCAGGGTTATGCCGAAAATGCCATCAAAACCCTTCGCGACAAGCTGGCTAAAAACACCTACTTCATCGCGCGGCAGTATATCCAGCTGAAAAAATACAAGGCAGCAGGCATCTATTTCGACGAAGTGCTAAGACGTTATCCTGATACCAGCTATCCGGAACAGGCATGGAAAGGGAAAATCGATGTGCTCGTCAAGCGGAAAAAATGGTTTGACGCGAACCAGGCGCTCGACAGGTATTTACAGCTCTACCCCGACAGGCAATCGGAAATGCAGGAGACTCGCGACCGTATCATGAAGAATTTCAGCAACGCCTGATTTTTTCGATTCCATTGCATGTGGCACTCTACGGCGGGTCGTTCGACCCGCCCCATAATGCGCATCTTGCCCTCTGTCTTTTTGCTGCAGAGTTGCTGCTTGCTGACAGGCTACTGATTTCTGTATCGAACAACCCGTTCAAACGCCGATACGCAGCTGCCGACGTCCACCGAAAACGTATGGCCCGACTGCTTGCCGACGAACTTGCCGGCGTCGGTATTGTTGCCGAGGTAAGCGGTTGGGAACTCGAAAAAAAACAGCCATCCTATACGGTCGATCTTGTGCGCTACGTCAGATCGATCTATCCCCACGATCGCTTGACACTACTCATCGGAGAAGACAGTTACCGTGAGATAACCACGTGGAAATCGTGGGAAAACCTCCCCGCGCTTTGCAATCTCGCCATTTTCGGCCGTTCAGGTCGCGCTGAGGGTTCGCACGCGCAGCAAGTCGCTTTTGCCGAGGATGCAGTTCGTTTCATCGAATTCGACTATCCGGTTTCCTCGACGCAGATCCGTGAGGCCATAGCAGCAGGTCATACGGTCTCCGGCCTCGTTCCTTCATCCATCCGGCACTACATCGCCGCACATGGTCTTTACGGAAGCGCCTGAGGGCAAGGCCGTCACATCGATTCAGGCGCCGAAATTCCCAGTATCCCGAAACCGTTCCTCAATACCTGACGGGTCGCTACCGACAGGAAGAGCCTTGCCGTGCGGATTTCAGGCTCCGCCTTGAGGATCGGGCACTCCTGGTAGAACTTGTGGTAGAGTTCCGCAACCGTGTGCAGGTACTCCACCATTTTCTGCGGTTCGAGCATCCTGACTGACGATCTGATGACTTCCGGGTAATCGAGCAGGGCAAATCCGAGCTGGATTTCTGGTTCAAGCGAAAGGGCCTGCATCAGGTGGTATCCGGTTCCGTCCGGCCTGAACCCGATTTCCTCCGCAGCCAGTCGCAAAAGGCTGCAGATGCGGGCATGTGCGTACTGCAGATAGAATACAGGATTGTCTTTCGACTGTTTTTTTGCCAGTCCGATATCGAAGTTCAGGTGCGAATCCTTGCTGCGCATGATAAAGAAAAGCCGGGTGGCATCCGGTCCTACATCGTCAATAAGTTCATCGAGCAGGTCTGCGTTTCCTTTTCTCGTAGACATCTTGACCGTTTCGCCATTGACCGTCATGGTCACGAACTGGTTGATGGCGACCCTGATACGGCCGTTATCGTGGCCGAGAATGCGCAGCGCCTCGATCACGTCCGGATACTCGTCGATATGATCCGCGCCGAAAACGTTCACGATGAGGTCGAATCCGCGGCGATACTTGTCGAGGTGGTATGCGATATCCGGCAGCCGGTAACTGGGTTCGCCGGTAGACTTCACGAGGACCTTGTCCTTTTCCTGGCCGAGTTTTGAGGTCAGAAACCAGGTTGCCCCGTCGTATCTTCCGATGAACCCTTTTTCGTCGAGCAGTTCAAGCACCCGCTGGTTGGCAGACGCTTCATGCTCCGCAGCTGTATAAAGAGTGTGCTCGTTGAAGAAAGAGTCGTGCCGGATATCGATCCGTTCAAGCGTTCTGCGGATCGAATTGAAAATGATCGCTTCCGCGGTATCCTTGAATAAGGTGTTTTCGGAGATATCCGCAAGAGAGTCGGCATGTTCCATGAAGAGCACTTCGGCGATATCCCTGATATAGTCACCCTGATAGTGCGTTTCGGGAAATGCAACCTCGCGGCCGCACAGTTCGAGATAACGATAGCGCACCGATTCTCCGAGAATCTGCATCTGGCGGCCCGCATCATTGAAGTAATACTCTCGGGTGACCTGGTACCCCTGGGCTGCAAGAAGATTCGCAATGCAGTCGCCAAGCACACCTCCCCGGCCTCTTCCGATGGTGAGCGGCCCCGTGGGATTTGCGCTCACATATTCGACGATTGCTGTCTTTCCCTTGCCCGCACACGACGATCCGTAACCGCTTCCTTCGAGGATGACATGCTCGACCGACTGCATGATGAAGGCTGGCGCAAGGAAGAAGTTGATGAACCCGGGGCCGGCAATCTCCATCTTCTCGACGGTACCTTCGGGAAAAGCAATATGTCCGATCAGTTCCGTCGCCAGATCCCTCGGATTCCGGCGGCACTCTTTGGAAAGCATCAGCGCGATATTGGTCGAGTAGTCGCCGTTTTTTCTGTCGGCAGGCTTTTCGATCTGCACCAGCTTGCCGGTAGTAATTGATGCCGCCAGCAGAGCCTTCTGAATGGCGGGAAGGAGAAATTCTTGCATCGAAATGAATTATAGGATTGCGGTACGTGTTTCATTGCGCGATTCATGCAGCCGTCCAATCATTGCTGCCGGGTCGGCATGCCGGAAATCGTCGATGATGTCGATGACGTTGCCGAACACTTCGAACGCATCGCGGTTGTTCGTGGTGGCAAGGGCTACGCAGCTCATGCCGGCTCTCGATGCGGCTTCGATGCCCGGCAGCGCATCCTCGAAAACGATGCATCGCTGCGGATCGGCGTCAAGCAGTTCAGCGACCCTGAGAAAAATATCCGGAGCGGGTTTGCCTTCCCTGACATGATGAGCCCCGACCACGGCCTGGAACAGATGTTCCGTTTCAAGAAGACCAAGCACATAAGCCGTGTTTTTAGCGCCCGAGCCGGTTCCGACGCCAAGCCGGACACCCGCATTGCCTGCTCGTTCCAGAAAACCGTGCAGCCCCGGCAAAGGCTTGATGAGGTTCCGCGAGTTGACCCGGTAGAGAAAATCCTTCAGTTCCGTCAGCCGGTCGGCCTCGGCGGCGCTGATATCGGGGTCAAGGAAGTAACGGAGCACATCGTGCCCCTTCATGCCGGCGGTTTCAACAAGATAGCGTTGGGGATCCATTCCTTCGAGACCGAAGTCCCTGAACAGCTCGACCCACGACTGCGCGTGAAACGTCATATTGTCGGTCAGCACGCCGTCCATATCGAAAATAAATGCGTATCGGTCTTCTCGTTTTTCCATTCTGTCCTTACCGGATTCGTTCATTCGTTGTGCATTCATCCAAGCATCATGGCGGTTCTCACTTCCTGCATGGTATGAGCCGCAAGCACCCGTGCTTTCTTTTCGCCTTCAAGAAGGATATCCTTTACAAGATCCATTCTCTTTTCGTAATAGCGGCGCTTTTCGAGCAGCGGCTCCAGTTCGGCAGAAATCGAGGCTGCGCACCGCTTTTTGCAGTCAACGCAACCGAGGGCGCCAGAACGGCACTCTGCCTCGATCACCGCGACCTCATCCGGAGCGGTGAACCGTTTATGATAGCTGAACACCGTACACACCTCAGGGCGTCCCGGATCGTTTCTGCGAAGCTTCAGTGTATCGGTTACGGCGTTACGCACTTTAGCGAATACCTCATCCGGGGAATCGGAAAGCAGCACGGTATTGCCGAGCGACTTCGACATCTTCGCCTTTCCGTCAAGCCCGACGAGTCTCGAGAATTTCGTGATCTTCGGCTCAGGCTCCGGGAACACCTCCCCGATTGTCGGGTGCGGAAAGTGGAAGTTGAACTTCCTTGCGATCTCTCGGGTGATTTCAACGTGCGGAATCTGATCCTCCCCCACAGGGACAACATTGCCCTTGTAGAGCAGGATGTCCGCAGCCTGCAACACCGGATATCCGAGGTGGCCATAGGTCAGCGACTCCATGTTCAGGTCGCGCACCTGCTCTTTAAGCGTGGGATTGCGTTCGAGCCGAGCGGATGTGATCAGCATCGAAAAAATCAGGAACAGCTCCGAGTGTTCCTTCACCTGGGACTGGCGGAAGACCGGGCTTTTATCGGGATCGATGCCTGCGGCCAGCCAGTCGAGCAGCATCTCGATCGAATGCCGGCAAGCCTCCGTCGTATCGAGCGATGTGCTGAGGATATGGTAGTCGGCGATGAGGAAGCAGGTTTCGTAAACCTTCGATCCGTCGTCTGACAGCTGATTCTGCAGGTGAGCCCAGTTTTCGAGAGCTCCTGTGTAGTGTCCGAGGTGCAGCTTGCCGGTTGGCCGCATCCCGCTTAAAATGCGAAGAGTGCCCATAATGGAGTTTTCCGCCGCCGGTATTGCCTGATAAAAAACTGCCATTGGCGGCGCGGCGGCAGTGGATTACCGTTATAATGAAAGTTTACGAAGTTATAACAGCCGAGATAAAGAAAAAAGCTTTTGTTTGTTTTTTGTTTTCGTTGCGCTATATTATGCAACTTGTTTCGGTTTCTTGACACAAAAAGATTTCCGAAACATCTATATTCAGAGAGTAAGTCCTATACAACATTCGGTTGCCCAACCATGTCAGGTCCGGAAGGAAGCAGCATCCGGTAATTCGAATGTGTGATATAGTAAGCTTGCTCTCTTTTTTTTTGAAAAAAAATAACCGTACGGAAGGCTAACAATGGAACAAGGAATCAGAAAAGAGGAACTGCTCAACGCGCCGGTCAGGCATATCGACATAAAACAGCTCAATATAGTACCGCTTATCGACCAGATGGCCGATACCGCATTCCAGGCACGCAATCTTGCCCGAGCAGCCTCTATCCTCGATCTCATGCAGCAGGACAGGGAGTGCGCCGTCATCCTCACGCTCGCCGGATCGCTCATCAGCGCAGGTCTCAAACAGGTCATCATCGACATGATCGACAACCACATGGTTGACGCCATCGTATCCACCGGCGCCAACATCGTCGATCAGGACTTTTTCGAGGCGCTCGGCTTCAAACACTATAAAGGCACCCCGTTCATCGACGACGCCATCCTGCGCGACATGCACGTCGACCGCATCTACGACACCTACATCGACGAAGACGACCTGCGCGTCTGCGACGAAACCATGGGCAAGATAGCCGACTCCATGCAGCCCGGAGCATACTCCTCGCGCGAGTTCATCATCGAGATGGCAAAATACATCGAGGCAAACAACCTCGACAAAAACTCCATAGTCTACAAAGCGTACGAAAAAGGCGTGCCGATCTTCTGCCCGGCATTCAGCGACTGCTCCGCAGGTTTCGGTCTCGTACACCACCAGTGGAACAATCCCGACAACCACGTCGCCATCGACTCCGTAAAGGATTTCCGGGAGCTCACCAAAGTCAAGATCGAGAACGACAGGACCGGCATCTTCATGATCGGAGGCGGCGTGCCAAAGAACTTCACGCAGGACATCGTGGTCGCTGCCGAAGTTCTCGGCTACGAGGAGGTCTCCATGCACACTTACGCGGTGCAGATCACCGTTGCCGACGAGCGTGACGGCGCTCTCTCCGGTTCCACCCTCAAGGAGGCCAGCTCATGGGGCAAGGTCGATACCGTCTACGAGCAGATGGTCTTTGCCGAAGCAACCATGGCCATGCCGCTCATCGCTGGCTACGCCTACCACAAACGCAACTGGGAAGGCCGCGAAGCCAAAAACTTCAATGCCATGCTTGACAAACAGAGCGTCAGCGCATAACGTAACACAGTAAAGCGGACGCATGAAATTCTTCATCGATACCGCCAACCTCGACGAAATCCGTTCAGCCGCCGAACTCGGCGTGCTGGACGGCGTCACCACCAACCCCTCGCTGATCGCGAAAATCGTCGGCGACCAGTCGAACTTCACATACAACGACTTCAAAGCGCATATTGCCCGCATCTGCGAGATCGTTGACGGCCCTGTCAGCGCCGAGGTGACCTGCCTGAAATTCGAAGAGATGATCGCCGAAGGCGAAGACCTTGCCTCGATCCACGAAAACGTTGTGGTCAAATGCCCGCTCACCATCGACGGGCTGAAAGCCATAAGACATTTCTCGGCCAGCGGCATCCGCACCAACGCAACACTCGTCTTCACACCGAACCAGGCGCTGCTTGCCGCCAAGGCAGGAGCCGATTTCGTCAGCCCCTTCGTGGGCAGGCTCGACGACATCAGCACCGACGGAATGGCTCTCGTCGAGCAGATTGTCACTATCTACGAAAACTACGGATTCATGACCGAAGTTATCGTGGCCAGCGTCCGCCATCCGCAGCACGTCGTCACCGCCTCCATGATGGGTGCCGACATCGCCACTATTCCCTACAGCGTCATCAGACAACTCGCCAACCACCCGCTCACCGACGCGGGGCTGAAAAAGTTCATGGATGATGCTGCGGTGATGAAGAAGTAACTGCTCCAGGCACCCATAGTTCTCTCAAGCCGGAATGCCCTGCATCTCCGGCTTTTTTTATTGCTGTTTCGTGATGCCTGTCTGTCCGCGTTTTCTGTTGATTATTGTTCATATATTCTTTATGTTCAATAATAATGAACAAAAAAAATAATGAACATAACCGGGTTACCGTGAACCAGACTGAAGTCCTGCGGAAGGCAATGGATGCCTTGCAGGCGCTTGTTCCTATGGAATATGCGCTTGAACAGGCAGACGAGCCATATGACCGGGGATACGACTTCATTGTTCAGGCAAAGATATACGGAAAGGAGTTCGTCTGGTGTGTCGAGGTCAGGAAGCGGCTTGCCAAAGCGGAGGAGCCGCAGGTTCTGATGAAAAAGGGCAAGATGCCGCATCCGCACCTGCTGGCGACAGGGTATGTCTCCTTCGAAGCTGCTGCAAGATTGCGCGAAGTCGGCATCCAGTTCATCGATACGGTCGGAAATGCATTCATCGATCAGCCTCCGTTGTTGATCTTCGTCAAAGGCAACAGGCCCGAAAAGGATGAACCGGCACCAACCGCAGCTCGTCTTTTCAAAGGGGTTGGCCTGAAGATCGTCTATCTTCTTCTGTGCAGACCGGAACTGGTTGACTGGCCGTATCGAAAGATTGCAGAGATGACGGGCGTCGCCCTGGGGACGGTAAACGGCACCATGACCGAAATGAACCGGAGAGGCTTCCTTCTCGACTTGGGAAAAAAGGGGAAGCGGCTTCTGGAAAGGAAGACGCTTTTTGAGCGTTGGGTCGCGGCGTATCCCGACTACCTGAAGCCAAAACTGTTGCTCGGGCGCTTCAGAGGTGATGGAGAGTGGTGGAAGGATGCCCGGCTTGATCCCGACCTTGCCCAGTGGGGCGGAGAGGTTGCAGCAGCGAAACTGACCGGATACCTTAAGCCGGGGACGCTCACGCTGTATGCGGACAGAATGCGCATGGCAGAGCTGGTGGTCGCCAACAGGCTGAAAAAAGATCCTCATGGCAACGTAGAGATACTCGAACGGTTCTGGCCTCCGGAGAATGGATTCGGTGAAGCTGATGTCGCGCATCCGGTCATCATCTATGCCGACCTTGCAGCGAGAGGCGATCAGCGAACCATGGAAACCGCAACATTGATTTATGAACAGTATCTCGATCGATATTTCAGGCAGGATTGACCCCGAAAGGATAGCTGTTCTCAGGGGTATCAAGGATGTTGCCGACGAACTCGGCATACGTTTCTTTGTGGTTGGGGCTTTTGCTCGAGACGTGATTTTTGAACATATCCACAGGATTCCAGCTCCCCGAATAACTGAAGATATTGATATCGGCGTTGAGGTGGCAAGCTGGGAAGAATTCCATCGTCTGACTGGCACCATGAGTGAGCGAGATATTCTGGACCCGACGACATTACCGTACCGCTTCAGCGCACGTAGGTTTCCCGCAGTTGTAGACATTGTGCCATACGGGGTGATTAGCGGCCAGACGAAGAGCATCAGTTGGCCACCTGACCACCAGCGGGTCATGAGCATGCTCGGGTTTGAAGAGGCCTGTCAATCAGCATTGAGGGTGCAGTTCAGTACTGAACCGCCACTGGAGATACTTGTGCCATCAGTGCCGGCTCTGGCGATCATGAAGATCATATCCTGGAACGATGCATACCCGAGCCGCGAGCGGGATGCCAGCGATCTGCTTTTTATACTTGAAAGCTATGGTTCGACGAATGTTCTGTCGAAACTGTACGAATTTCATGTTCCCTTGCTTGCCGAGGAAGAGTATGACCCACGGTTTGCTTCCGTTCGGCTGCTCGGTCGGGAGATCGCACTGTTGGGCAGAGTGGAAACCGTAAGGACGATCGAGGAGATTCTTGAACGCGAAACTGACGAAGACCGGAGTTTGAGAATGCTCGCAGATATGGTCAGGGGAGTATCATTCCGGAGTGACAACATTCAGGCTGCCCTGCAACTCCTGAAAAAGCTTCTGCAGGGAATTAAGGAGAAAAGGTCAAGGGATTGTCCGTGATGAAAACGAAGCTGCTCCGGATACCTATATTTTTCTCAAGCCGGATATGCCCTGCATCTCCGGCTTTTTTTTTAGGGAGGATAATCATTGTGACTTTTCGATGCTGTGGTCACAGCATCGATCTTTGCCCGGATGTTGGCTGCCGATAAACTATGAAATAGCTTTTTGTGTATGGATTTTTGTATTTTTACAGCAAGTCCAGCCAGACTGAGATTTCTTTTTTCCCGCTTCATATCATTGGATCATTAAATCGGTTATTAATAAAGACGACCACACTATGAATGAGCAATGAAGGTTGCTGTTAATGCACATGTCCTTGAATGGGCGTTAGACCGTTCCCGGCGAAGAGAAAGCCTGGAACGGAAATTTCCGAAGCTTTCCGGGTGGCGGGACGGGGATGCATTGCCGACTTTCCGGCAATTGCAGGATTTTGCGAAAGCGGCTGCCGTACCGTTTGGCTATCTCCTTTTGCAGAAACCTCCTGCCGAGCAATTGCCTGTCGCCAATTTCCGGACAGTGTCGGCTGAATCCGGATTCGGGTTAAGTCCCGAACTGATCGATACCATTCAGGCAATGCAACGCAGGCAGGTCTGGATGAGAGAGTATCTTATCGCTGAAGGGCATGACCGTCTGCCATTTGTGGGTTCCCGCCGGATTGACACTGAGCCTGCCGAAATTGCCCGCAATATCAGGACTGTTCTTGGTATTGACGAGAGCTGGGCAGCCAATCAGCCAAACTGGGGTGAGGCTTTGAGAGCGTTGATTGGAATAGTCGAAAATGCCGGTATCCTGGTCATGTCCAACGGGATCGTCGAGTACAACACGCATCGGAAACTCGATCCGCAGGAATTCCGCGGTTTTGTGCTCGTTGACGATTATGCTCCACTTGTATTCCTCAATGGTGCGGATGGAAAAGCTGCCCGAATGTTCACTCTTGCGCATGAGCTTGCCCACATCTGGCTTGGCGTCAGCGCCGCCTTCGATTTACGGGATTTGCAGCCGGCAGACAATGATAACGAACGGGCCTGCAACCTCATAGCGGCAGAATTTCTTGTCCCTTCTACCGTTCTTGCGGAATTCTGGCCGCAGGTTCGTGGGAGAGATAACCCTTTTCAGTTACTTGCTAAACGCTTCAAGGTCAGTGAAATCGTAGCGGCACGGCGATTGCTCGATATGGGGTTTATTGCTCGTGCCGAATTCTTCAGATTCTACAACGAATGGCAGCAAAATGAACTCAGGATTGCTCATAAAAAAGCTGAAGATGATTCTAAGGGTAATTATTATGCCAATCTAAACCTTCGTATAGGTAACAGGTTCGGCAATTTGCTGACCCGATCGGTCCAGGCTGGAACGACACTGTATACTGATGCATGGCGGTTGACCGGTCTGAAGAAGAATACCTTCCAGGAGTACGCACAAAAGATATTCGGGAGAAGCGTATGAACTCCGGTCAACCTTTTCTTCTCGATTCGAACGTCCTGATGACCGCCGCGCGCCACTATTACGCCTTCGATATTGCCCCCGGCTTCTGGTTGGCTTTAGACCGAAAAGCAGGAGATGGCGACCTCAGAAGTGAAACAGGATTTCGCGCGTTACGAGCATGCCGATCCATGGCTGGTTGCCTACGCGCTTGTCAATCACTGTGTAGTTGTCACGCTTGAGAGCGCCAACCCGGTAACAAAGAAAAAAATACCGATACCGATTATCTGTGGGGCATTTGAAGTGCCATGGACAAATACCTTCGAGATGCTGCGCCATGCCAGGATACAGCTTGGATGAGTTCTCACATTCCAGAGTGATGATCGGGAGCATTCAGCAGGTATCGAAGCCTTCTGAACCTCATGGATCGTCGAGGCATTCCGGAAGTTGACGCTGAGAGCCTCGAAATGCGCTTTTCATCGCGCTGATCTTGCCCGGCTTACAAACGTAAGCGATACCATGATCTCCTCTCTCGATGCCGAGTCCGATTTCCGGTGCAAGCTTGAGAAAAAGGCCGTTACCCCGCCTGCCGGTTGATGTTTTCGGAAGTCGTTATGCATCAGTTTCTGCGCTATGAACGTCTTGAAGGCCTCTTCGTTCATGATGCGGTTGAATGGCAACCATCTGTCGGACGACAAGTCTCCCTGTAAGTGCCTCTCATCTCGATCTCTCCCTTCTGACTGCAGCAAGAGATAATCGAACAGGTTTCATTGGAATACAATGCCTGTTAGCTGTATATTTTTTTTATATCATTTTCTTTCCAAGACCTTTTCATGCAAGAACCGGGTTCATCACCCGAGAGGCATACCTGCGATCTGAAACAGCGGGCAGTCCGGGACGGGCACGGACAGACAGTGACTGATATCTAACCGATTCGTGAGCTTGGCTATGAATGACCACGAACCGCTCATTCCGAAGCATGGCGGGTACCGCAGGCTGAAGAGCTTTCAGGTGGCGCAGCTCGCCTATGACGTGACAGTGCGCTTTTGCGAGCAGTACATTGACAAGCGCAGCCGCACCCGCGACCAGATGGTTCAGGCAGCCCGCAGCGGCGTGCAGAATATCGCGGAGGGATCTTCGGCTTCCGCGACCTCGAAAAAGACCGAAATCAAGCTTACGCAGGTGGCTCGGGCGAGCCTCGAAGAGCTGCGGCTCGACTATGAGGATTTTCTGCGCCAGCGCGGGCTTGAAACGCTTGAGCCCCAGCACCCCGCACTCCTGCGCTTCAAGGCGCTGCAGCCGAAAACCCTGCAGGAGGTGCAGGCGTGGGTTGCCGCCGAACGGCAGCAACCTATGGACGGACACGGTGCCTCACGAACAGGGCAGGAAGTCAGTCGTTCGTCCGTGCCCGGCGGTGAATGTCCGTGTACATCCATGACATCGGCCTGCCTTGCCGCCAATGCCGCGCTGTCGCTCCTGAACCTTGCCTGTTATCTCCTCGATCGTCAGGTGGCGCGGCTTGCCAAGGATTTTGAAAACGAAGGCGGGTTTACCGAACGGTTGTACCGTGTTCGAACCGCAAAAAGGAACCGGCAGCGATGAAGCGAAAAGCGCTTTGCCGTGAAGGCTTTGGTATACATGATGCGGTTGAATGGCAACCATCTGTCGGACGACAAGTCTCCCTGTAAGTGCCTCTCATCTCGATCTCTCCCTTCTGCCCGCAGCAAGAGATAATCGGGCATGTTTCATTGCAATCCCGAGCCGGTTAGCTGTATATTACTCTTTATTTTATTCATTTAGCCCCGATAGTCCGTTGTCCCATGCACTGGATCGCGATGAAGCTCGCGAGAAGATCGAAGAGTTTTTCGCAAAGGAAATTCCTGAAGCAGCCGGCTTGAACGGGCAGGATGTGCATTCTGCCCACGCAATGGCCGCCGAATCCCCCGCTTCATACGGATCAAGTGATGAAATTGAAAAACTCCCTTCTACCTTTGGGAGAAGGGCCGGGGATGAGGGTGCTGTCAAGCATGAGGGTGCCAGGAATATCGCCTACCGCGATATTCCTGGCTTATGCAAGGCCTTTACATTAAAGGAAATAGAGGCGCAGGGCTGGTCGCTCAATCCCGGCCGCTACGTTGGGGTAGCTGCAGGCGAAGCCGTCAGCGACGAGGATTTCAAGGCGCAACTCGAAACGCTGAATGAGGAGCTGGAACGCCTTAATGCGCAGGCCCTAGAACTGGAGGCGACTATTGCTAACAATATCACGGAGATATTGCAATCATGAATGAACCAGGAAAACCAGACCTGATTCCAAAGGGGCAGTTTCTTGTCTATGCCACGGAAGACGGACGGACAAAGATTGACGTGCGTCTGGAGGGCGAAACGGTTTGGCTGACCCAAGCGGATATCGCTGAATTGTTTCAGGTCAAGCCCCAGAATGTCACTATGCACCTGAAGAATATCTATACAGAGGGTGAACTGGACGAAGGGGCAACCTGTAAGGATTTCTTACAAGTTCAGCATGAAGGGAACAGGCAAGTCCAACGCTCGCGAAAGTTCTATAATCTCGATTCAATTATTTCTGTTGGTTACAGGATACATTCACATGTTGCCACCCGATTCCGCATCTGGGCTACACAGCGATTGAAGGAGTACATCGTCAAAGGTTTTGTGCTTGACGATGAGCGACTGAAAAATCCCGACCAGCCCTTCGACTACTTTGACGAGTTGCTCCGG